>Ga0315282_10001355_pt1 | contig 46286 bp, 41 predicted proteins | sample YL17G07_20_MG_FD_203693 | JGI IMG/M metagenome (GOLD analysis project Ga0315282, IMG submission 203693) | Sediment microbial communities from Yellowstone Lake, YNP, Wyoming, USA - YL17G07_20 | ecosystem: Environmental > Aquatic > Freshwater > Lake > Sediment | place: USA: Wyoming | collected...
GCGTCGGGGAGCCGTCGCGCCAGCCGTCGGGCGAAGGTCGGACGACGACGCACGGCGAGGAGTTCTCCCCGCCTGCGGAGCCCGGCTCGGGCGGTGGGGCCCCCGATCCCTGCGCGCCCTCCGAATTCCCGAGACGGCGCCAATTCACGCCAAAAAACGGAAGTCACAGACGAGTAGAGGATGCGGCAGGTGCTACAGGGCCCGCAGCACCTCAACCGGATCCACGCGCGAGGCGCGGCGCGCGGGCAGATAGCAGGCGAGCAGGATCACCGCACCGAGCAACGCCGGAACGACGATGAACGTGACGGCGTCTGCTTTCGGAAATGCCACAACGAGGCTCGCCGTAACGCGCAGGGCGCCGAAGGCCAGAGCGGACCCCGCGACCGCGCTGACGAGCAGAATCCTCAGTCCGTCGCCGAGCACCAGCCGGGTGATGTCGATGCGTCTCGCTCCCAGCGCCGCCCGGATGCCCATCTCGCGCAGTCGCTGGGCAACCGAATACGAGACGACGCCGTACAGACCGACACTTGCCAGCAGCAGGCCAATCAGGCCCGAGATGGCGAGGATGGCGGCCGTAATGCGCCGTGGATACCGCAGCGCCGCGATCGCCTCGTTCATCGTCTGGCTTCTCAGGATCTGCGCATCGACGTCCGCGGCGCTCACGGCGTCGCGCAGGCCTTTCAGCAGATCCCCGGGTCTGCCGCGGCCCCTGCCGATGACGCTCACCGCGAGCGGGCGTTCCTGGTGCTCGAGCGCGACATACACGTAGGGGTTCGACCCGCCTTCCGACAACGCCGGTTTCACCTCGTTCACGACGCCGATGACCTCGAGCCAACGTGGTGGATACGACGAGTCGGGCCAGTGCTGCGCCAGGTACTGCCCGATCGGGTTCTTGCCGGGCCACAGCTGCCTCGCCGCGGCTTCGCAGACCACGGCGACGCCGGGCGTCGAGGGGCCATCACGATCGTCGAACAGACGGCCGCGCAGCAATCGGATCCCCATCGCCTTGAAGTAGCCGGATGAAACCGTCGCACTCGACAGCCAGCGATGCCGCCCGCTCGCGAAATCCTCGCGGCGAATGAACCAGGTTCCGGAACGCGTCAACGGAAGGCCGAGCATCACCAGGCTGACCGCCTCCGCGTCAGGCAATGCTTTGGCCCTTTCGAGCAGGCGGCCGTAGAACCGCGTGCGGCGCTGAAGGAAGGCGTCCATCACTTCCCGGGTCTGCTGCTTGTATCGCCCGGGCGAGGGCAGGTCGAAATCGACCAGCACGACGTTGTCGGCCTCGTAGCCCGGCTCGACCGCTTCGGTCCGCAGCAGCGGCCGCACCAGCGTGCCCGCGCCGACCAGCAGGACCAGCGACAGGCAGATCTGCGGAATCACGATCCAGTAGCGCAGGCGCCACCGCGCCTTTGCCGGCGTTGCAGATGCGCCCGACAACGCGCCAAGCACATCCGTTTTCGACGCGCGCAGCGCCGGCGCGAGTCCGACGCCCACACCTGCGGCGAGGCACAGAAGCAGCGTGAACAACAGCACGTGCCCATCCACGGGCACATCGAACGAGATGCGCATGGAGCCGAAACGCCCGATCTGCGCCGGCATGTTGTTGAGGAAGGCGTGGACGAGCAATCGGGCAATCGCCAACCCGAGCGCACCTGCGGCGATGGCGACCAAAACGCTCTCGGCCAGGAACTGGCGCGTCGTCCGCCATCTTCCCGCGCCCAGCGCCAGCCGTACGGCGACTTCGTTCGCACGGGTCACCCCTCGCGCCATCAGCATGCCGGCAAGGTTCGCGGCGGCAATCAGCAGGACCATCGCCGAAACCGCCATCAGGCCGGCGGCCAGGCGGTCGGGAACCACTTCTCCCCTCGGCGCGAACGGCAGCGACACCCTCCTGGCGTCGAGCAGCACCAGGCGCCAGTCGCGGCTGCGTTCCCGTTCGGGACTGACGTGCCGAAGTTGCGCGCCCAACGCCGTGATCACCGCTCGCGCCTGCGCTCGCGCGACGCCCGGCTTCAGTCGTCCAACCGGGACCACGGCGGTCCTCGCGAGAGGATCTCGTTCTCCCCGGTTCCAGTCGCCCGCTCGTTGCACGAGCGGGACCCAGTACTCCGTGGGTTGCCACGTCGAGAGTCCCTTGAACTCGGGCGGCATGATGCCGATGACCGTATAGTCGGGCTGTTGATCGGTTCGGGGAATACCGGGCAGTACGAGCTGGATGGACGAGCCGACGATGTCTGGATTCGCGTCGAAGCGCCGCCGCCACAAACCGTCGCTGATGACAACGACAGGAGGCGCGCCGGATGCTTCGTCCTGCTCCGGGACGAACGTGCGGCCGCGCATCGCCTTGACGCCAAGCGCGTCGAAGTAATTAGCGGTGACCATTTCGCCCCTGGTCCATTCCGCCTGGCCTCCCGTTCCGATCGCCGCCCGGTCCCCGCCCGTCGCGAACATCGTCGCAAACACGTCATTGCGATCGCGCAGGAACAGGTAGTCACGATAGCCGATGCTCCAGTCGGGACGCTGGTGGTACACGTACATCAACTCGCCGGGCGCGCGAACCGGCAGGACGCGGAACAGGACAGCATTGATGATGCTGAAGATCGCGGTGTTGAGGCCGAGGCCGAAGGCGAGCACCAGGACGGCGACGGTGGTAAATGCCCGGCTCTTCGCGAGGACGCGAACCGCATACCGCACGTCCTGCCACAGCGCGTCCATCGGGCCCTCCGACGCCGGTCACCCCCCGGCGAAAAAAGCGCTTGCATCCAGCCGCGATAAGTGTTACATACTGTAGCATGACAGGCAGTAACAGTTCAACCCACCCGGTGACCGAGCTTCAGCAGGCGATCCTCGACTTCATCTGGACCCGCGGGACGGCCACCGCCGAACAGGTGCGGGAGGCGCTGCTGCCGAAGCGCCGCCTGAAGGATCCGACGGTGCGCACGCTGCTCCGGCGCCTCGAGGCGCGCGGGTACCTGACGCACAGGGTCGAGGGCAAGCTGTTCGTGTACCAGGCGGCCGTGCGGCGGCACAGCCTGGGCGCGCGCGCGGTGCGCCACATCATCGACCGGTTCTGGTCCGGGTCGGCCGAGCAGTTCCTCGTCGGGATGGTGGACGAAAAGGTGCTGTCGATCGACGAGATCGAACGCCTCGCGCGGAAAGTCAGGGGGCGCAAATAGACACAGTTCTTCGTTCTTGGTTCTTGGTGCGGGCGCACCAGGGACCAGGGACCAGGAACCAGGAACCAGGGACTAATAGAGGCACATCATGTCGCCCGAATGGCAGAACACGTTGTTACGCGTGATGCTGGAATCGTCGCTGCGCGTCTGCCTGCTGGCCGTGGCCGTGGGCGGCATCCTGGTGCTTGCCAGGGTCCGCTCGGGCGGCGTGCGGCATGCCGCCTGGTCCGCGGTGCTCGGCGCGATGCTGCTGATGCCGGTGCTCCCCTACTATTTCCCGACGATCGAAGTTCCCCTGCCCTCGCACGCACGACGCGTCGAGGCGATCCCGGCCGCCATCGAATCGGCCTGGACGAAACCGGACCAGCCGTTCATCGAGCCACCCGGCGTCTCGACAACCGCGGCGCCGGTCGCTCAGTCTCCGGTCGCGGCGGGTCCCGCCGCCACCGTGGCTCCGCGTGTCGTGTGGCCTCTCGTCGTGCTCGGCATCTACCTCGCGGGCGTGCTGTTCCTGCTTGCCCGTCTCCTGCTCGGGTGGCTGGCGGTGCGCCGCATCGGGCGCGACAGCCGATGCCTGTCGTCCGATGTCCGGCGTCCGGCGTCCGGTGTCATCGGTTCCGGACTTCGGACCTCGGACTCCGGACTGTACGAATGCAGCTTCATCGCCACGCCGGTGACCATCGGCGTCTTCGCCCCGAAGATCCTCCTGCCCTCGGCCTGGAAGCTCTGGCCCGAAACGAAGCTTCGCGCCGTTCTGGCACACGAGCTCGCGCACGTCCGGCGCCGCGATCCGCTGATCGCGCTGCTCGCGCGCCTGAATCTGTGCCTCTTCTGGTTTCACCCGGTTGCGTGGTGGCTGGAGAAACAGCTGGCGACAACCGCCGAACACGCGTGCGACGATGTCGGACTGCGGGTGATGGGCGAGAAACGCCGGTACGCGGAAGTGCTGCTGGACATGGCCGAAGCCGTCCGCCGCGCGGGCGGACGCTTGTCCTGGGACGGCGTCGGTGTCCACGGCACGGGCCTGCTGGGTCAACGCATCGACCGCGTCCTGCGCGGCGAACTTTTTCGCGAGGTTTCCATGACTCGCAAGGTCATCGTCGCCCTCAGCTGCGCCATCGCCATCTTCATCGTCGTCGCCTGCCGCCAGCAGCTCGCTCCGCCGGCCCCGCTCAAGGAGGAGCCGGCGTTCGCGAAGCAGCAGGCGGAAAACAAGGCCCGAATCGATTCGGTCGAAGCCGCACGCCAGATGAACGCCGCGCAGGTGGCCGAGGTGCAGGCTTCGTTGAAGAACAACCCCGAGGACCTCGCAGCTCGCAGGAAGCTGTTGACCTTCGCGGTGCGATTCGGCGTGCCGGTCCCCGGTGAAAAGGACAAGTGGGCGCCGAGGTGCGCGCAGGTGATCGGCGACAAGGAATGCATCGAGCTGCGACGCACGCAGATCCTGTGGCTGATCGAGCACCATCCCGATAGCGACGTGCTCGGCGAACTCGGGCAGATCTGGCCCGCGGGCGGGCACCTGAACGATCCGGCCGGCTACGAGCAGGCCAGGAAGCTGTGGCTGGCGCAGAGCGCGCGGCCAGACGCAACGACTGCCGTACTGTCGAACGCCGCCGCCTTCTTCGAAGCGACGGACCAGCCGCTTGCCGAGAAGCTGCTGCTTCGCGCCCAGGGGATGGATCCGAATCCGCGGCGGTCCGCGCGCCTCGGAACTTTCTATGCCGGAGTCCTTGGCGGCCGGCTGGCGCCGCCACAGCTCGCTGCCATCGAACCGCCTGAATCCTACATGGAGCAAGTTCGGCGGAAGCTGGAGGAATCGAAGGACGTGCGCCTGCTCGGAGGGGCAGCCTTTTATCTGGCGTTTCCGCCGCCGTCTCTGGGCGAGCGGCGCATCGCCGGCCTTCGGGCACTCGCCAAGGCCTGTGCGGAGCGGGCGGTGCAGATCGATCCGCAGGCCGTGCAGCCGCATACGGTTCTCGTGTCACTGAGGGACATGGACCGCTATGTCCGCATGCGCAACGCGCTGGGTACGCTCCGGTCGGATCAGCTCGATGACAGGCGGCTCTTTGCGCTTCCCGGGGCCGAGCGATTCGACTTCCTGCCCAGGCTCGCCGCGAACGCGTACAGTTGGGCCGATTATCTCGGATGGAAAGGAGACACCGCCGGAGCGAAGGCGACGCGCGAGAGGGCCAGAAGGTACGCGGATGAACTGCTGCGTCTTGCACCGAAGTTCCGCGACAGCGAGCGGTACGGCACCGCGATCTACGTCGGCAATTTCGTGCTCGCAGGCCTCACGTTTCAGCAGGGGGATGGGCAGAAGGCCGGCAATTACCTGATCGAGGCCTCCAAGGCGCCGGTCAACGACGACCTGCGATACTCGCTGCCCGGTCCAGGTCTTCAGATGCTCGGTTATATGCTGAGAGACGGCATCCGGGAGCCGGTCGTCGAATTCCTCGAACGCGTCGGCAAGTTCAACCTCTTGCAGGGCAAGTACTTCCTCCAACAGGCCGCCCAAGTCCGTAAAGGATACCGCCCCTTGTCGTACCCACGAGAGACGCCGTACTATCCCGGCATCGCTTCGCAGTAACGAGAACACCATCCCGCCGGCGCCTGGCGTCGGCGGGATGGTGTTCTCATATGTGTTACGTATCGTAACATTCAGATCCGGGGACCGTACGCTCGCGGAACGGTGAGAGGTACCGCGCGCCTGCTTCAGGTTCCGGACTCGCACCTCGATGCCCGGGACGCGCGCCGGCACGGCACACTCGTCCGTGTCGCCACCGACTGGATTCAACCGAGGAGAACAGGCATGCTCCGTCGTGCGAGGAGCGCTACAAGCAGAACCTGCTGCGACACCGCGTCGTGCTGGCGCAGCCCGAGCTCGGCTACGAGCTGAAGTCGAGCCAGTACGAGATGGTCGGTGCTGACAACCGTGAATGGGTCGCCGAGCTCGCGCTCGCGGCAACGCCCGCCAACGAGCCGCTCGGATTCCCCCACGACGAGCTGACGGTGACCTGCCGCCCGAATCCCGCGATCGGTCTCTGCCTGCCGGTCCAACTGAAGGAGACGATCGTCGACAACGACGCCGAACAGCGGGTGGACGCGACGGCGACGTTCACGAAGTGGCGCATCCTGCCGCGGACGGCGGGCATTGTTCGCGTACCCTGAGGGCTGTCGCCCGTGCGTGATCGCCGGGGCAGCAATCCACTGCCCGGGCTCCTTCTTGCCAGCCCTCGCGGCGGATCAATCCAGCGGGCCGAGGCAAGCTCGGCCCCTACGTCTACTGCAGCTTCCGGATCCGCACCTCGATGCCCGGCACGCCCGAGAGCAGCTTCGCGAGTTGCAACGGGTTCGTGTTGCCGTAGTGGTACGGGTAGAGGATCGTCGGCGCGAAGGCCTTCGCCGCATCGGCCACCATCTCGGGCGTCATCGTGTAGGGCAGGTTCATCGGCAGAAACGCGACGTCGATGTTCTTCAGCGCCTTCACCTCCGGGGTGTTCTCCGTGTCTCCCGCGACGTAAACCCGCTTGTCGCCGAACGTGATGACGTAGCCGTTGCCGTCGCCCTTCGCGTGAAACGGCTCGCCCGTCGGGCGCTTGTTCACCACGTTGTAGGCCGGCACCGCTTCGATGCGGACGCCCCGCACGTCCCGGCTGTCGCCGTTGCCCATCGCCACCATCCCCGTTACCCGTTGCGCACACTTCGCCGTTCCGACGAGGACCGTGGAGCCCGTTCTGATCGCTTCGATGGCTTTGGGATCGAGGTGATCGCCGTGGTCGTGCGTCACGAGAATGATGTCGGCTTTCGGCTGCTGCGAGTAATCCGCGTACTGCGAGACGGGATCGATGTGCACCACCAGGCCGGCCTGCCGGAACATCAGGGTCGCGTGCCCGATGAAGGTGATGTTCAGGTCGCCCGAGGACGTCTTGATGGTGTCGGTCTGGAAGGGCGACTGCGCCCACCCGGCCGCGGCGAACGCGACGATGAACAGGGACAGGAACAACGAGATCTCCCGCATGAAATCTCCTTTCGCGTCGAACGCCTTAGAATACTCCCGTACCGGGGATTCGATCATGGACGAGCAGACGCTGACCATCCGCGTCGAATGTCATGCGGGTTACCGCGGCGAGGAGACGCCGCGGCGGTTCTGGATCGGCGAGCGCCTCGTCGAAGTCGCCGAGGTCCTCGACCGCTGGCTGGCGCCGGACCATCGCTACTTCAAGGTCAGGGGCGACGACGGGGACATCTACATCGTCAGGCACGACGGCGCCGCGGACCGCTGGGAAATGACGATGTTCCGAATTGGTTCCTAGTCCTTGGTCCCTGGTCCCAGGTCCGGCTGGAAACCACGCTTCGCCGCCTGCGCTCCGCACATGGCACGTGGCACGCGCACCTTGCACTCTCGCACCTTGCACTTTGCACCCGTGATTCACTCGTCCAGCCGTTTCGGCCAATCGTCGTGGAGCAGCCGCGAGAGCGCGCGATCAGCCAGCAGCCGCCCCCCGGTCTGGCAGCGCGCGCAGTAATTGGCCTCGTTCTCGGCATACACGATCCGCTGCACCCGCGCCCCGCACACCGGGCACGGCTTGCCAAACCGGCCGTGAACCGCCATCCCTTCACGAAAAGCCGTGACGTGCTCGGGAAAATCGCCCTTCGCGTCGTCGCGGAGCCGTTCGGTCCACTCGTCGAGGACCCGGCGCGTGGCATCGTGCAGCCGCACGATATCCTCGTCCGACAGGTTGCGGGTGAGCTGCAGCGGAGAGAGACGAGCCGCGTGCAGAATTTCGTCGGAGTAGGCGTTGCCGATGCCGCTGAACAGGTGCGGATCGGTGAGCGCGCGCTTGAGCGTGTGATTCTCGGCGCAAAGCGCTCGTGCAAACTCGCCGACCGACGCCTGCAGGACGTCGATGCCGCCCGGATCGAGAGCCTGGAGTCCGGCGGTGCCGCGAACCACATGCAGCGACGCCCGCTTCTTGCTTCCCGCCTCGGTCAGCGTCAGCGTGCCCGAATGGAAGTCGAACGCCGCCAGTCCGTTCTTGCGCGGCACCGTCGCACCCGCGGGCTTCCAGTGCAGGCGGCCCGCGATCATGAGGTGCAACACAAGATGCAGGTCCCCCTCGAGGGCGAGAACGATTCGCTTCCCCAGCCGGCTGACTCCCGTCACCCTTCTGCCTGATACCGCCTCAAGCGGGGGATCCACCGAACGCAGCAGGAACGGGCTGATCAGGCGTACGCGTTCCAGGCGCTCGCCGGCGATTCGCTTCTCGAGCGCTTCCAGGTACACGATGATGTCGGGCAGCTCAGGCAAGACGCCTATAATGCGGCGTGTGACTGCGCGAAGCAACCGCCGTGACCAGTCGCCCCGCCTCCCGCCTGCCGCCTCCCGCCTGGGATCGAGTCGTGGCGTCACCGTGCTCGTCGCTTCCGACTGGGCGCCGATCAGGGCGTTCGACCGGCCGATGCGCACCGACCCCGAGTTGGTCTACGGCGATCTGCTCCCCGCTCTTCGCGCCGCGGACCTCCGCATCGTCAACTGCGAGTGTGCGCTCACCGGGGCGCGCCGGCCGGTCTGGAAGAGCGGCTCGGTCTTCAAGGGCAATCCCGCTCACGTGAAAGCGCTCACCGTCGTCCCCTTCGACGTCGCCTGCCTCGGCAACAACCACGTCCTCGACTACGGCGTCGCCGGGTTGCGGGATACGTTGGACGTCCTGCATGAGAACGGCGTGCGCGCGGTCGGTGCCGGCCTGACCGACGCCCAGGCGCATCGTGCGCTGACGATGAAGGTTCGCGGGACGAAGATCCACATTGTCAACTTCAGCGAGGGCGAAGACCTGACCGCCTCGAACGGCGGCCCCGGCGTGTTCGGGTGGGACGTGGCTCGAGCGGCGGCCACCGTCGCGCGATGCCGCAAACAGGGCGGCGTCGTGATTGCGATCGCTCACTGCGGCCTCGAGTACATCCCGTATCCGCCGCCCTACGTCGCGGCCGCGTTCCACGCGATGATCGACGCGGGTGCCGACTGCGTGGTCGGCCACCATCCCCACGTCCCGCAGGGCGTCGAGCTGTATCGCGGACGGCCGATCGCGTACAGCCTCGGCAACTTCGCCTTCTATCAGCTGACCGACCTCTTCTGGCGTCGCCTCGGCTTCTGCCTCGAACTTCACCTCACCGGTGGGCGATTGTCGTGCGTAACTCTCCTGCCCTATCGCATCGGTGATGCCGGGTTGCGATCGCTGAACGCAAAGGAGGCGTCCGAGTTCGAGCGCAGGATGAAACGCCTTTCCGCGCCGCTGCGCACGCCCGAGAACGTCGAGGCGGCGTGGCAGGCCTACCTCGCGTACTACGGCGTTTCCAGCTTCAGGAACGAGGTGGAGGGGATCCTGGAGAAGATGCGGACCGAGCCGCCGAAAGGCGCGGCGATGTTCCGCAACCGGATCGTGACGATGCAGCACCGTGAACTGTGGCGCGATTTCCTGACGCGGCTCATGAACGGGGAGAGGGCGCGCTATTCACGCGAGGCCCGTCGCGTCATCCACGAGTGGTTCACGAGGACGCAAGAACGTTGAGACGTGTCCTGGGTGCGGTCGCTTCATGCCTGCCACGCCGCAGCTCGCGCCGCATCGACGCGAGCGAAGGCGGGTGCTGAGTGCTGGTGCTCAGTGCTGGTGCTTCGGGCCCGCTACGCCGTAGCTCGCAGGGCTGCGGCGGGAGCGAAGGCGGGTCACTGTCCCGCGGCACGCGAGAACGTGTCTCGCAGCACCGGGCCCGCCTTCTCGAGCGGCAGGGACAAGATCACCTTGTAGAAGCCGGACGAGACCTCACACGCGCGGGCCGCATCCACGCCCGGCCGGTCGAGGTGCGCCAGCTCCTCGAGGTCGTCCGGTGTGAAGGTCGCCACGAGCTGCGCGGTCACCTCCGCACGGATGGGCTGCACCTCGGATTCGTCCGGCGGTCGCCATGTACCGCTTGCCGCCGACTGAATGACCGCGGTCATCACCTCCTGCTCGCGTTTCTGCATCTGCGTACTGAAAAACGCGGAGGTCGCGCTCCGGCTGGTACCGGGGGACAGGAACGCCAGGCAGCTGCCGGGATCGGCCTGCAGAATGGTGAGCTTGTCGAACATCAGCCTGGCGAACGAAACGGCCGCTTCGTCGGACGTGAACGGAAGGCGCGTCCGGTAAACCCGCTCGATGGCCGGCAAGGTGCGTGCCCGCAAATCTGCGGCGCTCTGGCCCCGCCGGAAACTGTCCTTCACGGCGGCCGCGATCTCCTCGTACGCCGCCGGCTCGAACTCCGCGAGCACCGCGTACATCGGGTCCTCGCGCAGCGTCTGGTCCAGCCTGTCGATCTCGTTCGACGACATTCCGGACAACGCCGTCTCGTCGCCGTCCGCGTAACCGGTGATGAACCCCGCGGCGAGCATCTGTTCGGACGTGGGGCGCCACAGCACGCTTGTCGGTTGGAAGGCGCGGGCAACGAACGCCGGCGAGACCCCTCTCGACGTGAAGTAGCGCTTGTCCTTCTCCATGTCGAGCAGCGTCTGGCGGCTCGCCCTGCCCGCCACGGTGTACTGATGGAAGCCGACGACGGCGCCGGGAGCAATCAGTCGCCGCTCTCCGGCGAGAAACGGGATGACGCACGCGCTCGTGCACTGCCTGGAGGTGCAAGTGGACAGGCGGCGAGGGGCGATCAGATCGCGCAACTTCCTCGCCTCCGCGACGCGGCCCCCGCTGCTGTTCAGGTGCACGACCCTGACGCCCGGATGGGCATCGAGCTCGGTCCTCACGCGCTCGGTCAGCCCGAAGGCAATGTAGCCGGAGATCTCCAGCTCGGACGCGTCGCGCAGAAGACGAATCTGGTACCCGTGGGTCGGGTCGCGGTCCGTCAGCATGACCGCCAGTTCCCAGACCTGGGGCCCCACCTGCGTCACCACGAGCGTTCCGACTTGCACGGATCCCAGGATAATGGCCGCGCGCGCCGCGAGCGCCCAGAGCTTCGATCCGCCTCTCGACACGTGCTCGCCCGCCGACCGCCACACGCCAACGACCTGCCACGTGATGGCGACGAGGGCGAACAGCCACAACGCGATCATCGCGGCCGACCAGAATCGGGGCGCGGACGAGAAATCGACAACGAACGGGAGAGCCAGGCCGAGAGCGCCCAGGAGCGCCGAGATGACCGCCCCGTTCAGCCAGTAGCTGACGGGCAGCGACAGGTCGCCGCGCCAGTGGCGCCGGACGTAGGAACGTTGCGCGTCGTGGGATCCGTCTTTACGCGGAATGTCCCCGCGTCGTTGAGTGTCGAAACGTTCCTCGTGGGATCCGGCTTCCCTTCGACTTCGCTCAGGGCAGGCAGCGGGGTTGTCGCCACGCGCCAGTTCGGGCACCAGCCCCAGCGGCGTCCAGGTTGCCGAGCCTTCGCGACGGATGGCGTGCTGGGGAGTGACGTCGCCAGATTCGACGAGCGCCTGCACCTCCGCGTCGGTCAGCGGCCCCAGTCGCCTCCCGTCCTGCCAGACGAACCACTTCATCCGCTCTCCCCTGCCCCTCCCTTCGGTTATCGGGCGGTCGGAGGAAACGGATTAATTGACCTTGGGCCTTAGACCTTGGACCTTGGGCCTTGGGGCCGACGCGCAAAGCCCACGGCTCGAAAGCCCAACCCGAGGCCTTATCACCTGCGGGAACGCGAGATGGCCAGCCAGGTGCGAATCGCCACGTCGAGAGCGCGGACGTCGACCGGCTTGACGAAGTGTCCGGCGAAGCCCCATTCGCGCGCGCGACGGGCGTCCTCCTCGAGCGCGCTGGCCGTGACGGCGAAGGCGGGCACCGAGTGCATGCCGCTTACCTGCCGCGCCTGCCGCAGGAAGTCATTGCCGCTCATGCCCGGCAAACGGAGGTCGGACAGAATCAGATCGGGCCGCGTGGTGGACACAAGCGCGAGACCCTGTTCGGCCGACGCCGCTGTGACGACCCGGTAGCCGCGCGACTCGAGGTCGCTCGCGAGAAGTTCCCGCGTGTCCGCGTTGTCCTCGACGAGCAACAGACAGAAGGTCCCGCCAGTCGAAACTGCGTCACGGGCCTGCTCCACGTCGAGTCCTGGAAGCGCGACGACGAGCCGGCTGCCCCGATTCGGTCCTTCGCTCTCGGCCCACACGGTGCCGCCGTGCTTTTCGGTGATCAGCTTGACGAGCGCCAGTCCGAGCCCGAGTCCTCTCTGGCGCTGGCTCGCGATGTCGCCCTGTTGAAACGGCTGGAACAACCTGGCCAGCGATGCCCGGTCGATGCCCCTCCCCGTATCCTCGACGAGGAGGCAGACAGAGGCGGCGCGGTGCCGGTCGCCGCTCCCCGGCTGCGGCAGGGGCAACCCGGCACCAAGTGACGTCATCGCGCGATCGGACCGGAACACCTTCACGTCGATTCGCCCGCCCGGCGGCGTGAACTTCATCGCGTTGCCGATCAGGTTCAGCATGACCTGCTGCAGGCGGTCAGCGTCGCCGAGCACCCACGGGTCCGGTTCCGCATCGAGCGCCAGCACGAGGCCCGACCGCGCCGCCTCCGCTTCTTCGCCGCTCACGGCGGTTCGCGCGAGCGCATCGAGGGCCACGGGCGCGTGCTGCAGCGTGAGGCTGTCGCGCCTGAGCCGCGACAGGTCCAGCAGATCGTCGACCAGCCGTTTCTGCACGTCCGCGTTGCGCCGGACGACATCGAGCGCACGGTGCGCACGCGCGTCGGCCGGCAACGTCTCGCGCAGCACTTCGACACCCGATACGATGGCTGACAGCGGGCTTCGCAGCTCGTGCGAGATCATCGCGACGAACTCGTCCTTCTCCTGGTCGGCGCGCTGGAGTTGCGCGTTGAGATCCTCGAGGGCCTGCTGCGCCTGGCGCTTCTCGGTGACGTCGCGCGCAACCTTCGTGAATCCCTTCAGCCTGCCGTCCTCGCCGCGCAACGCCGTCACCACGACGTCCGCCCAGTAGCGCGACCCGTCCTTGCGGACGCGCCACCCCTCGTCCTCGCAGGACCCGCTGTCCGCCGCGGCCGCCAGCATCCGCTCGGGCCGGTGATTCTCCCGGTCCTCGGGTGTGTAGAAGATGGAGAAGTGTTTGCCGATGATCTCGTGCGGGAGATACCCTTTGAAGCGCTGCGCCCCGGGGTTCCAGCTGGCGACGATCCCATTCGGATCGAGCATGAAGATCGCGTAGTCGCGTACGCTCGCGACCAGCGACTGGTAACTGACTTCCGCCTCCCGCAGGGCTCTTTCGGCCTGTTCCCGCTCGGCGATCTCCCGCTGCAGGCGCTCGTTGGCCGCCGACAACTCCGCGGTGCGCTGCTCGACCCGCTCTTCCAGGTGATCGTGGGCGATCTGGAGGCGCTGGATCGCTTCCCGGAAGCCGCGCAGCGACATTTCGAAGGGCGAGAGCGACTCCAACAGGAACTGCACCGCGCGATTGGCGACCTCGAGCCCGTCGCATCCGGCCGGAGGATTGGCGATCAGGCGCACGAGCACGCGCTGGTGCGCGGTAGCCAGATCGATGATGCCGAGGCCCCCGGCCATCGCCTCGCGCGCGATTTCGTACGCCGCCTCCAGCGCCGACTCCGTTGGCGCGGCCACGTAGCGTTCGATCGCCCGGGCGTATGCGTCCGCCAGGCCGTGCGGCTCCGCACTCATGAGATACCCCGCAGGTAGGTCGCCGCGACCACCAGCGCATCGTCCGTCTGCTTGCCGTACTCGGCGAGCACCCGCCCGGCGATGGCGGTCGCGGTACCGGCAACCGACAGCACCTCGAGAAACGCCGTTCGTATGCCGTCGGTGGCGATGACCAGCTGATCGCCGGCGCCCACGTCGATCTCGGTCAGCCGGAGCGTGGGGATCTGCTGCCCGACGACACCGGGTTGCAGCAGCAGCGATTCACGCCGGCGCCGCTGCCCGGCCGGGCCGCTCACGAGCACCGCCTCGACGTTGCCCACACCGAGCCACGCGAGACGGCCGTGCCGATGAATGAAGGCCAGCGTCATTGCGGCGCCGCGCGTTCGGTGCAGTTCCTGGTGGCAGCGGATGGTCAGCGCATCCAGCCGTTTCTCGGGAGAGTCGAGCAGGATCGCCCGCGCGCGGTTGGCGGCCTCGGCGGCCCTTTCGCCGTGACCCAGGCCGTCGATAGCGGCGAGCAGCAACCCGGAGGGACAGGGGACAGCCACGTGAACGTCCCCCGAGACCGTCTCGCCTGGGATCGGCCGCGCGCAGACCTCCCATTCGATCCAGTCTTCATGACGCATGGTCACTTCATCCACTTCCGCATGACGACGCGTGTTCCCCGGCCAACCGTGGACTCGATCGCGAAGTCATCCATGAGGCGGCGGGCACCGGGGAGGCCAAGTCCCAGCCCACCGCCCGTGGAGTAGCCGTCCTGCATCGCCTGCGGCAGGTCCGCGATGCCCGGACCTTCGTCCTGCACGACGATCTCGACGCCCCGGCGCGTGCCATCCTGCACCACGCGCATGGTCATCTCGCCGCGCGTCGCGTACGCGATCACGTTCCGGGTGATTTCGGAGATGGCAGTGGCGATGAGCGCCAGGTCGCCGGGTGAGAAGCCGAGCTCGGCGGAGATATCACGTCCCTGCTGGCGCGCGACGATGATGTCGGGCTCGCGATTGATGGCCACCCGCGCTTCACGAGTCATGCGCCCGGGCCTTTCGCTCACGCTCGCGCTCGCGCAACGTGAGCAGTCCCTCCTCGAGATCCAGCGCGGTCGCAATACCGGGAAGCGTCAGCCCGAGCTGGATCATCGCGAACGCGACTTCGGGCTGGATCCCGACGATAACGGTGTCTGCGCCCCGCAGCTTGACCATCTGCGCGAGCGATTTCAGGGAGCGCGAGGCGAAGGAATCGAGCACGTCGAGCGCGGTGACGTCGATGATCACGCCGCGCGCGCGGATCGTGCCGACCATCGCGAGGAGGTCCTCGCGCAGCTTGAGAAAGTCCGTATCCGTCGCGCCCGCCTGCACCGTGGCGATGAGATACGTCCCCTGCTTGAGGATCGGTACTCGCATCGGGGATCTCCTACCCCTGCGAAGCAGTCGCCGCGCCGTCCATCTTCACCACGGTGTACCCCAGCAGGCGGTCGGCTTCGTCCAGACCTCCCTGCAGATCGCCGACGGTGTTCATTTTCGTGAGGTCCACGCCGATGGTCACCAGCGTCTGCGCGATCTCCGGCGCGATGCCGCTGACGATCACGCGCGCGCCCAGCAGCCGGGCGGCATCGACGGTCTGCACCAGGTGTCCGGCGACGCGGGAATCGACGTTGGGCACCCCCGTGACGTCGATCACGACCACCTTGGCCCGCGCGGAGCGGATGCTGCGCAGCAACTGCTCCGTGATCTGGCGCGCCCGCACCGAGTCGATGATCCCCACGATGGGAAGGATGAGGAGGCGATCGCGCACCTGGAGGACCGGCGTGGACAGCTCGCGGATGGCGACCTGCTGCTCGCGCACCACTTTCTCGCGCTCCTCGATGAAGGCCAGCGCGACGATCGACAGGATCTTGTTGGCCACCGGTTCGTACACGTCGAAGGCCGCCGAGAGGCGCGCCAGATCGCGCTGGTAGCGCTCGGCGAGGCTGCGGCCATACACGTCGCGCAGCGTCAGGAGGCCACCGATGATTTGCTCGCTGGTCATGCCCCGAAGCACGCCGCGCTCGGCCATGTTCGTCGCATACACCTGCGCGCTCTCGTACTGGCCGGTTGCCAGGCAGCCGACACAGGTGTCGTAGATCGTGATCGACTCGGTCTCGATTTCCTGTTTCGAAAGGCCGGCCAGCAGCCCCTTGGCGGTCATCTGTTGAACCCACATTTGGCGGAGCGATTCGCGTTGCTCGCGCAAGTGGGCAACCAGCTCCTGACGCAAGCCGTCGCCGCCAGTGGCACCCTGTGCGTTTCCGTTGCGCTTCGCCACGATCTGCCCTCCTTCAGAAGTACAGCCGAAATCTACAGCCGAAATCTGCCGAAACAAACCATGCAGGATACTACTCGGCGCGGACGGTGGCGTCACAAACGGCACACGAGGTCGTCGGGCAGAAACCGACATTGGACCTGGTACATTTCGGGAATGTGCCGCGGTACCCCCCAAATTGAACCGGGCACATCCCGGAATGTACCCGGTTCATCTTCAGCGGTGCCTACATGGGTGGTCCGGGCGGTCCGCCACCCATTGGGCGTCCGGGGGTCAGCGGACTGGTGGTCGTCCTGCGCGTGCTGCCGGTTGACGAACCGTCGACGTTCACGGCCGTGACGAGGCGAGCGCCAACTTCGAACGAGGTCTCGACCAGCTCGGTGTTCGTCCCGTCGCTGATGCCGATCCGCACCGGTACTGGCGTCAGCCGGCCATCGGCGTACGTCCACACGCGGGCCCCGGGCGCCGCCTGTCGCAGTGCCGGCTGCCGCAGCGCCGCGAAGATCTCGGCGGTCGGCCGGAATCGCAGCGCACCGTTCGCGACGCGCAGCGCGCCGGAGCGGCTGGCGACCTGGATCCGGATGCTCGCCGTCATGCCCGGTTTCAGCTTCAGGTCGGGGTTCGCGACGCTGACGATGCTGCTGTAGGTCGTCACGTTCTGCGTCACGGTGGGCTGCAGGCGCACCTGGGCCACGATCCCTCTGAACACGTCGGTCGGATAGGCGTCCACGGTAAACGTGGCGGTCTGCCCGGCGCGGACGCGGCCCATGTCGGCCTCGTCGATGCTCGCTTTCACCTGCATCTTCGTCAGGTCCGCGGCGATCTCGAACAGCGTCGGCGACTGCAGGCTCGCCGCCACCGTCTGCCCGACGTCCACGTTGCGGGCAATCACGGTGCCGTCCACGGGCGCGGTGATGATGGCGTGCGTGAGGTTGACTTCGTTCTGGTAGAGCGCCGCCTCGGCCTGTGCCAGCTGCGCGTGGGAGGCTTTCAGCTCGGCTTCGGCCGAATCCACCGCGAGCCGGGCGGCGTCGAGGTCGCTCCGGGCGATGATCTGCTTCTCGGCAAGCTGCGCGGCGCGGCCCAACTTCTGCTGCGCGTCGGCCAGCTGCACCCGCGCGCGATCTTCGTCCGCCTGCGCCTTCGCGAGGTTGGCGCGCGACTGCCGCAGCTGCGCCTCGAGCAGCGACGGCTCGAGCCTGGCAATCACCTGCCCCTTTCGGACCGCGGAATTGAAGTCGGCGCCCAGCCACGCCACGGTCCCCGACACCTGGCTTCCGACCTGCACGGTCGTCACCGCCTGGAGGGTGCCGGTCGAGACAACCGCGTCGACGATGTCGCCCCGCGTGATGGCGGCCGTCGTCACCTCCGGGGTCTTGACCGGGCGCGTCGTGTAGTAGGCCGAGGCGCCCGCCGCCAGAACGAGAATTCCAACCACGCCGGCCAGGATGCGCTTTCTCATGGCCGCCCCCTTTGTGGTGCAAGGTGCAACGCGCGAGCTGCGAGGTGCGCACCCGGCACGTGCTTCTACAGGATTCGACGAATTGAATGTTGCAGCGGTATGACAGGCCATTGATATGAGCGTGGCGTGCGCGATAATGCCCCCATGAACACCGAGGGCTTGCGCCGCGCGCTGGTGGTGGAAGACGACGTGGCCATCCGGGAGCTGCTTCGCCTGCACCTGTCGCTGGCAGGTTACCGCGTGGAGGAGGTCGGGGACGGGCGCGGCGCGCTCGAGTGCGCACGAGCGACGCCGTTCGACGTCATCATCCTCGACCTGATGCTGCCGGGACTCGACGGCATCACGGTCTGCCGGGCAATCCGGTCGGGCGGCGGCGCGGCGTCGAACGCCAACCGCGACACGCCGATCCTGATGCTGACCGCCCGCGACACCGAATCCGACAAGGTGCTCGGCCTGGAGAGCGGCGCGGATGACTACCTGACCAAGCCCTTCGGCGTGCGCGAGCTGATGGCCCGCATCGGCGCCATCACCAGGCGGGGCCGGCGCGCCACCGACGCCGAGCCGGTCGCGTCGGGCCGCCGCGTGGTTTCCCGCGACGTGACGGTGGATGCGGACCGGCGGCAGGCGATCGTTCGCGGAGAGCCGGTCGAGCTGACGAAGCAGGAATTCGACGTGCTGTATCTGCTGGCCGCGAAGCCGGGAATCGTCTTCAGCAGGGCCGCGCTGCTTTCGAAGGTGTGGGGCGACGACACCTACGTCACCGAACGGACCGTGGACGCCGTCGTCAGCCGGCTGCGCCGCAAGGTGGAGCGCGACCCCCAGGATCCGGAACTGATCCTCACCGCGTGGGGCGTCGGCTACAAGTTCGCCGGCGCCGACTGACCGGGCAGCAGGATCCGGAACTGCGTGCGCCCGGGGGCGCTGGTCACCTCGATCGTCCCGCCGTGCCGCTCGACGATCGCCTTCACGATCGACAGGCCGAGACCGCTGCCGCCCGATGACTGGTTCCGCGAGGCGTCCACCTTGTAGAAGCGCTCGAACACGTGGGGAAGATGTTCGGGCGGGATTCCTTCCCCTGAATCGACGACCGACACGGCGACGCGGTCGCCGTCCAGTTCCGCGCGCAGATCGATCGAGCCGCCGTCCGGCGTATGACGAAGCGCGTTCGCCACCAGGTTGTCGACCGCCTGCTCGAGCCGGTCGGGATCGCCCGTCACCTGATCGGCGTCCTCCGTCACCTGCACCCGCATGACGACGCCGCGCGTCCTCGCCTCGTGTTCGTGTCGCCGCACGACGTGCTCGAAGAGGCGTTGGACCGCAAACGGCCTGATCTCGAGCGCGCCCGCGTCGCTCTCGTAGCGCGCCAGGTCGAGGAGATCGCGAACGATCCGCTCGAGACGGCGTGTTTCCCGCTCGATGATCTCGAGGTAGCGCCCGCGCGTCTCGCCGTCGAGCGCCACTTCGGGCATGTGCAGCGTCTCGAGATAGCCCCGCATCGCCGTCAGCGGGGTGTTCAACTCGTGTGAGACGTCGGCCAGCATCTGGCGCCGCAGGCGATCCGAGGTCTGCACTGCCTCGTCGCGGGCCGCCAGCTCCGCTGCCATCCGGTTGAACGCACGCGCGACCCGCGCGATCTCGTCGCCGCCTTTCTCGGGCGCCCGCGCGGCGAGGTCCCCCGCACCCAGCCGGTCGGTGGCGTCCTCGAGCGCGCGCAGGCGACGGCGCGCGGGACGGAAGATGAGCAGCGCGGCCAGCGCGGTTGCCGCGATGAGGACCAGCGTCCCCGGCCCCGAAAGCACGCGCCCGACGTCGCGCCACACGCCACGCACCGGAGGCGAGGGAAGAACGACGACGCCGACGATGTCGTTGCCGACCCGAATCGGAGCGAGCGTCGGCTGCGACCCCGCGCGTCCACCCGGCCGGGCCGGCGGTTGCGTTCCGCGGCCGGCCAGCATCGCCCTTGCGGCCCGCCGATCCGGCTCGGGGATCGGCCCCGGCCCGTTGCTGACGACACGGCCGTTCCTCAGAACAACGTCGACGGGAAAGAACACGCCGCCGTAGCGGCGAACCAGGTATTTGCCGACGTCGAACGCCGGATCCCGCTCGAGTTCCGAGGCGATGTCGGCGGCGACGATCGTCGCGAAGGCGCCCGGCGACCGCGCGGGCATCGTCGGGCGCGTTCGCGCGACGATGTAGCCAAAGATGAGGCTCTGCACGACCAGGACGCCGACCACGCAGACGACGAAGCCGAGGCCGATCCGCCAGTAGAAACTGCGGTACCAGCGCGATGGTTCCTGCGCCCGACGAGAGCTCATGCGGGCATTATGGTCACCGGATCGGGCGGGGTAAAGGCGTTCACGCTCTTTTCACAGTCGCGCCACACTTCTGCAACACACCCTGCGTCCAATCACACGAACAATATGAGGCCCCGCCGCCCGGCGGCGAGCCGCGCCGAAGCTCGCGCCCCTGCCAGTCGAGCGAGCGAAGGCGGACGAAGCGATGCCAGCGCCAGGAGATATCAATGGGCCGAGACGATGAACGAGAGATGCTGGCGGCGATGCCGTCCGGCACCCTCCGGGCGGGCGCACACGCCTGGCGGTTGTACGTCCTGGAGGCGAGACGCGTCGATCGCGACTGGTTCATGCAGGTCGCTGCCGTGGGACGACAGACCCACACCATCGACGTGCGCGTGCGGGGGGACATCTCGCATTCGGTCACCGCTCAGCGGGTCCTCAGCGCGATCAGCGACTGGCTGCTGTCAGGAGACGCGCAGGACAAGGTGTTCCTGGAGCTGCCGGGGATCAGCGAGCAGCCGTGCTGACTGCGCGGTGCGTGGCCATCTTGCTTTCCTGACAGCATTTTCTGCGTGTGCGCGCCCGGGCGCGTCACGTACGAATCCACCGATTACACCGATTTCACCGATTGGGCGCGTCGCTGCGCTTCCACGGCGGACGGCAAAGCCGTCCGCCTGTACGGAGGGCGGAGCAGCCGTTCACGAGAGCCCAGTGAGCAGAAGGCTTTCGTGAACGACTGCTCCGCCCTCCGCGCCAGCCGCCTCTAGCGGCGGTGGAAGCGCAGATCCGGCGTCTTCGGCGGCCCTCGCCTGTCTGATGTGTTGTTCCGGAGGAATCGGTGTAATCGGTGTAATCGGTGGATAAATCCGTCCGTGAATCTGCGGATCGGTGCGATTTGCGGTGGTCTGCGGAACACCTTGACGCTCACTCCCGCCCGGCGCTAGCATCCTGCCCCAAACCCGCACTCCAGGTGTTCTGCCAGAAACCCCCGCTTACGAGGTGCGACGTGACACGAAGAGTCTTTCTGATGGGCGTTGCGGCCCTGCTGCTCGCCGGCAGCGTGGCTGCGGCCGCGCCGGTCCGCCTGGCCCGCCAGCCCGATTACCGCGCGGGCAAGGTCGCCTTCAGCTACCTGGGCGACATCTGGGTGGCCAACGAAGACGGAACGAACGTTGTCCGGCTGACCGATCACACCGCGCGCGAGGTGTACCCCAGGTTCTCGCCCGACGGGCGGTGGATCGCGTTCTCGTCCAACCGTTACGGCAACTACGACGTGTTCGTGATCCCCATGGCCGGCGGTCAGCCCCGGCGGCTCACGTATCACACCGGGAACGACGAGGTCGTCGGCTGGACGCGCGACTCGCAGAACATCCTGTTTCGCGCGTCGCACGGCGACGGCGCGTTCCCGAGCGTCGCCACGCTGTACGAGGTTGCGGTGCAGGGCGGCCCCGAGAAGCCGCTGCCGGTTGACTGGGGCTACTGGGGCTCCTTCTCGCCCGACGGCAACCGCCTGGTGTTCAACCGCCACCCCTCCGTCTGGTCGCGCAAGCACTACCGCGGCAGCTACGCGGCCGATCTGTGGGTGGCCGACCTGGGCGCAAAGACCTACACGAAGCTGCTGGGAGATGAGAAGTACAACCGCTACTGGCCGATGTGGGGGCCGAAGGACGAAATCTACTTCGTCGCCGATCCGCTGCCCAACGAGAAGACCCTCAAGGCGGGCGGCGCGGAAGTCCGCAAGAGCGTGAACAACATCTACAAGATGCCGCTCTCGGGCGGACCGCCCGTGCAGGTGACGAAACACACCGACGGCAGCCTGTTCTGGCCGTCGATGTCGAACGACGGCAAGGTGATCGTCTACGAGGACAACTTCGGCATCTGGAAGCTGGATGTCGCGACGGGCAGGACGTCCGAGATCAAACTGGACCTCGTTACCGACGACAAGGAAAACGAGATCGAGGTCGAAGCGGTGAACAGCGAGCTGGACGCCTTCGACCTCTCGCCGTCCGGCCGGCGCGCGGTGATCTCCGCGCGCGGCCAGATCCTGACAATCGCGACCGATCGCGGCGACATCACGCGCGTCGCGCCCGACAACATGGCGTCGCGCAACCAGTCGCCGAGATGGTCGCCCGACGGCAAGTACATCGCGTTTCTCTCCGACAGATCCGGCCGCGACGAGATCTGGATCTGCGACCCTGACGGCAAGGGACTGAAGAAGGTCACCGATCTCGACAACGAGAAAGGATCGTTCCTCTTCACGCCCGACTCCAAGCTGCTGCTCTACACCGCGGCGGACCGCAAGCTGTACGCGTACTCGGTCGCCGACGGCAAGGCGTCGGTCGTGACCTCCAGCGATGTCGGCAGGATCGGCTCGGTCGCCGTCTCGCCCGACAGCAAGTGGATCAGCTTCTCGAAGCAGGACAAGTCGATGCGGACGCACGTCTACATCGCGCCGATTCTCGGCGGCGAGGAGCGCCCGATCGCCGATCAGACGGTCCTCTTTGCAGAGACCAACGCGGTGTGGACGGCCGACGGCCGCTACATCGTCTACACGTCCTCGTCGGCCGTTGGCGGCGGCGTGGCATCCACCGGCGGCCGCGGCGGCACGGCGATGCAGATGTGGGCATTGTCGCTGCGCGACCAGGATCGCGATCCCGCGAACCGCGACATCGACAACGAAGCGCAGGGCCTGGCTGCCGAGGCGGCGGCACGTCCGGCGGGTGGCGGCCGCGGTGCCGGCGGCGGCCAGCAGCAGGCCGTGGAAGTGAAGATCGACTGGGACGGCTTGACGCGGCGGGCGCGGCTGTTGAACCCGCCCGGCGAGACGGTCGGCGGCCTGACGCCGTCGCCCGAGGGCCACTCGGTCGCCTTCACGTCGTCGTCGGCCGGCGGAGGCCGGGGAGCGGGTGGTGGCGCCGAGACAGGCGCTGGCATGTACGTGATGAACGTCGAAAGCGGCCAGCTGACGCGCGTGCCGCAGCCGGCTCCAGAAGCGGCAGCGGGCGCGGGGCGTGGCCGTGGCGCGGCCCCCAGCGGCTTTGGTGGCGGCGCGGCCATGGCCTTTACGCGAGACGGCCGCACGTTGTACTTCCGCTCGGGTCGCGGCCTCTATGCCGCCTCAATCCCCGCGGGTGGCGGCGGCGGAACCGCAGCGGCGGCCGCCGCGGCGCCGGCGGGCGGCGGACGCGGTGGCGGCCGTGGCGGCGCTGCGGCGGCACCGGCGGCCGCGGAGAGCGCGGGCGGCACCGCGCGCCACGTCACCTTCACGGCCAACCTCGAGGTCGACCACGCGGCGCTGCGCCGCGAGGTGTTCAACGAGGGCTGGCGCATCATGAAGAATCGCTTCTACGACGCGCAGATGCATGGCGCGGACTGGCCGGCGGCCAAGGCGATGTACGAGCCGCTGCTCAACTACCTCGTCGACGAGGAAGAGCTGCACACGGTGATGATGATGATGATCGGCGAGCTGAACGCCTCGCACACGGGCGTCAGCGGCGGTCCCCCCGACGCCGCGCGCTCGCCGGCGCAGACGCGGTACCCGGGCTTCGACCTGGTGGCCGACGGGTCCGGCTACTACCGCGTGGGGCACGTCTACAAGAACGGACCGGCCGACCACGACTACATGAAGATCCACCCGGGCGACTACATCGTCATGTTCGGCGACCACGAGCTGAAGACGACGGACAACTACTGGCAGTACTTCACGCTCGCGTCCGGCAACAAGTTCCACTTCATGCTGAACAGCAAGCCGGTGAAAGACGGCATGTGGGAGCTGACCGTGACGCCCGTCGCCAGCATGGGTGACCTGCAGTACGCGAAGTGGGTGGAAGACCGGCGCCAGATGGTCGAGAAATTGAGCAACGGCGAGATCGGCTACCTGCACATCCGCGCGATGGACGCGCCGTCGCTGCAGAAGTTCGAGATCGACTTGGCGGCCAACCGCACGAAGAAGGCGCTCATCATCGACCAGCGCTTCAACGGGGGCGGCGGCATCGACCAGGAACTGCTGGGAATCCTCTCGGGCCGCAAGTACCAGTACTCGGTGGGCCGGGACGCGACGATGCAGATCCCGCGGCCGCAGAACTTCTACGGGCCGATGGTGGTGATGGAGAACGAGCGGTCCGCCTCGGATGCCGAGATGTTCCCGCAGGGGTTCAAGGACCTGGGCCTCGGCAAGGTGGTGGGCGTCCCGTCGATGTCGGCGGTAATCGGCACCGGGTCGTACACGCTGCTGGACGGCTCGACGATCCGCACGCCCGGCACCGGCATCTGGACCGCGAAGGGCGAGAACATGGAGAACTTCGGCTGCCAGCCGGACGTGTACATCGACAACACGCCGTCTGACTTCGTCAAGGGCCGTGACGCGCAGATCGAGAAGGCGGTGGAGACGCTGAAGGCGGAACTGGCGAAGAAGACGACGACGGTTCCTTAGGCTTCAGGTTTTGGGCCTCGGGCCTTGGGGCTTGTGTGCCCCGGGGCCCAAGGTCCTTCGGCTTGTCGGAACGGTCTCGGAGCCCGCACCACTGTGAGCGCGAGTGTTCGGCGCTGGGCCATTGTGTGTGCCGTCGTCGGCCTCGCCGCCGCCAGCACCTCCTTGTACATCCACTATCGCATCCTGACGCAGCCTGGCTATGTCAGCGGGTGCGATATCAACCAGACGTTCAGTTGCAGCGACGCCTACCGCAGTCAGTACGGCAGCGTGCTGGGCATTCCGGTCGCGCTGTTCGGTGTGCTGTGGTTTGCCTTCGTTCTTCTGCTGATTGCCCTCGGCAGCCGGGCCGGCTCGGCGGTGCAAGAGAACGTTACGGGGTACCTGTTCGCCGTCTCGACGACCGGCGCCGCCGTCATTCTCTATCTCGCCTACGCGGCGTTTTTCGTGTTGAAGGAGTTGTGCGTGTTCTGCCTGATCACCTACGCCGCGGTGATTGGTTTGTTCATCTTGTCCGGCCTTGCGACCTCGATTCCCATGACCTCCCTTCCACGTCGCGCCTTCCGCGATCTGCGCCTCCTGGTGACAAGCCCGCTGGCGTTGATCGTCGCCATTGTGTTCCTGGCGGGGGCTGGTTCCGCGGTAGCATTCTTCCCGAGAGCTGGGCAAAGCCCGCAGCAGCAGGGTTCCACGAAGGCACCCACCGGGGACGCGCGATCCGACTTCGAGCAGTGGTGGATGTCGCAACCGCGCCAGATCGTGCCGGTCTCCAACGAAGGCGCTGCGGTCATCATCGTGAAGTTCACCGATTTCCAGTGCATCTGGTGCAGCAGGACGTACTTCGATCTGCGGCCGATTCTCGCCAGGTACCAGGCCGAAATGCCTGGAGCGGTGAAGCTGGTGTCGAAGGACTTTGCCCTCGATCGGTCCTGCAATCCGCAGCTCTCGCAGACGGTTCACCCTGCGGGCTGCGCCTCGGCGGTCGCCGTGCGACTGGCGCGGCAGTACAAGCGAGACGCCGAAATGGAACAGTGGCTCTACTCCAACCAGGGCGTGACGCCGGCAGCCGTGCGCCAGGCGGCGGCGAGCGTCGGGCACGTGCAGGACTTCGACGGTCAGTACGCGAAGGCGCTCGAAGGCGTCAAGGCCGACATCGCCCTCGGGTTCTTGCTCAATGTCGGCTCGACGCCGACATTCTTCGTCAACGGCGTGCGCACCGAGGCGTTGCAGCCTGCGTACTGGGACATGGCCATCCGCTTCGAGTTGAAGCGGGCTGGAAAACTCAAGTAGGACAAGACGTTCGATCGCTTGGATGCGTGCGCGCGGCGGAACGGGCGTACCAGCGACCGAGCCTGCGGAGCAGCCGGCGGTCGATACAGGAACGCGAGGAGCGTTGCACCGCTTTCCCCGGCGCAGCGCGTAGCGGTCGATCAAGCGCGAATAGCGCCAGCCGGACGGTCGACCCGGAAAGCGGCGCAACGCCGACGAGCGTTCCCCGGCTGCGGAGCCGGCTCGGGCGATGGTGCGCCCGCTCCGCCGCGCCTCAGCGTCGTGTTCTACGTTCCCGGCTGGGCGCGGCGGTCGACGATGTAGGCGCGCGTGATCTTCGTCAGGTCCGTCGTCCCCGCCTGGCGCATCACCATCTGCAGCTCGCGGCGCAGGATGTCGAGCACGGCCTCCACGCCTTCCTGGCCGAACGCGCCCAGGCCCCAGAGATATGGCCGCCCGATGCCGATCGTGGTCGCACCCAGGGCGAGCGCCTTGAAGATGTCGGTGCCGCGGCGGAAGCCGCTGTCCACGATCACCGGCGCGCGGCCGGCAACGGCGGTCGCAACCTCCGGGACGCACTCGATCGTCGATCGCATGCTGTTTTCCGCGCGGCCGCCGTGGTTCGACACCCAGACCGCGTCCACGCCGTGCTGCAGCGCGACCTCCGCGTCCTCGCGAGTCACGATCCCCTTCAGCACCAGCTTCATCGGCGAGGCGTCCTTCAGCCGCTTGACGTACTCCCACGTGGGCGGCCCGACCTCCGGTGCGGGCGGCGCGGGCTTCAGGCCGGCGATCATCGGCTGATTGCTGCTGCCCGCACCACGCCCGCTGGTGTGACACCCGCTGCAATCGGTCTTGTCGCTGCGACGCGCGCGCTCGTTCGTTATTCGATTACTGCCGCCGAGCAGATCGATCGTGTACACGAGGACCGGGCAGCCGGCCGCTTCGGCGCGCTTGATCATCTGCCGCGTCTGGTTCCAGTCGTTGCGTCGATAGAGCTGGAACCAGACCGGTTCGCCTCGAGCGGCGGCCACCTCCTCGATGGAACACGAGGCCGGCGTCGCCTGGACGAACAGCTGTTTCTTCGATTTCGCACCGCGGGCGACGGCCACCTCACCTTCCGGGTGGAACGCCTTGTGGCTCCCGCACGGGCACAACAGGAGCGGCATCTCCCACCGTGCGCCCAGCAGCCGCACCGACATGTCGAGCTTGCTGGTGTCGATCAGCCGCCGCATCCGGAGTTGATAGCGGTTGAAGCCTTCCCGGTTCGCCCGCACGGTTCCGTCATCGTCGGTGCCCGTCGCCAGGTAGCCCCAGTGCGCGGGCAGCAGGTTCTTGCGTGCCACGGCCTCGAAGTCGAAGACGTCGAGGCCCTCTTTCGCGGTCTTGATGAGATCGGGTTCCTGCGCCAACGCGGTGAACCAGTCGCGGGGAAGATCGAGATATGCGAGAAGAGGACTGGCGGCGAGGAAACGGAGGAACGCGCGCCGGCTGGCAGGATGCGCCGTGGCAACGGCCATGATGGCACTCCTTGCGGGGGCGCTTCGAGGGGCGATTATATGCCGAGTGTGGGATACTCTGCTCCCGGAGGACCCACTCGATGAACGTCGAGGCAGCCATTCGAGGCAGGCGCAGCATACGCAAGTTCACCAGCGACCCCGTCAGCGAGGAGACGATTCGCGACATCCTCGAGCTCGCCCAATGGGCGCCGTCGTGGGCAAACACGCAGCCGTGGAACGTGTTCGTCGTGACGGGCGAGACGCTCGAGAAGATCAGGACCGCCTACCGCGAACGGGCCGGCGCGAAGGTCGAGCGAGCTTTCGAGATTTCCAGGCCCCGGCCCGATTGGCCGCCCGAGCTGGCCGCGCGGACGAAGCAGCTGATGGCGGCGCGCGCCTCGAACGACGGCGGAGCCGCCGCGCCCACGAGCGCGGATTTCTTCTGCGCGCCTTGCCTGCTGCTCGTTGCCATCGACGAGCGGCTCCAGCCCGAGTACGCCTGCTTCGACACCGGCCTGCTGGTGCAGACCGTGTGCCTGGCCGCCCACGGGCGAGGTCTGGGTACCTGCATCATGGCGATGGCCGTCGGCTATCCGGACGTGCTTCATGCGCTGGTGCCCGTCGCCGCGGGCAAGCGGTTCGTGGTCGGTGTCGCGTTGGGCGTCCCGGACCTCCACTCGCCGATCAACCGTTTCGATCGTCCGCGCGCCGGCCTGAGCGAGGTGGTGTCGTTCGTGCGGTGAGCAACGCGCGCCGGCGCGATCAGCCCGCGAAGGCCACCTGCACGGGCGCGCGCTCGAAGTCGGCGGCGGCCATGAGTACCTGCGGTTGGAGGCGGCCGAGGCGTGCCGCGAACCTGTCGGGCACGACCTGCAGCCGCGTGTTGTAGAACGTCGCGATCTCGTTGAAGTACGAACGGGCCAGCGCGATCCGCTGCTCGGTCTCCGACAGGCTGCCGCTGCAGATTCAGGAACGACTCGTTGGCCTTCAGCTCGGGGTACGCCTCGGCGACCGCACGAATGGACGGCGCAACGGCCGCAGGACCCGGGCCGGTTTCGCCCGGCCGCGTCGCCTCGAGTTGCGTGCGCAGCGCCGTCACCTCGGTCTGCACGTTCCGCTCGTAGTCACGCAGGCCGGACACGACGTTCACCAGGATCGGAATCAGGTCGGCGCGACGTTTCAACTGGACGTCCACGTTGGACCAGGCCTGTCGCACACGCTGACGGAGATCGATCAGGCTGTTGTAGACCATCCAGATCCAGCCGAGCAGCCAGGCGAGGACGAACGCCGCCGCGACGACGCTGAAAAGCGGTACGTCGGCGGCGGGTTCACGTTTCGCGACCATCGCCGCCGCAACGAAGCCACCGACGGCCAGCACGGCACCGAGCACGCCCAGGAGCCAGAACCCGAGCCTGAAGCCGCGACTCACCTGCTTCTCGGAACGAGTCGAGATCAGGAACAACGGTTCCTGCTTGTCCGCGGCGATCTCCGGCGCCACGATCTCCTCCCGTTCGCGGGCGTGGCCGACGACGAACAGCGGCGCGTGCAGCGGGATGGCATGCTCGGTGAACCGGCGGCGATGATCCGAGTTGGCAACCGCCGTCGCCGGTCCCTTGCCGTAATACAGAGGGTCGGAGCGCCCGCAGGTCTCGTTCATCACGGACTGCGGTTCCATCTTCGCGCCGGCCGCCCCAATTGGTCGACCATGAGGCCCGCGTCCGCAACGCGCTGGCCGGGCGCCTCGCGCCCTCTGAGAGTGAGACCGCCGGCTTCGTCGCCCTGGTCGTTGAAGAACAGCAATCCTGCGTATGGCCGCGGCCGCTGCAGCACTTTGCCGCCGACAACGCCCGGATGCATGCGATCCTTGTTGGAAATCACGAGGCGCAGCGTGCCGTCGGCGTCCACGATGTTGATGCGCTCGACCGTGATTTCGCCCAGGTTCTGTGGCTTGGCCGGCTGCCTGAAGCCGGACACCGCAATCGCGGCGAATACCAGCACAGTTGCGGCGGCGTACATCTGCAGGACACGGAGCTGACGACGAATGGAGCGGCCCATGCGGTCCTCCTCCTGCAGGCGCAGGAATCAGGAATCAGGGGTCGGGAATCAGGGATCAGGGATCGGGGGATCAGGGGTCGGGGATCGGGGATCGGGGGACGCGCCCCCGACCCCCGATCCCTACTGATCTACACGAGTGAGGCCCTACGTTGTCGGCTTCGTCGCCTTCGGCATGACGACTTTCAGCGGCGGCGGGACCTCCAGCTTGACGTTGTACTTCGCGAGCGCCGTGGCGACGGGCGTGGCCTTCGCGAACAGCGCGTTCAGCTCGGTCACGGCTTTCGGGAGATCCGTCTTCGACTCGTTGTAGGCCTTGAGGGTCTGTGCGGTCGGCCACATGCCGCCCATCAGGCCGTTTTTCGCCTGGGTCATGCGCGCGATCACGCTGGGAGGCGTCGCGCCCCGGCCGCCACCCGCCGCGCCGCCCCCACCGCCGCCGCCGCGGCCGAAGCCGCCGGCCGCGAACTTCGGCATCAGCGCCACCAGCTCCTTGTTGAGAGCGTCGAACTGCGCCTTCACGTCGGCCGGAATGTCGTTGCGGCCCGGGATCTCCTTGGCGAGCGCGGTCATCTGCGTATTGAACGGCGTCAGCGCGGCCGTCACGTCGTTGCCCGCGCGCTGCAACTCGTGCATCTCCATCGCCATGTCGAACAGTCTCTTGCGCTCGAGCGCCGTCAGTGCAACGTCGGGATCGCTCGTCACGCGCAGCGGCTTCGTGTCCACCGTCTTGCCGTCGACGATGAGCGACACGTTGTAGGTGCCGGCAAGGACGAACGGGCCCGGATTGCCGCCGCCCGCGCCGCCAAATCCGCCGCCGCCGCCGCGGCCGCCGCCTGCCGCGCAGCCCGCACCGAACGGGCTGACGGCGGCACCGCGTCCGCCCGCCGGCGGTTGAGCGCCCGCACCGCCACGTCCCGCGGCACCGGCTCCGCGCCCGGCGGCCGCAGGCGCCGGCACCGGCTGCACGCGCAGATCCCAGCACGCCGCCTGGTAGCCGGCCTTGTTGCTGTTGGCCAGCACCGGGTCGGAGATCTCGCGAACCTCCTTGCCGCTCGCATCGGCGATCTTCAGCTTCACGTCGCCGACGTCGCGTTTCAGCTGCCACGACAGCAGCGCCGCCTGCGGCGGGTTCTCGCCGAAGAACGTCTGGTCGCCCCAGAACTCGTAGTTGCGGTCGCTCGCCGGCCGCCGGTACATCGCCGTCGGCGGCGGCGTGAACAGCTTCGCGTCGGTCGTGGCCGCCTGCGCCGCCGCGTACTCCTGGATCGGCTCGAGATGATCGAGGATCCAGATCGTCCGGCCGTGCGTCGCCAGGATCATCGCGTTGTCGCGCGGGTGCAGCGTGATCTCGTCGATGCGGACCGTCGGCAGGTTCCCCTTGATGCGCGTCCAGCTCTTGCCGCGATCGATCGTCACGAAGAGCCCGGTTTCCGTCCCGAGGTACAGCACGTCGGCGTTCTTCTGATCCTCGGTGATCGTGCGCGCCACCTCGTCCTTCAGGTCCGCCATGATCGGCTGCCACGACTGGCCGAAATCGGTGCTGGCGAAGATGTAGGTGGCGAAATCGTTCTGCCGGTGTCCGTCGAAGGTCGCGTAGATCGTGCCTTCGGCATAGCGCGACGGCGCGACGCGCGAAACGTAGATCCCCTTCGGCAGCCCCGGCACCTTGTCGATCACGTCGTTCCACGTCTTGCCTGCGTCGCGCGACACCTGCAGGCGGCCGTCATCGGTGCCCGCGTAGTAGATGCCCGCGCGCTTCGGCGATTCCGCGAACGTCGTGATCGCCGGCCACGCCGCGATGCCGTCGTTGCGCGAAATCCGGATGTCGCTCCCCTTCACGCCCATCGTCACGATGTCGTCGCGATTGGCGTTGGTCGTCAGATCCGGGCTGATGGCCGTCCACGTCAGGCCGCGGTCGGGCGAGCGGAACACCTTGTTGCCCGGCGCGTAGATCACCTTCGGGTCGTGCGGCGACATCGCCAGCGGCGTGTCCCACTGGAAGCGGAAGGGCGTTTCACCCGGCGCCGGCTGCGGCCGGATCGACATCGACTCGCCCGTCACGCGGTCGTAGCGCGTCATGTTGCCGTCCTGCGACTCGGTGTAGACGATGCGATAGTCGCCCGGATCCTGCAGCGCGACGAAGCCGTCGCCGCCCTGGATGGTCGTCCACTGGTGGTTGCCGATGCCGGCCACGCCGCGCACGGCGCTCGGACCGCACCAGTCGTAGTTGTCCTGCATGCCGCCGCACACGTTGAACGGCGTCGCCATGTCATAGCTGACGTGGTAGAAGAGCCCGACCGGCAGGTTCGGGAAGAACACCCAGGTCTTCGATTGGTCGTACGACACGGCAAGGCCGCCGTCGTTGCCGGTCATCAGGTGGTTCGAATTGAGCGGATCGATCCAGATCGCGTGGTGATCGGAGTGGATCCTCGACGCGGCGGCGCTGTTGACCGTCTTGCCGCCGTCGAGCGTCTGCTGCAGATCGACGCCGCCCATGTACACCACTTCGGGGTCGTTCGGGTCGATGCGCACCTGGCTGAAGTACATCGGGCGCGGGTTCACGTTGCTGACCTTGCGCCACGTCGCGCCCGCATCGTCCGAGCGGTAGAGGCCGGTCGGCTGGGTGTTGACGCCGGTCTGCATGCCGCGCCCGCCGCCCGCCTGGGCGGCTGCACCGCCCATCGCTTCGGCCGGCGCGCCTGCGGGCGCACCGCCCCCGGCGCCGCCTCGACCGCCGCCCGGTGCCGTCGGCCCTTCGATACCGGCGTAAAGGATATTCGGCCGCTTGCGGTAGACGTCGAGCGCGATCCGGCCGAGCGGCCCGTCGGGCAGGCCGTTGCCCTTCATCCGCGTCCACGTCTCGCCGGCGTCGGTCGACTTCCAGATCCCGCTGCCCGGCCCACCGCCGTTCATGCAGCACGCGGTGCGCCGCCGCTGATAGGTGGATGCGTACAGGATCCTGTTGTTCGACGCGTCCATCACCAGGTCGTTCGCGCCGGTGTCGTCGTCGACCTTCAGCACCTGCTTCCACGTCCGGCCGCCGTCGGTCGTCTTGTAGACGCCGCGCTCGCCGCCCGGGCCCCAGAGGCTGCCGGTCGCCGCCACGAAGACCGTGTTGTTGTCGCGCGGGTCGATGACGATGCGGTTGATGTGCTTGGAGGTGCGCAGCCCCACGTTGGTCCACGTCTTGCCACCGTCGGTGGACTTGTAGACGCCGTCGCCCCACGAGGTGCTCTGCCGGTTGTTCGACTCGCCGGTGCCGACCCAGACGAGATCCGGGTTGGACTGCGAGACGGTGACGTCGCCGATCGACATGAGGCCCTGGTCCTGGAACTGGGCCTCGAAGGTGGTGCCGTTGTTCGTGGTTTTCCACACGCCGCCGTGCGCGCTGCCCACGTAGAAGATCGCGGGGTTCGCTTCGTAGACGGCGAGGTCCGAGATGCGCCCGGACATCGACGCCGGGCCGATCTGTCGGAAGTGCAGCGAGTCGAAGGGTCCGGTCGTGCCGCTCGCCGCCTGCCGGGTCTGACCGACCAGCGACTGGCCGGCGACGGCGAGCGCGAGCGCCACGAGCAGGGCGATCACATGACGTTGCTTCATCGGGACAGCCTCCAGGAACTCAGGTACAGGGTGCCGGGGATTATATGGCTAGTGGGAGCCCGTCCGCCATGATCTTGGACGAGCTCCTACTAGTGTAGAATCCGGGCAGCATGGCGCACGCTCCGCTGCCTCCCGACTGGCCGGCGCTGCCCGACGCGCAGCTGCTCGACGTGCGGATGAGGGACCTGCCGCTGCACATCGAGGGCAGCGTCCTGGAGGCGCGAATCGCCGAGCTGCGCGCCGAGCTCGAGAGCCGCGAGTTGCGCTTTCCGCTTCATTTCTACCTCGCGGACGAGTGGTTCACGCACGACGGCGTCTCGGCGATCGCCATCGCCTTCTACCTCGCACACCCCCGGCTGTCGCAGCTCGAGAAGGCCCAGATGCTGGAGGTCGAGGGCGGCGAACACGAGTGGTGCATGCGGATCCTGCGGCACGAGGCCGGCCACGCCATCGACAACGCGTACGCGCTGCGGCGGCGGCGCAACCGGCGGCTGCTGTTCGGCAGCCCCGGGCAGCCGTATCCCGAGTCGTACACGCCCAAGCCGTACAGCAAGAGCTACGTCCTGCACCTCGATTCGTGGTACGCGCAAAGCCATCCCGACGAGGACTTCGCCGAGACGTTCGGCGTGTGGTTGACGCCGAACAGCGACTGGAAGCGACGCTACGCGGGGTGGCCGGCGTTGAAGAAGCTCGAATACATGGACTCGCTGATGCAGTCGCTGCGCGGCCGGCCGCCGGTGGTGAGCGCGATCGACGAAGTCGACCCGCTGCGCCGCCAGCGCAAGACGCTGCGCCAGCACTACCGGCGCAAGCGCCGGCGCTACGGCGTCGAGCATCCGGGGTTCTACGATCGCGACCTGCGCCGGATCTTCTCGGACGCGCCGGACGTGGCGGCCAACATCCCGGCCACGCAGTTCCTCGCGCGCCTGCGCCGCCCGCTGCGTCGCCTCGTCGCCGGCTGGACCGGCATCTACCAGTACACGATCGACCAGGTGATCCAGGACATGATCGCGCGGTGCCGCGAGCTGAAGCTGCGCCTCGCGCTGCCCGAGGATCAGGCGCGCGAGCAGTTCACAGTGCTGCTGACCGTGCAGGCGATGAATTACCTGCAAAGCGGAGGGCATCGGGTGGCGCTATGAACAAGCTGCGAATCCTCGCGCTCGTCCACAAGCACCTCGTTCCCCCGGAGGACACCGCCGGCGTCGACATCGAGGCGGCCGAGTGGAAGATGGAGCACGACGTCACGTCCACGCTGCGCGCGTGCGGCCACGAGGTGAAGATCCTCGGCGTGCAGAAGGACCTGGCGGCCATCGGCGCGTGCGCCGAGGAGTTCAAGCCGAACATCGTCTTCAACCTGCTCGAGAACTTCGACGACGTGACGACGTTCGACCAGAACGTGGTCAGTTATCTCGAACTCATCCGGCTGCCCTACACCGGCTGCAACCCGCGCGGCCTGATGCTGGCGCGCGACAAGTCGCTGTCGAAGCAGCTGCTCGCCTACCACCGCATCCCGGTGCCCGACTTCACCGTCGTGCGGCGCGGCCGCAAGCCGGCGCTGACCAAGCGCCTCAAGTTCCCGCTCATCGTCAAGTCGCTCTTCTTCGAGGCGTCGGCCGGCATCTCGCAGGCGTCGGTCGTGGAGAACGCCGAGCAACTGGCCAAACGCGTGCAGTTCATCCACGACAGCCTGGGGACCGCGGCGATCGTCGAGCGCTTCATCGACGGCCGCGAGCTGTACGCGGGCGTGCTGGGCAACGAGAGGGTGCAGACGTTTCCCGTGTGGGAGATGACCTTCACCAACATGCCGGAGAACACGTACCGGATTGCGACCGAACGCGTGAAGTGGAACACGCGCTACCAGCAGCGTCACGGCATCGACACCAGCGAGGCGAAGCTTCCCGACGGCCTGGGCGAGCGGATTCAGCACCTGGTGAAGCGCGCGTACCGCGTGCTCGATCTGAGCGGCTACGCGCGGCTCGACGTGCGCCTGGACGGCGAGTGCCGGCCGTACGTGCTCGAGGCGAACCCGAACCCGCAGCTCGCGCACGGCGAGGACTTCGCGCAATCGGGCGAGCGGGCGGGACTCTCCTACGACAAGCTGCTGGAACGAATCGTCGCGCTGGGGCTGCAGTGGCAGCCGGAGCGGACGGGGTAGGAAGGCGGCGGTGAGCGGTGCGCCGCCTTACTGCATCGTGAAGCGGACCGGATCGGATTGCAGCTTGTACTCGCGGCTCGGAACCTTGGCGTACGCGGAGTAGCTCCCCGCGCCGAGGGCCACGTACGGAGGCGAGGCCTGCGCAGCCGCGCGCACCTGGACGTCCAGGGTCTTCTCGTTGCCGGGCGCCAGCGTCAGGCTGGTGATCACCTGGGCGCAGACCCAGCTGCCGCCCTCGGGATGGACGATCTTGCCCGCGGAGTTCGCGATGTAGGCCACGAGCTGACAGCTGTCGGTGAAGTCGAGCGTCACGCTGTCCGAACCGACGTTCTTCAAGCGGAAGGTGATCGTCGCCGTCTCGCCTGCCGGGATGACGGTGCGGGTGATCGAAGCGGTGAGGCGAAGCGGTCCCAGTTCCGAAGGGCCGGTGGGCGAGGCGCCGCAGGCAGCGAATACCGCGAACATGACCGCGACCAGACTCCTCATGGCGGCCTCCTGCACGTGGCAGGCTCTTACATATTGTAACGCCGGCGCGCCGAGTCGATGACGGCGCCAATCAGCTTGCGGTAGTCCTCCATCTGGCCTCGCGGCGAGCCGTGATAGATGGTGTAAAGCTGCGGTGCCCAGCTCTTGCGGGGTTTCAGGCCGGGAATCCCGTTCACTTCCATGATCCGCAGCCTGCCCGACGCGTCCGTCTTCAGGTCGACCCGCACGTGGTCGAGGCAGTTGACCGCGTCGGCCGCCCTCGACGCCAGATCCTTCGCCTCCTCCGCCGCCGGCCCCTCGCACCGGTGCACGTGCGTGAGGCCCACGCCGCGCAGGTCGCTTCTCAGTACCTTGTGCCTGCCGTAGTGCTGTTCGTCGACCCTCACCAGGCCCGGCAGGCACTCCCTGGTCCCGCCGTTGCCGAGCACCAGCACCGTGAATTCGTCGCCGGGAAGGAATTCTTCGACGAGCGCCGGCTCGCGGAACGTCTCTTCGATGAAGCCGGTCTGCCGCCGCAACTCGCCGGCGTCGTGGACGACGCTGTTGTCGCTGATCCCGACCGAGCGCGACTCGCACATCGGTTTGACGAACGCCGGGTAGGTGATCGCCGACAGGTCGTCGCCGTGCCTGACGAGATGGTGTCCGGGCACGGCGATGCCCGCGCGGGCCAGGATCGTGTGTGTCTCGTACTTGTCGATCATGTCCTTCATCGCCTGGCTGTTCGATCCGACGTAGGGGATGCCCATGCGGTCGAACACGTCGGCGATCCAGGTGCCGCTCTCGTTGCGCCCGATGAACTTGTCGTTCGGCGTCACGTAGTAGAGCGCGCTCCACACCATGTCGAAGCCGCCGTCGCGGATCACCTTGTGGAAATCCGAATCGGTCTCGACCCAGGCGACGGCGGCACGATGTCCGCACGAGACCGCCGCCTGCTTCACGCACTCGGTGACGCTCAAATCGCCCCAGCCCTGCGCGTCGCCGCCCGGCCCGGTGAGAAGAAGGAGTCGCATCAGAACAGATCCGGCACGCGAGTATATGCCACCAACGCCGCGGCGGTCACCGGCGACACGGCCTCGACGCGGCGCGCCATCGACTGCCGCTTCGGATCGTCCATCTCGACCTTGGACACCACTGTCACGGGAACAGGTCGACCGTAGTCGGTAGTCCGCCCTTCAACAGGCTCAGGGCGCGGTGAGCTTGTCGAACCGCGTAGTCCGCCTGTCTGGACGGAAGCGGGGGCAGGCACCGGCGGATTCGAGCTCGCTGCCTGACCCCGCACGCCTGTGCCTGTCAATCGCAACAGCTCGGCCACGAGCCGGTCGCCCGGATCCACCGTACGCACCGGGCGACTGCAACGCCGTTCGAGGGCAGCGCGCATCCGCTCCCTGACGTACGTATAGTGCGTGCAGCACACGCCGAACCACAGCGGGTCGCCGGCCGGCGCACCCTCGCAGGCCGCGGCGGTGCACCTGTCCACGTGGGCCGAGACGGCGTCGCCGTCGGGATCCGTCTCGATCGCGCGTGCCAGACCATGGCACGCAACCTCGCCGATGCGGGCCGGCGCAATCCCCTTTTCAACCAGCCGCGCGCGATGGATGCCCGATCCGATGGTCGTCCTCGTGCCGAACAGCGCAATCGAGCTGTGGGGATCGGCGGTCAGCGCCTCGAAGAACAGGTCAACGCCTGCATCGACGATTCCCAGTACCGGAATCGTCGCTGCCCTGGAGAACCCGGTGTGCCCGTACACCACCGACAGCGTGTTGCACGCGATGACGATGAGGTCGGGGCGTAGGGCAGCCATCGCCGCGAGCGCCCGGTCGAACACGCACGCGCGCGAAGCGATGTCGGGCATGTCGTTGTAGCCGCGTTGCGGCTCGGGCCAGGCGTTGAAATAAGTGATGCGTACAACGGCGCCCTCGCCCGTCTGCCGCAGCGCCCGCTCGGCTGCGGCGCAGACCGCGAGCCCGCCGAGCCCGGAATCCGTGATGACCAGATGCATCGTGGCGTCGTCACCCGCGCTTCCGCCGCTTCCGTGCCGGCGACACGTCGATCGCCAGCGCAATCACCAGTCCGACCACGGGCCAGAACGTCCATTGTCCGCCGAACCAGTGCTGCACGGCGGTGTACCACAGCAGCGTCGTCGGCAGGAAGATGAACCCGAGAATCAGCCACAGCGCCGAGTGGAGCACCCGGAACCAGTTCGTGAAGAGCCAGACCAGGACGATGACGACGCGCGGGGTGACCAGGGCGAGCAGGGCGAGCAGGCAACCCATCGGCGACCTCCTGGCAGGAGCGGGCACGGGGCATGAGAACACGCTCCTGCTAACGCCGACTTCATCGGGCCAGGAGTGTGCTCAACTCAATACACCGCGCGGAGCGCGGCTACTGGGAGGCCGCTGACGATCGCAGAGCGGGCTCCCAGAAGGGGCGTCGAATGTTAGCACGGTCCGGGCCGCCCCTTGGCGAATCACGGCCCGGTTCATGGACTGGTAGAATGCGCCTGCCACGCCGGCGCTCGCGCGCGCCATGCAGACCGGCGAAGGCGGGCGGCTCCTCATGAACTCGATCCTTCACGGTCTCTTCGTATTCGGCCGCGGCCTGGCCGCCCTGCCTGGCGGTTTTCTGCCGCGCCGCCGCTGGGACGCGCTGCCTGCCCTGCCAATCGAACCGCTGGCCACCGTCTCGGGGTTCGTGACGCTCGCCACCGGTGTTCTCGTCGGCGTCGCCGGGTTCCTCCAGTTCGCCTGGCAGGCGGCGGGCGGCATCGTCGACACCACCGTGCAGATTGCCGGGCGCCAGGTTCGCCACGAAGCTCCTGGCGAGATCACCTCGCTGACGATGCAGAGCGTCTCGGCGTTTTCGGTCGTCGCGTTCCTGCTCTTCACGCCGCTCGGGCTGTTCGCGCTCTACCTGGGCGTCACCGGCCTCGTGCGCGCCCTGGCCGCCGTGGCCGGCGACCCGGCAGGCGACCCGGTTCTCACCGGCATCGACCTGCTGGTTGCGCGGTCGACCGGCAAGGTGAGGCAGACGCGCGCACGGCGCGCGCGCGAGCGCGAGGAAGGGCTGGCGGTGCCCGACCGTCTTCTGCCCGCCGACTCGGCGGATCTTCAGGGTTTCGACTACGTCGTCGTGTCGTCGCGACGAAAGCCGGAATGGACTGCCGGGACAGCGGTGATCACGAGCGACAAGTGGTACACGCTGGGCAGGGCGTTCGAGGTGCGACTGCCTGAAGGCTTGCGCACGGTTTACCCGCTACGAGAACAGAGGGCCACCGAAGTGCTGCGCCGCGGCGTGCAGTACGAGCTGCCGCCGCTCGAAGAAGACCGCCTGCCGCTCGCGCGCGGCCGCAATCCCGTCGCGCGCACGCCCAGGTAGGACGCGAGGCTTCAGCCTCACGCTGCGCGGACGCATCACCGGCAAATCGGCGGCAGGGACGACGTTCCCAGCCAGCGAACGACAAAGTCGCGCGCTGCCGGATCGCAGCGCGTCCCGTCGATGATCGCCGGCCCGATCGCTGCTCCCCCGATTGCGTACGTGAATCCGACGGCCGCGCCCCCGACGGCAATGGAGCCGACAGCCAGCCCGCCGAAGGAGGCACCCAGCCCGATGGCGGCCCCGCCGAGCGCGAGCGCCAGTCCGAGGCAGGCGCCGCCGATCCCGACCAGGCCGACCGCAAGGCCGCCAATCGCGACGCCGCCGACCGCGATGTTGCCGATAGCGATGACCCCTTTCGCGATCTTCGGCCGCATGGTGATCCGGTTGATGCCGGTACAGACATGGATCAACGGCCAGCTGCCGATGCTGGCCGCCGATCGGTACTCGAACCCGAATACCGCGCCGTGAACGACGCAGGTACGGCATACGAGGCGCGGGGTCTCCTCGGCAACGCACTGGCGGCACAGGGCCTTCTGGCACTGGGCGCAAAAACCCACCGCCGGCGTGCGTTCGTGGACGTAGCAGTTCATCTGCCCTCCGCTTCCGGCACGATTGCGGCCAGGCAACGGCTCATGATCCCATGCGTCCGGTATCCAGCTTGGCCGTCAGACTGGCGCGGGCGTTTGGTCGCGCGCCCACACCCGACACACCAGGAACAGGAATCCGGGCGCCGCAAACGCAAGCCAGGCCCAGCCGGCGGGCAGCGCGCCCGTGGTCGCCACGTGGATGATGTAGAAGATGACCAGGCTTCCGACGGTGATGCCGCCGCCAACCCCTTCCCTCCGCCACGCCATCACCATTCCCAGGCAGATCCCGAGCGGAAAGAACAGAAGCCCGAGCCATTCGTGCGGCGCGGTCGCGGTGACGCCTTCGCCGATGATGAAGGCGACGAGCAGCGTGATGCTCACAATGCTCCACACCCTTGCGATCGATCGCACTGCGGAAACCCATCTCCGGTGTGTGGTGCGATCTTCCATTGCCCACCTCCAGGATCACCGGCTGTTTCGACCTGTTCGTCACCGCCTGCGCGAGCACCTCCCGCTCGCGCATCGATTTCACCGACCGGTGCGCTCAACGCGGCGCCTGGTCGTGCCAGCCGGCCCATGAAGACTTGTGACGGCGCATGACGAACGACCCGGCCGAGGCCTTCGTCCTTCCTGCCTCCTCTCGCGCCCGATGGCTCGCGTTTCACCCGCGGCCGGCTCATGATCGCGCCAGCCGGCGTCGGGTGCAATGCCTTGTCAGGCGGCATGTGCACGATCGCGGCGAAACACTGTGCGCCAGATCACCCACCCGTCGAGCGAAGGAATCGGTGCGAGAGTCCAGAAACCGATGGCCAGGTTGAAGTAGCCAGACATCGACAGCCACCGCGCGGCGAAAGTCCATGATGCGGCAAGAGCCGCCAGGCCGCCCAGGACATTGGCCAACGGGCCACCGAGCGCCCTGAGCATGCGGCGTCCGGGTGGTGCCGACGCGCCGGGTTGAACGTACACGTTGACGTCCCGGGTTGACGTAAGGACGTTCACCGCCATCGGAGCCTTTGCCAGGCGCCCGAAAATGGTGTGCCCAGCCGTGTGGAGGACGTTCGACGCGTACAGCAGAAGGCCGTACCCCACGCCGACCGCAAAAGAGTCGCCCGGCGGCCGTTGTTCCGCGAGCGCGATCAGGATGCCCATCGCGCACCAGAACAGCGGACCCAGCCACGCGTAGCGGGTTGCGGCCCAGGTTACTCCGAACAAGCGAAACAAGGGGCGCCAGAAGGCCGGGCCCGTTTCCTCGGCGACCAGAAAGGGGCGGGCCATTGAGCGTCTGCTTTCTGTACTCGTCTGGCTGAGCGGCCAGTGTGCCCGCACGCCACCGAACCCGACGAGAACGACTACCGCCGCGCCGACCAGTACCGCTTGTCGCATGCTCCAGTCGCCCCGTCGTCCGGCTGACGAGGGCGGCTCTCCTGGGCGCGCCTGTTCCACTGCCACAGCCCCTCCAACGCCTCTCGAGGGCGCGCATTGTGAAGGTGCGCCGCCACCATGCGAACCGTGCGCCGTGGCGACGCTGGAAGAGAAGCACTCCACAGCTCGCCTGGGAGATGCTCGACCAGGTACGCCGTGACCTGGCGATTGGTTCGCCAGGAAGTGAGCAGTGTCGCCTGGAGATCCGCGGCAGTCAGCATGGCGTGAGCTTCCCTCGTGTCCGACGCTGATGTCCGACGGCCGCGCTTCGCCGCGGCCGCCTTCATGATCCCGCCGGGCGCCGTGGGCTGCAAGCGCTTGACAGGGGTTGTCGGGTGCAGCTGCCGCCCAGACGGCGCAGACCATCGTCGCAGCTGCGGGAGATTCGACGTTTCTCAGAATGACACGACGAGAGCCACGCCCGCACCTCGCACGGGCAGGGGCGTTACGCGAATCTCCGTCGACCTCGTGGAACGCGCATCAAATCTGATGTGGGGCTTTGAGTGTGCCAGGTCGATCGCCCAGCCAGCCACCGCGCCAAGCCCTGTCAAGATACCGGCCCCCGCGAGATAGCCTGATCGCCACTCGTCGATTTCGTTGTAGTCCACGGCAGCCGCGTGAATGAACATCGCGAGGCTCACTCCTGCCCCGATGCCTGCCCCGATGAGCGCCCCATTGCGACAGGAGTCGCGAGGCCGCTCGAGTGACTGAATCGCACTGAGCGGGACTGTCACGTCCAGGCGGCGGCTCTGCCGGCCTCCGGGAAGCTCGGTCTCGGTGCGAATGTTGAGATCGGTGTCCCCGAACCGCAGCAACCGCCCCTTGACCGAGCCTGCTGTGATCTGGACGACTGAAATGACATCGCCGGGGCTCAACTCGCGACGCAGCTCGTCCACGGTGGCGACGCGAACTTGAGCCCGCGCAGGCGACGCTCCGATCATGCCGAGGGCGACGATCAGAGCCGGAAGGAGCAACGGAGCCAACGAGAACTTGAGGCGCATTCGGTCTCCTCCTGCACCATGGTTCGGAGCGGACAGGTGCTGGTCACACATCCACCGGCGCCGTCCAACGATCGGCGGTCACCCGCGCCGGCTCATGATCGCGCCAGCCGGCGTCGGGTGCAACGCCTTGATAGCCGGCACGTTCGTGTGCTAGCATTACTGCTAGCATCGAGGTGATGCATGGCCACCCTGACGATTCGGAACGTCCCCCAACGCACCGTCCGGTCTCTGAAGGCCCTCGCCCGGCGAAACGGCCACTCGATGGAACAGGAAGTGCGCGATCTCCTGGAAACCTCGGTGAACGAGCGTGCGGCAGTGCTTGACGAGATTGAAGCCGGATGGGAGGCCCAGACGCGACGTCCGGCCGCTAACGAAGTTGACCGCTGGATCACCGCTGGACGCGCATGAGAGCCGTCGTCGACACGAACGTCGTCGCCTACTTCCTCCTCGGGACAGCAGGGTTTGTGGCCGAGGCTGGGCGGTTCTGGCGCTGCGTCAAGGAACCGATCGCTCCCGCGCTGTGGGAAGCGGAACTCGCCAACGTGGTGTGGATGGCCGTGCGAGCCAAGGTCCTGCCAGCCGCGGATGCCCCGAAACGCCTGTCGCTCGCGGCCGGACTCGGTATTGAGTCGGTCCCGAGCAAATCCTTGTGGCATGGCGCCCTCGCCAAAGCCATCAGTTCTGGCGTCGCCGTCCACGACACGCTGTTCGTCGAGCTTGCCGTTCGGGAGAATGCGCTCCTCGCCACCTTCGACGCCAAGTTGCTGAAGGCATTTCCCCATATCGCTCGTCGGCCTTCCGCCTTGTCCGGCTGACGATCGGCTTCACCCGCGGCGCGTCACCGTCGCACCCGGCGCCGTCCGGTGCAAGCCGCGGTTAGGCTGCCGTCCCTTGAGGCCGTAGCACTATTGTGCTACAGTGGGTCCATGGTCAAGACGGTCACGTTGCGGCAGGTTGGCGGCTCCGTCGGTGCCACCCTTCCAAAGGATATGGCCGACCGGCTGCACCTTGAGGCCGGCGATTCGGTCCTTGCGATCGAAACGGACCGCGGCGTTCTGCTCACGCCCTACGACCCGGCCACCGAACGCGTCCTCGAGGCTGCCGCTCGGAACGCCAAGAGGTACCGCAACGTCCTCCGACAACTGGCGAAATAACCAATGCGCCGGCGCACGACTGAACCGTTGTGGCTGAGTCGCACGGTCGTTGACGCGATGCACACGGACCAGATTCGCGAGCACGGGGGGCTTTTCGGACTGCGCGACGAGAACGCTCTGGAGTCGGCGCCAGCTCTCCCGCGACAGAAGTGGAATTACGAACCCGAAACCGACCTCGCCTCCCTCGGTGCGGCGTATGCCTTCGGATTCGCCCGAAACCACCCCTACAACGACGGCAACAAGCGCATCGCGCTCTTGGCCATGCTGACCTTTGTGTCGATCAATCGTTACGACGTCGAAGCTGACGATGACGATGTTCTGACGACGATGCTCGCTCTTGCCTCCGGCCGCATCACCGAAGCCGAACTCGCCGCGTGGCTTCGCTCCTGCCTTGTTTCAGCCAAGTAAATCGATTCTTCGGCAGCCTAACGGCTGCGGCTCACACCGCGGCCGCTCACGATTCACCGGCGGCCGTCGGGTGCAGCCGCGTGATAGGCAGCAGATCAGACAGCCGCCGCCTCAGAGACCAATCGGGAGGCTGATCACCGCCCTACCCGCGCACGGCGCGTAGACTGCCCGAACACGCGCACGTCACTTCTTGGGTGCGCCTTTCCGATTCTCTTCTTGCACCCGATCTATGCTGGCCACTTTGCCGCGATCTTCGCTCGGTCCGAGGGACTTGGGACGTAGATCTCCACGTAGCCGCACGCCACGCATACGCGCAGTTCCGGTGCAATGCTCCGCCAAAACGACACGTGGATTGTGTTGAGTCCAGACCTCCTGACATGCCCGCCTGATATCACAGGAAAATGAGCGTGTTGCCGGACATGGTGCGGACATAAACGTGTCCGCTTTTTCGAACGGCCACGACACTCGGCCACGGAATCCACTCAATGATCCGACCGACGCACGGCGGCGGCGGCATGCGCGTGGACGTCGATCATCGTGGTTCCCTGAGGGCGAAAGGTGCGGACACAAAGCTGTCCGCTTTGTGTGGATCGCATTCGTGTGATGACGCCGTGTAGGCTTGTGTTCATTGGCGTGTTTCGTGGAGTCGGCACTGACGCGATCGCTAATCACCCACCCGTTTCTGGGGCGAAAGGGTGCGGACACAAACCTGTCCGCTTTTCCGAGTCGCGTCTGGCCCGCCATGATAGCGGACCATGTGCACGCCGCAGAGGTCGTTGGCATTTCCTCCGGCGCCATCCGGCACCGTCTTCGTTAACGACCGCGTCTCGTATCGAACCGAGGGGACGACGCGCGTCATCTCGGTGCACGGGGTCGTCTTCGCGCACTACGACACCGACGATCGCACGGCGGAGATGTACGCGATGGTGACGCTGGTCGAGGCCGGCTATGCCGATCAGAACGAGGTTGCACGTGCGTTCGGCTGTTCCACACGCAGCCTGCGTCGGTATGAGGCGCGCTATGACGCCGGCGGCCTTGCCGCCTTGATGTGCGGGCCAGGACGCCCAGCGCGCCGGTCGCCATCGAGACCTCGAGACCAGACGATTCTGGCGCTCAAGCGGCGTGGAGCGAGCAACCGGAGCATCGCCGGCAAACTCGGGATCGACGAACGAGTGGTTCGGCGTACGCTGCGTCGGCTCGGCTGGCGCCCGTCCTCCGACGCGCCACTTCCGTTCGGTCCGGCTGCGCCAGCCGTGCCCGGCGCTCACCCAGCCCGGACGGCTCACGCGCAGGTGGCGGTCGCGGCGCCGGTCGTGCGATGTGGACCGGCGACAGACGGCGCCCTGGACAGCGTGCCCCGCTCCCTGGACGTCGATCCGCTCGACCGATCGATGGATCGATTGCTCGCCGCCATGGGTCAGCTCGAGGATGCCGCCCCGCTGTTCGCGGCGGCCGATTCGCTGCCGGGCGCCGGGGTGCTGCTCGCGGTCCCCGCGCTCGTGGCGAGCGGGTTGCTCTCGGTCGCGCGCAAGGTCTACGGCAGTATCGGTCCCGCCTTCTACGGACTGCGTACGACGCTGGTCGCCTACGTGCTGCTCGTGCTGCTCCGTATCCCGCGGCCGGAGATGCTGAAGGAGTATCCGCCGGCGGACTTGGGTCGGGTGATTGGACTCGACCGGATGCCGGAGGTGAAAACGCTCCGACGAAAACTCGCGCGATTGGCGGGGATAAACCGCGCGCACGAGTTCGGGCGCGAGCTGGCCGAGCGCCGCATTGCCGCGCGAGGGCGCGTGGTCGGCTTTCTCTACGTTGATGGGCACGTCCGTGCCTACCACGGCAGGCGACCGATCGCGAAGACGTACGTGACGCGAGCACGCACCGCGGGACCCGCGACGACCGATTACTGGGTCAACGACGCGAAGGGCGAGCCGCTGTTCGTGGTCACCGCCGAGGCCAATGCCAGCATGACCCGAATGCTCGTGCCGATCCTGGACGAGCTCCGACCGCTCTTCAGCGCTCGCCGCCGGCTCACGGTCGTCTTCGACCGAGCGGGATGGAGTCCGAAGCTCTTCCGGCAGATCGTCGGCATGGGCTTCGACATCTTGACCTACCGCAAAGGCAAATGTCGCCGCATTGCCGAGAAGCGGTTCGTCCCCTGCGTCACCAGAATCAATGGCCGGGGCGTCGAGTACCTGCTTCACGATCAGCCGGTCCGATTCCTGAACGGGACGTTTCGGCTTCGCCAAGTCACGCGACTGACGCCCGACACCGGCCACCAAACGGCGATCCTCACCAGCCGCTGGGACCTGCGCCCGGTGATGGTCGCCTACCGCATGTTTGAGCGCTGGCGTCAGGAAAACTTCTTCAAGTACATGCGCGAGGAATTCTTGATCGATACGCTCACCGACTACGATGTCGAACCCGACGATCCCACTCGGCTGGTGCCGAATCCCGCCCGCAAACGCGCCGACCAGAACGTGCGCACGGCGCGCCTCGAGCTCACTCGCCTCCGCGAAGCCTATGGCGCGACGGCCGTCGACTATCTGGAAGGCCGCACGACTACCCTCCGCGCATTCACGAAGGAAGAGAAACGAATTCACCGCGAGCTCCAGGCGATCACCGATCGCATCGCCAAGCTCCTCGCGCGCCGGAAACCCCTCCCAGCCCGCATTCCGCTCTCGCACACTCCGGCCGCCGCCGACGCTGTCAAGTTGTCGACCGAACGGAAGCATCTGACGAATGTCCTGAAGATGGTCGCCTTCCAGGCCGAGGGAGCGTTGGTCGAACTTCTCGAACCGTACTATGCGAGACACGACGATGAGGGGCGCACGCTGATCCAGAGGCTCTTCCGGGATCTCCGTGGGTAGCTACAAGGATGTCCGGCCGCCGTCGCGTGTGAAAGCATAAGCCCATGCTCGCCGGTGTCAAGGCGCTCGACGCGGCGTCTTGCCTCGAACCCGCGCATC
>Ga0315282_10001356_pt1 | contig 46272 bp, 49 predicted proteins | sample YL17G07_20_MG_FD_203693 | JGI IMG/M metagenome (GOLD analysis project Ga0315282, IMG submission 203693) | Sediment microbial communities from Yellowstone Lake, YNP, Wyoming, USA - YL17G07_20 | ecosystem: Environmental > Aquatic > Freshwater > Lake > Sediment | place: USA: Wyoming | collected...
GCCGGGTAGGACTCGATCAGCCCGTCGAAGCCGAGATCGGCGCCGACGCAGGGCGGGCATTCCGAGCCCGTGAAGAGCTCGGCCAGAACGGTCTTGCCCTTCCAGTCGGCCGGGGCCTTGAACGGCTCAGGGTGGTAGGGGAGCTCCTTGAGCTTGGCCTCGAGCATGGCCTCGAAGCCGTCCGCCTTGCCGTTGATCTTGGTATAGAGAGCCTTGGCCCTGTCCGTGGCGTCCGCGTAGGTATCGACGGCCGCGGCGAGGTAGGCGTCATAGGCCTCCCGGGTCTTGCCCTGCTTCTCGCAGGCGCCGGCCAGAGTGTAGTAATAAATGCCGTCGGAAGGCCCACCGTCCTTCTTGTATGTGTCGAGGGTCGCTACGGCCTTGGCCGGGTCCCCGGCGTTCAAATAGGCCTGGGCCACCGGGATCGCGAAGCCGGTCACGAAATAGGATTTGAACGCACTCTGCTGGTTCTGAGGGATCCCCTGATAGGTTCCGGCCTCCCCGGCGGCCTTGAGGGTGTCCTCCCTGTATTTCAGGATGATGTTCAAGACCTCGGTCTTGTTGAACGTCCCGAGCTTCGGATGGCCGAGGATCTGGTCCGCCGCGACGAAGGGGTTCTGGAGGCGGTCCGGCCCCTGCCCCTTGGTGAGGAACTCGCTCTGCAGCGCGAGGACGGCGGCGAGGGTCCCGGCCAGTTCGATCTTGGCGCTCAGGATGCTCCGGTCGATCCCGACCATGAACTGGCTCGCGGGGTAGGCGGCCTTGATCCTCTCGAATTCCTTGAGCCGGGCCGCGGCGTCCTTGATCTGGCTGGCCGCGACAAGCTCCTTATATTCCGGCGGGGCGGCCTGTCGGGCCTGGGCGAAGGCCTGGCTAGAAACGATCAGGCCGAGGGCAAAAAAAGCCGCGGAGACGGCGAGTAATCGCATCTTTTTTTTCATGTGACCTCCCATAAAAGGCTTATTATATAGAAATCCCCCCCGATAAAAAAGGAAAGAGAAAGGAGCCCGGGCGGATGTCAGGGCCCACCCGGGCCCCCGATCAAGCCTATTTGCCGGTCTCGCCCGTCAAGGGATCGGGAAGGGTGATCCGGTGGACCTTGCCGAGCTTGTCCAGCGGGCCGGCCCACTTGTCCGTGCCCTTGTTGCAGGGTTCCCAGTCGCCGACGATCATGATCGCCAGCTTGTCGGGCTGGATGTACTTCCGGGCCGCCTCCTGGACCTTGGCCTTCGTCACGACCTTAACCTTGTCGCGGTAGGTCTTGTAATAGTCCATCGGTTTGCCGGTCATCTCGAGGTTGGCGAAATTCGACATCGTGATCTGAGGGGTCTGGAAGCTGTCGGCGAAGCTCTCCAGGTAGTAATTGACGGCCGTCTGCATTTCCGCGTCCGTCACGGGTTCCTTCCGGATGCGGTCGAACTCGTTGAGGATGAGCGAGATCGCGTAGCCGACCGTGGCCGACTTGGTCTGGACGTAGCCGGAGAACGTCCCGGGGAATCCCCAGCGGTACGTGAACCGGCTGCCCTGGTTGTAGGAGAGCCCTTCGTTCGACCGGACCTTCGTCGTGATCCGCGAGGAGAAGCTCCCGCCGCCGAGGATGAAATTCATGACCTGGACCGCGAAATAGTCGGGGTTGCCGTCCTCGAGGCCCAAATGCCCGATGCTGATGTAGCCCTGGTTGATGGCTTTCCGGATGAAATAGACGCCCGGTTCGACCGTGGGGAAGGTCTTGACCAGAGCCGGGAACACGACCGCATGGTTTTTCCAGGCGCCCACGGCCTTGTTGACCTTGGCCTTGAGGTCGGCCTTGCTGAAATCGCCCGAGGCGGCCAGGATGATGTTCTTCGGGAAAAAGTACTTGGCGTGGACGGCCTTGAGGTCAGCCATGGTGATCCCGTCATAGGTGGCCTTCGTCGGCTCCCAGGTCAGGGGCTGGTCGCCGTAGAGGAGCCGCTCGAACTCGCGGCTGAGGACCATGCTGGGTTGGTCGTTGGTCTGGCGGAGCTGGTCGATGAGACGCGCTTTGGCCAGCTTGACCGCGTCCTCCCGGAATTCGGGGTTCATGAGGACGTCGAAGAAGATCTGCAGCCCCTCGTCCAGGTCCTTGCTCAGGACGGAAAGGGAAAGCTGGGAGGTCCTTTCGCCCGCCATGAAGTTCAGCGTCCCGCCGAGGAAATCGATCCGTTCTTCGATCGTCGAGCCGTCCTTCGTTTTGGTCCCGCCTCTGATGAGGGTCCCGCTCAGGAGCTGCGAGAGTCCGGTCTTGTCCTTCGGAACGTCAAGCGCGCCGAAGTTGATGAGGGCCGAGATGTTGACGAGCCCCAGGGAGTGGTCCTCCTGGACGTAGGCGCGCAGGCCGCCGGCGAATTCCGTCCTGAACGCCTTGGGGTCGGGGGGTTCATACTTGAGCGCCGGGTATTTGAGCTCGGAGGGCCGGGTGGCCTGGCCCAGGCCCAGGGCCACGAAGACAAACGTCATGGCCAGGATGGTTGTCGGGGTCTTTTTCATGATCATCCTCCTCAACGCCCCATCTTCCTTTTGTAGATGGCCGTCAGGCTGTTGTCCTTGACGAAATACTTGGCCGCGACACGCTTGATGTCGTCGTTCGTCACCTTTTTCAGGTTCTCGAGGTCGTCGACAATCGAGCGCCAGCCGCGATTGAGTTCAGCCCGGCCGATCCGGCCCGCCAGCCCCATCGTGCTGGCGAGACTGCGGGTGAACATGGCTTCGGCCCGGTTCTTGGCCTTCTGGATCTCCTCCGGAGTCGCGCCGTCTTTGTTGATCTTATCGATCTCCGACCAGATCTCTTTCTCCAGATCCTCGGGCTGGACGTTTTTGTCGAAGCGTGGCGTCGCCCTGAACTGGAAGGAGCCCACGTACCACTGGGGGCGGCTCGAGGCGGAAGCGTTGACGGCCAGCTGCTTGTCCCTCACCAGGATCTTGTAGAGCCGCCCGGTCCCTCCGCCGCCGCCCATGCCGCCGCGGAAGCCGCCGCCGCCGGAGCCGAGGACGTCAGCCAGGACCGACAGGGCCGCCGCGTCGGGCTCACCTTCCTGGGGCGTGTGGAACATCATGCTCAGGCTCGTCGGCGCCGGCCCTTCCCCATACATCCGCTTCTCGCTGTACTGCGGCGGCTCTCCGTCACGGATGGGCTCGAGGTCGGGGCCCTTGGGGATGCGGCCGAAATATTTCTCGGCCATGGCGATGATCGCCGCCGGCTCGATGTCGCCGACGTAGATTGCCACGGCGTTGTTGGGGACATAGTACCGGTTGTGGAAATTGACGAGGTCGGCTTTGGTGATCTTCCGGATGTCGTCCATCCAGCCGACGACGTCCCAGTGGTAGGGCGACGCGGCGTAAAAGGCCGCGTTGACCTGCTCGTCGAAGAAGAACCCCGGCCGGTTCTCGCTCAGGCGCCGCTCTTCCATGATGACGTCTTTTTCAGAGTAGAACTCACGGAAATAGGCGTGGAGCATCCGGTCCGACTCGAGGAGCATCTGCAGCTCGACCTTGTTCGACGGCAGGGTGACGTAGTAGCCCGTGTTCTCGTTGCCGGTCGAGGCGTTGAGGGCCGTGCCGCCGTTCTTCATGTACAGCGTCCAGAGGTCGTCCTTGATGATGTACGGCTTTTCGGACGCGATCAAGGCATCGGCCTGCTTCTGGAGCTCGGCCAGTTTCGCCTTATCGCCGCCATCGGCCTTCCAGTACTTCTCGCGATAGATCTGGTCCATGACCTCGTCGATCTGCTTATCGATCGCCTCGTCCTTCGCGAAATCCGTGACGCCCATCATCTCCGTGCCCTTGAACATCATGTGTTCGTGGATGTGGGCGAGCCCGGTGATGCCCGGCTTCTCGTTGATCGAGCCGACTTTGAAATAGATGTGGCAGACAACGCGGGGGACGCCCGGTTTGGGGATCATCAGGATCTTCATCCCGTTCCCGAGGACGTGCTCCTTCACGTCCAGGTTGGCTGTCGCCGAAACGGCGAGGGTCGTGAATGCCAAGAGAGCCAAGAGAGCCAAGAAAGAGCGTTTCATGTCGCTAGACACCTCCTGTAGAGCTTTAGACGATGCCCGCCGGAAAATATTCCGGAATCCGTCAAAGGTACCGGACCTTTTTCATTTTTCTGAGCGCCCCGACGACGTCCTTCACCCGCTGGTCCTGGCCCGACCCGCAGACGAGGAGGGCGTCTCCGGCCTCGACCACGATGAGGTCGCGGACGCCGATGAGGGCCGTCAGCCGGCCGGGATTATAGACCAGGCATCCCCGGGAATCGATGGCGAGGCATTCGCCGCGGGCGGCGTTGCCCTCCCGGTCCCCCTTCCAGATTTCGAACAGCGAGGACCAGGCGCCGACGTCGGACCAGCCGAAATCCCCCTCGCAGACGACGACCCCGCGGGCCCTCTCCATCAGGGCGTAATCGATGGAGGTCGCCGGGATCTTCTCGAACACGGCCCGGAGCGCCCGTCCGTCCTTCTTTTTCAGGGTCTCGATCAGCCGCTTCCAGAGGGCGAAAAGGTCCGGGGCGAAGGCCTCGAGCTTTTGGGCGAAGACGTCCGCCCGCCAGACGAACATCCCCGAATTCCAGGCGCAGTCGCCCGCGGCCAGGAACCGGCGGGCCTGCTCGAGGCTCGGCTTTTCGCTGAAGGCCCGGACCTGGTAGAAGACCTCCCGGCCGATCTTTTGGGGCTCGGCCTTCGAGAATTGGATGTATCCGTACCCCGTGGCGGGATAGTGCGGACGAATGCCGAAGGTCACGATCGAGGGATTTTCGGCGGCAAAGGCCGCGGCCGCCTTGAGCTTGCCGAGGAACTTCGCCGGCTGCCGGATGAGGTGGTCGGCGGCCAGGACGGCGATGACCGCCGCGGGATTGTCGAGCCAGATCCGGGCCGTCGCCAGCATGAGCGCCGGCGCGGTGTTCCGGGCCTGCGGTTCGACCAGGAAATTCGTTCCGGTCATTTTCGGGAAGAGCTTTCGCAGGGTCCGGGTCTGGCCGGCGTCGGCGATCAACAGCGTGCGTTCGCCCGGGATGAGCGGACGCATGCGCTCGACCGTCTCCTCGATCATCGACCTCCGGCCGGCGATCGGCAGGAACTGCTTGGGCTTTTTCGCCCGGCCGAGCGGCCAGAACCTGGTCCCGCGGCCCCCGGCCAGGATAACCGCCCGGAGGTCGGTCCCGGCCTTCGCTGGACCCTTTCGCGCCGCCGCTCTCATCATGCCCGCCCGAGCTTTTTGATGGTCCGCTCCAGGACGCCCCGGACCTCGGCCTGGATGGCGGCCAGGGCTTCCTCCGTGTCCGCCTCGAACCGCAGGACGATCACGGCCTGGGTGTTGGATGCCCGGACCAGGCCCCAGCCAGCGGGGAAGATGGCCCGGACGCCGTCGATGTCGATCACCTTGTGGCCCGCCGCGAGAACCTGCCGGACCTCGTCCACGATCTTGAACTTGACCTCGTCGGAGGCGTAGATCCGGATCTCCGGCGTCGAGAAGGTCTTGGGGAGGTCGGCCATCATCCCGGAGAGCTTTTTCGGCGAGCGCGCGAGGATCTCGAGAAGCCTGGCCGAGGAGTAAATGGCGTCGTCGAAGCCGAACCAGCGGTCGGCGAAGAAGATGTGGCCGCTCATCTCGCCGGCCAGGACCGCTTTTTCCTCCTTGATCTTTTTCTTGATCAGGGAATGGCCCGTCCGCCACATGATCGGCCGGCCGCCGAGCCTGGCGATCTCGTCGTAGAGGACCTTGGACGCCTTGACCTCCGAGATGACCGCCGCCCCGGGGTGCGACGGGAGGATGTCCCGGGCGAAGACGATCATCAGCTGGTCGCCCCAGAGCAGACGCCCTCGGTCATCTACGACGCCGAGCCGGTCCGCATCCCCGTCGTAGCCGATCCCCAGCTCCGCCTTCGTCTCGCGGACCGTGCGAATGAGGTCCCCCATGGCGTCGGGCAGGGTAGGGTCGGGGTGATGGTTGGGGAAGCGGCCGTCCATCTCGCAATAGAGAGGCACGACCTCGCACCCCAGCCTTTCGAGCAGGGGGACGGCGACGTATCCTCCCGTCCCGTTGCCGGCGTCCACGACGACCTTGAGCTTTTTCGCGAGATGGACTTGCCCCGCCACATAACTCTCGTATTCAGGGATGATGTCGGACGCCCGTGATGAGCCCTTCCCTTCCGCGAAGCGGCCCTTTTGGATGACCGCGTAGATGTCCTGGATATGCCGGCCATAGAGCGTTTCCTCTCCGGACATCATCTTGAAGCCGTTGTACTCCGGCGGGTTGTGCGAGCCCGTGATCATCACCCCGGACTCCATTTTTTTCTCGTATACGGAGAAGTAGAGCAGCGGCGTGGGGATGACGCCGAGGTCCGTGACGTCTCGTCCCGTAGAGAGGAGCCCTTCCGTCAGGGCGGCGGCAAAGGAGGGCGAGCTCAGGCGGCAGTCCCGTCCGACGGCCACGCCTTTTTTCCCGCGCTCGGCGAAATAGGTGCCGATGGCCCGGCCCAGGACCCTGACGACCCCTTCGTCCAGGTCCTGGCCGACGGTCCCCCGGATGTCGTATTCCCTGAAGATCTTGGGGTTGATGTCCACGCTTCCCTCCTTCCCGGGATGACGGCCCACTCAAATCCAGAAGGTTTTATTTAATATATTTATTATCAACTATTTGCGATCATTTCTTCCGGTCTCAGGCCGGGCCGCGCCGGACGCCCTTCTTGAGGCGGTTGGCATAGCTCGCGGCGATGAACGCCTTGAAGAGAGGGTGCGGGTCGAGCGGCTTGGACTTGAACTCCGGGTGGAACTGGCAGCCGAGGAACCAGGGGTGGCCGGGGACTTCGATGATCTCGACCAGTCCGTAATCCGGGTTCCTTCCCGAGATCACCAGTCCGGCTCGGACCAGGACGTCTTCGAACTCGGGGTTGAATTCGTAGCGGTGGCGGTGCCGCTCGGAGATCCGGCTCTTTCCATAAGCCTTGTAGGCCAGGGAGCCCTTTTTGAGGTCGCAGCGATAGGCGCCCAGCCGCATGGTGCCGCCCATGTCGAACTCCTTGCCGAGCTCGCGCCAGCGGACGATGGTTTTCTGCGGCGTGTCGGGAGCGAACTCGGTGCTGTTCGCCTTCTCGAGCCCGGCCACCGAGCGGGAGAACTCGATCGCCGCGCACTGCATGCCCAGGCAGATCCCGAAGTAAGGGACCTTGTCCTCCCGGGCGTAGGTGACCGCCCGGATCTTGCCCTCGATGCCCCGCTTGCCGAAACCGCCGGGGACGAGGATCCCGTCTTTTTCCGCGAGGATCCCGGCCGGGTCGCATTCCTCAAGGTCCTCGGCTTCGATCCAGTCGATGTTGACCTTGAGACGGTTGGCGATCCCCCCGTGAATGAGGGCCTGGTTCAGGCTCATATACGCGTCGTGGAGCCCTGCGTACTTCCCGACGAGGGCGATGTTCACCTCATCCTTCGGGTTCTTGATCCGGTCCACCAGGGCCTCCCAGCGGGAGAGGTTCTTCTTGCTGCGGGGCAGACGGAGCATCCGGAGGATGATGCCGTCCAACCCCTCGGCGGCGAAATTGAGCGGGATCTCATAGATGCTTTGGCAGTCGCGGGCGGCGATGACGGCCTGGACCGGGACGTTGGTGAAAAGGGCGATCTTCGACTTGATCTCCTGGGAGAGCGGCCGGCTCGTCCGGCAGAGGAGGATGTCGGGCTGGATCCCGATCGCCCGGAGCTCCTTGACGCTGTGCTGGGTCGGCTTGGTCTTGAGCTCCCCCGACGTCCCGATGACCGGGACGAGAGTCAGGTGAACAAAGATGACGTTGTCGGCCCCGAGGGTCAGCCTCATCTGCCGCGTCGCTTCGAGGAAGGGCAGGCTCTCGATGTCGCCCACCGTCCCTCCGATCTCGCAGATGACGATGTGGTTGCGGTCGGCCACGGCGTGAAAGGCCTTCTTGATCTCGTCCGTCACGTGGGGGATCACCTGGACGGTCTTGCCCAGGTACTCCCCTTTCCGCTCCTTGCGGATGAGCGACTCGTAGACCTTGCCCGCGGTCCAGTTGTGGGCCCGCGTCGTTTTGGTAGAAGTGAACCGTTCGTAGTGTCCGAGGTCGAGGTCGGTCTCGGCGCCGTCGTCGGTCACGTAGACTTCGCCATGCTGGAAGGGGCTCATGGTCCCCGGATCGACGTTGAGATAAGGGTCGAACTTCTGGATCGTGATCTTGTAACCGTGGTTCTCGAGGAGCATCCCCATGGAGGCCGCCGCGATGCCTTTCCCCAGCCCGGAAATGACTCCGCCCGTGACAAAGATATACTTGCTCATCGAACCGCCTCGACCGGAATTGATTCCTTCCGATTATATCCCTCGGGCCGTCCGCACTCAAGAGCGGCGAGCGGGTTTTTTCCAGAGTCGCTGTCAGCTGCGGATGACGCGGCCGCGCGGTTCGTGACGAGTCAACATCCTTCGAATCGACGCGGGTGAAGACTCGGCAAGGATTAATGACAGTAATATGATAGGAATAGTATGATATTGACGGCGGAGTGCCCCGGACCGCCCCCGATGGGGCCGGGGCCTGGCGTCAGGCCTTGCCGCCGGGCGGTTCCTTGGGACCAGCCGCAGGCGCGGCCGCGGGCGGCGCTTGGGTCTGGCACGTGGCCTCGAGGACGGCGCCTTCCTCGACGATCAGCCGCGGCGAGGTGACGGTCCCGAAAACGCGGCCCTTGTTGTGGATTTCGATCCGGTCGCTCGCCTCGAGATGGCCGCGGATCTCGCCGTTGATGACGAGCTGACCCACCTTGACGTCCGCCTCCACCCGGCCTTTCTCGCCGATGATGAGGAGGGCGTCCGAGGTGATGGTCCCTTTGAAGGACCCCTCGATCCTGAAGGATCCCTTGAAGACCAGGTCGCCCTTGAAGTCCGACTCCATGTCGATCAGGCCGGCCAGCCTTGACTCGTTGAGCTCTCTCGGCTTGTCTTTCATGAGGAAGCTCCTTTGACCCTGTCGTAAATCCGGTTGAGGTCGTCCAGGGAAAAATAGAAGATCTTCAGGACCCCTTTCGTCCGGCTGCCCGAGATCAGGACCTTCGTGCCCAAGATCTTGAGCATCTCTTCCTGAAGGGCACGGAGGTCGGGGTCCTCGAGGTGGCGCTGGGTCCGGGGGGGCCTTTCTTTCAGCCTGTTCACGAGCTTTTCCGTATTCCGGACCGAGAGCTCCTTGTCGATAACCTGGCGGCAGGCGAAGAGCTGGGCGGAGGCTTCCTCGAGGGCGAGGAGGGCCCGGGCGTGCCCCATTGAGATCGTCCCGCCGTTGAGGTGGTCCTGGATCTCCTGGGGCAGGTTCAGGAGCCGGACGTAGTTCGTTACTGAAGTTCTATCCTTCCCCACCTTTGCCGCGACTTCCTGCTGCGTGCAACCCTGCTCATCCATGAGCCGCTGATACGCCTGGGCGATCTCGAGAGGATTCAGCTCCTCGCGGTGGATGTTTTCGATGAGCGAGATCTCCAACTGCTTCTCCCTCGGGACGTTGCGGATGAGGACCGGGATCTTCCTCAGCCCGGCCTTCTGGGCCGCCCGCCAGCGCCTCTCGCCGACGATGATCTTGTAATGATCGTCTTCCGGCGTCACGAGGACGGGCTGGACGACGCCCGATTCCTTGATCGACCGGGCCAGCTCCTCGATGGATTGGTCGTCGAACTTCATCCGGGGTTGAGAGGGGTTGGGCTTGATCTCGTCGATCTCCACCTCGGCGAATCGTTCTTCCTTCAAGATGCTGAATTCATCGGGGATGAAGGCCCCCAGGCCTTTTCCCAGGGCTTTTTTGCTCATTTCTGGAGGATCTCCTCTGCGAGTTTTAGATAGGCTTCGGCTCCCTTGGACTTTATATCATAAAGCACGATAGGCTTGCCAAAGCTCGGCGCCTCGGCCAGGCGGACGCTCCGTGGGATGATCGTTTCGAAGAGGATGTGCTTGAGAGTTCTCCGGACCTCCTCGGCCACCTGCTTGGAGAGGTTTGTCCGTTCATCGTACATCGTCAGCAAGATCCCTTCGACGGCCAGCCTGGGGTTCAAATACGTCCGGACGGTCTCGAGCGTCTGAAAAAGGTCCGGGATCCCTTCCATGCAGAAAAATTCCGTCTGGACGGGAATGACCAGCGAATCGGCGGCCGTGAGGGCGTTGATCGTCAGAAAGCTGAGAGATGGGGGGCAATCGATGAGGATGAAATTAAAATGCCTGCGGATCTTCTCAACGGCTTCCAGGAGTCTCTTTTCCCGCCGCTCGGCGGTGAAAAGCTCGGCCTCGGCACCGGAAAGCTCTGGGGAGCATGGGCAGAGGTAAAAATTGTCCAATTCGCATCCTGTGATGCATTCCATCAAGTCCGTTCCGTTCATCAAAGCCTGATAAACGCCCTTGCCCGGTTCTTTTGGCTTGGCCAGGCCGAGCGTCGACATCCCCTGAGGGTCAAAATCGATGAGGAGGGTCCTTTTGTTCTTGAGCGCCAAGCAGGCCGATAGATTTATCGCGGTGGTCGTCTTCCCGACCCCGCCCTTTTGATTGGCAACTGCGATGATCCTATTCATCTTCCGGCCATGTTTCACGTGGAACATCGGCCCGTCGCCCGGCCTTTTTCCTCTGGATTTCCAGATAAAGGGCAAGGTTGTGGACGGCCGCCGGGGTCATTCCGGGGATCTTCCTGGCCTCGCCCAGCGTCCCAGGCCTGAGCTTCTCGAGCTTTTCGACGGCCTCCCGGGTGAGACCAGGCACGTGTTTGAAATCGAGCTTCATCGGTATTTTGGCCAAGTCCGTTCTTAAGCTCCTGGCTATCTCCTTCTCTTGCTTCCGGATATAGCCTTCGTATTTCACTTCCGATTCGACGAATCGTATGTCCTCGCCGCTCAATTCTTCGCTGAATTTCCTATATTCTAGCACATTTTTGAGGCTGTTTTCAGGTTTTTTTAAATGATCGAAGAGGGAAATCGTTTCCCCCGAAGTGGATTTGATCCTTTCCGCCCTCAGGAATTTGATAACCCGATCGGATTTGGCCCACTTTTCAAGGGATCCGTCCCAGTCGCCCGCCCGGATCAGCCCAAGCTCATGGCCGTACTTCATGAGCCGCCTGTCCGCATTGTCGATTCGCAGGATCAGCCTATGCTCGGCCCGGGAGGTGAAAAGCCGATAGGGCTCGTCGACCCCCCGGGTGACCAGGTCGTCGATGAGCACCCCGATATAGGCCTCGCCTCTTCCCAGAATGAACGGCCTTTTCTTCAGGATCTGGAGCCCGGCGTTGATCCCGGCCATGATCCCCTGGGCGGCCGCCTCTTCGTAGCCGGAAGTCCCGTTGATCTGCCCGGCCAGGTAGAGCCCCCTGATTTTCCTCGTTTCGAGAGTATGAAGAAGCTCAATAGGGGAGACAGCGTCGTATTCAATCCCGTAGGCCGGGCGCAGGACTTTGGCCCTGTCCAGGCCGGGAATGGTGGCCAAGATCTCCTTCTGGACCCCAAAAGGAAGGCTCGAGGACATCCCGTTGACATAGGTTTCCGATGTTTCGAGCCCTTCCGGCTCCAGGAAAAACTGGTGGCGGGCATGATGAGGGAACTTGACCACCTTGTCTTCGATAGAAGGGCAGTAGCGGGGCCCGATGCCTGTTATCTTTCCACTGTAGAGGGGGGACTTATCCAGGTTCTTGCGGATCACGGCGTGGGTCCGGTCGTTCGTGTACCCCAGATGGCAGAGGACTTTGTTCTCGACAGGTTGCCGCGTCCGGAAGGAAAAGGGCACGGGTTCGTCATCCCCAGGTTGCGGCGTGAAGATCTCCCAGCCGATCGTGTTCCGGTCGAGCCGCATGGGAGTGCCCGTTTTCAGCCGGAGCCCCTTCAGGCCCATTCTTTTCAGGGACTCGGCCAGCTCGACGGAAGCGGGCTCGTTGGCCCGGCCGGCCGGATAGCTTTCAAGGCCGATATGAATGACCCCGTTGAGGAAAGTCCCCGGGGTCAGGATGACCGCCCGGCTGTCGAGGACGGTGCCGTCTAAGGTCCGTACCCCGCGGGCCCGGCCGGCCTTGATAACGACTTCGGAAACGATGCCCTGAAAGACCGTCAGGTTCGGGATCCCCTCAAGACGGCGCTTCATGGCCAGGCGGTAGCGGGCCTTGTCGCATTGGGCCCTGGGGGCTTGGACCGCCCCTCCCCGGCTCCGGTTGAGGAGCCGGAACTGGATGCCCGTCTCGTCCGTTATCTCCCCCATCAGCCCCCCCAGGGCATCGATCTCGCGGACGAGATGGCCTTTGGCCAGCCCGCCTATGGCCGGATTGCAGGACATCTGGGCGATCGTCTCGAGGTGGATCGTAACCAGGCAGGCCTTGAGGCCCATGGCGCAGACGGCGGCCGCCGCCTCGCAGCCGGCGTGGCCGGCGCCGACCACGACAACATCATAACCTTGGTCGCTTTTCATCCGCCCGCCTATTTTCCCACGCAGAAACGGTCGAAGATCTCAGCCATGACTTCGTCCGACCTGATCTCCCCTGTCAGCCGCCCGAACAGGGAAACCACCCTTCTGAGTTCCTCGGCGTAGGTCTCCTCCGTCTGCCCGGCCTCGAGAAGCCGGCCGGCTTCGCCGAGGGCCTCGCGGATGTCAAGGAGAATGTCCCTCTGCCTGGCATGGAGGACCACCTCCTCCCCGGGGTCGACCGAGGGAATGAACGCCCGGCGGATCTCGGCCCTCAGCTTGTCCAGATTCGTCCCCCTGAGGGCGGAGACTTCAATAAGCGGGGCGCTTCCCGACAGGGTCCTGAGCCTCCGCCTGTCGATCCGGCAGGGCAGGTCGGCTTTATTCAGGACAAAGAGGGCTTTTTTGCCTCTGAATCTCCTGATCAATCGTTCGTCCTCGGCCGTTTCCGGCCGGGACCCGTCGAGGACGATAAAAAGGCCGTCCGCCTCCCGGGCGATTTTCTGCCCCTTGAGAATCCCTTTTTTCTCGACGGGATGGGCGGCCTTCCCCAGGCCGGCCATGTCCACGAGGTGGATGACAAAGTCATCGATGACGATCTCTTCCCTGAGATAATCCCTGGTTGTTCCGGGGTAAGGGGTCACGATGGCCCTGTCCTCCTCGAGAAGGGCGTTGAACAGGGTCGACTTGCCGACGTTCGTCCGGCCGGTGATGGCCAGCGTAACCCCCTCGCTCAGGGCCCGCCCCGCCTGGAAGCTCGCAATGAGCCCATCCAGTCCGGTCGCCAGCGCCGCCAGCGCCCTGCCCTGCCTGGCCGGGGTCGTCCTCAGGCCTTCTTCGGGGAATTCGATCCCGGCTTCCACCTGGGCGACCAGACGGATGAGGCTTGACCTGAAGCCCCGGATCCTCTTCGAGAGACCCCCGGAAAGTTGCCGGAACGAGACCCGGGCCTGGGTCAGGGACGCCGACCGGATGAGGTCGTTGACGGCTTCGGCCTGGACGATATCCAGGCGGCCGTTGACATAGGCCCTGAGGGTGAATTCCCCCTGGTGGGCGGGCCGCGCCCCGGCCCGGACGCCCAGCCGGACGGCCTCCTCGAGGATGACTGGGCTCCCGTGGCAGCTCAGCTCGATCACGTCCTCCCGGGTATAGGAATGGGGGGCTTTGTAATAGGTCAGGAAAGCCTCGTCAAGGACCTCTTTTTTCCCCGGGTCGAACAGGTTCCCCAGGACGGGGCGCCTGACGGGAAAACCGCGGCCTCGGCCGCGTCCGGACTTGAAGATCTTTCCGGCCACGGCCAGGGCCTTTTTTCCGCTCAGCCGGACGATCCCAAGTCCTCCGATCCCCGGAGGGGTCGATATGGCAATGATCGTGTCTTCAAGCATGTTAGGGGAGCGCTCCGGCTCCCCATTGTAGAGGACGCAAAGCCATTAGTAAATAGACTATCCCTCGGGCTTGCCTGGAATGAACGAAGCGACCATGGCACGACCTAGCCCTTCCCAAGCGACTTTTGAAGGTTGAGGCTTCGGGGATGGCTGAAGCGATAGAAAAAAATGCGCAGGGGGGTTATTCTTCAAGATAGAATGATGGGACGGGTGCCCCGGTGCCTAAAGAGGGGCCGAGGGGAACGGCCGGAACGTCATGCGCGGTTTAGCCTTCTCGAAGCGTTTTTCGAGGGAACCCTCCAGAGAGGGTTCCCTCTCTGGAGGACGGCGAGGATGTCTGAGCAAGATCCGGCAAGGAATCGTTATGAAATCGTTGAGCGAGTTCCGCAGCCGCCGATAAAGAATGCTGAGAGAACGGCGTAAAAAACCGCGCTCTGGAGTCAAGGGACGAGCCTTCGGCTCGCCACTCGCCCGTGGCTTATATCCACGGGCGAGTACGGCGGAAGTGGACCCCCGGTCCTGGCAAGGCCGGGGCCGGGCTTCCCAGTCCCGGTCCTGGCAAGACCGGGGCCCCGGCCGCTGTGCAGGCCGGCCCCGAGCCCCTGATGAAGGACGCGCCCGGACAGGCCCCGCCTGGCCATGCGGATCTCGGGAGGAATTACTTCGGGGCGCGGAAGACCTTGACCTTCTTCAGGAACCCCTCGCCGATGCTCTCGCTGGTAATCCCCGGGACCTGGTTGACGGCGATGTGGACGATCCGGCGTTCATAGGGGTTCATGAAATCCAGGACCTCGTCACGCCCGGAGCTGGAAACCTGCTCCGCGACCTTCTGGGCGAACTCCTGGAGCTTTTTCTCCTTCCGCCGCCTGAAGAACTCGCAGTCCACCTGGACCTTCACGGGCGAGATCTTGTTGAGAACGTGCTGAAAGGCGAGGAGGAGCGCGCCGTCGTTGCGGAGGAGGATGTTCTTGTCGGGTCCGTCGAAAATGATGAAAACGATGTCCGGGCGTTTTTTGATCTGATACGTCAGCTCCAGGGGGAAATGGGGCATGACCTTTTCCAGGAACAGGTCGACGGCCTTCTCTTCCTCTTCCTTTATGGCCCAGGCCCGGATCACGATCTCCTTGCCCTTGATCCCGAAGAGCTTGGTCTTCTCCGTGACGATCTCATAGTTGAATTTCTCCCGGGGAAGCTTCAGCCGGTGCTCGGCCAGGCTGATGGCCTCCTCGAGGTTCCGGCCCTTATATTCCTGTCCCTCGAGGGTCGGTTGTCCGTTCTCAGTTTTTTCTTGGTTTTCCATCGGGTTCTCTCTTATGGCGGCCCATCATGCGGTTCATGATGGCCTGCTGGCCGATCTGAAGGACATTCGTGGTCAGCCAATAAAGGACCAGGCCGCTCTGGAAGTTCATGAAAAAAAACGTCATGATGACGGGCATGATCAGCATCATTTTGGCCTGGGCGGGGTCGGCCGAGGTCGGCGTCATCTTCTGGGAGATGAACTGGGTGAGGCCCATGAGGACGGGCGTCACGTAGTAAGGGTCGCGGACGGACAGGTCCTGGATCCAGAGGCCGAACGGGGCGTGGCGGAACTCGACCGAAGCCACCAGCATCCGGAAAACGCCCCAGAAGATCGGCAGCTGGATGAGGAGCGGGAGGCAGCCCCCGGCCGGGTTGACCCCGTGCTCCTTGTAGAGCTTCATCATCTCCTCGTTCATCTGGCGCCGTTGGGCGATATCGGACTTGGCCTTTTTGTACTTGGCCCGGATGGCCTTGACCTTGGGCTGGAGCTCGGCCATCTTGGACATCGATTTCGTCGAGCTGTAAGTCAGGGGGAAGAAGATGATCTTGATGACGAGGGTCAGAAGGATGATGGCCAGGCCCCAGTTGGGCACGAGCTTGTAGAAGAACTTGACGGACACGAGGAGGATTTCGGCAAGGCTGCCGAACACCCCGAAATTGATGATCTTCTTCCCCTCGTGACCGAAGGTTTTGAGGGCGTCGAAGTCCTTGGGCCCGATGAAGGCCGCCTGCGGCCGGGAAACCGAGAGGAAATAGGCCGGTGCCTTGCCCCGGCCCTGAGATTCCTGAAGGAACGCGGCCTGTCCCTTCTGGGAGGGGAGGACGAAGAGCGCCGCGAAATAGTTTTCCTCATATGCGGCCCAATCGACGAAGTTATAGGCGCTCGTTTCGGGCTTGTACTTCCTCTCGTCCATCCGGTAGACCTTGCCGCCCGCATAAACGGCGGCGCCGGTGCTCGCGGTGAACCGCTGTTTCATCTCGGCCGGAGAGGGGTTGCCGATCCCGGGTCCCCAGAGAAGGGAGGGCACGATTTCCTGGCCGTTTTTTGAGACATGAAGCTCGATCCCCATCTGGTAGGTCCCGCCCGTGAAGCGGAAGACCTTCTCGGCCCGGACGGATTTTCCGTCGGAATAGGAAAACCTGACTTCATCCTTCTGACCGTCCTTGAGGACGAGGCTCGTCCGGGAGGCTTCGAAGAAGGCCGAGTTCAGGGCCCCGGAGAAAGCGGAGTCATCGCCGCCCAGGGAGAAGGGGTACCGACCAATCTCCTGGGCCGCGGCCGGGACGAGTTCCAAGGCTTCCTTCCTGTCGTTCGTGTGCTTCTTGAGCTTCCAGCTCTTGAGGACGCCGCCCTTGTTCGTCCAGGCGGCCCAGTAGAGGGAGGTCTCGACCACGACCTCTTCTTCGGTCTGGGCACCCATGGTCTTGAGCTCCTGGGCGGAGACGGGCTGGGCGGGAGTCTTGGCTTCCAGCGTGGCCGGAGGGACCTGGCCGCCGGGCAGGGCCTCTGTCGCTCCTTGTTTTGTCACCGGGGCGGGGACGGTCACGGGCGGCGTTTCCGTCTGTGGCTTGGGCTTCACGAAGAGAAGCTGGTAACCCATCAGGACCAGGAAGGAAAGGACGATGGCCAGGATCAATCGTTTTTCCATATCGTTTCCTCTCAGGGCACGGGGTCGATCCCGCCCTCATGAAAAGGATGGCACCGGAGGAGCCGTCGGACCCCTAGGCCCGTCCCCTTGGTCAGGCCGTACCTTTCGATCGCCTCATAAGTGTAGGACGAGCAGGTCGGCTGGAACCGGCAATGGGTCCCCAGGAAAGGGGAGAGGACGGCCTGATAGGCCTTGATCAGGAGGAGCGCGACCCGTTTCACGATGAAGTCCCTTTCTTCTTGATCGATTCCAACGCCTGAAAATAGCCGGCCCTGAGCTCCGGCGCGCCGAGGTCCAGGATCTCCTTGCGGGTCACGACGATGAGATCCATGGGCTCCGCGAGAAGGCCCTTGTTCCGGCGAAAGAGGTCACGGATCCGCCGCTTGACCCTGTTGCGCGTGACGGCGGGCCCGACTTTCTTGCTGACGACGACGGCCAGCCTCGAGAAGCCGATAGGGTTGGGCCGGTAAACCAGGTTGAAATATCGCCCTCGAAAGCGGCTGCCGTTCCTATAAAGACTTGTGAAGTCCTTTTGACTACGGATCCTCTCGCGAGGCGTCAGACGCTCATTCATCCGACAGAAACGCGTTTTCTGCCCTTACGCCTTCTGCTCTTGAGGACTTCTTGACCGCCTTTGGTCTTCATCCGGACGCGAAACCCGTGGGTCTTCTTCCGCCTGCGGTTGTTCGGCTGAAAGGTTCTCTTCATTCTCGTTCAACACCTGTAAAGTGGGTATGTTACCCGAACCCCCCGGGCCTGTCAAGCCCGTCGAGACGGCCGTCCGGCCCCATTCCCCGGGGGACCCGGGGAAGACCCGCCCCGGACATCACATTGACTCTCTTTCCTGTTTTCAGATATAATAGATTGCTATGAATGCCATGAAAATCGGCGATAAGGTCATCTATCCGAACCAAGGGCTCAGCATCATCGAGGCCATCCGGAAGGAATCGAGCGACGAGGGCTCGAGCATCATCCATCTGAGGATCATCGCCAACAACACCCTCGTCCAGATTTCGAGCTCGACAGCCCGCGAAATCGGGATCCGGCGGCCTGTCTCCGAGGGCTCCATCAAGAAGATCTTCACGTTCATGAGGAACGGGGCGGTGGATGTCAGCATGGACTGGAAGGGACGGTACAAGGAGCACGTCAACCTGATGAAATCGGGGACCCTCTTCGACGTGGCCACGGTCATGAAGAGTCTCTATTATCTCAGCCTGATCAAGCCCCTTTCCTTCCGTGAAAAGAAGATGATGGAGAAGGCCAAGGAGCTCCTCGTCTGTGAGATCTCTGAGGCCGCCGACGTCCCCAGCTCGAAGATCGAGCACAAGATCCTCGGGACCCTCGCCCACTGCTTCAAGGACGCCAAGCAGCGGGTCGCCATCTGACACGGGCCTGATGTTCCTGCCGGCATTGCTTTTTTTTGTCCTGTGCCTCCTCGCCAGCGCCTTTTTCTCCTCCTCCGAAACCGCCTTTATCGCCTCGAGCCCCTATTCCCTCGAATACGCCGAAAAGCAGGGCTCCAAGCGGGCCGGTCTCGTCCGCAGGATCCTCCTCCGGATGAACGATTTTCTGGCGACCATCCTGATCGGCAACACCCTGGTGAACGTGGCCGCGGCCTCGATCGCCACCTCCGTTTTCGTCACCCTGGTCCCGGACAGGAGCCGGGCCGTCCTCTTGGCCACGGTCACCACCACCCTCCTCCTCCTGATCTTCGCCGAGATCAACCCTAAGACCTTCGCCGCCCACAACCCCCTCCGGACCGCCCTTCTCTTCAGCTACCCGGTCCGGGGGATGATGGTCATCTTCTTTCCTTTCGTCAAGGTCCTCTCGTTCGTCACCGGGCTCTTCGTCCCGTCGTCCCGTGAGCGCCGCGACGGCCCGGCCGTCCGGCTCAGCGACGAGGAGATCCGGATCGCCGTCCTTTCCCGCACCCGCGGCCTCTCCGCCCTTCGCCGGAAGATGATCTCGGGCGCCCTGGACATCAACGCCCGGCCCGTGAAGGAGATCATGGTCCCGAGGCCCGAGGTCAAGGCCATCGAGATCGACTGGCCGTGGAGCCGGGCCCTCGAAACGGTCCGCTCGGCGGGTTATTCCCGGTATCCGGTTTACCGAGGCCGGTTCGACAACATCGAGGGGACCATCCACACCAAGGATGTTATCAGTTATATATTTGATAATAAAGAGGTTAACGTTAGGTCCATCCTTCGTCGACCGCTCTTCGTCCCCGAGCTCGCTTCCCTCGAAAAGGTCCTGATCCAGATGCAGGAGAGCGCCGTGCACATGGCCTTCGTCGTGGACGAATTCGGCAACATGGAGGGAATCGTGACCCTCGAGGACATCATCGAGGAGGTCGTCGGCGACATCCGGGACGAGCACGACGGGAAGGCCGAGGAGGCCTTTGTCCGCCTCGACGACCACGTCTACCTCATCAAGGGCTCGACGCCGGTCAAGGAAGCCAATGCCCGGCTCTCCCTGGGTCTCCCCGAGAGAACCGATTACACGACGCTGGCCGGCTTTTTCCTGTATGAGTTCGGCCACATCCCCCGCGAAAAAGATTCCCTGGAATTCGGCGGTTTCCGGCTGACGGTCGAAAAAATGAACAAACGGCACATCAGCCTCATCCGGGTCGACCTCGGCACCGCGAAAGGACCCGCCGCGTCGTGAAAACCGCCGTCCGCACCGTCGCCGTCAACAAACACGTCTCCCACGACTACGAAATCCTGGAGAAGTTCGAAGCGGGGATGGCCCTCCAGGGGAGCGAAGTCAAGTCCATCCGGGACGGCCGGATCAGCCTCAAAGAAAGCTACGCCGAGGTCAAGAACAGCGAGGTTTTCCTCGTCAAGTGCCATGTCAGCCCCTACGAGGCGGCCAACATCTTCAACCACGACCCTCTCCGCGACCGCAAGCTCCTTCTCCACCGCCGGGAGATCAAGCGCCTAGCCGGCAAGATCCAGGAGAGGGGGCTGACTCTCGTCCCGACCCGCGTCCTGATCAGCGACCGGGGCAAGATCAAGCTCGAGCTGGCCCTCGTCCGGGGGAAGCGCGAGTACGAAAAGCGCGAGGCCATCAAGAAGCGGGACACCGACCGGGAGATCCGGGCGGAAATCAAGAAGCGCTGGCGGTGAAGCGGCCGGCCAGTCTGATCGCCTCCACCATGCTCAGAGGGCTGGCCACGCCCCGGCCGGCGATGTCGAACGCCGTGCCGTGGTCGGGAGAGGTCCGGACGAACGGCAGGCCGAGCGTGGCGTTGACCCCGGACTCGAACGCTTCCAGCTTGAACGCGACCAGGCCCTGGTCGTGATAGAGGGCGGCGACCATCACGTCCGGCCGGCCCAGGGCCAGCCGGAAAACGGTGTCCGGCGGATAGGGCCCGCTGACGTTGAGCCCCTCCTCCCTGGCCGTCTCGACGGCCGGCCTGATCTCCCCTTCCTCTTCGCCGCCGAGAAGCCCGTCCTCTCCGGCGTGCGGATTGAGGCCCGCCACGAGAAACTCGCGGGGACCCCCCCGGATTCTCACGGTGCTCCGGCTGAGGGCCCGGAAGAAATCGAGGAGGATATCCCGGCGGACCCTGCCCAGCGCCTCTCTCAGGGGGAGATGGTGGCTGAGGAGCGCGACCTTGAGCTTCTCGGACCAGAAAGACATGACGGCGCCGGGATAGAGGCTCTCCAAGCGCTCCGTGTGCCCCCGCCAGGGGATGCCGGCCAGCTTCCAGGCGGACTTGGAGACGGGTGCCGTGACCACGGCTTCGAGCGCCCCGCTCCGGGCGGCCTCCAGGGCGGCCTCAAAGAACCGGAACGAGGCTTCCCCGCTCCTGGCGTCAGGCCGGGCCGGCGCGGGGTCATCGGCCGGAAACGGGATCTCGGAGAGGAATATCCCCGGCTCCCCGGCTCTCTCCGGGCCCCAGGCTTCCAAGCCGAAACGGAGATCGAGGGCCCGGGCCGTGCCGGCGATAATTTGGGAATTCCCGAAAAGAACATAGGCGGCCGTGGGGAGAGTGTGATCCCCGGCCAGCGCTTTCAGGACGATTTCAGGCCCGACCCCGCCCGGATCGCCCAGGGTCACCCCGATCCTGGGAACGGTCATTTTTTCTTCTTGGACTCGTCTCCCGCGGCCTCGGGGGCCTCGCTCGCCTTGTACAGGCAGCGGATGTTCGTTTTGTAGATGAGCAGGTTCGGGGCGTTGTCACGGTTGAGCTTGATGCAGTTGCGGTCGTACCACTCGATGTACCCCTCGACGGTCGTGCCGTCCGTGAAGACGACGGCCATGGGGGTCTTCTTGTTCATCTGCTTGAGGTAGTAGTAGCTCTCGGCGAACGTGTCGGTCGGGGGATGCATTTTCCGCCGGGCCGCGTCCCTGTCGCGGTCCTTGTCCTGGGTCATGTGTTCCTTGATTTCGGAGAGATTGGGCCGGATCAGCTTTCTGTTCATAGAATCTTCTCCAAACGATGGGATGGGTTGGAGATACTTAACTTTGTTTCGAATCATAGCATGACTCCCCGGCGAATGCAAGCTCAGACGAACGTCAGAGACACGGACGTCACGCCCGGGCAGCGATAAAGGGCGTCCTGAAGCCCCCCGTAGCGGCGCGGGCTCTGTCAGTTCCGGATATAGTCCGTTAATTTGACGTTTCTGTTTCTCAGACTGACCCCCAGGGAATGATCCAGGGAAGCGAGGGACACATTGTAGGCGACGATGGCGTTGAGCTCGGAGATCCGGGCGTCGGACAGGTCCCTCTGATAGGAGAGGACCATGTAGTTCGTGCTCTGGCCGACGCTGAGCTTCTCTTCTTCGGCGGCCAGCTTCTGTTCGGCGAGTTCCCGGGCCACTCTGTAGGCGCTGATCCGTTTGAAATTCGATTCCACAGACCGGAGGGAGTTTTTGATCTCCAGGACCGCCTTCTGCTGGGTGTTTTGCAGGCTCAGCATCGCCTCTTGGACGTTGACTTTGGCCTGGGCGTAAATTGCTCTTGAAGTGAAACGGCTCACGGGAATGTTCAAAGTCAGACCGACGGACCAGTTGGGGTACCTAAAGGCCAACGAGTCCTTGATGGCGCCGCTGAAGTCGCCGGGGATGGTCCCAATAATCGGGGCGCCGAGGAGGGGGTTCCCATCATACAGGATCTCGGTCCCGGAGACTCCCGATCCGGAATAGTAGGCCGAGAGGTTCAGGTCGGGGAGGAGCTGGTTTCTGGTGTATCTCAGGTTGAGCTGCTGGAGCTCGATGCCGAGCTTGGAAGAGGCCAGGTCCGGCCTCAGCTCAAAGGCGGTGGCCAGGGCTTCGTCCAGACTGACTTTTCGCTCCTCGAGGGACGGGCTGTCCAACGGCTTGATCGAACCGACCGCCCTCTGCTCGTCTTCCGGCATGTTGAGCAGGACCTTCAGCTGATCCTCTGCGCTTTTGACCTGGGTTTCGGCCTGGATGAGGTCGGCCTCGCGCGTCGCGACCTCGGCCTGGGCGCTGAGGACGTCCATGGGCGCCATGGTCCCGACCTCGACCGACCGCTGGTTCTTATCGAGAAGGTCCTTGGCGAGCTGCAAGGACTGCCGCCGGTCATTGAGGTTCTCGATGCTGTAGACGAGCCCCCAATAGGCGGATTCCACGGAATAGATCGTGTCCATCAGCGTCTGTTTGAGCTGGAAGTCCGACGTGGTGAGGCCGTTCCGGGCGACAAGGATGCTATACCGGCTGATATCGTAGCCGAAATTCCGGAGGAGGGGCTGGCTGAAGTTGAATCTCAGCGTCGTGCCGTAACGAGGGTTGATCGTCTGATAGTTCTGGTTCGAATCCGTCTGGTTCCCGGTGGCCGAAATCGTGAACGTCCCCCCGAAAGGCACATATTGCGTGCCGGAGAACGTATAGTTATTCGTTTTGCTGATAATGTTGCCTGACGAGTCGATAAAAGAATATGAAACGCTGGTCGAACCCTGCTTGTTGGCGCTCAGGGAAAAGGTCGGCAGGAATATTTCCTTGGCCAAGGCCACCGAATTTTCGGCCTGCACGGGGCTGAGGACCTGGATCGCGACGCCGAGGTTGTTTTTGATCGTTCGGGCGACGCAATCCTGCAGGGAAAGGGAAACCGTCTTCGTGTTCTCCTGGGGCCAGGCCGGTACGGCCAGGACGATAACAAAGAGCCACAAGGCCCAACGGAACTGTTTTTTCATGATCGACCTCCTCATGGTCTGTTTTCTCTTTGATGAATGTCCGTTCGTCCGACCGGCCCGGGCGCTATTCGTACCTCAGGGCTTCGATCGGGTCGAGCTTGGACGCCTTGCGGGCCGGATAGAACCCGAAGAAAATGCCCACCGACGCCGCGAACAGGAAAGCCAGCAGGACCGAGCCCATGGAGACGACGGTCTGGAACTGGGAAAAGATCTTGACCTTGCCGAGGAGTTTCGACACCCCGAAACCGAACGCAATGCCGATGATCCCACCGAGAATGCTGAGGACGACGGCCTCGGCCAGGAACTGGAGCAGGATATCCCGCTCGCGGGCTCCGACGGCCATCCGGATGCCGATCTCCCGGATCCGCTCCGTGACCGAGACCAGCATAATGTTCATGATCCCGATGCCGCCGACGAGGAGGGAAATCCCGGCGATGCTGCCGAGCAGGATGGTCATGATCTGGGTGGACTCGGCCGCGCTCTCGGCGATGTCCGACATGTTCCGGACCGTGAAGTCGTCGTCACTCCCGGGCATGATCTTGTGCCGGTCGCGCAGGAGGACCTCGATCTGGCGTTTGGCCTCGGCCATCATGTCGGAGCTGACGGCAGAAACATCGACGGAATTGATATAGTCGATGCCCGCGAGCCGATGCATGCAGGTCGTATAGGGAATGGCGATCATGTCATCGCGGTTGAAAAACCCTCCCGACTCGCCCTTCGATTTGAGGACACCGAGGACTCTGAAGGGGATGCTCTTGATCCGGATGACCTGACCGACGGGGTCCCCCCCCTCGAAGAGGTTCTTGTTGACCTCGCTCCCGAGGACGCAGACCTTGGACCCGGCTTTGACCTGGCTGTCGTCGAAGTAGGTTCCTTGCTCGACCGGCCAGCTGCGGATGTCCGGGTAATCGGCACCCGTGCCGGAGATCTGCGTGTTCCAGTTCTTGTTGGCATAGACGACCTGGCCGCGCGAGTTCACCGAGGGGGATATGGCCCGGATGGCGTCGCAGTACAGCAAGAGCGCCTTGGCGTCGTCCTCTTTCAAGCTCGTCCGGCTCCCGGCCTGGCTGCGAACGCCTTGGACGTTCTGCATGCCCGGGTAGACGAACAGCAGGTTGGTCCCCATGGAATTGAACCGGTCCTGGATGCCGCGTTTGGCGCCTTCTCCGATACTGACCATGGCGATGACGGCGCCGACGCCGATGATGATGCCCAGGGCCGTCAGGAACGTCCGCATTTTATTCCGGGTCAGGGCCCGCAAGGCCACCCTCATCGTCTGGACGAAATGCATCAGGCTGCTTTTCATGATTGCACTCTCTCTTTCACGGTCCGTTCTCCGGGCACGATTAATCTTCCCGGACGATGAGCCCGTCCTTGAGGTAGATCCGGTGCTTCGCCCAGGCGGCGATGTCGGGCTCGTGGGTGACCATGACGATGGTCATTTTCTTGTCCTCATTGAGCTTCTTGAAGATGTTCATGATCTCGAAGCTCGTCTTGCTGTCGAGGTTCCCCGTCGGTTCGTCGGCCAGGATCAGCTGGGGGTTGTTCAGGAGGGCCCGGGCGATGGCGACCCGCTGCTGCTCGCCGCCCGAAAGCTGGTTTGTCTTGTGATGGGCCCTGTCGCGGAGCCCCACGGCCGCCAGGGAGTCGAGGGCCATTCTGGTCATGTCCTTCCCATTGATCCGCGAATAGAGGAGCGGCAGCTCCGTGTTTTCCAGGGCCGTTGTCCTCGGCAGGAGGTTGAAGCTCTGGAAGACGAACCCGAGCTTCTGGTTCCGGATCCGGGCCAGCGTGTTCTTGTCGAGGGTCGCGACCGCGACACCGTCCAGGAGGTATTCGCCCGAGGTGGGCTTGTCGAGGCAGCCGAGAATGTTCATCAGGGTGGATTTCCCCGACCCGGAAGCTCCCATGATGGCCAGGAACTCTCCATTCTCGATCGAATAGGTGACCCCCCGGAGGGCCTGGACTTCGGTCTCGCCGATCTTGTAGATCTTGACCAGATCCCGAAGTTCGATGATCTTTCTTGCCATGGTCCGCTCCTTGTCCGACAGGGCCGTTACCGGCCGATGAACATCATTCCGCCCGGCCCCCGGCCGCCGCCGGCCGTCGTGGTCGTCGTCGTCGTCGTCCCGCCCTTGCCGATGATGACTTCGTCGCCCTCCTTGAGGTCGGACCGCAGGATCTCCGTATAGGAGTTGTCCGTGATGCCGCCCCGGACGAAGACCACCCTCAATTTTCCATCCTTGTCCTGAAGCCAGACGCGGCTGATCTGCTGACGCCGCTGGCCGCTTCCGGACCGCGCGCCCATCTGGGAGGCCTGGCCCGGGGCCCGCTGGCCGCCGGCCGGGTCGCCCGCCGCTGGGCCGCCGGAGGCGCCGGCCTGTCCGGACTGCTGCTGGCGCTGGGCCATCATCCGTTCTCCCGCCTCTTTCATGTATTTTTCTATTTCCGCCTGGGGGAGGTCCGGAGTGAACCGCAGGGCCGCGTTGGCCACCCGGAGGATGTTCTTGGCTTCGCTGGCGATGATGGAGACCGTGGCCGTCATGCCCGGCCGGAGTTTCAGCTCGGGGTTTTCGACGTTGACAACGGTCGTATAGGTCACGACGTTCGACGTCGTCGTGGAGGCGAAGCGGACCTGCTGCACGACGCCGTTGAAGATTTCGTTCGGAAAAGCCTCGACCGAGAACTGGACTTTCTGCCCTTCCTTGACCCGGCCGATATCGGCCTCGTCCACGCTGCATTCCACCTTCATCTTGGTCAGGTCCGTGGCGACCTGGAACAGGACCGGCGCCGTCATGCTGGCCTGGAGCGTCTGGCCGACGCTGACCTTGCGGGTGATGACGATCCCGTCGACCGGCGAACGGATGACGGCGTAACTCAGGTCGACCTTGCTCAGATCGAGCGAGATCTTGGCCTGGGCCAAGGTGGCCTCGGCCGACGTGACGTCGGCCTTGGCCGCCAGGTAATTGGCCTCGGCCGCCTCTTTATCTTCGATCGACACGAGCTTTTTGTCGAAGAGGCTCATGGCCCTGTCATACTTGTTCTTCAGGTTGGCCAGGTTGACCTTGGACTGTTCGAGCGCCGCGACGCGGCTCTTATAGCTCGCTTCATTCTGCTGGATCTTCATCTGCAGGGGTTCGAGTTCGAGCTCGGCCACGATCTGGCCCTTCGTCACCGCGGAATTGTAATCGGCGTTGAGCTTGTTGATCTTGCCGGACACCTGGCTTCCGACGTCCACCAGATCGATGGGATTCAGGATCCCCGAGGTGACCACGATGGCCTGGATGTCGCCGCGCCCGATCGCTTCCTTCCTGTACTTGACGGCGCCGTTCTTGCCTTTCCCGATCAGGGTCACGCCGAGGACGGCCCCAGCGATGATGACCAAAACGACGATGACCCAGGTGAGTTTCTTCTTCATCATGCTTCTCCTTTATCCTTAATGGATTTATTTCGTTTCCGGGGTTTTCGTCTGATCGCTCCGTTGAGGATCTTTGCCGGTCCGCCCGGTCTGCCGTTTGGCCCGCTCTTTCTGGATCATGTCCTCGAGCTTGGCGTTCTGCTCCGGCGTGAGGATGGCCGCGACCTCGCTCTTGAGCTGGGCCCTGACCTCGCGCAGCCGGACGTGGATTTGGGTGTCGAGCTCTTTCATCCGCCCGTCACTCCGCTTGAAGACCTCCCGGAGCCTTTCCTGCTGCTCAACCGTCAGCCCCAGGGCTTTGGCCACGGGCTCGAGCAGGGGGAACGGCGTCCGTTCGGTGACCGGCCGGCGGTCCCTCTTGTGCATGAGGGTGCGCTCCCCGAAAATACCGGCCGCGGCGCCCAGGCCGAAGACGACGATGAGGGTCAGCGCGACCCAGAGCTTGTATTTTTTGATCATGGGGACTGTCTCCTGACCGAGGGCTTCTCGTCGAGCGAAGCGAAGATGAGCATCATGCTCTTGTCTTCCGGGCGCTTCTGCTCGAACAGGCTCCTCGTCTCCGAGAACGGGTTGGTGTTCTCGATGAGCAGGGCCTCCGACTGGCTCATGTCCCTGGACTGCGGCGTGAAGAAAAAGAGGCCCGCCGCCAGGGCGACCAGGGCCACGAAGACCGGGATCGCATGGAGCGCCCATCTCTCCCAGAGGACGAGGGGCACGATCTTCTGCTTATCCCTCAAGCGGAGCTCGAGCCGCTCCCAGAAGCGGGGGAGGGGAGTTCGCTCTTTCTCCTCCCGGAGGAGAGTCAGCATGGACCGGTATTCGGCGGCGGCCTTACGGCAGGAGGGACAGGCTTCGAGATGCTCCTCAAGGCCTTCCCGGGAGCGCTCGTCGAGGCGCCCGTCCAGGGACCGCAGGATCCATTTCTCGGCCGTCTTACATTTCATGAGACCCTCCTTCCTGACCCAAATGGGGAGCCAGCTTCGTCCTGAGCATCCTCCGGGCCCTGTGGAGTCTCGAGTCCACGGTCCCGGAAGATAGATGAAGGACCCGAGAGAGCTCTTCATACGGGAGGCCCTGGATGTCCCGGAGCGTCAGGATGACCCGGTATTTCTCCGGGAGCCCCTGGACGAACCCCTGGACGAGGCTCTTGCGGGTTTCCGTCTCCCGCTCCGCCTCGGCCTTTTCCAGGGCGTTCTCGTCCGCGATCGAGAGCTCCCGGACGTCGTCGAGCGAAACTTCCCTGGTCCGGCCTCTTTTCCGCAGGACGTCCTTGATGTGGTTGATGGCGATCCGGTAGAGCCAGGTGCCGAACTCGGACTTCAGGTGGAACTTCGGAAGGGCCAGGTAGGCCTTTAGGAAGACCTCTTGGGCCGCGTCGTCGGCGGCTTCCCGGTTCCGGATAAAGCTCATCGCCATGCTGAACACCTTGGACTGGTATTTCGTGACCAGCTCTTCGAAAGCCGCCTGGCTTCCGTCCTGAGCCAGCCTGACCAGCTGCTTTTCGTCCATGCGATTCGACTCACTTGTCCTCCACGTCAATTTAGACGGGAGGACGGGAGAAATCTTCCAAACGACGGTCTCTTTGGAGTCAACCCCGTTTCGGGCGAACCTAATTCAGCGGCTATCCGAACAGGCCTGACCGTCTTGGCAGGAGTCCCTGAGGGATCGAGTCCACCCGAATCACCCCTGCCGCCGGTTATCTATTATAGCGGATATCCCACGCCGGGAAAAGGGACGGGGGAGGGATCGAAGGCGGCCGGGCGTCTGGTAAAAAACAAGAGGAAGCCGGGCGCATGGACGACCGGCCTCCTCCGATTGCCGGAAATTCACGGCCTTCGGGTCTTCCCGCCCAGGGGCGAGGAGGCCGGAAGGATCAACAAATCGCTTACTTCGCCTTCTTGACGGCGGTCCACTCTGTGGCAGGCCGGTCTCCGAATTGAGAGGTCCCGGTCATTTTGTCACCTTCGACCTTGGCCTTGTAGGTGATCTTCATCTCGCCCTGGGGGCTGGTCCGGGTGATCGTCCATTCGAGCTCGTTGCCCTTGACCGTTCCGGTGCCCGTCATCTCCTCGCCGTTCCGCCCCGGCATCTTCACGGTTAGATTCTCGCCGGTCTGCGCGAACGTGATCGTCGAGGTCATCGGGCCGCGCGGTGTCGTCCGGGTCATCTCCCAGTCGCCGGTGACGTTGACGGCGGCCAAGGCGAAGGACACCATCACGGCCAGCGTCAGGGCCAGGCTCAGCAATAATGATCTTTTCATATGATAGTTCTCCTTTCCACTATTATAGACGAACGGCCGCACAAATTCTTCCCTCCCCTTCTAACTTATTTCATAACAATGAGTTACGCTAATCCGCCTGGACGTCAGGAGACCAGGAACGTGGCCCACCTCGGCGCCGCCCCGGCCGCCTTGACTTTCCAGCGGACCTCTTTGCGCTCGCCGGGTTTCAGGAAGCCGATCTCCTGCCGGGCCAGGGTTTCCTTGGCCAGCTCGGCGCCCTTCCCCGTGAGCCGGAGGACGGCCGCGTCCGGCCGGACGATCTTGACCCGCTTGGCCATCTCAAGGGCCGTCGGCAGGAAGCCGTCGTTGGTGAAAACGCCGACGATCTCGTAACATCCGGGTTCCTCCCTGACCGGCCGGGACTCGAGGGACACGACCCGCACGTGGGGGAGGGACCTGGCCAGGAGCAGGTTGAACCTCGCCTCCTTCGCGACCCATTCCTCGAGGATCTCGGGCGGCGGGTTCTGGCGGAAAAACTTCGGGTTGAAGCCGCCGATCTCCACCTCCCCGAGCTGGGGGTGTTGAAATTTCGTCCACGGCTTGAAATATTCCCCGGGAAGGTTTTCGTCAAGCCAGCGGAGAGTTTCGAGGTCGGTGACGCGGCCGTCGCCGTCGTTGTCGATGCCCTCGCTGAAGATTTTGTAGTTCCCCTTGCCCGGGCCGACCCGTTTCATCAGACGTCCCGACCTGTCTTCTGGGTCGATGATGAAATCGCCCTTGCCGTCTTCCACTTTCTGCCTCATCTGGAGGATGAGCCCGTCGTCGTCGAGGTCCTCCGGCGGGTCCTCGTCGAGGAGGCCGTCCCCGTCGTCATCGTGCGGCCTGACGGTGCTGCGGTTGCTCTGGGCCGTCAACAGGTAGAGGTCCGAGCCGTCGGGGTTGTTCTTGACCTTGACATAGAGCGCGCTTTGATCGACGAGCCTGGTCGTCTCAGGGTCCCGGCCGTAGTGGGTCAGGATGGACCAGGCGAAGTAGAGAGCCGATTCCGCAGCCGTCACCTCGCCCGAATGCCTGTTCCCCTCAATAAAGAAACCCGGCTTGTCGGTGTCCGGCCCGGTGGACTTGTTGGTGATCGTGATCTGCCAGATGTCGCGGCCTTCGAAGCTCTTCCCGACGGAATAGAGCGAAACGAGGTCCGGATAGTCCTTGGCCCATTTCCGCAGGAATTCCACGACTTCGTCGTAGATGTGATAGTGGGCGAAATCCATCCGGCCCTTGACCTTGGGCCGGGTCGCTTCATAGTCCACGCGGGGGAAAAAGCTGACCCCGTGCCTCATCCCCCCGACCGTGTAGGTCCGGGGCGATTTGTTCTCCTGGCCGGCCGCGGCCAGGAACCAGAGGACCGCGGTTCCCGCGGCGAGGAAGATACGGAGCGCGCGAGTGTTCATGGGACCTCCTCTCGGATACGTCACGGGGAGAATAAACGGAAAAAGAAGATCAGTCAACAGAGGCGGCTCAAGAAAAATGGAACCTTTTGGCTTCAACGCGCGTCTAATGCTATGGAAGAACGAAATCAACTTGGAGGTTCAAAATGAAAGCGAAAGCCAAGATCGCCATCTTGCTGGTGGCCGTGATGGTCACCCTGGTCGGGTTCAACCTGATCGCCTCGACGTCGGCCCTGGGCATGTCCCAGCTCGGCCAGACGGGCGGCTACCGCGTCGACGTGGTTGTGACCGCGAAGCTCGGATCCGACGCCCCGGCCGTCGTGCACTTCAACGGGCTGACCTGATGAAGCGGCCCAGGATCTTGGACTGGTTGCTTCTCGACCGGTCGGTTCTCTTCCGGCTGTTCCTGGGAAATGCACGGCTCCTGGCCTGCAGGCCGATTCTCAACGCGTAAAGGGCCGCCGCTTTTTCCGAGGGGGAAAACGGCGGCCTTTTTTTATCTCTCGATGAGGGCCACGGCCCAGCAGGCGATGGCCCGGCCCTCGCCGACGGGTCCGAAGCCTTCGTTCGTCTTGCCCTTGATTCCCAGGCCGGTCTGCTTGATCCCCAGGACGGGGCAGAGGATATTTTTCATGGCCGGGACGTGGGGAGAGATCTTCGGCTCCTCGGCCACGACGACCGCGTCGACGTTCACGACCCTCCAGCCGCCGGACTTGAGCCTGGCCATGACATCGGCCAGAAGGAGGAGGCTGGAGACGTCCTCCGTGCGCGCGTCGGTGTCCGGAAAAAGCCGGCCGATGTCGCCTCCCCCCATGGCCCCGAGCAAGGCGTCGGCGACCGCGTGGAGGAGGGCGTCCCCGTCCGAGTGCCCGGAGAGGCCCCGCGGGAACGGGATCTCCAGGCCGCCGAGGACGAGCTTCCGCCCCGCGACGAGCGGATGGATGTCATACCCAAGACCGATCTTATGCATCGAGCAAGGCCTCCGCGACCTTCAGGTCCAAGGGAGTCGTGATCTTGATGTTCCGCGGGTCCCCTTCGACCGCGCGGACCGGGAGGCCCGCCCGCTCGACGAGCATCGCCTCGTCCGTCCCGTAAAAGCGGTCCCGGCGGGCCGCGTCCAGGGCCTTTTGGAGAACATGGTAGAGGAATCCCTGGGGGGTCTGGACGCGGAAAAGCCCGCGCCGGTCCACGGTCCGGACGACGAGGCCCTCGCGGACTTCCTTGGTCGTGTCTTCGAGGGGGACGACGGGAATGGCGGCCCCGGCCGCCCGGGTCTCGGCGATGATCCGGCTGACGAGGCGGCCGTCGACGAGCGGCCTGGCCCCGTCGTGGACGAGGACGAGCTCCGTCGTCGCCTGGTCGAGGAGCCTGAACCCCTGCCAGACGGAGTCCTGCCGCTTTTCCCCGCCCCTGACGACGTCGATGATCTTGCCGTAGCGCATCTGGTAATGCTTCCGGTCCTCTTCGTCCGGGAGGACGAGGACGATCGACCCCACCTCTTCGTGGGCCTGGAACTTCTCGAGCGTCCATTCGAGGACGGGCTTGCCCTTCAGGTAGACGAACTGCTTCATCTGCCCGAACCGCTTCCCGGCCCCGGCCGCGACGACGATCGCCGCCGCGCGGCTCACCGGCTCTCCCCGTTGTAGCGGCCGAAGATCATCTTCCCGACCGTCGTCTGGAGGACCGACGTGACCGTGACGCTGACCGTCTGGCCGATCATCCGCCGGGAGTTGTCGACGACGACCATGGTGCCGTCGTCCAGGTAGGCGACGCCCTGGTCCTTTTCCTTGCCCTCCTTCAGGATGAAGACCTTCATCGCCTCGCCGGGCAGGACGACCGGACGGAGGGCGTTGGCCAGCTCGTTGACGTTGAGGACCTGGATGCCGTGGATGCGGGCGACCTTGTTTAAGTTGAAATCGTTGGTGACGATCTTGGCGTCCAGCGTCTTGGCGCACTCGATGAGCTTGGAATCGACGTCCCGGATGTCGGGGAAATCCATGTCCGAGATGACGACCGACACTTGGGACGATTTCTGGAGGTGATCGAGGACGTCGAGCCCGCGGCGGCCGCGCTGGCGCTTCAGCGCGTCCGGGGAGTCGGCGACGAGCTGCAGCTCCTTGAGGACGAACTGGGGGACGACGAGCGCCCCCTCGATGAAGGCCGTGTCGCAGAGGTCGGCGATCCGGCCGTCGATGATGACGCTCGTGTCCAGGAGCTTGTCGCTCCGGCCGGCGCCCTTCTCCTTGAACAGCCGGACGAGGCTGGCCGGGTCGAGCCACTCCGGCTTCCGCGTCCCGATCAGGAGGCCGATGTAGGGCAGGATGATCAGGAAGAAGATGCGGATGAAGGCGGCCATCTCCGGCGTGTGGACGACCGACTGGTAGATCGAGCCGATCATCCAGCCGAGGAAGATGCCCGCGAGCAGGCCCAGGCCCGAGCTCCAGATGACCTTGAACGGAGACCTGCGGATCCTCGTCTCGAGGACCATGAAGATGAGGCCGAGGACGAAGGCCACGGCGGCCCCGGCGAGCCGGGTCAGCCGGAAGGGCGGATAGAAATACCCGGCCGCGGTGATGAGGCCGAGGATGAAAAACCGGAAAATTGCCATGCCCATCGGAGCGATCCTTATGTTTTCATGTCCGCTAAAATACGTACTGGAGCGCCTGTTTGACCGTCTTGACGCCGAGGCACTGGATGGCCGGCAGGTCGCCCTTGTCCAGGGCGTCCAGGTTTCCGGCGGGGACGAGGATGGTCCCGAAGCCGAGCGTCTGGGCCTCCTTGATCCGGGCCAGGGGCTGGCTGACGGAACGGATCTCGCCGCTCAGGCCGACTTCGCCGAAAAACGTCATGTCCTTGGGCAGGGCCGTGTTCTTCAGGGAGGAGACGACCGCCATGACCACGCCGAGGTCGGCCGCCGGCTCGTCGATCGTCATCCCTCCGGCCACGTTGAGGTAGATGTCCTCGCCCGCGAAGCTGTATCCGACCTTCTTCTCCACCAGGGCCAGGAGCATGGACGTCCGGTAATGGTCGAGGCCGATGCTCATCCGCCGGGGGTTCCCGGTGAAGAGGGTGGACGACACGAGGGCCTGGATCTCGGCGAGAAAGGGCCGCGTCCCTTTGATGGTGCAGACGACGGCGCTGCCGGCCTCCTCGCGGGGCCTTTCCCGGAGGAAGAAGGCCGACGGGTTGAGGATGGCCTGGAGCCCCGCCGCGGTCATTTCGAACACGGCCAGCTCCGAGACGGGGCCGAACCTGTTCTTCAGGGCCCGGAGGACGCGGTAGCTGTGGTCCCGCTCCCCTTCGAAAAGGAGGACGACGTCGACCATGTGCTCGAGGGACTTCGGCCCGGCCAGGGAGCCCTCCTTCGTGATGTGGCCGACGAGGAACGAGGGGATCTGGTTTTTCTTGGCGAAGCGGAAGATCTGGTTGGCCACCTCCCGGACCTGGCTGATCGTCCCCGGGCTCGAGGTCATCTTCGAGGAGAAGATCGTCTGGACCGAGTCGACGACCAGGGCCTTCGGCCGGAGGCGCTCGGCCTGGGAGACGATGCGCTCCAGGTTGGTTTCCGAAAGGAGGTAGAGGCTGCCGTCGCGGACCCCGAGCCTGTCCCCGCGGAGCTTGATCTGCTCCAGGGACTCCTCCCCGGACACGTAAAGGACCGATTCGCCCACCTGGGCCAGGCCCTTGGACACCTGCAGGAGGAGCGTGGACTTGCCGATCCCCGGCTCGCCCCCGATGAGGACGAGGGAGCCGAGGACGAGTCCGCCGCCGAGGACCTTGTTGAAATCCTCGATCTCGATCTGCATCCTTGGCTTGGCGAGTTCCTTGATGTCTTTATAGAGGACCGGGTCGGAGGGCGGGAAGGAGATCTCGACCGGGGTCTCCTCCTCGACCTCCTCGATCATGGAGTTCCATTCGCCGCAGCTGTGGCACCGCCCCATCCATTTCGGCGAACGGGAGCCGCAGTTCTGGCAGATGAAGACCGTTTTGTCCTTCATCAAAGACCCGCGCCCAAGCCGAAAAAGACCTTCCGTTTGGCGGCCAGGGTGAAATCCTCCAGGCCGAGGATGAGATAGACGTTCTTGTGGGGGAAAAATCTCGCGAACGCCCGGAACAAGGGACTCGTGGCCCGGTTGAAGTCCAGTCCCTCGACGCTCAGGACCATGCGGTCCTTGAGGGCGTAGTAATCGATGCCGGCGCCGAACTCGGACTCGATGATCCCCGCCCGGGGGGCGAAGCCGCCGAAGCGCATCCCGCCCTGGAGGGAGTAGGTGAAGCGGTCCAGGCCCGGGTCCCGGACGATCTGACCCAGGGCGAAGGCGCGGTCCTTGTACCAGAGGGCCAGGTTGAAGAAGCCCTTGAGGGCGCGGCTGCGGGCGAGATAATCGCCCCGGACGTCGGCGTGGAGCCGAAGGCTCGAAAGGGAGTCCGAGATCTGCCGGACCTGTCGGACAGCGCCCCGGGCCTCATCATAGAGGCTTTCGTCGTTGACGATCTTCCCGACCGACCCCTCGCCCTTCTGGATCTTGTCGAGCGACTTGTTCAGGAGGCTGGCCGACTCCTCGATCTTGGACAGGACCTCCTTGAGCTTGCCCAGGTTGTCATGGACGCCGTCCCGGTTCTCCTCGAGGAGTCGCCGCAGGTCGGTCAGGGTGGCGTCGAAGCTCTGCGACAGCTCCCGGACCCGCTCGTCCACGGTCTTGGCGGTGTTCGAGGCCGCGGTGATGGTCTGGCCGACCTTGCTCTTGTTCTCCGCGAAGAAGCTCTGGATCTCGGCCGTCACCGAAGCCAGGTTCTTGACGGCCTGGGCAAAATCGTCCCGCGTCTCCTTGTTCGTCATGTCCCGGAGGTTCTTGGCGACCTGCTGGAGGTCGTTTCCGAGCGAGGTCAGCATGGGGGTCAGCTGGTCCATGCCCGACGACGGCCCGGGGACGAGCTCGTCGCCCGGCCGGAGGAAATCGTCCTCCATGCTGGGCTGGACGTCGACGTATTTCTCGCCGAGGAGGCCCTGGACGGACTGGATGGCCTTGGAGCCGCGAGGGATCTTGTATTTCGGATAGATGCTCAGGATAACCTTGGACCGCCGGCCCTCGAGCTGGATGTCCTTGACGTAGCCGATCCGGATCCCGGCCATCTTCACGGCGGCGGTCTTGTCCAGGCCCAGGGAGGTCTCATAGCGGATGACGATGGGATATCCCGGCCGGCGGAAAAGGTTCGACAGGTTCCCGACGACAAAGATGAAAACGGCCAGGATCACCAGCGCTCCGGTGAAGAAGATGCCGATCTTTTTCTCTCTTCTCATGATTGACCTCGTTTCTCACCAATCCGTGATCGGACCGCCGGCCCGGCCCCGGATGAACTGCTGGACGACGGGATTTGCGGTCGCCTGGATCTCGGCCGGCGTCCCGATCTCGATGATGACCCCGTTGTAGAGCATGGCGATCCGGTCCGCCACCTTGTAGCAGCTGACCATGTCGTGGGTGATGACGACCGATGTCACGCACAGGTCCCGCTTCATCTGGTTGATGAGATCGTTGATGGCGTCCGCCCGGATGGGGTCGATGCCGGTGGACGGCTCGTCGTAGAGGATGATCTGCGGCTTATAGGCGATGGCCCGGGCCAGGCCGACGCGCTTCTTCATGCCGCCCGAGAGCTCGTGGGGCATCAGGTTCTCGACGCCCCGGAGCCCGACCTTCCCCAGGCTCTCGGCGACGATCGCCTCGATCTCCGGCCGGGTGTGTTTTGTGTAACGCCTCAGGCCGAAGGCGACGTTCTCGCCCACGGTCAAGGAGTCGAAGAGGGCCGCGCCCTGGAAGAGCATCCCGAACTTCCGGAGGACCGGCTGGAGGGCCTCGTCCCGGAGCCCGGTGATGTCGACGTCATCGATGTAGACCCGGCCCTGGTCCGGCTTGAGCATGCCGATGATGTGCTTGAGGAGGACGCTTTTCCCCGAGCCGCTCTGGCCGATGACGACCATGGTCTCGCCGTCGCCGATCTCCAGGTTGACGCCCTGGAGGACCTTCTTCGGCCCGAACGATTTGTGGAGGTCGACGATCCTGATCATGACTCCGTCACTTCGGCAGCGCCTTGCTGAGGAAGAAGTTCAGGATGAGGACGCAGATGCTGGCGATGACGACGCTCCGCGTCGTGGCCCGGCCCACGCCCTCGGCGCCGCCCTCGGCCTTCAGGCCCTGCCAGCAGCCGACGGTGGCGATGACGAAGCCGAAGACGAGGGCCTTGATGAGGCCGACGCAGACATCCCAAAACTCGAAATAGAGGAGGGCGTTCCGGATGTAGACGACCCGGTTGACTCCCATGCCCACGATGTTGTAGAAAAAGCCGCAGAAAATCCCGATCGCGTCTCCGTAGAGGGTCAGGATCGGGACCATGATGACGGCCGCCAGGGCCCGGGGGACGACGAGGTACCGGATGGGGCTGGCTCCCAGGCTGGCCAGGGCGTCGATCTGCTCCGTGATCTTCATCGTCCCGAGCTCGGCCGCCATGGAGGACCCGACGCGGCCGGCGATCATCAGCGCCACGAGAATGGGGATGAGCTCCTTGCACAGGCCGACGGAGATGATCGGGCCGCTGTAGACTTCCGTTCCCGATCCGATATACTTGTGGAAGCCGGAATAGGTTTGGAGGCCGAAGACCAGGCCGCCGAAGGCCGCCGTCAGGGAGACGACCGAGAGCGAGTTGACGCCGACGCTCTCGAGCTGCTGGACGAAGATCCGCGCCTCGAAGGGGCGGCGGAACATGTCGCGGACCGTCCGGCCCATGAGGATGGCGACCTCGCCCATCTGCTGCAGGAAGGGTGACAAGATGGGGACGTGGAGTCTCTTGGTCTCGGCCATGGGTCAATATTCCGGAGCGAAGCGCTCCATGTCGGCGAACCGGGCGTACTCCCGGATGAAGGCGAGCGGGAGGTTGCCGATGGGGCCGTTCCTCTGCTTGGCGACCCTGACCTCGGCGACGCCCTTGAGGCTGTCGTCGTCGGGGTGATAGAACTCGGGCCGGTAGATGAAGATCACGACGTCGGCGTCCTGCTCGATGGCCCCGGACTCGCGGAGGTCGGAGAGCTGGGGCTTGGGCTCGCGGCGCCCCCTCTCGGGCGCACGGCTGAGCTGCGAAATGCCGACGACCGGGATCTGGAGCTCCTTGGCCAGCTCTTTGAGGGAGCGGGAGATGAACGACATCTCCTGGTTCCTGTTCTCGAACCGGCCGCCGGTCCGCATGAGCTGGATGTAGTCGACGAAGACGATGTCCAGCCGCTGCTCCATCTTGAGACGCCGGCACTTGGCCTTCATTTCCATGACGGTGAGGGACGCCGACTCGTCGATGAAGATCCGGGCCCGCGAGAGGGCCTCTCCGGCGAGCTTCAGCTTCTCGAACTCCCGGTCGCTGATGAACCCGGTCCGGGCCCTCTTGATGTCGAGCTGGGATTCGGCGCACAGGAGCCGGATGACGATCTGCTCCTTGGCCATCTCCATGGAGAAGAACCCGACGGCCTTGTCCGTCCGGAGCCCGACATGGTGGGAGATGTTCAGGGCGAGCGCGGTCTTGCCCATGGAGGGCCGGGCCGCCAGGATGACGAGCTCGGACGGATGGAAGCCCGCCGTCAGGTTGTCCAGTTCGCGGAAGCCCGTGGGGACGCCGGTGACGGCCTCCTTGCGGTCGACCATGGTCTGGATCATGTCCAGGGTCGGGCCCATGAGATGGCTCATGGACTGGAAGCCGGGCTTGAGGCGCTGCTCCGCGACCTCGACGATGGCCGCCTGGGCCGCGTTGAGCAGCTCGTCGGCGTCCTCTTTCTGGTCGTAGCTGTCGGAGATGATCTTGGCCGACGAGACGATGAGTCGCCGGAGGAGGGCCTTCTCCTTGATGATCTGGGCGTAGTACTCGATGTTCAGGCTCTTGGGGACGCCGTCGAGGAGGCCGGAGATGTAGGCCGCCCCGCCGACGTCCTCGAGCATCCCGGCCTTCTGGACCTCCTCGACGAGGGAGAGGAGGTCGACCGGAAGTCCCTTGTCCACGAGGACGATGATCCGCTCGATGAGCTTCCGGTGGGCGTCCTTGTAGAAATCCTCGGGCGAGATGATGGACAGGGTGACGTTCAGGTTCTGCTTCTGGACAAGAATCCCCCCGAGAACCGTCCGTTCGGCCTCGAGGCTGTGGGGCGGCGTCTTTTTCAGGAACATCAGGTCGAGTTCCATGGCCACCTCCGTTCGCTCAGGCACCCGCCGGGGAGGTCCGGCCCTCGCGCCGGCCGCCCGGCCTCAGGCCTTCTCCCCGGCCTTCGCCGTCTCGTCCTCCCCGACCTCCTCCTTGACCACGATGACCTTCACTTCGGCCTTGTCCTCGTGGAAGACCTTGACCGGGACCGTGAAATAGCCGAGCCGCTTGATCGGCTCGTCCAGATGGATCTTCTTCTTGTCGACCTCGAACCCCAGTTTGTCCAGGGCCTCCTTGACGTCGGCCGCGGACACGGACCCGAAGATGACGTCCTTCTCGCCGGCGCGCCGGGGGAAGGTCAGGGTGACCTCGTTCAGCTTCTGGATGACGCCCTGGAACGACTGGCGCTCCTGCTCGACTTTTTTCTTCAGCGCCTGGCGCTCGATTTCGATCATCTTCAGGTTGCTCGCCGTGACCGCGATGGCCAGCTTCCTCGGGATGAGGTAGTTGCGCCCGAAGCCCGGGGCGACGTTGACGATGTCGCCCTTCCGGCCCAGCTTTTCCACGTCGTTTTTCAGAATGACCTTCATGTTGCCTCCCGCATCCGGCCCGCGTCAATCCTCGACGTAGGGGAGCAGCGCCATGAGCCGGGCCCGCTTGATCGCGAGGGACAGCTTCCGCTGGTGGAAGGCGCACGTGCCGGTGATGCGCCGGGGGGAGATCTTGCCGCGGTCGGGGATGTATTTCTTCAGGATCTCCGCGGCCTTGTAGTCGATGCCGCGGACGTTCCGCTGGCAGAAACGGCAGAACTTTTTCTTGGGGGCGAAGTACTTCCGGTACGGTCCGCGCTCGCTTCTTTCGGGCCTGTCGGGCCTGTCTTCTCTCGCCATCTCACTTCTCCTCTTGTCCCGCGGGCGTCACGGCCGGGGGCGTCGCGACGGCCTCGGGGCCGGCCTCGGGGCCGGCCTCAGGGGCGCGGGGAGCCTCCTCGGCGGATTTTTTCCTCCTCCTGCGGGCCTGGTCCCGCAGGTCCTTCTTGACCGTCAGGAAGCGGATGACGACGTCGGTCTGCTTGAACCGGCGCTCCATCTCGGTCGAGATGTCCCCCGGGCCTTCGTAGGTGAAAAAGACGTACACCCCTTCACTGAATTTCTTGATGGTGTACGCCAGCCTCCGCTTCCCCCAGACGTCCTGCTTGACCATCCGGCCCTTTTTCTGGGCGACGATCGCGGCCATCTGCTGAATGAACTGCGTGGTCTCTTCTTCGGAGAGGGCGGGGGAGAGAACGAACCCCGTTTCGTACTGTCTCATACAGAGCTCCTTTTGGATGATATAGCTCCTTCTCTAAAGGAAGGAACAAGGAGGGCGGCTTCTATTGTAAACGATCCGGCCGAAATGTCAAAACCTATTCCTGCTTCCGTCCGCACAGGAAGAAATCCCAGATTCGGCTCGCGCCCGCCGCCGGACGCGGACCGGCGCGCCGGTCCGCTAGGCCGCCGGGTTGCGGCGGTTGAAACGGGCCATGGCCTTGTCCGTCCCGCCGGCCAGGATGAGGTCCAGGGCCGCCTCGGCCTCGTCCAGGCTGTTCTCGAGGAGCGGCCGCTCGTCGCGGCCGAAGGCCGAGAGGACGTAGGCCGCCGCGTCCCGGCCCTCCGGCAGGGGGCCGATCCCGATCCGGATCCTCGGGAACTCCCGGGTCCGGATCTCGCCCACGATCGACTTCATGCCCTTGTGCGTCCCCGGGCTTCCCTTGGCCCGGACCCGGATCTCGCCCAGACGGATGTCGAGGTCGTCGTAGGCGACGACCAGCCGGCCGGGCGGGATATCCCGGCCCGCCAGGATCTCCCGGACCGAGACCCCGCTCCTGTTCATGTAGGTCTGCGGCAGGGCGAGCAGGACGTCCTCATCCCCGCCCCGGACGACGGCCGTCCGGGCCTTGAAAGCCCGGCCCCGGAGCTCCACGCCGCGGGAGCGGGCCACCCGACGGACGAGCAGAAAGCCGACATTGTGGCGCGTGGCCGCGTATTCCTCGCCGGGATTTCCCAGCCCCACGACGAGCCACAAGTTTTACTTCTCCTTCTTTTCCTTCTTCTTTTCTTCCTTTTCCTTCTTCTTCTCTTCCTTCTTCCCCTCTTCCCCCTCCTCCTCCTTGGGCACCCGCTCCTTCTTGATGACCTCCGGCTCCTGCCCTTCTTCGACCACGGCCTCTTCGGGCTTCTCGCCGGGGAAGACCTCCTCCTCCTTGTGCGGCAGGGAGATCAGGACGAGGACGGTTCCGGGGTCGGTGATGACCCGGACGCCGGCCGGGGCCGTCATGTTCTCCACCTTGAAAGACTGATGAATGTGAAGGCCGGAGATCTCGATGGCGATGCTTTCGGGGATCGCCCGGGGCAAGCATTCGATCTCGACCTCGCGGGTGACGAAGTCGACGAAGCCGCCCTCGGTCTTGACGCCGATGGACTCGCCGCTGTGGACGATGGGGATCGTGAGCCGGATCAGTTTTTCCAGGTTGATCCGGATGAGGTCCGCGTGGATGAGCTCATCCGTGGTGGGGTCGACCTGAAGCTCCTTGATCATGGCGTCGAACTCCTCGGAATCGTAGGCCACCTTGAAGATCGTGTTCTCCCGCGACTCGAGCTTCATGATCCGAATGATGTCCTTCTTTTTCAGGACGAGAGGGACGCTCTCCATGCCCTCGCCGTAGAAGACGGCGGGGATGAACCCCTGCACCCTCAGGCGCCGCGCGGCGTTCTTGCCGAGGCCCTCGCGCTTTTCACTCTTGACAACGATGCTCATGTGTTCCTCCTCAGGCGAACAGGGAGCTGACCGAGCTCCCCTCGTTGATCCTCCGGATGGCTTCACCGAACAACTCGGCCACGGAAAGGATGGTGAACATCCCGGAGGCGTTCGCTTTTTCCGTTAATGGGATGGTGTTGGTCACGAAGACCCGTTCCAGCTTGGATTTCTCGATGTGGTCCAAGGCCGAGCCCGAGAGGACCGGGTGGGTGCAGGCGGCGAAGACCCTCTTGGCCCCTTTCCGGGTCAGGGCGCTGACGCTCAGGGTCAGCGTCCCGCCCGTATCCACCATGTCGTCGAAGATCAGGACGTTCTGGTTCCGGACCTCGCCGATGACATGAAGGACCTGGGCCACGTTGGGGGAGGGCCGCCGTTTGTCGATGATGGCCAGCTTCGCGTCGAGCCTCTTGGCGAAGACCCGGGCCCGCCCCACGCCGCCGGCGTCCGGGGAGACGATGGTCAGGTCGTCCAGCTTCATCGTCCGGATGTGGTTCGCCAGCACCGGGGCGGCCTGGAGGTTGTCGACGGGGACGGAGAAGAAGCCCTGGATCTGGGGCGAATGGAGGTCCATCGCCAGGACGCGGTTGGCGCCGGCCGTTTCGATCAGGTCGGCGACGAGCCGGGCCGAGATCGGGACCCTGGGTCTGTCCTTCCAGTCCTGACGGGCGTAGGCGAAATAAGGGATGACGGCCGTGATCCGGCCGGCCGAGGCCCGCTTGAAGGCGTCGATCATGACGAAGAGTTCCATGAGGTGGAAATTCGCGTCGGGGCATCCGGATTGGATGACGAAAATGTCCTCGCCGCGGACATTCTCCTCGATGTAGAAGTGGATCTCCCCGTCGCTGAACCGGTCCAGGACCGACCGGCCGAGGTCGATCTGCAGGTACTTGACGATCTCCTTGGCCAGGGCCGTGTTTGAAGAGCCTGAGAATACTTTCATCGTTCCTTCCTCGTCCTTCCTATATCATCAGAGCTGGGGCGGGAGGATTCGAACCTCCGAATGACGGAGCCAAAGTCCGTTGCCTTACCGCTTGGCTACGCCCCAGCACCGACTTGCGTCCAATAGCCCTCCCGCGGCAGGGTTTCCGCGAGACGGGCCTCAGACTTGCCACGGAGCTGGTCGAAGGCCTTCCGGGCCTGGTCCCTGTCGGTGAAGAGCCCGAAAACCGCCGAGCCCGAGCCGGTCACCAGGGACAGGGCCGCGCCATGGTTCCGGAAAAACCTCTTGAACGTCTCAAGCTCGGGATATCGCCGGAAAATGACGAGTTCCAGGTCGTTTTCCAAAAGACCAAAGTCCCCGGTATCCAGAAAACGCATAATTTTACTGTCTTTGGCGGCTGAAGTCAAGAACGGCCCGACGCCGGCGTAGATCCCGGCCGTCAGGATCGGGTAGGGCGGAAAGACGAGAACGCAGGGGAGGGGCGGGAGATCGGCCAGCCGCTTCAGGGCCTCGCCCTTGGACTCCCCGAGGCAGAGCCCGCCCTGGAGGAAATAAGGGACGTCGGATCCGAGGAGGAGGGCCAGTTCGGCCAGGGTTTCGGGCCCGAGCCCGAGGGACCACAGCTTGTTCAGGGCGTGCAGGGTGACGGCGGCGTTGGAGCTCCCGCCGCCGAGTCCCTTCCCGGGTGGAATGGCCTTGGCTACCCGGATGCGCACGCCGGCCGGGCTCCCGGTCCGCTCCCGGAGCAGCCGGGCCGCCCGGTGGACGAGGTTCGTCGCGTCCCAGGCCACCGAAGGCTCGTCGCCCTCGAGGCGGATCGACCCGTCCGCGGTGGGCTCCAGCCCGATCGTGTCGGCGAGGTCGATCGACTGGAAAAGGGTTCGGATGTCGTGGTACCCGTCGGGCCTCTTCCGGACGATCTCCAGCCCGAGGTTGATCTTGGCGAAGGACCTAACTTTCATCTCTCGCGATCTCCTGGATCTCCTCCCAGGATCTCCGGGTGAACGTCTTGAGGAAGGACGTTTCGAAAGCCTCAGGCCGCGGCGGCGGGTTGAACCGCAGGGAAAGGACTTTCATCCGGCCGCATGTCCCGGGGCGGGAGAAGAGGATCGTCCGGGGAACCCCCGCGCCCGGGAAGAATTCCGGGACCTCGAACACCAGGCCGTCCTTTCCCCCCCGGATGACCCGGCCGCTCCCGTCCCGGGCGAGCGTCCAGAGGCTCCCGGGCCCGGGCTCTCCCTGAACCCCAGCCCCGGCCCACCGGCCGCCGAGGATCTCGAGGATCTCGTCGGGCCTGAGGGAAAAACCGAGGAACCGGCCGATCATCGCCTCGGGCCGGTCCTGGGCATAGACCTTTTTCCGGGGGACGATGAGATAAGCGTCATCGCCCGCGAAGATCATATAATAGATCGTCCGCCCGAGAGGGTCGAAGGCTTCGACCCGGCCCCACCCTGGCTTGCGGAAGAGGAAGGCGAACTTCCCCTTGACCTCCGCCTCCTCGCCCCGGACCGACGCCGAGCCGAAGCCCGCGACGGCCTCGACGCCCGTCGCCGGAGGGATCAGAACGGGGGGGCGCTTCGCGCACGAAGCCAGGGCGAGAGCGATGAAGAGAGCGCCGGCCGCAAGACCCCGTGCGGGGGAACCGGCTTCTGGACGGTCTTTCAAGGGCGTGCGCGGTTCGGGCGGCGGGGGATCACGGCGGCGTCGCGGCCTCTAATCCAGGCGGAAGCCATAATCGTCGGTCTTCTTGTCCGGCGCTTTCTTATCCGCGGCCATGTCCGCCCCGGCCTTCGGCGGGGCTGCGGTTTTTCCGTCCGGCCCCTCCCCGAGGTCGAACTTGTAGTCCGTCATCTTTTTCTTGAGCTCTTCCTTGATCGCTTTCTTCATCTCCCTCTTCCGCCGCAGGGGGTAGAACGGCGACCGGATGCGTTTCCCGAAACATGACATGTTCGGGCTGAGGATGAGGAGGAGCACAAACGCGCCAAAGATCACCAGGATGGCATAAGCTCCCCAGCTCATGGCGGAATCCTTTTTCTTTATGCTGGACGAAGCGTCGGTTCCAGAGGCCTAAACATTGCTTTCGGGCTCTTCCTGGAACTTCGGGATCTTGGCCTTTTCTTTCTCCTTGCCGAGAGAGAAGCCCAGGAAGAAGACCGAGCCGAGCGTCAGCAACGCCAGCAGGAATTTGAAGAAGCCTTTCATCTCAACCTTCCGTCCTTTTTTATATCAAAAAACAAAAAAAGTCAATTTGCTTTTTGACGGCGACGTCCTTATATTGAAAAGAGACGGTTCCGGAAGACGAGGACGGCCATGAAAACAATCCCTGCCCTGATGATGGCGCTTCTGCTCGCCCCGCTCGTCGCGGGCGCGGTGGAAAAGATCAAGCCGGCTTACGTGGCCGGCCAGTTCTACGACAAGGACCCGGCCCGGCTGGCCGCCCAAATCGAGCTGTTCCTCTCGAACGCCAGGCCGCCGGCCCCCGTCTCCGGGAAAATTCGGGCGTTGATCGTCCCCCATGCCGGCCATGCCTATTCCGGCCAGACGGCCGCTTATGCTTATGCCCTCGTCCAGGGCAGCCCTTATGAAACGGTCGTCATCATCGGCCCTTCCCACCACTTCGGCTTCCACGGATGTTCCATCTATCCGGGGGAAGGCTTCGCGACGCCGCTTGGCACCGCCCGAATTGACTCTGCCCTCGCGCAGGCGATCAGCAAGGCGGGTGGTTTCACATTCGTCCCCGAGGCCTACTTCGTCCCGGGGGCGGAGGTCCAGGAGCACTCGGTTGAGGTCCAAGTCCCGTTTATCCAGAAGGTCCTCCCCGACGCCAAGATCGTTCCTGTCGTCATGGGCTATCAAACCAAGCCGACGATCCAGGCTTTGGCCTCGGCCCTGGAAAAAGCCTGCGCCGGGAAAAACGTCCTGGTCGTCGCCTCGACGGACCTCTCCCACTTCCTGTCCAAGAGTGAGGCCGCCACGACGGACGCCGGCACGATTTCGCTCATCCGGTCGGCCAAGACCGACACGCTCCTCCGGAAGATCGAGGCCGGCGATAACATCATGTGCGGAGGCGGGCCCGTGGTCGCCGCCCTCCTCTACGGGCAAAAAGCGGGCCCGGTCCGGGTCGAGATCCTGAAGCATGCGGACTCCTCCGATTCGGGGGGGCCGCAAGACCGGGTCGTCGGGTATCTCGCGGCGGCCCTTGTCTCCGGCCCGGAGAACGCCCCAGGAGAATTCACCCTGACGGCCGAGGACAAAGCCCAGCTCCTGCGGCTGGCCCGGTCGGCTGTCACCGAATTCGTGTCGCGCCGGGCCGTCATCGACGACCGGACCGGAAACCCGAAGTTCCTCGCCCCGAGGGGCGTCTTCGTGACCCTCAAGAAGCGCGGCGAACTCCGGGGCTGCATCGGCTACATCGAACCGGTCGCCCCCCTCGCCCAGGCCGTCATCGAGACGGCCATCTATGCGGCGACCAGGGATCCCCGGTTCCCGCCGGTCAACGCCGAAGAGGCGAAAGATTTGGAATACGAGATCTCCGTCCTCACGCCGCTCAAGGAGATCACGGATCCCGATCTCGTCCAGGTCGGCCGCCACGGCATCGTCATGTCGAGAGGCGGACAAAAGGGCGTGCTTCTGCCCCAAGTCCCCGTGGAGAACGGCTGGGACCGCAACACTTTTCTCGAGGAAGGCTGCCTGAAGGCCGGGCTCCCGGCCGACGCCTGGAAAAAAGGGGCCAAAATCTCCGTCTTCGAGGCCATCGTCTTCCACGAATAAGCCCAGCCCGTCCTGCCTCGGCTTCGGCGATGGCTTCCGCTTCTATTGAGGTTGACTTCGGGGGATTCCCTCCGTTTCTGGTATAATAGCTGTTCAATGTAAGGGCCCAGGGGCCGAAAGAGATACCGATCATGCCCATTCATGAATACAGGTGCAAGAAGTGCGGCGCGAGCATCGAAGCCCTTCAAAAAGCCAAGGACAAGCCGCTCGAAAAATGCCCGAAATGCGGCGGCCCGCTGCTGAAGCTCATCTCCTCGCCGGCCATCCAATTCAAGGGAACCGGCTGGTACATCACGGATTACGCCAAGAAGAATTCCCCTTCTCCGGAGGCCAAGATGGCCGTGAAGTCCGAGCTCGCCAAGGAAAAGAAGGGCGGTCCCAAGCCTTCCCCCTCCTCGTCCCGGGACTGAGGCCGTCCCCGTTCGGCCCGGCATTTTGACAGGCGCGGAAGCCTCACGATAGAATGTCCCCATGAAGACCGTCGTCCGGCCGTTCCCATGAGAAAAAGGCGGGCCGTTTTCCTCGACCGGGACGGGACGCTCAGCCGGGACATCGGCTATCCCGGCCACTGGAGCCAGGTCCATATCTATCCCTACGTG
>Ga0315282_10001357_pt1 | contig 46181 bp, 30 predicted proteins | sample YL17G07_20_MG_FD_203693 | JGI IMG/M metagenome (GOLD analysis project Ga0315282, IMG submission 203693) | Sediment microbial communities from Yellowstone Lake, YNP, Wyoming, USA - YL17G07_20 | ecosystem: Environmental > Aquatic > Freshwater > Lake > Sediment | place: USA: Wyoming | collected...
CATGAGGCCGGGATTGCGGATCCGAGCGGATCGAGCGCCAAAGGCGCGGCACAAAAAACCGCCTATGATTTTTCGTCCACCGATTTTTCTCACGTTCCACGCTGTCGAGTCCTCACATCAGCGGGGGAGCCGGTGAACCGGACGGCGCTCGTCCCCGGCTGCCGGCTGGCTGCTGCATCTGGTACTCCTTCGGGGGATCGACGCCGAGAAGCCACTTCACGAAATAATCCCAGCGGCGGCGCATCATGTACGACGACGCGCTGCCGTAACTGTGGTTCGCGTTGGGAATCAGCAGGAGATCGAAATCCTTGTTCGCTTTGATCAGCGCGTCCGCCACCAGCAGCGTCTGATACGGCGGCACGTTGGTATCCATCGTCCCGTGGGCAAGCAGCAGATGTCCCTTGAGGTTCTTCGCGAAATCCTGATTCGCCTCCGCCTGGTAATTGTCTGTGCCGTCGGCGTTGCGCACCAGCAAACCCTGATAGCGCTCGCCCCAGTCGTCCTCATTGATGCGCTGGTCGTGATTTCCTGACTCGGCAATCCCAACCTTGAAGAAGTCCGGAAAGCGGAACATGGCAGTGGTCGTAGCAAAACCGCCCCCGGAGTGGCCCCAGATGCCAACGCGATCGATGTCGATCCAGGAATACCTTTGTGCAAGTTCCTTCATGCCGTCAATCTGATCCGGAATCGTATTGTCGCGCCCCATGGCGCCGTAGTAAGCGTCCTGGAACGCCTTCGAGCGGCCCGGGGTGCCCATGCCATCGATCGTCACGACGATGAAGCCCAACTCCGCAAGGGCCTGCCGATCGCCGCGTGCAGGGTTAAACGTTCGGCTTCCCGTGCTGCCGGTCTGCGGGCCTGGATAGACGTTGTTGATGATCGGATACTTCTTCGTGGGATCGAAGTTCGTCGGCCGGAACATCAGGCCATAGATGTCGGTCTCGCCGTCACGCGCCTTCATCTTGATCGGAATCGGCGGCTTCCACCCTATGGCAAGCAACTTGGAAATGTCTGCCTCCTCGAGCTGCATGATCGGCTTCCCTTCCCCGTCGCGCAGTACTACGACGGGCGGGACGTCCGGTTGCGAATAGGTGTCGATCAGGTAGCGGCCGGACGGTGAGAGCTGCACGCTGTGGTCGCCCACGTCGGGAGTGAGCGACGCGTAGTTTTTCCCATCCATGCCGATGCGGTAGAAGTGGCGGAAATACGGGTCCTCCCCCTTCTCGCGGCCTTGCGCCACAAACCAGATGGTCCGGCTCTTCTCATCGAGCCGCGCCATCTGCATCACGGGGCCCTCGCCGGACGTGATCTGGTTCTTGAGCTTTCCGGTGTTCAGGTCATGTAAATAGAGGTGTCCCCAGTTGTCGCGCTCGGAGTACCAGAGGAATTCGTTCGTGGCCCAGAGCACCTGGCAGCCGATGCGCGATTCGTACTGGGTCTTTACCGTTTCATCCATAACGGTGCGCACCGCGCCGGTCGAGGCATCGGCGATGCGTAGCACCGCCTGCTTGTGGTCGCGCGAAGTCGAGATAAACGCGAGCTTGGTCGCGTCCGGGCTCCACTGGAGATCGCGCAGGCTGAAGTTGTCGCCAAGCGTGGCACGGTGATAGTCGGGCGGCATCTGGAACCGGATGACGCGTCCCGTGTCGACTTCGATGATCACGCGATGCAGCATTGCCATCACCTTGTCGCCCGGGAGCGGGAACTTCGAGATCCGCAGCGTCGGGTGTCCCACGGGATTGACGGGCGTGTTGACCAGGTACATCTCGCCAACGTCGCGTTCATCCTGCTGGCAGGTCGCGATCTTCCTCGAATCGGGGGACCAGAGAACGATTGCGCGGTCGCTGCTCGCCCATCCGGCATTGTCGGTAGCGTAGCCGAAGTACTTGACGCCGTCGGCAGTGAGCTGCCTCTCCCGGCCTGTCGCTACGTCGCGAATCCAGAGGTTCCAGTCGCGGATATAAGTAGCGAGCTTGCCGTCTGGGGACGTCACGGCATTGCCTGCACCGCCCGGGCCTCCGCCACCGCGGCCGCCGCCTCGTCCGCCGCCGGCCCCGCGGGCGACGGTGGCTTCGCCGATTGCTGCGCACCTGGCGCCTTGGACGTCACATGACCAGCGACGTTCTCCGACGTTGAACGACACCATCGTCCCGTCCGGCGAAATTTCGATCGACTGAAGGGGGAGCTGATGAGGATCGTAAGCCGCACCTGCGGCTGCAGACAGCGCGGCTGCGAGCTTGGTGTGGTCGAATGCCGGCGCACGCGTTCGCTTCGCCGGATCGACAAGGAGGAACTCTGTTCCGGCCGCCGTTGTGCTTTGATACCAAAAACGCTCGCCCGGAAGCCAGTTGGGAAAGACGCTGCCGCCGATGACGAGCGGCGTAACGTTGGCCGCGAGGAACTTCTCGGCGCGCGCGTAGTCGGCGGCGGTCAGCGCGCTCGGCTGCTGAGCTGAGGCTGCCAAAATGCCCGCCACACTTAACGTCAGGATTGCTGAAAGCAGTCTTGGTCGCATGTTGATCCCCCGTAGTAATTCGCACGTTTCTAGTCCGTTGTTGCCGCGAAATTCGCTGGCCGCATCCAGATGCCGTGTGAGCAGCTTGGACCTGGACTTGGACCTCGACGTGGATTTGGACGGTCTCGTCCGGCATAAACCAACCAGGAATGGCGTTTGGCAAATCGTCCTTTGCCCATCCATGTCCACGTCCAGGTCGACGCCTACGTCGAGGTCCGGGTCTAAGACGCATGACCATGGAGGTTCGCGACGGAAACCAGCCAGAGGAGAATAGCACCAATCATGGGCGTGATCAGCTCGAATCGTCGAAGAGAAAGAAAATCAGTGACAAGCACGAATGGCGCTTAAACAACGGTCTTTGTAGCTGCCTTGCTGAACTTGCGCGATTTCGATATCCACGCAGAAATTAGGCGCCCGCCATCGGTTCCCGTCCCGTGCAGCTCCGGCTATGAAGGGGGGTGTCAGGCTAAGTCTTCACCTTTTTCTGAGGGGATTTGCCTCACTAAATAAATGAGACAATACTAGAATTGACGCGTCTCATAAGCCGAGCGCATTCGAGGAGAATCCGCATGCCGATCTTCAAGCACAGATTGTCCTGCTTCACCACTCTCGCACTGCTGTCGGCCATGTCATTCACCGGCTCCAATCAGGAGCTTCAGCAAAAGCCTCCTACAAGTCAAATCCGTGTGCATACCGGCGAAGTCGTCGTCGATGTCAATGTGACCGATAGGGATGGGAAGCCGGTCCCCGGCCTAACACAATCAGATTTTGAGGTGTTCGAGGACGGTGCAAGGCAGGAGATTTCATCTTTCCGTTCCGTATCCCGCGGCGCTCCCGGACAGGTCTCACCACCCGCGCAGGATCAGACCAAAGCCGCACAACCGATCGATCTTGTACCCGCTGCACCCTCCTATCCTCACCTGATATCCCTCGTAATCGACCAGGTCAATATGGAAGCAGGCGCTGCCGTGCGAACGAGAAAGGCGGCTCAGGCGTATGTGGAGAAAATCCTCGAGAAAGATGACATGGCAGCAGTTTTTGGAATTGGGTTTGGCATTCATATCTATCAGCAGTTCACAAACGACCGGGCCGGTCTCGCGAAGGCAGTCCAGGCCGCGACATCTGGAAACACGCGCTTCCCCGGCGACGTCTCTGCTGAAATCCGGGAGGCCCTTCGGGGAATACCGACCGGCCTCATATCGAGCGACGCTTCGGATGAAGAAAAGATCGCGCTGGCCTATAGCATCAGCCCCTGGGAGTACTCTGATATTCCCGCGCTGCATGATCTGGCGGTGCTTTTGAGATTTCAGGAGTTCGATCGGGAAGGTCGCGGCAGTCGGACCTTGGCTGGATTGCTTGCTATCATCGAGAGCCAAAAGGCTGTCCCGGGACGAAAATCGATGATCTTCTTCTCGACCGGCTTTCCATTGCCTCGCGCAGACGCATCGCTGATGGGGAACGCCACGGATTTCCGCGCTGTGTCTGGCGCTGCAAACCGGGCCGGGGTCACCATTTACTCCGTGGATGCGGCCGGATTGAGGGATGAGGACCCGGACGCGGACCGCCAGACCGCTGCGCGCGGAGCCTTGAGATCGAGGGCCACAGTTGGGCGAAACACACCGCTTGGACTTATGTCGGCCGCGGCAGGCTTGAACCCCCTCGCGAACCTAGAAGCGCTGGCCGACGATACCGGAGGCTACACCGTCAAAAACACGAGCGATCTCATCGCCGGCTTGGAGAGAATCGGCGCATATTTGGGAGAGTATTACGTGCTCACCTATGTACGGTCCAATCCGATTAACGACGGCAAGTTCCGCTCTATCACCGTGAAACTGAAGCGGCTCAGATTCGACGTGCGTGCGCGGAAGGGTTATTATGCCTTGCCGGATACCGACCGTCTGCCTGTGTTCGGCTGTGAGGCAGAGCTGCTGGAGATCCTCAATTCCAAGTCTCCGCCCGCAAAGTTCCCAGTGCTCGCGGGAGGCTACGCCTTTCCGGCACCCAACGATACTTCGATCGCTGCTTTGTATGTGCAGTTTCCTCTGTCGCAGCTCAAGATTGAAAAGCACAGCGATACCAAATCATATCTCGCGCAAGCTGACGTCCTGTTGCTCGTGAAGAAAGCAGACGGATCGATCGTACAGCGCATGAGCCGCCAGCTCAGTCTGCAAGGATCGCTTGCCAACCTCGAGAATACGCAAAAAAAGGACTTCTCTTTTTATCGCAGAGTGCCGCTCCCGCACGGAGATTACACGCTCGAAGCGATCGTACGCGACCGGAGTACGGGCAACGCATCCACGTGCAAGGCCCAGCTCCCAGCAACCCGCAATGATCATGGGAACATGCGGGTGAGCAATGTCATTTTAAGCAGGGATTCCGTCATCTCTGCAAGGAACGAGGCGAACGAGAACCCGTTCAATCTGCAGGATCCCCTTCAAGTCGATGGAGTCAGTGTCCTGCCGGACATATCTGGAACCTATCGGAAGTCTATAGACACTGAGATCGTTGTTTACCTGGCCCTCGAGGCCGTGCAGGCGTCATCGCAGATCGAAGCCACATTTGAATTCTTGGGAGAGGGATCAAATCCGCTAAGATTTCAAAAGACATTGCCGGAGCCTGACGAGGCGGGAAGGATTCGATACGTAACAAGGATCGCCCTCGATTCCTTCAATCCAGGCAAATACGAGTTGCGCGTGTCAGCTATGGATGCGGGCGGGTTCGCAGCCGGCAGCGTTCAATTCCGAGTGGGCCGATAGAGAGAAATCGGTGTCAGGATCTTCAGCGGCCCGCCAAGCTCTATTTCATTTTGATCAACTGACTTCCGATCCTGTCGTTCTGCGGGTCGTAGACGACGACCTTGATCATCTGCTTCTTAGTCTTGAACGGAACCATTATGGAAAACGGAAGCCCGGACTGCAGGGACCACTGGTAAGTCGGTTCGCTCAGGTTGAGGTTCACGTTCTTCCATGTTTCCCCGAGATATCTGCCGCTGCCGTCCGCGTAATAGATGGCGACGCGCAGTTGGCCTGCGTGCCGCCCGTTGACCAACGCCAGTCCGATGTTGTCCGGTCTGATGCTTATATCGACCCTGACCTGCAGTGGGCCGAAATCATCTATCCATGCACGAGCACTGAACGGAACGTCTTTGATATCGGAGGTGTCGGCGCCGGCAGACGTGATGCGCCTGCGCGAAAGCATCTCGGCCAGGTTGATGACCGGCGGCCTTTCGCGCGCATAGTAGCCGTGCCTGAAGGAAACCTTCACGCCGGGCCGGTTGACTTTCACATCGATCCGCCGGTACTTGCCGTCCCAATTCTCATTTTTCGGGTAGTATGCCAGCAGATATTCGACGCGCGTGGTTTCATTGACTCGCGCCAGCCCCTTGCTCGCGTAATCAAGAATCGAGGCGCGGCCGCCCGTGAGCGTTGAGATATCCCGCAGCGTGGAAAGCCATTCCTGCGGCGGACAACAGCCGCCCGTCTGAAACGTATCGATCGCCACGCGGGCGTCGTTTGCGTATGCCGCGAGGCGCTCATCGTATTCGACTCTCGGCAGATCGAGTCCGCTGGGAGTGAAAAAAAGCAGGTGCTTCTCGCCTTCCATGAGGCGCATGTAGTCGATGCTGGTGTAGATGTTCTGGGTGGACTGCATCGTTGCCGCGAACGAGGAGGCATACTCCGAGAACGGCAGGTTAGTGATCGCAGAGGCCGCCAGCGTGTCGAACTGCATCATGCTGCGCCTGAGCTCCGCCCCCGTGTCTCCTGCTGCGGCCAGGCGATCGATGCCCTCATTAATCAACAGCGTTGCAGTGGTCTGGGCCGCATCCTTGTCCATCTTCTTTTTGTCGGCCATCTGAGTCGGCGATAGCTGGCGCGACGCCGGGCTGCCGGCGTCTTGAAAGATCTTGTCAACGCGTTTCTGAGTCTCCTTGCCCCAATCCTTGTTCCCGAAGATGGCGGCCAGACCGCTCATGCGCTGCGCTTCCAGCGCCTCGACCCATTCGTGTTCCTGTTTGAAGCGCTCGATCACGCGCGCGACCCGCTCGTGATCCGTTGTGAAATCTGTTGCGCGGTTGAAGGCGAGGAACGCAACGCGATCCTGAGGCAGAAGGTCCTTGCGCACGAACTGCATCAGGGATTCAAGGGTCTTGAAAACGGCATACCGGCCGCGCCCCATCACGATCAGGAAGGTGCGCGCGGTCTGCGGCGCAAACTCGGTGGTCAGAGCCGGCTGCAGGCGCTGGGCAGGTTCCGGCGGGGCTGCAGTAAGAGCCTGGACCATGAAGTGCCGGATCTCCTGCAACTGCCCGTTTTCAAAGATCTGGAAGTCTTCCTTCTTCAGGTCTGTCACGGGCCGGTCCTTGGCGTCGGTGACGATCACATCCACCGGGACCAGCCGAACCTCCACATGGATGGTCTGCGACGAGGCGGCGGCCTGGGCCTGGCCCCTGCTTTGCATCGGAGGAGCAGACCGGGCTGAGTAAAAACCGGCCGCCGCAACCGCACAGCATGCCAAAACTAAGGGCAACAGCCGCCTTGGCGACATCATGAGGTCCTTATCATATACTCAGCCTTCGCATAATTAGACGTTAATCTGGCAAAAGAGTGTCAGTCATATCGGCACTGGCGAGCCTCGTCGCTAAAGGCCTTGATCAACTCGAGGTCGGCCTCAAAGAAGTGATCCGAGGGACTGAGGATGTAGCCGCCGCCCTGACCTGCCGCCTCGAAGCAGCGCCGCACTTCCGCCCGAGTTGCCTCCCGCGTGCAACCCGTGAAGAAGTGAAACTGGTCGAAGCCCCCGATCATGCAGACCTGCCCGCCAATCCTCCGTTTGGCTTCCGCCAGGTCCACGTCCCCTCCCATGCTGGCGGGCGTAAAGGTCTCCATCGCATCCGGCTTCATCGCAGCAATGCGCTCCAATATCGGCATCATGCCGCCGCAGGTGTGGTAGACGATTCGCTGTCCCGCCTCGTGGGCTGCGTGGATGATCTCTGCGTCATAGGGAGCGACAAACTCGTCGAAAATCCTGGGGGAAATGACCGTCGATGAGGCTGCGCCACCGCCCAATTCGATCACGTCGAATCGCGCGCCCCGGAGAGAACGCGCATACGCCAGCTTCCGTTGCTGCAAGATGCGCAGCAAGGAGCGCACCCAGCACGGATCGTCGTGCGTCTCAACGATCAGCCGTTCGGTTCCCACCAGGCAGGAGGCGTCCTGCCATGTCCCCGGCTGACCATACACGTCGAAACCGCAGATCTGGCCGCGGATGAGCCCTCGTTCGCCAAAGGCTTCCGCTTCGGCGTTAACGGCGGGTACGTCGCAGGTCGGAGCGGTGGCGTACTCTGCAACCAGGTCAATGTCGTCTTTATTCTTGATGAGAGGCTCCATCACCCACGTTGTGTGCTCATCAGACTTCAGGACCGTGGCCAGTTCGCCTTGCGGCGTCACGAGCCGGAAACGCCGGGTGGGTATCTTCTGATTGGGGATCTCTTCGGAATATATCCGCCAGGAGTCTGAAACGATTCTTCGTGCTTCCAGGGATCCCAATTCACTCTGCAGCGGATCATAGTACTCCCCCGCCGCTTCATTCGGCCGGTGAGCTACAATCCACCGAATCGAATCCAGGCCGAATCTGTCAAAGAACTCCTGCGCGGAAGCCCCGCCCATGTACTTCTGAAGGAACGAACTCATCAAATGGTGGGTAGTGACCGGCAGACGGTCAGGGACCTCGTGCTTGAGCGCTGCCAACATTCTTTGTTTAGAGATCATCGAAACAACCCTGAGCCACCTCAAACTGCCGGACCGGCCAGAGCGCCCTCCGGGAGAATCCCGGATGCTCTTCCCACCAAATCACGCTATCCTCACCCAGCAGCGCAGAAGCAATTGCCTATTGTTTATCTTCCCGCAATTAGAATACCGGTTGTCCCTGGGACGGCTTACTTCCCTTTCAGCAGCACCGCCAGGATCTCCTCCTCACGCACGATGACGTACTCCTCGTCATCAATCTCAATCTCCGTGCCGGTGTATTTCCCAAACAGTACCCGGTCTCCTGCCTTTACATCCATGGGTGACCGTTTGCCGTCTTCCATTATTTTCCCCGGTCCTACGGAGATCACCTGTCCTTCCATCGGCTTCTCTTTCGCAGTGTCCGGAATGATGATGCCACCCTTGACCGTTTCTTTCTCCTCAATCCGCTTCAGAAGTACTCGATCGTGCAAAGGCCTCGCTTTCATATGGTCACATCCCTCTTTTCGTTAATCCTGCCTCATTCATCCATACCATCCATCGTCTATCCGTAGCTCCTGTGCCGGAACTCGATAAACCTCGCTGGCTCCAGTGAGCGTGCTCTGGGTCGCTTTACGCTGATTTTAGCTCGAATAGAGCTGGCAACCAAACAGATATGATGCCGGATCGGGAATCATTAACTGGGACGTACAATGTTGACCAGACGCATGAGCAGTATTGAACTGACACCCGCATTGCCTTTAGAGTATTGATGTAGTGAGGGGCGGCATAACACGAGGTGAATCCCAGCCAATTCTGCCGGGAACAGACATGGAAACAACGCACCCCCCCGACTACCAGCCCGTGCAGGTAGTAAGAACTCCGACGGGAGGTCACCGATGACGATGCGTTATGGGCCGGCCTTCGCTCCCGGCACAAGTGATTGGCGGGTACCGACTTCTTCGTTGACACTTGTGGAGAGGGCGCAGTGTTGGGTTCATGAATAGAATAATTGTTGTACTTGCCTGCATCCTCTTGTTGCGGGCGCCGGGCACTTTATGCCAGGAACAGTCCGCGCCTCTCTTTCCTCTTCCGTCGTGCGACGATTTCCACAGAGGCTTCTCTGGTCCGCTGCACAGGGTGGATAAAACGTGCGATCCCTCCGCCGTTCTGCCACGGGCGGGGCCGTCGTGGGGGCTTCTTACCATTGATTCGCACCTGTTCGCCACGGGCGATACGCAGGCAGCGGGCGGATCTTCCAGCGGTGCCCAACCCAAGGGCAAAAAACCCAGCGAGGATCATTCATACCTGATCGAGCTTACGTCGGCGAACTGGCACCCGCTATCCCATTCGGAAAAGTTCGGACTCTTCTGGCGGGACCTGATGCACTGGGAAACGCATGTCTCGCTGGCTCTGGACGCGAGTCTATCATTGGCCGTCAACGATCGGAATTTTCTCGGAAGGGGCGGCTATGGCTACCTCCGCAGGTATGGGTTCAGTATGGCTGATGAGGCCAACGCTACGTTCTTTGGGGCATTCCTGTTCCCCACGCTCTTTCACGAAGACCCGCGCTACATACCGATGGACCACGGCACCAAGCGAACCCGCATCGCTTACGCTCTCAGCCGCGTCGTCCTCACACGCAACGATGCCGGCAGCTCGGAGTTGAACAAATCGCTAGTCCTGGGAACCGTCGTCTCTTCCGCAATTTCCAGCGCTTACTACTCCCCTGCTGGGGGATCTACGAGTGCCGGCGGAATGTTCGCCAACGCTGGTATCAGCTTGGCATCGGATGCAGGATACAATTTATTCAAGGAATACTGGCCCGGCGTGTCCCGCAAGCTCAAGTTGAACCTGTGGCTTAGAAACCTCATCAGGTCTTCGGTCCGAGACACGATCAGAGTCTATTGACGGGAGGAACAAAGGATCCCGTGGAAGAGATCCCTGTATTCTTCTCCTGGGTCGGCGTCGCACTCGTGACACTTCTCCCGATCAGCGCGCCGTGGGCTGTTCACTTTTGCTCGCAGCGGCTGTGAGAACAAGCGTAAGCTATACTGCGGCAGCGACGGGAGCAGCCTGCATGGAAAAACGAGATAAGAACCTAGAGAGCTTCTGGGACAAACCGCTGCAGGACCTGCTTCAACAACTGCAGGCAACTCCGGGCGGGCTGACTACCGGCGAGACGAAACGCCGGTTGCGTCTTTATGGCCCAAACAGCATGGCGAAGGAGTCGCGCTTCGCAGGCTTGCTCACCTTCCTTCGCCTCTTTGCCAATCCACTTGTCATCATCCTTCTCGTGGCCAGCGGCATATCCCTGGGACTGGGGGGCCAGGTTGGTGGACTTATCATCATCGCCATAGTCCTCCTCAGCGTTCTGCTGAACTTCTTCATGGAATTCCAGGCTCGGCACGCGGTGGAGGAGATTCAAAAGCAGGTTGCCACGACGGCCGCCGTTATGCGCGATGGGCTGGAACAGGAGCTGCCGATAGCAGAACTGGTCCCGGGGGATATCATCCGGCTCAATGCGGGTGACCTGGTGCCGGCGGACGCACGTCTGCTGGATGTGAAAGACCTGCAGGTGCGCGAGTCGGCGCTCACCGGGGAGTCGCTGCCCGTCGAGAAGTCCGCGCGCGATCTGCCAGAGGGGAAGCACGGTGTTGCCGACGCGGCCAACAGTGTATTCCTGGGCACTGCGGTTCAGACGGGGCTTGGCACCGCGGTCATCGTCCGCACAGGCCGAAGTACTGCACTCGGAGTGATCGCGCAGCGTTTGGCTACGAGACCGCCGGAGACCGAGTTCAGCCGCGGCATACGCCACTTTGGGCTGATGATTACCCGGGTGATCATGCTGCTCGTGCTTTTCGTTCTGCTGGTAAATCTCTATTTCCACCGCCCGCTGCTGGAGTCCTTCCTCTTCGCAGTCGCCCTGGCGGTAGGGATGACCCCTGAGATGATGCCAATGATCATCACCGTCACCCTGGCCCAGGGTGCGAGGCGGATGACCAGGAAGAAGATCCTGGTCAAGCAACTTGCGGCCATCGAGGATTTCGGCAGCGTGACGATCCTCTGCAGCGATAAGACGGGCACACTGACCGAAGGGGAGATCGTGCTTGACCGGCACGTGGATATCCTGGGGAAAGCGGATGACAACGTTCTGCGGCTCATCTATCTGAACAGCTACTTTGAAGCGGGCATCAAGAGCCCCCTGGACGATGCCGTCTTGAAGCACGAGCGCCCTAAAATTGTGGAGTATGTCAAGGTGGACGAGATCCCCTTCGACTTCAACCGCAAGCGCCTTTCGGTGGTGGTGCGACATGGTGACGAGCACCTCCTCATTACCAAGGGCGAGGCAGAGGGTATCTTTGGCATCTGCCAAACCGTGAGCATCGATGGGTTGCCCCAGCCGTTCAATGGAAGCCGGCGCGCTGCAGCGGAGGAGACTTTCAAGAAGCTGAGCGCCGACGGTTACCGGACTCTTGGGGTAGCGGTACGGATAGCGGACAAGCGGGATGTATACACACCGGCGGATGAGCGGGATATGACGCTAGCCGGGTTCGCGGCATTCCTGGACCCGCCCAAGGAAGGGGTTCATGCCGTTCTGGAGGCGCTGAAACAGAACGGTATCTCCGTGGTCATCATGACCGGCGACAACCAGTATGTGACCCAGAAGATCGCCCACGACGTTGGGCTGGCGTCGGACCGCATTCTCACCGGGAACCAGGTCGATACGATGGATAATGCCGCTCTGGCCTACCAGGCCGAGAACGGCGCCATCTTCGCCCGCGTGTCTCCGGAGCAGAAGAACCGGGTCATCCTCGCCCTCAAGGCACGCGGGCACGTCGTCGCGTACGGGGGTGACGGCATCAATGACGCCCCTTCGCTGCACACCGCGGATGTGGGCATTTCCGTCATGAATGGCGTGGACGTGGCCAAGGATGCTGCGAAGATTATCCTGCTGGAAAAGGATCTGGCGGTTTTGAACGACGGAGTAATCGAGGGGCGGCGCTGCTTCGCCAACATCATGAAGTACATCATCATGGGCACGAGCTCGAACTTCGGCAATATGTTCAGCATGGCCGCGGCATCGCTCTTCCTGCCCTTCCTGCCTATGTTGCCGACGCAGATCCTGCTGAACAACTTTTTGTATGACCTTTCACAGATCAGCATCCCCAGCGACAATGTCGACCCCGCCCTGCTGCACCGGCCCAAGCGCTGGCATATCGGGTTCATTCGCCAGTTCATGATGATCATCGGTCCCATAAGTTCAATCTACGATTTTCTCACTTTCGGGGTGCTGCTCTGGGTGTTCCACGCTTCCACGAACGCGCCGCTGTTCCACACCGGATGGTTCGTGGAATCTCTGGCGACACAGACGCTGGTGGTATTTGTCATCCGGACGGCAGGGAACCCGTTCAAGAGCCGTCCCGGCCGCCCGTTGCTGACCGGCGTGTTCGCGGTCGTCGCCGTCGCCGTTGCGCTGCCGTACACGCCCGCCGGGAGCCTGCTGGGGTTTATCCCGCTGCCGTTGTCGCTGTTGGGCGCGATTGCGGGATTGGCCGTGACCTACCTCCTGGTGGTGCAGGCCGTTAAGACCTGGTTTTATCACCGACATGCGCTGCTTTAAGCTGCCCGAACCATCATTTGCCGGAGGCCGCCGTGGCCGGGACTGCAACACTGACGAGAGGTGAGCGAAACGTCTAAGGAGAAATCTATGAAAAGAGAAGTGGGTCTTTGGATTGACCACCGGAAGACGGTCATCGTGAGTGTCACTGACAAGGGAGAAGAGACAAGCCTGATCAGATCAGACATGGAGAAACATGTCCGGTATTCCGGTGCACCACAGGAGGACTCGGCAGAGGACCAGCGAGACCGGCGCTTTACCGGCCATCTCAACAAATACTACGATCGTGTAATATCGTGTATTCGTGATGCCGAATCCATCCTGATATTTGGTCCTGGTGAGGCAAAAGTCGAGCTCGAAAAACGTCTTGAGAGTGAAGCGCTCAGCGGGCGGGTAGTCGGTATTGAGACCGTCGACAAGATGACGGATCGACAGATTGCCGCAAGAGTCCGACAGCACTTTCCAAAACGAAGTCAAAGAAACAAAAAAGGCCCAAGTCCTAGTCGGTGACGTTATGACGCAAGCCGATGACAGGCAACACCGCTCCATCTTAAGAGGCATCGCCCAAAAGCTGAAGGCCCTCCGGCACGCGCACGGCGCGCTTAGTCTCGAAACCATGGATTTCGCGGACAGTCACCGAAATCGCCGGTCTAATTGATGCGGGCGACCAACAGTGTCATGTCGTCCTGAGGCGGCACGTCCTGGATAAATGCCCGCACCTGCTTGAGGGTTTCGTCCAGGATTTCGGAGGATGGGCGCGCGCAGTTTTGCTTGATTATGCTGAAGAGCCGTTCCTCTCCGAACTCTTCTTCAGAGGCATTGGCGGCTTCCACGACGCCATCCGAGTACAGGACGAGGAGGTCGCCGGGTTGAACGGCAACTTCACCCTGGTGATAGATGGCCGTCGGGATCACGCCGAGAATCGGGCCTCCTTCTTCCAGCCGGCTGATCTTGCACGTGCCGTTGGGCCGCACCAACAGGGGGGGCAGATGGCCCGCATTGACATATCGGATGATCCTGGCCTCCCGATCGTAGGAACCCCAAAACAGGCTGGCGAAACGTTCGGGCCCGGTCCGTGTGCTCAGGAGAAAGTTCAGCTGCCTCCAGGATACCTCCTGGTCCGCGGGTGTTTCCATCCAGCGCATGGAACGCAAAGCGCCATGGAGCATGCCCATCAACAGCGCGGCGGACAGGCCTTTTCCCGACACGTCGCCGAGCACGAACGCGACGTGATCTTGATCGGTCGTGAACACGTCGTAAAAGTCTCCCCCGACCTGCCAGGCCGGGACGCAGGCGGCCGCAAAGTCAAGCCCTCCAAGCGCGGAATCAGATGGAGGCAGCAAGTCCGCCTGGACTTTGCGCGCCAGTTCCAATTGTTCTTCCAGTTGTTTTCCCCGGACATACCGGGGAAACTGAACCCAGATGAGGATCATCGCGGCCGCTAGCCCCAGGGCAGCCAGGATGCTTACGATCAGATTGCGCCGCAGCGGGCTGAAGACAGAGGAGGCGCTCTCGAGATATAGCGCGATTTCCAGCAGCCTCGGTCCCTGCGGCGCGGCTGGCGGCCGGGCCTCGAAAGGTCTACCCTCCGGACTCTGCGAAGCGGCAGGAGGACGGGGCCCCGCGCGTGCTCCATCCGGGCCGGGCCGCAATCGCATCAGGCGCAGCGGCAAGAGGGAAACCATGACCCTGCCGTTTGGAGTGTCCCGCAACTCAGGTGTCCTCCCTCCCTCGGGGCGAACCACGCGCGCACTCCCTGCAGCCAGAGCCGGGCCGGCCGGCTCTCCGACCTCGACAACGGCTTTTCCCGTCGTGTCGATAATCCTCATCCAGGCGATCTTGGCGGCATTGTCCTGCAGGATATCTTCCAGCACTGTTTTCTGCTGCTCCGCATTCGAGGCTCCCGACAGGCGCAGTCCCCGGTCCACGGCAAGAACTTGTCTTTCCGCCTCTCGCGCCAACTGATCCGTGACCAACTGCCTGGAAACTTGATAGTAGGTGTATGTCGATTGGACCAGCAAAAGGACGCTCAGAACCAGGCCCGTCGCAAGGAGTCCTTTAAGCCAAAGGTGGCCCGGCTTACCTATTTTCATTGTGTCTGCTCCTCAACATTCTTGTGGCCTAGCCATACACAATCGTTTGCTGAATGCCGCGTCAGCTTCAGCCGCCGATTCACATTTCTTGATCTCGTTTTCAGAATAACCATGCCACACTTCGTGCATATCGCGCAACCGGGAGAGACTCGCGAGGGAAGAAAACGTGGACACCCGCCGTTTTGTGCATCTTTGGTGGGTGTCCTTATTTACGAGCTTTGATATCCCATCTCACTGCGGATTCCATTTCTTGCTTCCGTAACTTCCAATCCGAATCCAACGCCTGGCGCGAAAGAACTATAGGATGTGGAAGGAGAATCCCGGCCACCCGAGTCTGCAATTCAAGCTTGTCGGCCTGCGTAACCCCGTGTTTTCCATCCGCTGCGAAGGTACGAACCGAATCAATGGCGAAACCTCCCGCCTTAAAACGTAGAGGACCCGGCGGTCCTTTCCTGGGAAAACAGATGCGGGGCGAAAAGAGGACTCATCCTCGATTCCGAGATTGCGGCTTGCCGGGACTAGGCAGCCGTGTGGGGTAAGACCTCGCGCTCGATCTGCTCCTTCAGGGAGTCCTCAACTATCTCGAGGTCATACCGTGCTTGGAGATTGATCCACATTTGCGCAGAGGTCCCAAAGTACCGGGCCAGCCGCAAAGCGGTATCCGCGGTGATCCCCCGCTGGCATTTGATAATGGCCCCAATGCGGTTCGCGGGCACCCGCAGCGACAGGGCCAAGGCGTTCACGGTCAGCCCAGCCTCGGCCAGAATTTCCTGTAACACCTGCCCCGGATGAATCGGTGTCAGCCGCTTGGTTTTCCTGCCGGCCATAGTTTTCCTCCTAATGGTAGTCGACGATCTCGACACTGTAAGCATCTCCGTTGCGCTATTCAAAACAGATGCGGTATTGATCGTTGATCCGAATGCTATATTGTCCTTTTCGGTCACCCGCAAGCGCTTCGAGCCGTAAACCAGGCACTGTCAAGTCTTGTAGCGACGTAGCCGCATCGAGCAGCGCCAGACGAACTCTTGCGGACTGTTCGATCGCTTGAAACTTCTTGCTGAACCGGCGCTCCAGCAGCTTCGTCGTGTCCTTGTCCCTACAAGACCGAATCATACGATTACTGTATTACGTTCAACGTACAATAGCGACAAGGAAATGCCCGGCCCGGCGCCGGACCTGTGGAAGTGAAGGTGAAAAACCCTCGTCTGGTTTCGGCATACAGCGGCCGCGCCCTCGCCCGGCAGGCTTCCGGAGACCTTGCCGGAGCCATCGCCGACTACGACAGCGCCATCAGCATCTTTCCGAACCTTGCCATGCCCCACATGGACCGAGGGTTGGCCCTGCTGGCGCGAGCCGAGCAAGCGGAAGCTGACCGGGAATTCCAGCGCTGCCTCGCGCTGGACGCCAAGCTGAAGTCCCTGCTTGAAAAAAGGGTGGAGAAGCTCAAACAGGATCATGCGGCCGCGCAGAAAAGGCCGACTGCATGGGAATAAACCTGAGAAATCTCACCGGAGAAGCAGTATTCCTAAAACGTGTATTTAATGGCGATTTCGATTTCGCGGGCGCGATCGGCGCCGAAGATCTTCCCAAACACAGACGTGCCCAGGGTAGTCTTAGGAGTGCTGAAGTTTGCGTGATTGAACGCATTGAACATCTGGATGCGCAGTTCGAGCATGCTTCCCTCCCGGCTCACCTGGGTCCGTTTGATAAAACTGATATCCCATTTATGCTTGCCCGGGCCGACCAGGATGTTCCTGCCGCTATTACCGAATGTGTACGGCAGCGGCGCCTCAAAAGCTTCCGTGGCAAACCACCGATTGACGGATCGCTCCTGAGCAGACAGCACTCCCGAGGCCAGCCGGTTCGGCCGGTCGGCGCGCACGCCGTCGTTGTTGGAATCTCCAGGCATGACGGGATGGAGATAATTGCCGGTCTGAATGCTGGTAATTCCCGAAATCCGCCACCCCGCGAGCAGGCTGCGCAGTTTGCCGGCCCATTGCGCAGAGATCGCTCGCTCCGGTCCGATCGGCAAATCCCAGATGTAGATCAGGCTGGCCGCGTGCAGTGGCGCGCCGCTGGGAGCACGTTCCGCGCGGAGGTTGCGCGGATTCGACGGTGTGCCGGTGGCGTCGCTGAAGGCGCGGTTCCAGGTCCAACTGGTTTCCAGCGAAAAGCCCCGTGACAGCCGCTTCCGCAGACTCGTCTTCAGCGAGTTCCCTGAAGAGCTGACGCCGGAAGAAAGGATGCTGAATTGGCCATAGTTAGGATTCGGCCGCCGATCCTGCAGCAAGCCTGGCCCGGGCAGGGGAACATTCGCTACCAGGAAACGATCGTCATGGGTAGCCTTGTTGCCGGAATAGGCCAGTTCCAGGTTCCATTTCGGGAAAATCTCGTTCTGCAGCACAAGCTGCCACTGCTGCCGGAAGGGATTCCGCCAATGCGGCTCGGCGCCATAGATTCTCGATTCCACCGGCACAGCCGCATTGAAAGGATTGGTGAGGCTGAGCCCCGGCTCATCCTCGGATGATTCCGCCCGTTCAGCGTAGTAGACGGGGTAGCTCCGGCCCAGCACATCGAACGACTCATCCATGTCGCGCGATCCGTGCGTAATCGCATAGGAAGCGCGGATCACCAGCCGGCTGTTGCCAAAGGGACTGTATGCCAGTCCCAGCGAGGGTTCCCAGTCGTCCCTGTCTGGAAACACGGCATATCCGCTGCGCAACCCGGCGAGGCCTGACCGGGCGGCTTCCGGCGTTCCCGTGCGCACGATCGCACCGTCGACCGGCGGTTCAAACAAAAGCGGAGCGAAGGTGTAGACATTGTCGCGCACGGAATGGGCGAACGGAGTGAAATCATACGCCAGCGCGGCGGACAAGCTCAGCATGGGGCTGATCTTCCAGTCATCCGCGATGTAAGCGCGCCAGCTTCTCCGGCGTACATCGGCCCGGTCGGAGCCCACGCCGCGTTCCACCGTGGTCGGGATGCCAAGGAGGAAATCGGCAAACGCATCCCCCGTGAAATTCCCATCGAATTCAAAGCTGCCCCTGCGCATGCCGCCCGTGCGGTCATTGTTGATTTGTCCTACCTGGATCTCCGCTCCGAACTCGAGCTCGTGATTCTTTCTCACCCAGGTCAATCCGAGTTCCAGGCCATACTCGTTGAGATACGTGGTGGTTGGAGAATCACCCGATCCAAGGGACGCATAGCCTGCAAGCTCGAAGTCCGGGTACCCCTCGTCGAGCGCATCGATCGGCTTGAGGCCGCCGATCCCCAGTGAGGCGAGCAGCCCTTTCTCCCCCGCCTGCGGCGCCAGCTCGGTTTGCGCCTCCCGGGAGAAACTGGCCGTGATGGAAGCCACGAAATTCGGGCCCAGATCGCGTGCGAAATTGATGGACACATCTTGTTCCCGGCTGCGAGTCGTCAGACCGAAATCCGGCAAGGGCGCGACTTCGAATCCCTTTGCATTGCGCAGGCTGTAGTTGGCGAACAGCTTCGAATCCTCGCCGAATTTGCAGTCAACCTGCGCTGTATAGGTGTCCCTGTCATCGATCTTGGGCCGGCTGTTTACGAAGTTGCGGACAGGATCACTTAGATTGGGATCCGGAATGGCAGCCAGCACCTTGACTGCCGCCGGATGGAATAAAGAAGGGGATATCTGGTTGTTGGTGAACGGCATGCCCGTCCACGGGTTCAGCAACGGTTTCCCGAGACCACTGAAATCTCCCCTCTTCATTGCCGGCGTCGGGACATGGGACAGGATCGTGGAACCCTGATTGATCCTCAAACCATCGTAAGTGCCGAACAATGTCAACTGTTTGGTGAGGAACAAGCCGAGGCTGCCTCCAAACTGGTTCCTCTTGTACTCGGGGAGTTTTTTGCCCACCGGATCAAAAAAGTTCCGCGCGTCGAAGTTATCGTTTCGGTGATATTCGTACAGAGACCCATAGATGCGGGCCCGTTTTCTCGCCGTGAAGGGGTTCAACACTTCGTGGATCGGCTTTGAGCTTCTGTATTGGACCCTCTCGACCCGCGTGCTGAGATCAAGCTGCAGAAGATCGATCTTCACGAGGCCCGGATTTTTCGCTGGGGCGGCCTGGGCTTGTGCTTCCGGGGGCTTCTGACGATCTCCGGCCGTCCCAGTCTGAATTTCTTCCTGAGCCCAGTCTGTTGCGGTGTTGCCCAGGGCTCCGGCCGATCCGAAGAGCAGGAAAACGCAAAGAACGATCCAACAACGATGGGATGAAGCAATCATCAGTCTCGATTCCTCTTGAGACGGCAATCCGCCTAATACAGCAACCGGCCGTTGATGATCATGTCCTTGACTGAAAATCTGACTCGCAGCCTCGGACTTGCTGTGGGAACGTCGAGCAGCTCGAACGCAATGGATTTGCTCCGGGCCGACAGAATAGGGACGCCGTCCACTTGTCGCGGGAAGACAAACTTGGCGCCAATACCCTCATCGCGTGGAGAGAAATAGGTCTGGATCGGCACCTGGGAGAATTGTTCTGTCGAAAGGAACGCTTTGTTCTTGAGCGTTTCCGCGGTCTCTTTCTGGAAGAACCGCCGCACATTGCTCTCTTCTTGGGGGGCGTTCGATCGGAAGCTGACGGAGACCACGATCCAATCACCGAAGCCCGACAGCAGTTCGGTGCTCACGTAGTCGTCAAATCTGCTCTTGATTTCGCTCGGTAGTTCGTCATAGCCGTATTGAATCTGTTGAAGACGAGCCAGAGCCTCCCTTATGGGCTTGGCCGAAATGATGCGCACGTAGAAGGTGTTGAATATCTCCTTCTCCCCTGATTCGCCGCTGCCCACGCCGCTCACGACGCGCGTGAAGGTTTCCTGCTTTGCCCACGCGGAGGAATTCAGCACCTCGATCACCTCCGCAAGCGACAGTTTCGCCACCTTTTCCTGGGACGCTGCGATGGCAGCCAGGGATGCCGTCCAGAGAAGAATCATCACAATCTTGGTTTTCACCCGTATCCCCCATCCGCATGCATCACGTCCGCCTCCATCCAGGCATGGCTGGCATTCCCAATCCATCGCGGCGCCAGCACCTAATGCTCTTCCAATACGGGGACAAATCTACAAAAAAGGAGATGAGAAAACGATGAGAACCCAGGGGTACGGAGGCGGACTAGATAGTCTCTGTCGCAAATGATGGGAACAAATCTCGTTCACCCTCGATGAGCAATCAGCACACTCGTTGCCGATTATCCTTTCTGCGAGACCCTGAAGCTTTCGGTCCAAGTGGATCGGTCGGCCCGCTTCCCGCTTCTGCTGCGCGTGCCGGCATGGGCTGACGGTGCGACTCTATCCATGGCCGGCCGGGCTTAAATGCATTTGAGACCGGGGACATTCCACCGCGTCGAGCAGGAATGGGCTGGCGTCGGTCTCGCGCGTGGATTCCAGAGCTTGAGATGACACAGGATTTCTCGATGGCCGGAGGGTCTTCACGGACCGCCGCGATCGGCCCACAACAAGGACTAAATCATCAGGGAGATCAACATCGGCAAGGGGTCGCGGAAACAAACGGCGGAAAGGAGGGGGCCCGCCGGCCCCCCCCTGAATCCCACGCTTCCAGCTAGTTGCGGCCGGGATTGGCAGGCAGCGATACCTTGTTCCAATCCGGCGGCTCGACGCCCAGCAGATTGTGGACGAAGTAGTCCTGCAGGTAATGCTCGGTGCTCAGCACGCCGACTCCGTGGTCTTGGCCCGGGATATAAAGCATGTCGAAATGCTTGTGGGCCTTGACCAGCGCGTCCACGACCTGCAACGTCGAGGACGGGTCGACGTTAGTATCGTGCTCGCCCACGATCAACAGCACCTTTCCCACCAGCTTGGACGCATTATCTCTGTTGGACGAAGCAGCGTACTCCGGCCCGATTGGCCAGCCCATCCACTGCTCGTTCCACCAGATCTTGTCCATGCGGTTGTCGTGACAGCCGCTATTGGAAACGGCGACCTTGTAAAACTCAGGATGGAACAGCATCGCTCCCATGGCGTTCTGCCCACCGGCCGAAGTGCCGTAGATGCCCACGCGGGTGATGTCATACCAGGGGTACTTCGCCGCCACGGCCTTGTGCCAGAGGATGCGGTCCGGGAAGCCGGCGTCGCCCAGGTTTTTCCAGGCGACGTCGTGGAAGGCCTTGGAGCGGTTGTTTGTACCCATGCCGTCGATCTGCACCACGATGAATCCGAGTTCCGCCAGCGCCTGCATGCTCGAAGCGCCGTTCCACGTCTTGGGCACAAATGACCCCTGCGGCCCCGCGTAGATGTTCTCAATCACGGGATACTTCTTCGCCGCATCGAAATTCGTCGGCCGGCAGATGATGCCCCAGATATCAGTCTTGCCGTCGCGGCCCTTCGCCACAAACACTTCCGGCACCATGTAGCCCGCAGCTATGAGCGCCGATGCGTCGCCTTTCTCCAAATCCATGACCACTTTCTGATCGTCGGTGCTGCGAAGCTGCGAGACCGGCGGCATATCGATCCGCTGCCAGGTGTCGACGTAAAACATCGAATCCGCGGAGAAGCTGCTCGCGGGTGGCGCAGCCGGTGCGCCTCCGCCACCGAAGCCTCCGCCACGGCCGCCCGTAGACGGGAAAGTGATGGAGTGAGTTCCATCGTCCTGTGTCAGAGCCACCAGGCCTGTGCCGTCAAAGTTGATTCGGTAGTAGTGGGTAAAATAGGGATCCTGGGTGGAATTCATTCCCCCGGCCTCAAACCAGATCTGGCGTTTCTCCTCATCCACGCGGTCGACATTGCGCACCACCCAGTTGCCTTTGGTGATCTGGTTTTTCACCTTGCCCGTGACGCCGTCGTAGAGATACAGATGCTCCCAACCGTCGCGTTCCGAGGCCCAGATGATCTCCTTGCCGTCGTCAACGTTGTAGCGGTACCTCCTGCCGCCCGAGAGGCCGCCGCTTAATTGATTGTAATAGATGAAGGTCTTGCTCTCTTCCGAGATGAGCGCACGCGCCTTGCCGGTCTGGGGGTCCACCTCGATGACACGATACACCTGGTGGCCGCGTTGGTTGTATTCGAATGTGAAGGCGCGGCCATCCCTCCACCAGACAGGTGTCGTCAGGTCATACGCATTCGGGAAGAGCGCGTTATCGATCTCAATCTCCTTCTTGGTGGCGATGTCGAATAGGGCCGGGTACGCGATATCGAGGGCGTCACCCGGCTTTCGATAAAGGGCAGAGGTGCTGGTTTTCGGCTGAAGCTGGTCCGTCGGTGACGAATCTACGTACTGAATGCGGCGGTCATAGCCCGGCCGAGTGTGATATGCCACCAGCTTCTTTGAGTCCGGCGACCAGGCAATGGAGCGGAAAGTGTAGTAATTGCCTTCCGAACCGTCAAAACTCAGTGGCGTCGCTCTTTCCAGGTTGTTCTCCCCTGCGGGCAAGAGATACACATTGGAATCGCGGATGATCGCATCCCACTTGTCGTCGAACGAGCGGCATCCAGATATGGCCGTCGGCTGGGCTCCTATGCCACGGCCGCCGCCACCACCGCGGCCCAGGCCCGCACCCGCAGGTGTGATTTGGGTGGTGGACTTGCACGGCTCCATGCCCCGGCCGGCGCCTCTGCCTTGACCGCCTGCCTGCAGCAGTGCAAGCGGAAGGTACTCGAGGCCATCCACCGGATCGCCGCCCACCATTTCGGGAGCGGCGAAAAAGTCGTCGACGGCATTGAGAGATTCGTCTCCGGGCTCACCGCCGCGGCCACCACGGCCTGCCTCCGCGGGCTGCTGAATGGCAGCGCCCTTGGTGCACTTGTAATCGGTCAATGTGCACTTGTACATAAAGCCGCCGGTCCCAAATTCGATGGCACTCTCCTGGTCCGTAAAGGTGAGTGGGCTGGACGCCCCGGCCCCTGCTCCCCCGCGAGCCCCGCCTCCCGCTCCGCCGCCCCGACCGCCGGGTGCAGGCGCAAACGGGAGAGTCAGCGCCGTGAACTTGCCGCCGGACGCCGCATTAATGGCAGCCGCAAGTTTCTCATGTTCGAAGGCCGGTTTCTTGGTCGCCGCATCGGCATCCACGAGAACAAATTCCGTGCCGCCCTTTACCGACTTCGAATACCAGAAATGATGGCTCTTTCCGATCCAGTTTACGGTCCCCGGAACATCTACCGCCAAGCCCTGGAACTTGGCTTGGAGGCCTTGCGCCCGCTGATAATCGGCCAGAGTTCCCTGAGCCCGTATCGGAACTGACGCCAGGACGATTGCAAACAGCGCCGCAGCCGCAACAGAGCTCGCGGACCTTACTCGAATCTCAAATTTCATGGTTCCTCCTGCTTTACCCATAGAATTGATCGATGGCGGGGCCTCGCTAACTGAGAGCCCGAGCACCGTCCCCATTGATACATTTCTGAATTCTCATTTTTGCTTCCGCGTGGGCCCCAGTATACACTCTGGCTCTCTCCTATCAACCCTTGCATGAAGCTTCACACGGCTGCCGCAAGCTCGCCGCGAAATCACACAAGGCGACTTGATTTCTCGCGCACGTCCCGCATGAGCCAGTATCTGAATGTAAGCGGCCGCCAGAAGACATCCGATTGAGGCCCGACGGGCCGACAATCAACAGTCCCGGCCGTCAGGCCGGGGGTAACGGATATGGGATGTTGAGCGCCGAAGCGGCACGCAAGGATTCCGTTGTGCCGCGCCCTCGGCGCTCATTCTCCGATCCATCATAATGCCTACTCAATGCCGGCCCTTAGGGCCCGGGTTTGGACGTAACCGCGCCAACCTGCGTCAATTAATATCGTTATTCATAGTTTCGTGCCGGAGGGCGGCAGACGGGCTCGACCGTAACATCGGGCGACTCGTGTCCGTTGCCAACTTCGCTATTTTAGCCGGATCTCGAAGCTGCACTGCTTTTCGCCACGCGCCCCGAAGTTGACATAGGAACTTTGCTCGACGCGCGTCTCGGAGAACTCCAATGGATGCCCGTTGTACGTCACAGAGCGCGTCTGAGCGCCGGCGGGCAGCAGAACCTCGCAGCGAAGTTCACCGCCTTCGGTGACTACCTCAAGGCGCACGCAATCCGAGGCTAATCGAAACCGGTACCAGATGCCGCGTCCGGAAGACTCATAGCCGACCGCAACCACGGCCTCGTCCACGCCTGCGGCAACCCACCTCGGAGAAAGATCCACTTCGTCATACCCCCGCCCGGCGTCCACGACGCCCGCCAGACCTTCAAGGAGCGCCCAGAGCATGGCGCTGGAGCCCCACCCGTCGGTGGGTGACGCCTCGGGACTCGTGCTCGTCTCGACACTCGAGGGCTTCCCGTCCGGGAAGTACCACAAATAGGTGGCGCCCTTCTCGGAGATCATCCGGTAGTATCGCCGCAGGATGTCGACGCCATAGGCCTCAAATCCATGATCGAAAGACGCGCGCGCAAGCTCGCCCCCCACGAGCGGCATGATGCCGCCGTTGCAGTAAGCGCCCCTGATAAGCCGCTCGTCGCCGAACGCCCCATCCGGAAAAGGGGGATCGATCGAGAACCATTCGGCAAAGGCCTTGCCCGTTGCGCCGCGACTCTGGTACTCGCGGATGATCGACACTGCCTGCCGATGCTCGGCCACGCCGCGGTTGATGTCCATCGGATTGCTCAGGCTCAGTTGCTCGGCCTCATTCACGCCGCCGATCGTCACCGGGGTGAGCTTGACAAAGTGGGTATAGAACCTGCCGTTCCAGCAAACCTGATTCATGCGCGCGCGCAACGCTCCGGCCTGCGCGTCCCACCACGCCGCCTTCTGCTCATCGCCGAAACGGCGCTGAAGCGAGGCCATGATCCGGAACGCCTGATAGTAGCCGCTGTTGTCGCCATGCATGACGCCCCAGAAGGTGTCGTCATCGATCTGGAACTGCAGCCACTCATGGCGGCCGGCGGTATATGCAAAGTCCCAGGTGTCGATGGTGTAAGCCCGCTTGACGAGCCCGAGCCGGGCGTCCCAATACCAGGGGTGCGCCATCACGTAAGCGAGCGCCCGCTCCATGCAGGGGAGCAGCTTTCGGATCCAATCGTCGTCGCCGGTTGCCTGCCATGCCAGCCACGCCGCTTTGACGAAGCGGTACTCCACATCTGCTTCGACCGGCACCCTCACATACTTCGTCCAGTTTTCGCGCTCGCTCGGCGGCTTCTCGGGAAAGGTGGTGAAGTAGTCGAAGATGCGGCCGCTGGCTGCTTGCGTGTCCGCGAAGTGCTCGACCGCGCTTGTCAGGTCAGGCTCGAAATGCCGGAACGCCCGCATCATGTCGCTGTGGTCTCGGATCCAGACGGAGCGCGTGTCCGGCGTGCGATAACCGCGGATATGCTGTCCGTCGATAATCAAATCAAGCACGTCGTGCGCAAGGAACGAGCGAACCAGAGCTACCAGCTCGTCAAACTCGCGCTGTCCGGTCCGTATGAACGTCTCACTTGGCGTTGCCATCGATCTTCACCGTGTCGCGCCAGTAGCGCACTTTGCCGACGCCCGCGGCTTCGGCGGACCCGTCAAATGCAAGGCCGAAGAACGACTGCCCGCCTTGAAAGAGGACCTGCCCTTTTCGTTCCGCGCGCGTCATGTTGACGATCGTGTAGGTGAGCGCGCGCCCCTCCTCCGCAGTAAAGACAAAATCGCCGTCCGTTTCGAGGGCGCCGTAGGCGATGCGGCCCTGTTCGTAGAGATAGCGCGGCCGCCGGTAGTCGCGTGCCATGTCCATACGCAGGTTGTTCTTCAGGCCGATGGTGGTGATCCGGCCGCCGGACTCAATCGTGACCGCAACGCCCGCGCGCACAGGATTCGTCTCGAGCAGGTGAATGCGGCTGACGATTTCCTCCGGCGGCTGGAGCTTGGCATGGGGCGCAAGCACGGTCACAAGGGCTTCGCTCTCGCCCAGCTCGAAGTGCTGGGCCGCTGTTTGATAAATCGCCAGCTCATCCTGGTAGTGCCGTTTGATGGGTTCGACCCCTTCGAGGCGAGCGTGCGTTTTCGGAAAGAGCACAAGGAGATGCTGGTCCATCGGAAGCTTCATGTTGCCGATGGCGTCGTAGACGGTGTCGTACCAATGCTCGCCGCGACTGAGGATCTGGCGCGTGTGCCAGAGATTGGCCAGGGTAAAGTACTCCTCGGTCCGCGCCTTGAACACGTCGAACACGACGAAGAGTCCGGGATCCTTGACGTAAACCACCGCGCGATCCCAATCGTAGCCCCAGCCGTCGTCGATCAGGCGCGTGCGGCTGTAATCGAACTCGGGCAGGGAGAGGAAGTCCACTTTCCGAGTGCGCACGGGACGGTACGAACCGGCGTCGCGCAGAAATTCCAGCACCGGCTGGCCCGGGACCGCCTCCGTCACGCTGTAGCGCGCCTCACCGGCTTTCTGGCCCATCCAGATTTTCTCCGGGCGCACGCACAGCCGGTTGTGGAAGTAGTCCTGGCGGTAAGCGCCATAGGGCCCGCTGGGCATATAATCGCGGTATCCTCCATCGTGCAGGAGGACCGATCCGCCCGACATCAGCAACACGATGCTGTTTTCGTCGGCGTGGCCGTGCGTCATCTTCTCCTCCTCAACGGGAATGCTGTCGCGGAGGTAATCCCGAAAGTACTGGCCGCTGTCGCCCTCGTCGCGGTAGTTGAGCAAGAGGTAGGTCGAGTCCGCCTTCCAACCGTTACGGAACACGATTTTCTTGCCCTGCAGATCCTCCATGACTTCTTCGCTCAGCTGGCGCGGCGGCCCGCCTGCCGCCTGATCTGCGCCCCAACGGTACGCATCCAGCAACATGACACCCAGGCCGGCGCTGGTAGGATTTTTGAAATCGATGAAGCGGTCCGCAATGACCGACGCGGCCCATTTGAGCTGCGGGTTGTGCAGCCGCGCCGCAGCCGCCTCGAAAAAGACCAGGAAGTTCTGCCAGTTTTGCGTCCAGGCCGCATCGCCGAAGTCCGGAACAAAACCGCCGGGACACATGAGGTGGAGGAAGTACTGCGCGTAATAGAATACCTCCGGTGTCTGAAACAGCTCCTCCGTCTGGCCAAGCGCATCGGCGTATCCCAGCAGCGAGTACAACCAGACACCGTGATAGATCGTGGCATCCTCGATCTCCCAGTTGCCCCAATTGTCGTCACCGAGCGCGCGGCGCTGGACTTCCCATGGGGCAGCGCGCGGATGTTTCGGCAGAGCCCGCACAGCCCAGGCGAGCGATTCGGCCCGGAGCATGGTGCGGTTCATCGTGCCCCACTCCGATGTCTGCATCAGGTAGTCCATGCTGTGCGCAATCAGTTGTTCGATCTGCGCGACTTCCGCCGGGGAGAGCCGGTTCAGGCGACGCAAGACGTCAAAGGCACGCACGTAGCGCATCACGACGAAGAAGTCGGGCAGCGCGGGAACACCGTTCGTGTAGTCGGGACGCTTCTTTGCAGCCCAGTCGGGAAACTGGGATCGGAAGTCCCCATACTCCAGGAGCACCTTGCGGGCACGTTCGGCGTATTGAGGCGTTCCCTGCTTCTCGAACAGGTACGCGTAGATGAGAGCCATCTCGATCAGGTCGCCCGGCGCACGATAGCCAAAGGGGCTGTTTGGATCGAAAGCGGCGCGCCAGCGGGCAACGATCTCGTCGTGGTGGTTCCAAACGTAGTCAGCGGTTGACCGGGCGTACTGGAGATATCGATCGCGCAGTCCGGCCGGCGCCGCGGCCTGCGCGTTCTCTGCCGCGCTCGCCGCCCGCCGCTCCTGCGCTTGCGTCGCGGACGATCCCGGTTCGCGCCGGAGAGCCGCGCTCATAGCTCCTCCGGCGATAAGGAACCCGACAAGCGGCACAACCATCCTGGATGATCGCCTCGGCATGACTGTCATAAGCTCTCCTCACTTGTGTTTGATTTTTAAATAGAGGGTCGGCACGAGCACCGCCAGCCCGACGCCGTTGGACAGAATGATCGGCAGTGAGAGAATGCCGAACCCGTAGATCAGCCACAGCAGCACGCCGGAGGTGCTCATAATCAACGTCCCCCGCGACAGGTCGCGCGTGGAGCGTGTTCTCCAGGCTTTGTAAAGCTGAGGCATACCGGCACACGTGCTCAGAGTGCCGGCCAAAAGGCCAATGACCACTGTCCAGTCGATTCGGAAAAGACTATTCATGGCTGCATCGCATCATAAGGATTATTGGGCACGCGCCACATGAACCCCGGGTCTATTCGCGGCTCGCGGTCGCCGTACTGCTCCATCAATTCGACCTTCCTCCGCAGCAGATCCGGAAAATTCGTGCCGTGGATAAAAGGGGTTTCTCCGATGGCCGAGACGGCCATGAAACGGATCGGAGAAGTCTGCCACAACCCGATCAGGTCGCGAGTATTGGAGATTTCACGCCGAACCATTTCTCTAAGAAGTGAGCGCGCCGACGCCTTGGCCTCCTCCGCTGCGCTCTGCAGATACGTATGCACGCCGTATATCCACGCGGCGGCGTTGCGCTGGGTTTCGAAAAGGCAATTCAAGGCACGGCCGCGGTGCCACTGGTCAAGGAAAACCGACGTAATCCGCCCGTCGCCTTTGCGCCGGCCCTCCTCTGTTTTTCGCTGCAGCAAATCGATGGCCTGCCGTAAAGGCGGCAGGGAGTTGGCATCGATGCGCTCGAGCGCCCGGCGGGCATAATCAACGGAGACAAGCTCGAACAGTACATCTCGCGCCAGATCGACAATGTTCGGGTTGTGCCCGGCGCCGACCATGAAACTCTCGTAGTAGGCCCGCTCGGCCGCAGGAATGGCCTCGATGTCGGGCACAAACGGCCGCACGAGCAGGCGTAACCAGACGGTGCCGAAGCCGGTGTAAAGCGGCAGAGGCATGAAATGGCGCACCGCCTGATCGAGAAGCTCCCAGGCTCGATTCAGATCGGCGGCATCTTCAGCACCGACATGCTTGATCGCGATGTCTTTCAACACCTGTTCGACATTTGTTCCCAGGTTGAGCTGGAAAGCTCGAAAAACTTCCTGATTAAGCGAGACGGCCGCGTCGCCGGGTGGATCGAGGCCGCCCAGATGGCAGACGCGAGTGATCCCGACCCGGCGCATAGAGGCCAGCTTCTCCCATGTCAGGCGGCCAAAAGGGACACCGATCAGAGGTTCGTGGTTGCCGTGAGAATTGAAAAAATGGAAATACCAGCCTTCACCGCCGCGCCGCCGCAAGTCGGCCAGCGGCTCAACCTCGCGTTCGTCCAGCGTCTGGTGCCACGCTGAACCAAGGACGGTCACGTCATCGTAGTGCGGATGCGTGTAGTTGTTTTCCCAGCCGCGGGCGCGCAGCGAATTGACTTCCGCGTCGATGCCCGCGCCCAGCTCGGGCCACAAATAATCGTGCTCGCCGTAAAAGGACTCAAGACGGGTGATGACTCGGAAGGCGGGATTGATCTTCCTCGCGGCTTCCAGAAGCACGCGATAAAAGCGGATGATGTTCCCGGCAGCCGAGCGGGCGATTTCCTCCTGATTTTTCCATTCGCGGACCAGGTAAGCGCCGCCGTTTCGACCAACGTACAGCGACTGGGTGTGCTCGAAGCCGGAGCCGCTGTCGTTGCTCCAGACGGCCATAAAGGAAAGCTCCGGAACTTCGGCAAGCAGATTGGAAATCAACTCGGCATAATGACGGCGGGCCAACGGGTGAGCCAGAGAAAGGGCATAGCGCGGCTTGAAGCTGCGGAAGGGGTGGTCGACGCGCGGGCCGCGCAATTGCGGGTATCTCTGGAGCAGGGTTTCGGGCACGGACCGCGGTTCGAAACAAACCAGCCCCGTCGCCAGGCCATAGCGCACTGCCAGACGGGCGTTCGTCTTGAGATTGTCGAGGTTGGCCTGCAGGTATTCGGCCGGATAGGTGCCGCGGTTCAGGCGGCTCTCGACGAACTGATCAAGCGCCGGGCAATAGGTATAAAAATCACGGTAGAACTCGCCTGGAACGCCTTCTTCGATTGGAAAGGCCGTGGCCAAGCCATTGACCTCGATGTGAGTAAAACCCAGACGGGCGTACTCGCGCACGTAACGGCGGCGATCGAAGAACCCGATCAGCCTGCCATACTGGTTGAGAAAAAGATCGAACCCGGACCGTTGGCCGGCGAAGCTCACGCGACGCAGCCAGTGCCGCACCTCTGCCAGGGGCTTGTCTATCAGGTCTTCCACAACCAGCGCGAAGAGCGAGTAGAGAAAATGCGGCGTCGATGCGGCCAGCACGCCGGCACCGTGCTCATCGAGATCGAAATAGATCCACTCACCTTCCAAAGGGAGGGAAACGCCTCGATCCAGCAGGTATTTTCGCAATTCCGCCGCAGCGACCGACACCGCGAGTCTTCCCGGCGCAGGAAGCGTCGGCCCGCGCTGCACCACGAAAGATCGCCGCAACGCCGGTTCAAACTCTTCGGCTACAGTAATCTCGACAGGCAGAGCAAGCTCCGGAACGACTATTGTGTCGACAGCCTTCATGGCTTCGCGCAAACGCATTTCCAAGCCTCCATTTCCTCGAGCCTAGTCCTGGTCGCCGAATTCCATAATCATCCGTCCTGAACCCGGGCGTTGACCAGGACGTGGATTTGGACGCGGACATGAACCGATAAAGAACGATCCGCTGAACGCCGTTCCTGGAAAGTGTACGTGAGACAAGACGGTCCAGGTCCACGTCGAGGCCGAAGTCCAGGTCCACGCTGCTCGCCGGGCATTTCAATACAACCAGTGAATTTCGCTATGAAAACGAGTCTAAATGTCCAGACTGTTCACCATGAGAACAACCATCAAGGATCAACGAATGTTGACCATCAGCCAGAGCAGAAAGATGATCACGCCCACGAGCAGCCAACTGCCCCCGAAGCCGAGCACATCTTTCCAGCCGGGCTTGTAAATCTCCCAGTTCGAGCGCGGCCAGATTTTCTCCTTCTCGTGTTTCTCGAAATCACGGACCGCATCCGCCAGCGCCTGTCGCTCCTGCTCGGCCGTGGGCTGAACGGGGGTGCGCAGACTGCTAAAAAACCGGTCGAGATCATCTTTGGCCAGCGGCCGAGTGAAAAAGCTGAACACAAAAAGCAAGACAAAAGGAAACAGGGCATCGAAAAAGAAACGCGCGGCGCCCAGTTGCGCCTTGCTGAAGCGCGTGAAATCGATTCCCAGCCAGCTAAGCACCCAGATCTCGGCATGGAAACGCCCCAGCCCGATTTTGGGCGATTTCGGATCGGCAGGGTCGCGGCGCGCGACCTGTTCAAAGAAGACACCACTTGCCTCTTCAACCTGGCTCCTAGTAATTCTCTCGCCCACCTTGGCAGCACGGCCCGCGGCGACGTCTTCGGCCGTGGCAGCGACAGCCACATGGACTGCGCGGGGTTCGGTCTCGACGACAAGCCGAGGATTCACCCGCGCCCGCTCCAGGTTTGGGAAGATGTTCGGGATCACGGCATAGATCGCGAAGCACAGGAACACCTGGAGAATGACCGCCCACTTGGTCAGGCGGCGCCAGACGAATCCCAGCCAGATGGCGGCGCCGAAAATCGCAGGAATGGAGATGAAATATTTGAACAACTCCAGCAGGTTGTTGATGTAGAGCGCGGTGGCGGCTCCGCCGACGATGCTCACGACGATCATCGCCCGGCCCGCGTTCAGGTAATGGCGATCGGAGCGCTGGCGGGTAAACGGCCGGTACAGGTTCTGAATCACCAGGGCCGAATTGGCCACACAGGTGGCAGCCAGACTCGACATCTTGCCGGCCAGAACGCCGGCGAGCATGAGGCCGATGGCGCCCGGGAATAGCAGGTCCCGGGTCATGTAGCCCCAGATCAGATCGGGATCATGCAGTTGGTTGCTATACAAGGCAACGGCAAGGAGGCCGGTCAACGCCCAAAAGATCATGATGAAGCGCTTGAAATACATGCCGCCGATCATGCCGATGCGGGCGGTCATTTCGTCCTTCGCCGATCCGGCCGTGGCCATGCCTGGAGCAGAGGCGATGATCGATACCAGATTGGCGAGCGCCATGGCCAGGATCGTGTACCAGGCGTATTCTCCCATCGCCGTCGAACCGAACAGCAGAAACATGTGATCGGGAACGGCAGCGTGCAGGCCGGCAAATCCGCCTGCCTTGGCCAATCCCAAAGGGATCAGCAGCAGTGAAAAGGTGATGATCAGGATGCCCTGTATGACGTCTGTAATGACAGCCGCAACGAAGCCGCCCATCATGGTGTAGACCGCGACGATGACGGCATAGATGGCATAGATCGTGGCAGGGTCGGTGTAGGAAATGAAAGCGCGCAGCTCGCCGCGCTTGAGGCGTTCGGAAAGCTCCTGGTAGCGCGCCTCCTCAGCCGAAGTCAAGGCCGGTCCAGACTCGTTGCGCTGGCGCAGGGCGTTGTATTCCCGGAACCGCTCGACGCTGCGGCGCTCCTCGAGAGTGTAGCGTGCCTCCGGCTTCGGCGTTAACGCCATCATGGTTTTGGCTGCCACCATGTAACCGACCCCGATGCCGATCACCGCCATGACCAGGGAGAAGGCGGCAAAGGCGCCGCCGAGAAAGCAGCTCTTGAAGCGCCTCTCGAAATAATCACCGATGGTCACCAGGCGGACGCGGCGGAAAAAGAAGGTGGTGAACCAGTAGAAGGGCGTGAGAAACAGGACCAGATACTGGATCCACATGCCGCCGATGCCCTGGCGATAGATCTCGCGCGAGACGACTACGGCCTGGTCGGAGCTCGTCGAGGTGCCGAGGTTGAGAAAAAACTGGTAGGCCTTGCCGATCCTGCGGCCGGCGATGAAAAAGTCCTCGCTGGTCTTCATCCGCCGCCGCGCGCGGTCTCCCAGCCAGAGAACAAAAAGGAAGTAGAAAACGACGATGCCGAAATCGATCCAGTGCAGGCCAAAAATGGTCATGCGGTCTCGCTTCTCGACTGCCAGTCAAAACGTGGAAGACGCCCAAGTATACAGATTTTTCTAAACGGGCGTCAGGCTATAAACGGCGAAACCGTCCGGCTCGAAATCGCGCCTGACCCCGCGCAAGGGCCTCACCGTGTTGGCCCTCGATCCCCTGGACTGGATTCATTGGATCACAGGGAGCGTTCCCTGTCGCGGGCAGCACACTCGACACTCCTGTGGCGCCCCTTGAACCGATCGAGGGCAGGCGCCAAGGCTGCTCAAGCGGGCGCCGGGCGGCAATCCCGCTTGACACCAGATTCTCGACTGGGCGATCTTATCGGGATTGAACAACCGTACGTCGTCAAGACTTGATGAATTTCTGCGGAATGTTCTTATGCCTGGTAAATTCGGGATCCTTGTGGACTAGAACGGCGTTTCGAATGATGGCAGTCGCGCCGATCCAACTGTCGGCGACTGAGAGTCCGCCTTCGGCCTTCAACAGTGCCGCGGTTTCGAGGATTTCCGGCTCACACGACACCCATTCAAGATTGAAGGTATCAATCAGGTGAAGCGCCTGGCGCGCGGCTGCTTCACCTTCTTCACGCCTGATCAGATAGAGAAGCTCCATACGAGTCATGAAGGACGCCAGCAGCAAACATTCGCCCCTCTCCCCCTTCCTCAACAGCCTTTCGACCTCGTCAGCGCCGGTTTCCTCGCCGCGAAGCGCAAGCAGGGCCGAGGTGTCCAACTGGAAGGATCCTTCAGGAACCATTTTCCCGCCTCCGGTCCGTGCGCCTGTCCTGCAACAGCCGCCGGACCATCCCCTTCTTGCCGGAGCCCCGGAATGCCTTGATGGCATCTGCCGGAAGCGGAACAACCCTCGCAGTGTCTCCCTCAACCATCCACGCCAGGCGAGCATCAGGGCCAATGTGCAGTTTCTTACGGACGATAGAGGGAATTGAAACCTGGCCTCTCTTTGTTACCTTGGTATGCATGATTTTTATTTTACAAGTAGCATGCCAATTTCGCAAGTAGCTATTTGCGAAGTCTTGCCAAATCCTGCCAGAAAAGGCAGCGACATCCCCATTCCCCGGCTGACGTCTCCGGCAGTGTGGCGATTTCCCAAGCGGGTCGGGATGCCCCCATGCCTATTAACGGAATTCGGACCTGGATTCTTGAAGGTCGCGGAGGCGAGAGCATACCTATTCCACGTCAGTGTCCTTCTTGGCTTTCTTTGGTGCCGATAAACCCGTAACACTCATCGGGGTGCCCCGCACTCATTTTCCTGCTTGCGGACCGCCACCCAAGCCGCGAAGACTTCACGAACGTTCTCGGGACGGGCGCCGAGGCCGAACTCGCATTGGGCAATCACTCCGCCTGCATCATAGAGGCTGTCGTAGACGGACTCCACTGCGGCGCGTACCTGATCCTGCGTCCCGTAAGCGAGGATTTGCTGGCGGTCGATCTCTCCCCAGAAGGTGATACGGCCGCGGAAACTGCGCCCGAGCCTTTCGACTCCCATGCAGAAGATCTGGGAGTTGATCGCATCGATCCCGACCTCAATCAGGTCGTCAAGGATATCGAAGATAAAGCCGTCGGAGTGCATGAAGACAAACTTGCCGTGGCGGTGGGCGATTTCGGCATACTCCCGGTAGAGCGGCTTGAACAGGCGCCGCCACAAATCAGGCGAAATAAGCATCGATTTCTGGCAGCCCCAATCGTCCATGATGGCCAGAGCATCGATCTCCGTTGCTGCCCAGGCTTCGGCCTCTGCCAGATAATAACGGTGCACGCGCTCCAGCAGACGCATGAACTCGGGAGCTTGCTGGAGCACATCCAGAAGGACGCGTTCCATCGTCCGGATAAACTGCAGCCGCTCAAAGGGGCGGATCCAGCTCCCGGCCAGCACGAAACGTTCCTCGGCGCGGCAGAAGGCGTTGATTGCCTCCACGTCGAACTGAATCCAGGGCCAGGGCTCGCGCAGCTTGTCGAGTTCGCTCCAGTCGGCGATCAAAGGCTTGCGCACGATGCCGATGGTCCCGGCCGCGGCGCTTTCGAAGGTGCAGCCCCATTCGTCGACATAGACGCCCAGACAATAGCGGTCGCCAAGGTCCGGCGCGGGCGGCCTGCAGATGCGGGGCGCCGTGACCAAGTCATCGGGAAAGGACCGTTGCAGTTCGCGGACATGATCGGGATACCTCGCTTCTGCCCAGGGCAAAAGCCAGAGCTGGCGCGGGATGCGCGGCGGATTTTGAAATTCCAGCGATCTGCGCACGAGTTCGCGTGAGTTCATGCCTGAGCCTCAGTTTGCCGGAAAGGCGCAAGCGTCAACATAAAGCGAATCCGCATGAATCTGCAAGGCAATCCTTCAGGTCCAGCCCGGCGGTCCGGTGCTATTGACAATTATGGGTTGTATCCGGTGGGCCGAGGGGTCAGGTCTGGAAAATTTACTTTTTGGGAGAAACAGTTGAGAGGCTCAGCAACTGCGCCCCCCAAAAAGTAAATTTTCCAGACCTGACCCCCCTTATGAACGCAACGGTTGGGCAGCGTCAACTTCCAGGAGGCGAGCCGGCTTGCCATGTTGCGTCCGCTGACGCCGAGACTCCTGACTTTGCCCTGTTTAGGGAATATGTAGAAGCAGCCGGCACGGAGCGAAACACCAATCCGTACTGGCGGCGGAATATCGGGCTGTGATATCATGAGCGGCGAAACTGATATCGGAGGTGGTTGTGGTCAGGACTGTTATTTCTCTCGATGAAGAGGACAAGCGCTGGCTTGATAGAAAGGCAGCGCGCGAAGGAATCTCAATGACTGAAATGATCCGCCGGGCTGTGAAACGACTTCGAACCGAGGAAACCGAAGCGAAGGCGTTCGACAAGATGCTGAGAGCCACATCTGGAATCGGCTCGGGTGAGAACGGTCTGGCCATCCAGCGGAGGCTGAGAGATGAATGGCGGCGGCGTCCTGCTTGACTCCGTAATTCTGATCGATCATCTCAATGGCAATGCCGCCGCCACGGAGTACTTGCGGAAAGTGGGGCGAGGGGCCCATATTTCGGCCATCACCCGGGCGGAGGTGCTGACGGGCCTTGATGGAGAAGCGCGGCGAGCTGCCGCCCGCTTTCTGGATTGCTTCCGGTTTCTGCCCATCGATCAAGACGTAGCCGATCTTGCAGCAACACTGCGCCGCCTGCACGGATGGAAGCTTCCCGACGCCATTCAGGCGGCCACCGCACAACGCCACAACCTTCGGCTTGCGACGCGCAACACCACGGATTTCGATCCTGATCGGCAATCGTTCGTTGTGGTTCCCTACCTTTCCAGCTGAACCCGTTGCAAAGCGCTGGTATCATGCTGGCGCCAAACGAAAGCGAATCAGCATCGCGGGGCGTCAATGAATCAGAAGGCAGAGATGGGCCAACTCCGAGTCGGCATAGACAATTATGGCTTGTATCCCTTGGGCCTTGGTCCTCTGGATACGCTTCAGTGGGCCAAAAATCACGGCGCAGACGGAGTCCAGTTTTCCGGCTTGGAATCCTGTCTTCAGGAAGTCAAAGACAAGGCCTATCTCCGAGAAATGGCCGCTTTCGCACGAGACAACGGGCTGTACCTCGAATGGGGCGGCGCGCAGCACATCCCGCGTGATACCGGAAATTGGGCAAAAAAGGAACTGTTCGAATCCAATCGCCTTGTTGCTGAACAGGCAATGACCATGGGAACTCGCATCGTCCGCTCCTGCTCGGGAGGGCTGATGCGCTGGCGGCCCGACAGCCCCATGACCGAAACCTTGCTCCAAGAATCGGCACAGGCCCTGCTGCCCCAGAAGCAGATGCTGCTCGATCACAACGTCATCCTGGCAATTGAAACGCACTTCGAATTTACCTCGTTCGAGCTGGTGCGCTTGTTCGAGCTGTGTCAAGCACGCCCAGGCGAGTGGCTGGGCATTTGTCTCGACACCATGAACCTTCTCGTCATGCTGGAAGATCCTGTTTGCGCAACCCGGCGGCTGCTTCCCTGGGTGGTCTGCACGCACATGAAGGACGGCGGGATTTCCTCGACTCCGGAAGGATTGACTTCCTTTCCGGTTCCCGTGGGCAAAGGAGTAATCGACTTCCCTGCCATCCTGCATTTAGTGAAGTCGGTATCCATCGATATTCCGCTGTCGATCGAAGATCACGGCGGCAGTTTCTTGTCGCCGATCTTTGATCGGGTCTTTTTGAGCAAATTCCCCGATCTGACGGCAGAAGAATTATCGAGATTGATCGGTCTATCCCTGCTGACTGCGGATCGAACGTCATCCGGTTGCAGCATTACCGACCGGGCTCGTTGGCCCGACGTGTGCGAACAGCGTCTGGCGGATGACATCGCCGCTTTGAAGGAAATTGCTTCGTCGAATCTATGAACGCACGCAGGCGGTTCCGCTATCGCGACGCCGAAGAACTGCTGGAAAAAGCAGAAGGGTTGGGAATCGACCTTCCGTGGCAGGATGGGATCGCGCCTCTTTTTCTTACATTCGACATTCTCGACAAGAGAGTCCCAAGCCGGCTCGCCGTCCAACCGATGGAAGGATGCGACAGCACGCCGGACGGGGCGCCCGACGAACTCACCTTCCGCCGATATCGGCGGTTTGCCCAGGGCGGAAGCGGCCTGATCTGGTTTGAGGCGTGCAGCGTCTCCGCCGCCGGCCGATCGAATCCCCGGCAACTGCATCTGACAAACAAGACGCTGGGCGCCTTCAAGCGGTTGGTAGAAATGACCAGAGCGGTTGCTCGCGAGCGCTTCGGCTCCTCTTTCATCCCGTATCTTGTTTTGCAGCTCACTCATTCCGGCCGTTTCAGCAATAGAGATAGCCGTGCAAAACCAAAGGTGGCGTACTTCAATCCTATTTTCGATACGTCCCCAAATGATGTGGATGTGTATCGTGATGAGGAACTCGATGCAATACGCGACCAATTCGTCGCCACCGCGATTCTCGCCCAACAGGCAGGATTCGATGCCGTTGATGTAAAGGCATGCCATGGCTATCTGCTCGACGAGCTGCTTTCCGCATTCACCCGGACGGACAGCTCTTACGGCGGCAGCTTTGAATGCAGGACGAGATTGCTGTTGGAGATCGTCAAGCAGATTCAAACATCGGCGTCCCGGCTTGCGTTGGCCGTCCGGATGAATGCGACGGATGCGATTCCATATCCATATGGATTTGGAGTGACGAAAAGTGGTGCCACGGAACCGGATTTGTCGGAGCCCTTACGCTTGCAGAAGGCGTTGCGTGACGCCGGTTGCGTTTTGTTGAACGTTACGGCCGGCATTCCTGCCTATGCGCCGCACATCGGCCGGCCGTTCAATCGCCCGCCGAGAGGCGCAAGACCTGCAGAGATCCACCCGCTGGCCGGCGTCCACTCGCTAATTCGGTGGGCGGCCGCTTTTCAAAAGGCGCAGCCATCACTCCCGGTGGTCGGGACGGGCTACTCGTGGCTTCAGCGGTTTTGGCCCCACGTCGGGGCGGCCGTCATCGCCCAAGAGGACGCATGCTTCATCGGTCTGGGGCGAAGCTCATTTGCATATCCGGATGCGCCGCTGGATCTCGTGGCACATGGAAAACTCGATCCGGCAAAATGCTGCACCGCCTGCTCGCGCTGCGCCGAACTCATGCGGAACGGCCAGGTCGCCGGATGCGTGGTCCGCGACCCATCGATATACAAAAAGGCATACGCGAACATCGGAAAGTGAGGATGGCGTGATGCAGTCGGCAACCGCTTCGATTCACGGGATTCAATTCCCTGTGTATTCCGTGAACACGCTGATCATCGGCAGCGGCGCCGCGGCGCTCAAGGCCGCTCTGACCCTGCATGAGCGCGGACAGCGGGATCTCGTGATCGTCACGGAGAAGTGGGGCGGCGGCGCGTCGAACAACTCGGGTTCGGACAAGCAGACCTATTACAAGCTCTCGCTGTCGGGCGCCGCTCCTGATTCTCCGCTGGATATGGCGAAGGACCTTTTTAATGGCGGCTGCATGCACGGCGATATTGCGCTGTGCGAAGCCCAACACTCCGCCCAGGTGTTCTATGACTTGGTGCATCTGGGCGTGCCCTTCCCACACGATCGGTATGGCGGTCATCCAGGCTACCGCACCGATCACGATCCGCGCGGCCGCGCCACCTCGGCAGGCCCGCTTACCTCCCATTACATGTTCGAAGCCCTGGCCAAGCGCGTCAGAGCAGCCGATATTCCGGTCTTTGATCGCCATCCGCTTGTTGCGCTGTTCACGGCACAGGAAGGACAAGACAGGAAGGTGGTCGGGGCGGCTTCGTTGAACCTGGATGCGCTGGAACAGGACAACTTCGGCCTGGTACTGTTCAATGCGGTCAACGTAGTTCTTGGCACCGGCGGGCCGGGCGGATTGTATGAAATGTCCGTGTATCCGGAGGATCAGACCGGATCGATCGGCCTTGCGCTTCGGATCGGGGCCGTCGCCCACAACCTCACCGAATCGCAATTTGGTTTGGCGTCGCTCAAGCACCGTTGGAACGTCTCGGGCTCCTATCAGCAGGTGATGCCGCGCTACGTGTCCACCGATGCAGACGGCAAAGACGAGCGCGATTTTCTCGCGGAATATTTCCCCGACATGGAAACGATGACGGCTGCGATCTTTCGCAAAGGATACCAGTGGCCGTTCGATCCGAGGAAAATCGCTAACTTCGGCTCTTCCCTGATCGACCTGGCGGTTTTTCAGGAGACGACTCTGCGATGCCGCCGCGTTCATCTGGATTTCATCCACAATCCGAAGGGCGGACCAGGCTTCACCGCGTTCGAGATATCCAGGATTTGTCCCGAAGCCAGAGAATATCTTCAAAAATCGCACGCGCTGCGAACGACTCCGCTGGAGCGGCTGGCCTGTTTGAACCCGCGATCCATCGATCTATATCGGGATCACGGCATCGATCTGGCGAATGAGTATCTCGAGATCGCCGTGTGCGCCCAGCACAACAACGGCGGCCTGCGCGCGAATCACTGGTGGGAATCGAATATCCGGCACCTGTTTCCGGTCGGGGAAGTCAATGGCACCCACGGCGTATACCGTCCCGGCGGGGCAGCGCTGAACGCCGGACAGGTCGGCGGGCTGCGGGCTGCGATGTTCATCGCGACCCAATATACGCCTGCTCCCCCAGACGTTGCGTCGTTTGCGTCCTCCATCGACTGTCAGCTCGCAGGCATCCTCGAACGGATCGCCCGATGGTTCAAAGGGACAGATCATCCAGGATCCAAGAGGCATTCCGAGTTCGATCTCGAGATCAGGCGGCGCATGAGCAGACACGGCGCACACATCCGAAACCCCCGCGACATCACAGGCGCAATCGCAGACGCGCGGCGGGCTCTCGAGGGAGCAGAGACGCAACTGTGGATCGGTCGGCGAAGCGAGATACCCGCTGCTTTTAAGACATTGGAACTCGCGCTCACGCACGTTTTCTATCTCGAAGCGATCGGCGAGTATATCAACAAGGGCGGGCAAAGCCGCGGCTCCTACCTGATCCCGACGCCCGATGGCGATCAGTCCTGCCCGGGAATCGGCGATAACTGGCGCTTCGCGATCACGGAACAAGAAGCGTTCGTAAACCGGCACGTCCTGGAGCTGGCAATCGATCCCGAGCAACGGATCCACAAGCAGTGGGTTCCGGTGCGCCCGATCCCCGCGGCCGACGATTGGTTCGAGAATGTCTGGCGAGACTATCTGAACTCGAAGGTCTTTGAATAAACTGAGGCATGGAAGGCGATGGGAGACAAAGCAGAAGCACGCGAAGAGACCAGGCCGGTCGCCGTCGTCACCGGCGCCGCACGCGGCATTGGTAGGGCGATCGTCATCGAGTTGGCGCGCCACGGCTTCGACATCGCGGCCATCGATGTTGCCTGGGGCGATGAGCGAAGCTCTGAGTGCGCGCGCAGCCTGGAACAGGAAATAGCGGCGCACGACGCAAAGCTGTTTCCGCTCGCCGGCGACATTGAGGAGTTGCCGGCGCACAGCGAACTGATCGACTCCATCACGGGCTCAATGGGAAGGATCGATCTGTTGGTCAATAACGCCGGCGTCGCCCCCCTGGATCGGCGCGATGTTCTGGACATGACCCCGCAGAGCTTCGATCATGTGCTCGGGATCAACTTGCGCGGAACGTTCTTCTTCACGCAGCGAGTGGTTCAGAAGATGATCGGCGCGCGCGCCGTGCATTCTGACCGCCCGATGGCCGTCATTTTCATTACCTCGATTTCCGCCGAGGTTTCGTCAGTGAACCGCGCGGAATATTGCATTTCAAAATCCGGCCTGAGCATGGCCGCGAAAGTCTTTGCCGACCGGCTCGCGCCGGAAGGAATCGCAGTCTACGAGATTCGTCCGGGAATCATATTGACGGCGATGACCGAGCCGGTGAAGGAGAAGTATGACCGTCTCATTGCCGAAGGCCTTGTTCCGCAAGGACGCTGGGGACATCCGGAAGACGTCGCGAAAGCGGTTGCCGCGCTCGCCTGTGGCGCGCTCGACTACTCGACCGGCGCTGTGATCGAGGTGAGCGGCGGAATGAATGTGCGGAGGCTGTAGCTAAGCCATGATTGATGTAAAAGAGCACGTTTATCACGATGACCCGAAGGCAGGGCATCCGGATGTCATGACTCAATTGCGGAATGTTTCCTACTACTTTATCGGGAACGGCCTCGTTCAGGCCGCCGTCCAGCACGCTCCGGCAGGGGAAGGCACGCCGTACGGCCTGCTGTTGATGGATCCGAAACAGCTCAAGATGAAGCGAGAGGCGCTTTCTCTGGACCCGGGGACCGGCCTTGAGAGAACGATGCTGTTCATTCGCTCAGACGGCGCCGCCGCTCCTCTCAAGAGAGACAAACTGACCGTCCGCTGGGACAAATGCGATGGAGTGCCTGCTGTCCGAGTGGAATGGAAAACGCGAATGCTCGATGTATCCGAGCTGTTTTATTGTCCAGACCGCTCGACCGCCCGGCTGACACGCGAGATTCACCTGCGGAATCATACCTCGACCCCGTGCCGCTGCTCAGTGGAAACCGGCATACGGTCGCAGACCGTCGCGCGCGACCTCAATCTTGCCCCCGGCCGCGAGATCGCGTTGTCCCTGGTCTACTCGATGGGCTGGAATCCACTCCAAGTGGCCTTCGAATTTGCAGATCAAAAACCATCCATCCTGGAGGCCCGCCGTTACTGGAACGCCGCAGCGCGAGTTCAATTCGAGTCTCCTCGGATAGATCACTTATTTCAAGCCGCAGCCTTCCAGTTGCCTTCGGTGATATCCAGAACCGGCAGGATGGATGCCGGCATCTGGCAATACCTTCGCGAATGGGTTCGTGATCAGGCCATCATGGCGCACGCGTTGGCCCAGTTGGAGCCGCTGTGGAATCAAGGCTGGAAGATCGGGGGCTACGGGCGCTATCACATGGACTCCGATCCCGATTCGCCCGGTCCCTGGCCATTCGCATCGCTTTATATCGCCCGCGCCTACCTGGAGCGGCGCGAATGGGACAAGGTCTGGCGGGTGATCGATTGGTTGGCCTCGCTGCCGCAGTATCCGTCCGGGGCCTTTTTCGAGATGTACGGAGACCGCATCGCGCCGCCGTACGCACAGAATGGGATTGTCGCATGGAGTTGGGCTGAGACGATCACTATGGTGGTCAAGAACATCCTGGGATTTCAGCCGGAGGAGGACGCGATCCGGATGCGCCCGCGCCTGCTCCCGGGTTTCAAGGTCGCAAAGGGAGTCGTGCCGTTCCGCGGTCACCGCGTTCTCTTCCAACTCACGGCCGAGGAACGCATCGATCGGCCGCGCTTTGAGGTCAGCGCCAAGCACGCCGAAGCCGATGGAGATAGTGTGCGAATTCCCTTCGCCGACGCCGACATTTGCATTGAAGGCAAGATCCCGGCTCAGAGGATGACAGCGCATGAATAATCCCGCAGGAAACAAACTCTACTTGGTCTGCAACGCTCACATCGATCCCGTGTGGTTGTGGAATTGGGAAGAAGGGCTCGCGGAAGCACTGTCCACTTTCCGTATCGCTGCATGCTTTTGCGACGACTTCCCCGGCTTCGTTTTTTGCCACAATGAAGCTTTGCTGTACGAGTGGGTGGAGGAGCATGATCCCAGGCTGTTTCGGAAGATCCAGGAGCTGGTCGCCGCCGGGAGATGGCACATTATGGGCGGCTGGTATTTGCAGCCGGATGGAAATCTTCCGTCGGGAGAGTCGTTCGTCCGCCAGATCCTCATCGGCAAGCGGTATTTCCTCGAGAAATTTGGAGTCGAACCTACGGTCGCCGTCAACCTGGATTCTTTCGGACATACACGTGGCCTGGTGCAAATTCTCCGCAAGTCCGGTTATCGGGGATATCTGTTTTGCCGCCCGAGCCAGGACACGTTGGCGCTCAACAATCCTGATTTCCTTTGGATCGGGCACGATGATTCGCGGCTCCTCTGTCATCGTCCTCCAGACCATTACAACTCCGAAGCGGGAAAAGCTGCGCTGAAGGTGCGGAAGTGGCTGGCAGCGAACGGCGATCGCAAGGTGGGCATCCTCTTGTGGGGAATCGGCGATCACGGCGGAGGTCCGTCCCGCGAAGACTTGTCGCAGATCGCTCTCCTGCGAGGGGAAACAACCAGCCGAAGCATCGAGCACGCGACCCCGGAAAAATATTTTGACTGGCTCGAGCCCCGCGCTGATTCATTGGATCGCATTTCGTCAGGATTGAACCCATGGGCCGTCGGTTGCTATACGTCCATGGCCCGAGTGAAAGCCAAGCACCGCAAGCTGGAAAACTCTTACTTCATGACTGAGCGCATGGCGGCCAACGTCTTTCTCCAGCTCGGCATTCCCTATCCCCAGGCCGAGCTCCAAAGCGCTCTGAAAGAGCTGCTGTTTTGCGAATTCCACGATTCGCTCGGGGGGTCGTCGGCCGTGGAAGTGGAAGAATCAATGCTGCAGAAGCTCGACTACGGCCTTGAAATTCTCGCGCGCGCGCGCAACAGAATCTTCCTGAAACTGCTGTGCGGGCAACCGCCGGCGGATCAGGGCGAGTTTCCGATTCTCGTTTACAACTCGCATCCTCACGACTGCGACGAAACCATTGTCTGCGAGTTCCAGCCTCAAGAGCCGAACTTCGACAAGAGGACATTCTGGACGCCCCTACTGGCCGACGAATCAGGCAGAGAGGTGCCGGTTCAACTCGAGAAAGAGAGCTGCAACATCGCGATGGACCAACGCAAACGGATCGTCTTTGCGACCCGGCTGCGTGCCTCATCGATGCATCGTTTTTCCTGCCGCCTTCGGAACGTCGCGGCACCCGGTCCCCAATCAACCCGAGTTTCCGTGCCTGCTGCACCGTTTGTGTTCCAGAACGATGCCTGCTGTGTGGAGATCAACCCTGGGACCGGCTTGATCGACCGTTATGCGGTCCGTGGAGTCGAAGCGCTTCGCGCCGGCGCCTTCTCGCCGTTGGTCATGCAGGATAACGCCGATCCCTGGGGAATGACAGTTCAATCATTTCGCACGAGCGAGGGCGCCTTCAGGTTGATGACGGAAGAGGAAGCGGCCGCTTTTGCCTGCGTTGATCGAGCAGCCTTGCCGCCGGTGCGCGTCATCGAACAGGGGTGCGTGCGCACGGTGGTGGAGGCCCTGCTCATTTATCGTTTCTCACGGATCTGTCTGCGCTATCGGCTGCCGGCTCGCGGGAGTGAAATCGAGATCGAGGCACGGATCTTCTGGGAAGAAAAGAACCGCATGCTCAAGCTCTCCATTCCCAACCTTTTTTACGGCGGTAAATGCTTCGGGCAGACAGCGTACGGCATGGACGAGTTCGCTCTCGACGGCAGAGAGGTCATTGCGCATAAGTGGGCGGCAATTCAGTCGGCAGATCTTGAAAATGCACTGACAATCATTAATGACCGGACTTACGGTCTTGATTGTACCGCCGGCGAGCTGCGGTTATCCCTGCTCCGATCGCCGGCCTATGCCGGGCACCCTGTCGATGACAAGACTCCGATCGTCCGGCAGGACCGCTTCGAAACCCGCGTCGACCAGGGGGAACACAGGTTCGTCTTCTGGCTCAATTGCGGTCCGGCGCGCGATCGATTCGCCGAGATCTCAAGAGAAGCGACCTTCAAGGGCGAGCCGTATATCGCTCTTTGCGCCTTTCCTTCCGGCGAAGGGGACATACCCGTGCCGGGCATCCGCCTGTCGAATCCGGCAATTCAACTTGGCGCATGGAAGTTGTCGGAGGACGGCAAGAACATGGTTGTGCGACTCTTTGAAACGTCCGGCCGGCGGCAAAGCGTCATTGTAACGATCCCGGCGCTGAGCATGGGTTTTCGGGTGAACCTGCGGGCTTTTGAGCTGAAGTCGCTGGCCATCGATCGGTCAGCCAAAACCATTCATGAAGTCGACTTGGTGGAGCGCAGGTATTAGCGGCCATTTGCGTGCAACTTCCTCGAGCGGTCCGGTCACGGTGCTCATGGTGGGCATCGGCGGTTACGGTTATTTTTACTTACAGACGCTCTTTGAGCTGATCCGCGCCAACCAGATCACGCTGGGTGGCGTGATCGATCCGTTGGCAAGACGATCGGCGCATTACCCGCTGCTCCTCCAGGAGCGCATCCCCGTGTTCGAGGAGATCGCGGAATACTTTCGCGCCGGTCATCGGGCGGATTTGGTCGTGATCGCGTCGCCGCTTCAATACCACGTCGATCAAAGCTGCGTCGCGTTGAATCAAGGCGCACATGTGCTTTGCGACAAACCCGTTGCTCCAGTGGTGCAGGAAGCAGACTGGTTGATTCACACCGCGAGGGTGGCCGCCTCCTGGTGCATGATCGGATATCAGTGGTCGTATTCCCGAGCTATCCAGGAGCTGAAGCGTGACATTCAGAAAGGGTTGTTCGGCAAGGCGCGCCGCCTGAAGACGTTGATCTTCTGGCCTCGCGACGACGCTTATTATCATCGCAACGATTGGGCTGGAAAAATCAAGGATGCGGATGGCAGGTGGGTGCTCGACAGCCCTGCGAGCAACGCAATGGCTCATTTCCTGCACAACCTCTTCTATCTCCTCGGCGGGGAAGCAGCAAGCAGCGCCCGCCCTGCGGATGCGGTTGCGGAGTTATACCGCGTGAATCCGATAGAGAACTTCGATACCGCAATCTGCCGCGCTCATACCGAATGCGGCGTTGAATTGCTGTTTTACGCCAGCCACGCGACCCAGTCCGAACAGGATCCGGTATTTCATCTCGAGTTTGAAGATGCCGAGGTGAGCTTTAATGAGACGACCCCCGGGATCACCGTGAGAACGCACGACGGTAAAGTCTCGAGTTACGGGTCACCGGATGACGATCC
>Ga0315282_10001358_pt1 | contig 46128 bp, 36 predicted proteins | sample YL17G07_20_MG_FD_203693 | JGI IMG/M metagenome (GOLD analysis project Ga0315282, IMG submission 203693) | Sediment microbial communities from Yellowstone Lake, YNP, Wyoming, USA - YL17G07_20 | ecosystem: Environmental > Aquatic > Freshwater > Lake > Sediment | place: USA: Wyoming | collected...
TCGCCAATCCCTCTACCGGCGCATCGAGGACAGGGTCGAGCGGATGTTCGCCCGCGGCCTCGCGGACGAGGTCCGCGGGCTTCTCGGCCGGGGCGTCGGCGCGGACGCGCCGCCCTTCCGCGCCCTCGGCTACCGGCACGTCCTCAGGTATCTCGAGGGAGGGATTTCCCTGGAGGAGGCCAAGTCCCTGACCAAGATCGACACCCGCCATTACGCCAAGAGGCAGATGACCTGGTTTCGGAAAATGGAGGGCATCGCCTGGTTCTCCCCCGATGACAGGCAGGGTCTTGAGCAATATCTAGCAAAACAATTACAATAGGGCTGATGGAAAAAGCGCTTCTCGTCAACGTCGCCACGTCCAAGCGGGAAAAGGACGAAGCCGAGGAGTCCATGCGCGAACTGGCCGGACTGGCGGCGGCCGCCGGCGCCGAGGTCTCGCGGAAGGTCTTTCAGGCCCGGCCCAGGGTCAGCCCCCGGTATTTCGTCGGCGAGGGGAAGGCGGCCGAACTCGCCCGCCTGAGGGGCGAGGCGGGGGCCGACCTCGTCATCTTCGACCACAACCTCACCGCCACGCAGCAGCGCAACCTCGAGGACCGGATCAAGACCAAGGTCATCGACCGGACCCAGCTCATCCTCGACATCTTCGCCCAGAGGGCTCGGACCAACGAAGGGAAGCTCCAGGTCGAACTGGCCCAGCTCAATTATCTCCTGCCCCGCCTCAGAGGCCGCGGCCTCGGCCTGACCCAGCAGGGCGCCGGCATCGGGACCCGCGGCCCCGGCGAAAAGAAGCTCGAGGAAGACCGGAGGCGCATCACCGACCGGATCACGAAGATCAAGAAGGACATCTCGGGCCTCGAAAAGAGGCGCCTCAACCAGCGGGAGAGCCGCCGCGAGAGCCCGGTCCCGACGGTCTCTCTCGTCGGCTACACGAGCGCCGGAAAATCCACCTTGTTCAACCTCCTGACCGATGAACGGCGCTACACCTCGCCCAATCTGTTCTCGACGCTCGATCCCCTTCTGCGGCGGGTGTCCTACCCGGACGGCCTCCACTTTTTCCTGTCGGACACCGTCGGCTTCATCAAGAAGCTGCCCGTGGAGCTGGTGACATCGTTCCGGGCCACCCTGGAGGAGGTGCGGGAGGCGGACGCCGTCTGCCACATCATCGACCTGGCCTCGCCGGATTCCGAAAGCCATCTCGGCGCCGTCGAGACGATCTTGAAGGATATCGGGGCGGGCGGCCTGCCCGTCGTGAGGGTCCTCAACAAGATCGATCTCCTGCCCGAGGAAGAGCGCGAGCTTCTCGTCCGGCGGAACGCGGACCCGGCCGCCCGGACCGTGGCCATTTCCGCGAAAACCGGCCAGGGGGTCGAGGACCTGCTGGAGAAGCTCCGGTCCGTCCTCTTCCGCCGCCATCGCCTTTATCACCTCCGGGTGCCGAAGGACAAGCCGGAGATCACCCATTCCCTGCCGCGGCGGGCCATGATCCTAAGGAGACGGGAGAGCGAGCATTTCCTGGAGTTCAAGGTCATGGCCGATCCGGCGGTCATCGTCAATTTTCTGCCCTATCTCGAACAAGGAGATCCCTGGTGAAAAAAGTCTTTCTCGCCGTCATCGTCCTCTTCGGGACATGGGCCTGCGTCACCTTCGCCCCGGCTCCGCCGGCGTTCTACATCGAGGACCTGCCGTCGTCCGTGTCCACGCGGCTGACCCTCGACCAAAGGATCGCGGTCGACGAGGCCTGGAGGGACCTCCGGGAGGGCCGCGGCGACCGGGCCCGGCGCCAGCTCGTCAAGCTCGGCGAGGGCAATCCCGCCTACGCCGTGGGGATGGGTTTCGCCAGCCTCGCCCAGGCGGACATGGAGGCGGCCCAGGCAAATTTCCTCGAATCGCTCCGCCGCCTCCCTGACTTGGTCCTGGCCAACATCGGCTTGGCCCAGATCTACCGGTCCAGGGGCCGGGAGGATCTCGAATTCGCCCAGTACCGGGAGATCCTCCAGCGTGAGCCCGGCCACCCCTGGGCGGCGCCCCGAATGGACAAGCTCCGGGACGAGCTCGTTGCCGCTTCCCTGGCCGAAGCCAAGACGTCGGCCGCCGCCGGCAACCGGGTAGAGGCGAAACAGGCGCTGTTGAAAGCCCTCTCCTACGCCCCGGATTCCGCCGCCGCCAGCCTGGAGCTGGCCCGGATCTCGAGGCAGGAGAAGAAGGCGGGCGAGGCGCGCCTCTACTATAAAACGGCCGTCGACGCCCGGCCGGAGGACAAGGCCCTTCTGCGGGAGTATGCCGAGTTCCTCTACGAGACCGAGGAATTGGGGCAGAGCCTGGATCAATACGAAAAGCTGGCCGAGCTCGAGCCCGGCGACAAGGCCGTCGCCGCGAGGATCGAGGAGCTCAAGAACAAGCTCGGAGTCGTCGAGCTCCCCAGCCAGTACGGCCTCCTCGCGGCCCAGGAAAGCCTGAGCCGAGAGGACCTGGCGGCTCTTATCGCCGTCAAGTTCAAGGACTTCCTCAACGTCCCCGAGCGGCAGGCCCCGATCCTGGTCGACATCTCCACGTCGTGGGCCCAGAAGTTCATCATCAAGGTCGCCTCCCTGGGCGTGATGAGCGTCTTCGACAACCACACCTTCCAGCCCCGGAGGATCATCAACCGGGCCGATCTGGCGGACTCGGTCGTCCTGCTCATGGATTTCCTGAAGGGACGAGGGGCCAAGTTCGTCCCCCTGCTGGATATCCGGAGAATCCAGATCGCCGACGTCATGCCCGATAGCTACTACTTCCCGTCCATCGCCAGGGCCGTCGCCTGCCAGGTCATGGACCTCAGCCCGCAGCGGATGTTCGAGCCCGGGAAGATCGTCTCGGGGCGCGACGCCCTCAAGATCCTGGACATCGTGCTGGGGCTCGCCCGATGACCGCCGGAGGAGAAAGGATGGAGGACGCGATGGGAGCAATGCGAGAGGACATGGCGAACGGGGAACGCACCTCCAGGATCTTCACCCTGCCGAATGTCCTTTCGCTCGCCAGGATCCTCCTGACGCCCGTCTTCATCTGGGCGATGGTCCACCACCGGCCCTGGCTGGCGTTCGGCATCTTCGTCCTGGCCTCGGCCACGGACGCGTTGGACGGTTTCACGGCGCGCCATCTCCGGCTCAAGACGAACGTCGGCCTCTGGCTGGACCCGGCGGGAGACAAGATCCTGCTCACGGCGGCTCTCGTCTTTCTGTCCTTCCCGCGCTGGAGCGAGCCGAACGCCCTGCCCCTCTGGCTGACGGTCATCTGTATCGGCCGGGACGTCGTCATCGCCCTCGGAACGCTGATTTATATCTGGATCCGGGGGATGACCCATTTCAAGCCGTCCCTCTTCGGCAAGGCCAGCACGATCCTGGAGGTCACGGTCCTTCTCGCCGTCCTCCTGTTCAACGGCCTCGGTCTGGCGCCCCGGTCCCTGGGCGTTTTGTACGTCATGATGGCGGCGCTCGCCGGCATCTCCGGCCTCCATTACTTCATCGTCGGGATCATCCGCTTCTTCAAGACGGGAAAGAAGGCCGCTTCATAAGCCCGGCCCTTTGCTTTTGTCGTGGCTCGTGTTAAGATGCCGTTCGAGTTTCCGGAGTCAGGAGTATGGTCATGACGAACGCCAAGTCCTTTGACAGGATCGCACGCCGCATCGAAAACTTCCGCGACGAGATGGTTGACCTCCAGGTCCGCCTGACCGCCATCCCGGCCGTCGCCCCGGGAAGCGGCGGCGAGGGCGAAGCCCGGAAGGCCGATTTCCTGGCCTCCTGGCTGAAGCAGAACGGCTTCCTGGACGTCACCCTGATCAAGGCGCCGGATCTCGACGCCCCGGCCGGATACCGTCCCAACCTCCTGGCCTTCTGCAAGGGTCGGAGCTCGGCGCGGACGGCCTGGGTCATGACGCACACGGACATCGTTCCGCCGGGCGAGATGTCCCTCTGGACGGGCCATCCGTACAAGGCCTGGGTCGAAAAGGGGCGCATCTACGGCCGCGGCGTCGAGGACAACCAGCAGGACATGGTCGCCTCGCTCTTCGCCGTCAAGGCCTTCGCGGCCGAGGGGATCCTGCCCGCCTCCGACATCGGCATCGCCCTCGTCGCGGACGAGGAAACCGGGAGCGCCAAGGGGATCGGCTACGTTCTCGGCAACTGCGCGACGTTCCGCAAGCAGGATCTCATCATGGTGCCGGACGCCGGCAACCAGAACGGCACGATGATCGAGGTCGCCGAGAAGAGCATCCTCTGGCTCAAGATGAAAACCCTCGGCCGGCAGGCCCACGGCTCGACGCCCGAAAAGGGCATCAACAGCTTCAAGGCGGCCAGCTTTTTCGTCACCGCCCTGAACAGGCTGTACGATTTCTTCCCGGAGCGGGAGCGTCTTTTCGCCCCGCCGATCTCGACCTTCGAGCCGACCAAAAAGGAAGCCAACGTCCCGAACATCAACACCATCCCCGGCGAGGACATCTTTTACATGGACTGCCGGATCCTGCCGAGATACAAGGTCGAGGAGATCGAGAAGTGCATCAAGGCCATCGCCGCCGACATCTCGAAGACGCATAAGGTCAAGATCGAGATCGGCATCGAGCAGAAGGCCCCGGCCGCGCCGCCGACCTCCGCCAAGGCCCCCGTCGTCCTGGCCCTCCGGAAGGCCATCCAGGCGGTCTACCGCAAGGAGGCCCGGCCCATGGGCATCGGCGGCGGGACGGTCGCGGCGCTCTTCCGGCGGGCGGGATTCGAGGCGGCCTGCTGGTCGAAGCTGGACGATACGGCCCATCAGCCGAACGAATACTGCGTCATCGACAACATGGTGGGTGACGCCAAGGTCTTCGCCCACGTCTTCTTGCAGGAGTAAGAGATTACGGGAGGGGATTCCCGGGGAAAATCCGCTGGACGCGCTGGGCGATGCGGATCGTTTCGACATGGATGCCGACCGTGTCCTCGATCTCTGAGGCGTAGCCGCCCGCCAGGACCACGGCCACCGGGATGTGCAGGCGCCGCGCCCCCTCGATGACCAGGCGGTCCCTTTCCTTGAGCCCGGCCTTGGTCACCCGCAGGCCACCCAGCTGGTCCCGCTCATACGGATCGGCGCCGGCCAAATAGAGGACGAGGTCGGGCCGGCATTCCTGATAGATCCGGGGGATGTGGGCCCTGAGCCCGTCCAGGTATTTCGCGTCGCCGTCCCCGGCCCAGAGCAAGACGTCGAGCGTTCCGGGCGGCTTCTCGGCCGGATAGATGTCCATCTGGTGGATGGAAAAGGTGAAGACGTCGTCGCGCCCGCCGAAAATGGCCGCCGTCCCGTTTCCCTGGTGGAGGTCGCAGTCGACGATCATCACCCGCCGGCCATTCTTCTCCTGGATCATCTTTTCCACGGCCACGGCCACGTCGTTGAGGACGCAGAATCCCTCGCCGTGATCGCGGAAGGCGTGGTGGAACCCTCCCCCGATGTGCAGGGCCATCCCGCTCTTCAGCGCCTCGCGGGCCGCCAGGATGGTCCCGCCGACCGAGAGAAGCGCGAAGCGGAGGAGGTCCGGCGAGAACCGTAATTCCAGGGCCTGGATCTCGGCCGGGCTGAGGCTGCCCGTTTTCAGATGCTTGAGGTACCTGGCCGTATGGACGAGCAGGAGGTCCTCGTCCGAAGCCGGCCGGGGCCTGAGGAAATCCTCCCGGCGGGCCCCCATGGCCAGGAGATTTTCATAGACGAGGCGGTATTTCTGGAGGGGGAACACGTGCTTCCCGGTATCGAACATCCAGTACTCGTTGCTGTAGACGAGCTTGAAGGGGAAACGCTTGCCGACGAGCGATTTCAGGAGATCGAGGAATTCTCCCATGGCCAGCTAACCATACCAGAAATCCCGGCCGCGGTAAACCATGGGCGGGGGCGCCGGAGGGGCCGGATCCGCCCTTCACCGGCCCGGCGCCGGGTCATCTTGACGAAGTCGACGGGCAGGCGATATAGTATCCCGGCATGAGGCGAAAGCCGATACTCCAGCAACCGTTCCAGACAGGGAGGAAACCATGAAAATGCTGCTCGGGAAAGAATGGGTGGACCGCGAACAGAAGATCGAAGTCCGCGACCCCTTCGATAATTCGCTCATCGACACCGTCCCGCGGGCGACCGCGGCCGACGTGGAGAAGGCCCTGGCCGCGGCCGTCGAGGGATTCGAAATCGCCCGGAAGATGACCGTCTATGACCGGGCCCAGATCCTCTTCAAGACGGCCCGGATCGTCGAAAGCCGCCTGGAGGAATTCGCCAGGACGATCGCCCGCGAGGGCTCGAAGACCATCCGCGAGGCGCGCAAGGAATCGCGGCGGTGCGTCAACACGCTGACGATCTCGGCCGAGGAGGCCAAGCGCATCCAGGGAGAGACCATCCCCTTCAGCTCCTTCCCCGGCGGCGAGAAGCGCCGCGGCTACTACGAGCGCGTGCCGATCGGCGTCGTGCTGGCCATCACGCCGTTCAACGACCCGCTCAACCTCGTGGCCCACAAGCTCGGGCCGGCGGTCGCCGCGGGCAACTCCGTCATCCTCAAGCCGGCGACGGTCACACCGCTGTCCGGCGTCAAGCTCGTCGAGGCCTTCATGGAGGCCGGCCTGCCGCCCCTCGTCATGCAGGTCCTGACGGGATACGGCAGCGAGATCGGCGACGCGCTGGTCTCCGATCCGCGCCCCCGCATGGTCTCGTTCACGGGCGGCGTCGAGGCCGGGCTGCGCATCACGAAGCTGGCCGGCCTCAAGAAGATCGGCATGGAGCTCGGCTCCAACTCGCCGGTCATCGTCTGGAAGGACGCCGACCTCGACTGGGCCGCGGAGACCTGCGTCTCCGGCGCCTTCTGGGCGGCCGGGCAGAACTGCATCGGCGTCCAGCGGATCTACATCCACAAGGACATCTACGCGCCGTTCAAAGCGCGGTTCATCGAGTTCACCAAGAAATACCGGATCGGGGACAAGCTCAAGGAAGAGACGGACATGGGGCCCATGATCACCGAGGGCGAGGCCAAGCGCCTGGAAGGCTGGATCCGCGACGCGGAGAAGGCCGGGGCCAAGGTGCTCGCCGGCGGGCGCCGGACGGGCGCGCTCCTCGAGCCCACCGTCCTCGAGAACGTTCCCAAGACGGCCGTCATCCACCGGGAAGAGGTCTTCGGCCCGACGGTCAACCTATATCCCGTCGGCGACGCCGACGAAGCCTTGGCCGAAGCCAACAGCATCCCCTACGGCCTGCACGCGGCGCTGTTCACCCGGGACGTGGACATGGCCTTCAAGCTGGCCTACGGGCTGGACTGCGGCGGCGTGATGATCAACGACTCGACCGACTACCGGCTGGATTCGATGCCGTTCGGCGGCATCAAGAACTCCGGCCTGGGCCGGGAAGGGATCAAGTTCTCGCTCCAGGAAATGACGGAGCCCAAGGTCATTTGCTGGTACCTGCCGAAGTTCTGACGGACGGGGCCGAAGCCAGGCAATAAAAAAGGGACAGTCCCCGCAGGGGGGCTGTCCCTTTTGATTTATGCTCCTCAGATCTTGATCAAGATCTTCCTCTTGTAAAGCCAGTAGCACATCGACCACAGCAGGGCCCAGGCGGCCAGGCTGGTGGCGATGGCCGCCGTCGTCTCCCCCGCCCAACCGAAGGCCACGTTCGTGAACGGTCGGGGAAGGCTGCTGAGCCAAACCGTCCCCCCGCTCTCCTGGAACAGGTAGATGAAGAGGGAATTCATCCCAACGATGCCGAAGAAGGTCGTCCACCGCCGCAGGCCCTTGACGTCGATGACCCAGTAGCAAAGGGCCAGCATCAGCAGGCAGATGCCGCCGGTCGCGACGACGAACGAGCTCGTCGCGATGCGCTTGATCATGGGCGTGATCGGGATGAGGGCGAAGCCGGCGGCGATCGCCGCCGCCCCGATCCCGGCCAGGATGCCGAACTTCTTCTTCGCCGGCCGCGCGCTCATGAGCATCTGCCCGGCCAGCACGCCCCAGATCGTGTGGGCCGCCGTCGAGATGGCGTTGAACGAAACCCAGTGGCCGGCCGACAGCTCGCCCGAGATCATCATGTCCACCCATGAGCCGAAGTTGTGGTCGGGCACGAACGGCTGATTGAATCCCGGCACCCAGAAGACGCGGTAAAGGACCTCCGAGAGGAGGATCAGGCCGAAGCTTGCGGCGATCTGCCAGCGCGCCGGACGCCGCATCAGGAAATAGGCGATGAGAGTCGTCACGCCGAGCTGGGCCAGGACGTTCTGGAAGCGGAAGGTGATCCGGCCGGGCTCGATGCAGTAGAGCGCCCAGCCGAGGACGAGGAGGAGCAGGGCTCGGATGACGGCGTGGCGCGTGATCTGGGCGCGGCTGTCGCCGCGCCGCTCGCGCTTGGCCACCGACAGGGCCATGGCCGCGCCGACGATGAACATGAAGAAGGGCTGGACGAGATCCCACGGCCGCAGGCCGGCCCACGGATGGTGCTCGAACTGGAGGCCGAACCAGCCGAGGAAAGTGCCCTGGAGCGCGGGGCTGCGCAGGTGCTCGTAGATGAGCGTGCTTTCGCCGATGAGAAAGAACATCGTCAGCCCGCGGAAGAAATCGAGCGAGACGAGCCGTTCCCTGACGTCGGGCGCGGGATTCTCTGCGACGGCCATGCCTCACCTCCCTAAAAAACGTGCCTGGGAAAGGCCGGCCCGGGGCCACATGCCCAGGAGGAGAACATTATCCGGGCCCGGCGGCCGTGTCAAGCCGACAGACTGAAAAAGGTCGGCCGGGTCCGGCGGGGAGCGGAGTCTTCGGAGCGAACCGCAGAAGCGCGGCTGAGCGGCTCGAAGCTGCGCTTCTGATAAATATCTGAAACGAGTCTTGGATTTTCCAGGCCCAATATAGAGCGGGGAGCGGAGTCTTCGGAGCGAACCGTAAAAGTACGACGGAGGTTCTCGGAGTCGTGCTTTTGATAAATATCTGAAAAAATTAGCTATCTTTTAAGATATTTCGCGGAAGTGCGAGGAAAAAAAGGGGACAGTCCCCTCCGGGGGGCTGTCCCTCTCGGTTATTTACTTTTTGCGGCCGGGCTTCTTCGCCTTGACGGTTTTTTGGGCCGGAGCCGGCTTCTTCGTTTTCGCCTTGGCCGCGGCCGCGGCCGGATTCAGCAGGGCCGCGCGGGCCGCCGCCAGCCGGGCGATGGGCACGCGGAACGGCGAGCAGCTGACGTAGTCCAGGCCGACGAGATGACAAAACTCGATGCTCGACGGCTCGCCGCCGTGCTCGCCGCAGATGCCGAGATGGATCGTCGGCCGGGTCTTGCGGCCCTTCTCGACGGCGATCTTCATGAGCTGGCCGACGCCTCCCCGGTCGAGGACCTCGAACGGGTCCTTGGCGTAGATCTCTTTGGCGACGTAGGGGATGAGGAACCGGGCCGCGTCGTCGCGGCTCACCCCGAGCGTCGTTTGGGTCAGGTCGTTCGTGCCGAAGCTGAAGAATTCGGCCACGGTCGCGATCTCGTCGGCCGTGATGGCCCCGCGCGGGATCTCGATCATCGTCCCGACCAGGTATTTGAACTTGACTCCCTGCTCTTTCATGACCTCCTCGGCCACCCGCCGGACCAGCTTCTCCTGGTTCTGGAGCTCCTTGACGTGGCCGACGAGCGGGATCATGACCTCGGGCTCGACGTCGATCCCCTTCTTCTTCGTGGCCGCGGCGGCCTCGAAGATGGCCCGGGCCTGCATCTCCGTGATCTCGGGGTAGATGATGCCCAGCCGGCAGCCGCGGAATCCGAGCATCGGGTTGAACTCGTGCAGGGACTCGACGCGCTCCCGGACTTTTTCGAAGGGCAGACCCATCGTGCCCGCGACCTCGCGCTGTTCCTTCTCCTCGTGGGGCAGGAACTCATGGAGCGGGGGGTCGATCGTCCGGATGGTCACCGGGCGGCCGTTCATGGCCTCGAAGATGCCGGCGAAGTCGGCCCGCTGGAGGGGCAGGAGCTTGGCCAGGGCGGTTTTTCTCTGCTCGAGCGTGTCGGCCAGGATCATCTCCCGCATGGGACCGATCTTGCCCGCGCCGAAGAACATGTGCTCGGTCCGGCAGAGGCCGATGCCCTGGGCGCCGAAGGCGACCGCGTTGGCCGCCTGGTCGGGCTGGTCGGCGTTGGTCCGGATCTTGAGGGTGCGATATTTATCCGCCCAGGCCATGACCTTGGCGAACGTCTGATAGACCGGCGCCTGGGCCGGGTCGAGGGTTTTTTCGATCAGGACCTGGAGGACTTCGGACGGCTTGGTGTTGACCTTGCCCTCGATGACCTGGCCCGTCGTGCCGTCCAGGGAGATCCAGTCGCCTTCGTTGAGCGTCCGGCCCTTGACGGTCATCGTGCGCTTGCCGTAGTCGATGACGAGCTCGCCGCAGCCGGCGACGCAGACCCGGCCCATCTGCCGGGCGACCAAGGCAGCGTGGGAGGTCATCCCGCCGCGGGCCGTCAGGATGCCTTCGGCGGCGCCCATGCCCTTGATGTCCTCGGGCGAGGTCTCGATCCGGGTCAGGATGACCTTCTCGCCCCTCGCTCCCCAACCCTCGGCGTCCACGGAATTGAAGACGAGCCGGCCGCTGGCCGCGCCGGGGCCGGCGTTCAGGCCCTTGGCCAGCAGGCGCCCAGCCTTGACGGCGGCGTCCTTTTCCTTCAAGTCGAAGATCGGGCGGAGGAGCTGGTTGAGCTGATCCGGCTCGATGCGGATGAGGGCTTCCTTCTCGCTGATGAGTTTCTCGCCGACCATGTCCACGGCGATCTTGATCGCCGCGAACGCGGTCCGCTTGCCGACCCGGCACTGGAGCATGTAGAGCTTGCCCTGCTGGATCGTGAACTCGATATCCATCATGTCCGTGTAGTGTTTCTCGAGGGTATGGCGGATCTTCTCGAGCTGGGCCAGGGACTTGGGGTCGTCCTTCCTGAGCTCGGAGATCGGCAGCGGCGTCCGGATGCCGGCCACCACGTCCTCGCCCTGGGCGTTCATCAGGTACTCGCCGTAGAAGACGTTCTCGCCCGTGGCCGCGTCGCGGGTGAAGGCGACGCCCGTGCCCGAGTCCTGTCCCATGTTGCCGAAGACCATCGTCTGGACGTTGACCGCCGTCCCCCACGATTCGGGAATGTCGTACATCTTGCGGTAGGCGATGGCCCGGTCGTTCATCCAGGAGCTGAAGACGGCACCGATGGCCCCCCAGAGCTGCTTCATCGGGTCCTCGGGGAACTCCTGCCCGGTCTTCTCCTTGATGGCGAGCTTGAAGCGGGCCACGAGGTCCTTGAGATCGTCGGCCGTGAGGTCGGTGTCCTGATGGATCCCCCGCTCGTCCTTCTTCTTCTCGATGATCTCTTCGAACGGGTCGATGTCGTCCTTGTTGACCGGCTTGAGGCCGAGCACGACGTCGCCGTACATCTGGACGAAACGGCGATAGGAGTCGTAGACGAAACGCGGGTTGCCCGTCTTGGCGACGAGCGCGGCCGCCGTCTTGTCGGTCAGGCCGAGGTTGAGGATGGTGTCCATCATGCCCGGCATGGACGCCCGGGCCCCGGAGCGGATGGAGACCAGGAGGGGGTTGTCTGTGTCGCCGAGCTTCTGCCCGAGGGATTTTTCCAGGCGGGCCAGGTTCTTCCCGACCTCCTTCTTGACGTCATCGGGGATCCGCTTCCGGCTCTTGTAAAAAAGGTCGCAGACCTCGGTCGAAATCGTGAATCCGGGAGGGACGGGCAGACCGATCCCGGCCATCTCGGCCAGGTTGGCGCCCTTGCCGCCCAGGATGTTCTTCATGTCCTTGTTGCCCTCGGCGCAGCCGGCGCCGAAGAAATAGACGTACTTCTTAGCCATGGCTTGACTCCTTAAAAAATGTCCAAAGCAATATACACGGAAAAGACCGCGATTTCAAACGACCCTGCGGCCCGCCGAGAGCCCTATTTTATGGGAAAAAGCGTCTGATATTTCGCCAGGCCGGCCTTGAAAACCCGGATGGCTTCGCGGAGGTCCTTTTCATTGATGACGTAGGCGATCCGGACCTGGTCGGTGCCCAGCTCCGGGGTCGCATAGAAGCCCGGCGCCGGGGCCAACATGACGGTCTTCCCGTCCAGGGAGAATTCCGAGAGCATCCAGACCGTGAAGTGTTCCGCGTCCTTGACCGGCAGGCGGACGATGACGTAAAAGGCGCCCTGCGGCTTGCGGATGACGAGGCCGGGGACGTCTTTCAGGCCTTCGTAGAGGACATCCCGGCGCTTCTGCCACTCCGCCCGGACGGGCCCGAAGTAGTCCATGGGCATGTTGTAGGCCGCCAGCGCGGCCATCTGCTCGAGCGACGGCGGACAGAGGCGGGCCTGGGCGAACTTGAGGGCCGACTGGTAGAGGTCGGCGTTGCGGGTGATGATCATGCCGATGCGGGCGCCGCAGCAGCTGTATCTCTTGGAAATGCTGTCGACGACGACGACGCGGTCCTTGATGTCCTCGTACTCGAGGAGGCTCTTGTGCTTGAGGCCGTCGTAGATGAATTCCTTGTAGACCTCGTCGCCGATGAGAAAGAGGTCGTGCTTCTTGACGAGGCGGACGACGCGCTCCAGTTCCTCGGGCGTGTACACGGTCCCCGTCGGATTGTTGGGGGAGCAGACCAGGATGGCCCGAGTCCTCGGCGTGATCTTGGCCTCGATGGCCTCGATCGGGGGCAGCCGGAAGCCGTCCTCGACCCGCAGGGGCAGAGGGACGATCTTCATGCCGGCGAAGGAGGCGTAGCCGTTGTAGTTCGTGTAATAAGGCTCCGGGATGATGATTTCGTCGCCGACGTCGCCGACGACGGAGAACGTGAAATGGATGGCTTCGGACCCGCCCAGGGTGATGAGGATGTTGTCGGCGTCGAGCGGGATGTTGTAATGGCCGAAATAGCGGGCGACGGCCTGCCGGAGCTCGAGGAAGCCCTGGGCCGGGCCGTAGCCCAGCACGGGATCGCTGAATTGGTGGAAGGTGTCGATGACGCATTGGGGAGTGGGGATGTCGGGATCGCCGATATTCAGGTGAAAGACCTTGATGCCCTTGGCCTTGGCCGCGTCGGCGTACGGCTTGAGCTTCCGGATGGGAGACGCCTGGATGTCGAGGCCTCTCTGGGATATCTTCATGGATGGTTCCTCCGTGTACGATTAAAAGTCATTATAGGTCATGTGCCGCCGCCCGCGCAACCATCAGGAAAGTGTCGGTGGCAACGCAATTATGAGAACGGAGGGGTGGCACGGTGCCAGCCCCTTCCCGCCCGCAACGGAGCTCGGGCGCTCTGGCGCTGGAAAGCGAAGGGATGCCTGGGATGAACTGGGCAACGCCCCACAAAGATCACAGGAAGCCTGGATAAAGCAAAGCGTGCTGTGGAGTCCATATCAAAAGGCGGGTATCTCAGAGCGACGTGAGGACGGAAAGGGGCGCACCGGGACAGGACCCGTCCGACCTTTTAATCAGTTGCCAACGGCGGGCGAATCTGCTATTTTTGCGGGCGACAGGAGTATATAGGGGCGGTCATGGCCATCGACCGAAAAGCACGGATCAGGGACGTCAAGAACTGGGGCGATTATCACCTCCTGGCCATCGATGCGCCCGCCGTTGGCCGGGACGCCCGGCCGGGCCAGTTTGTCATGGTCAAGGTCGCCGACAATTCCTTTCCGCTTCTCCGGCGGCCGTTGAGCATCCACGACGCCGGCGCATCGGGCATCGAGCTGTTCTTCAAGGTCGCCGGCCTGGGGACGGGGATCCTGGCGGCAAAGAAGCCGGGAGACACGCTGGACATCCTCGGCCCTCTCGGCAAGGGCTATTCGCCGGGCGAGAACATCAAGAGCCAAAGAGCCTGCCTCGTCGGCGGCGGACGCGGCATCGCACCCCTCTATTTCCTCGGCCGGGAATTGAAGGCCAGGAAGGCCGTCGTCACCGTGCTCTACGGCGGACGCTCGGAGGCGGACATTCCCCTGAGAAAAAAATTCGAGGCGGCCGGCCTCGACCTCCGTTGCTCGACCGACGACGGAAGTTGTGGTTTCGCCGGCCTGGTCACCGATCTTCTCCGCGCGGAAATCGACAAGGCCGCGCTCGATCTCCTCTATGTCTGCGGGCCGGACGCCATGATGAAGGCCGTGGCCGGGCTGGCCCGCGAGCGGGGCATCCCCGCTCAATTCTCCCTCGAAGCCCTGATGGGCTGCGGCATCGGCGCCTGCTGGGGCTGCGTCCACCGCATCAGGAACGGGAGCGGCGACGGCTGGGTCAAGATCTGCGAAGAGGGCCCGGTCTTTCCCGGCGAACGGATTATCTGGACGGACTGACGAACATGACGGACCTTGCGATCGACCTGGGCTTCCTGAAACTCAGGAATCCCGTTCTCACGGCCAGCGGCACCTTCGGCTACGGGTTGGAGTTCGAGCCTTACGTCGCGTTCGACAAGCTCGGCGGGTTCGTGGTCAAGGGGCTCTACTTCCATCCCCGCGAGGGCAACCCGCCGCCGCGGCTGGTCGAGACGCCGAGCGGCCTGATCAACGCCATCGGGCTCCAGGGCATCGGGGTCGCGGCCTTCGCCGAAAAAGTCCTGCCCAGGCTCCGGGCGCTCGATACGGCCGTCCTCGTCAACGTCTGCGGCGGCGATGACGACGAGTATGTCGCGGTGGTCGAGTTCCTCGACCGCCAGGAAGGCATCGCGGCCTACGAGCTCAACATCTCCTGCCCCAACGTCAAGAAGGAAGGCCTCTGCCCGGCGCTTTTCCCCGAGCCGACGTTCGCCCTCGTCCGGCGGGTCAAGGCGGCGTCGCGACGTCCGGTCATCGTCAAGCTCTCTCCCAACGTCACGAACATCACCGAAATCGCCAAGGCCGCCGAGGAGGCGGGAGCGGACGCGCTGTCCCTCGTCAACACGTTCCTGGCCATGGCCGTGGACATCGAAACGCGGCGGCCCCGGCTGGGCAACACGTTCGGCGGCCTCAGTGGGCCGGCCATCCGGCCCCTGGCCGTGCGCATGGTGTACCAGGTGGCGTCCCGGGTCGGGATCCCGGTCATCGGCATGGGAGGGATCATGACGGGGGCCGACGCTCTCGAGTTCCTCATCGCCGGCGCCTCGGCGGTCGAGGTGGGGACGGCGAACTTCGCCGATCCCGACGCGGCCGTCCGCATCGTCCGCGAGATCGAGGGCTGGTGCGAGGCGCACGGCGTCGCCCGCGTGCGGGACATCGTGGGAACGGTCAAAACGTAAGCCGGGGGGCGGCCGGCGCGGCCGCCTCGCCCTGCAGCCGGGGAAAGGACGGAAACATGAACAAGGAGAATCGCGACAGGATCATCATCGCCCTGGACGTCCAGACCAAAGAAGAGGGCATCGTTCTCGTCAGCAAGCTCAAGGAGGCCTGGACGTTCAAGGTCGGCCTCGAGCTCTTCACGGCCGAAGGCCCGGCCTTCTTCAAGAAGCTCAGGGCGCTCCGCAAGGACATCTTCCTCGACCTCAAGCTTCATGACATCCCCAACACGGTGGCGGGCGCCGTCCGATCGTCGTTCCGCCACGGCGTCCGGATGATGACCATCCACGCGTCGGGAGGCCGGGAGATGATGGCCAGGGCCGCGGAGTCGGCCCGCCAGGCCGCCGCGGAAACGGACCGGCCGAAGCCCATCCTCCTCGGCGTGACCATCCTCACCAGTCTCAAGGGCCCCGATCTCGGCGAGATCGGCATGAGCCAAGACGTTTCCGCCCAGGTCCTCCGGCTGGCGGGGCTGGCCAAGGCCGCGGGCATGGACGGCGTCGTCTGCTCTCCCCAGGAGATCGAGGTCCTGCGGAAGGAATACGGGAAGGGCCTCGTCATCGTGACGCCCGGCATCCGGCCCCTGTGGGCGGCGGCCCAGGACCAGAAAAGGATCATGACGCCGGCCGAGGCCGTGACCAAGGGCGCCGATTATCTGGTCATCGGGAGGCCGATCACGGCGGCGCCTTCGCCGGCCGAGGCGTTCGAGAGGATCGTCGAGGAACTCGACCAAGCCTCCTGATTCCGGGCCGCACAGCGCGCCTCCGGGAAGGCGAAGGGCCCGGCGGGGATCAGATCACGCGGAACGCGAAAATTCCTCCGAGGACGAGTCCGCCGAGGAACAAGAGAACGAGGGCCGCAATGATGCTCATGCCGAAATACCCCATGACCTTTTCCTTGGGCGTATCCATCATGGGCGTTTCAAAGCCCAGGTACAGGACATAAAGGCCGTACACGTAGCCGAGCAGGCTCACGACGTGGAGAGCCGGGAAGATGTTCAGGATGCCGGTCGCCCAGCCCGGCGTCAGGCCGTAGGCGACCAGCTTGAAAGCGCTGGTCATGTTCCGTGCGGACGAGAAACCGGGCGCCAGGGCGTCGATGATGAAGGCGAGAATGCAGACGGTCACGAGGGAAAGCGCGTAGGCCAGGATCGCGTAGCTCAAGGCGCGGCTGACGCTCCACACCGGCACCCGCTCGAACGGAATCTGGGCGCGGAAGAGCATCCGGCCGACGAACTGGGCCGCGGGCGGGACGGCCGCAAGGATCAGGATATAGGACGAGAAAAGCCCGGAGACGGTCGCCGGCTCGGCCTTGATGCCGACCCAGGTCTCCTTCGGTTTCAGCAGTATCGACCGGACCCTGGCCATCCATTCCATGGCACCCTCCTGGCTGGACTCGCGTTGTCCAAAATATATGCCGTTCGAACCGGCGTGTCAATTCTCGCCGCGGCCGGGCGGGAGGAGAGAAGAAACGGGGGATCGTCCCGGGGAGGATGCGGCGCCGCCGGGGGGACGCAGGAACCCGCCATATCGGGGAGATGTTGGAGGCGCGGGTCGGACTCGAACCGACGAATAAAGGTTTTGCAGACCTCTCCCTTAGCCGCTTGGGTACCGCGCCGTATTTCTCGTGGGCATGAAAGACAAGAACCTGGAGCGGGCGATGGGACTTGAACCCACGACCTTCTGCATGGCAAGCAGACGTTCTACCACTGAACTACGCCCGCCCGCTCGTTCCTCACAGGAACGGCACGCCTTAAACTAGCAGAAATCCCCCGGCCTGTCAACCAAAGCGAAGCGGCCGCGGCGCGCGGGCGGCGACGACCGGCGGGAGGGGCGGAAACCGGCGTCCGGAGGCGGCGCGGACAGCCCGCTCCTTGACGATTCGGGATAAAAGAAAGGCAATAACCCCGGCGGGCCGGCCGCCGCGGCCGGGCCCGGAGGCCTTACCGGGTGACGTTGATCTGGACTTCGTCCCCCGGCGAGATGGCGTCGCGGCAGGACAGGACCTTGACCGTCGAGGTCGCCCCGCGGACGTCGATGATGATCATGCTTCCGATGGCCTCCCGGGGCAGGTCGGGCTTGGCCCGGTGGAAGACCGTGAGCTGGTCGCCGATCTGGACGCACTGCTGCCGGCCCATGTTGATCAGCGCCCACTTTCCCGTTCCGGCCAGGGTGAAGTTCTGGTCGATGTAAATGACCTGGCCGAGCTTGCCGACGTTCGGATCCATCTGGTCGTAGCCCTGGTCCTTGCCCATCTCGCCCTCGCCCTCCTCGTAGGGAATGAGGTAGTCGCCGACCCTGGCCGGCCAGAAGCTTCTCTCGATCTTGGCCACGGCCATCTTTTCCTCGAGCCGGACGACGCGGGCCCGGGCCAGGCGCCGCATGACCGTCCCGTAGGGCGGGACCTTGTTCTGGAGCCCGATGATCTGGAAGAGCTGGCCCATTTCGACGCCGTCGGCCTGTCCCTTGCCGAGGTAGATCACATCGAAATCGGCGAATTGATCCTTTTCGTTCATCAACTCGGCGCCGATGATGCGGAGGGTGGGCAGGGGCTTGTCGATCTCCAGCATGTAGAACGAGCCATAGAGGTCGGTATCGGTGATCATCTGGTAGGTGTCTTCGAAGATCTTGGCCCTCTGGATCTGGTCCTGGGCGAACGAGCGGCCCGGCAGGGCCAGGCAGGAGAAGATCAGGGCAAAGGATAAAAGACCCAGAAAACATCCCTTTTGGTTTTTCATGGTCATACCTCTTGGCCGATGGAGTCGCACTTGGCGGTATTATAATGGGCTGTCGTCGCCCCTGTCAATCCCCTCCGCGGGGGATAAAGACCCCCCCTCTCCGGGGACAGGCGCTCCAACCCCTGCCGGGAGAGGAGCTTCAGAAACATCTTCGCCCTCCGCCGGGACGCGGCCGGGCCGTATCCCGCCTGATTTCCGCCCCTGGAAGGGGCCAGGCGGCATTAGACAAACGCCGCCGCTTATATTAAAATGGCTCGTCCATTATCTTTAGTCGTGCCGAGGGACGCGATGTCCAAGAAAATTGTTGTCGCCCTGATCTTCGGAGGCCGCTCGCCCGAGCATGAAATCTCCCTGATATCGGCCTCGGCCATCCACCGGAACATGGACGGCGCCAAGTTCGAGGTCCGGTCCATTTACGTCACCAAGGCCGGCCTCTGGAGGTCCGTCGAGGCCCCGTCCCTGGACATCAAGGCCCTCTCCCGCGGCCGGGCCTTCTCCTTTCTTCCCTGGCAGGGCCGGGACCTCCGATGGAAGGTGCCCGCCGATATCTATTTTCCGGTCCTGCACGGCCGGTTCGGGGAAGACGGCACGATCCAGGGATTGCTCGAGATGGCGGACGTCCCCTACGTCGGCGCCGGCGTCCTGGGATCGGCCCTGGCCATGGACAAGGCGGCGGCCAAATCGCTGTTTAAGGAGCAGGGCCTTCCCGTCGTCCCCTGGCTCGTCGTCCGCGAGGAGGACTGGCGCGTCCGCAAGCAGGACATCCTCCGGCGGATCGGCAAGGACTTCGCCCCGCCCTTTTTCGTCAAGCCCGCCAACCTCGGCTCGAGCGTCGGCATCACCAAGGTCAAGGATCACCGGCGGGCCGGGGCGGCCCTGGAAACGGCCTTCCGCTACGACGCCAAGGTCCTCGTCGAGAAGGGCATCACGGGCCGGGAGATCGAGTGCAGCGTCCTCGGCAACGAGGCGCCCGAAGCGTCGCTCCCCGGCGAGGTCATCCCCTTCCGCGAATTCTACGATTACAACGATAAGTACGTCGACGGGAAGACGCGTTTCGTCGTCCCCGCCGGCCTCTCGCGCCCGCTGACCAAAAGAGTGCGGCGCCTGGCGGTCGAGGCCTTCAAGGCCCTGGAATGTTCGGGGATGGCCCGCGTGGACTTCTTCCTCGAAGCGCGGACCAACCATCTTTACGTCAACGAGGTCAATACGATCCCCGGCTTCACCGAGATCAGCATGTACCCGAAACTGTGGGAGGCCAGCGGCCTCCCCTTCCCCCGGCTCGTCGAGCGGCTCGTCTCCCTCGGCTTCGAACGGCACCGGGCCAGAAAGACTTGTATCGACAGGGGCCGCTGATGCGGATTCTGGGCATCGACTACGGAGACCGCCACGTCGGGCTCGCCTTGAGCGATCCTCTCCTGCTGACGGCCCAGCCGTTCGGGACCTACAAGCTGACCGGACGGGACAAGGAAGACCGGAAGTTCTTCCAGGACCTGGTCGCCGACAAGGATGTCCAGGAGATCGTCATCGGCGACCCGCTCCGGATGGACGGCAGTTCCGGGACCCGGGCCGAGAAGACGCGGCAGTTCTCCGCCTGGCTGAAGAAGGCGGTCGGGAAGCCCATTGTCTTTTTCGACGAGCGCCTGACGACCCGCGAAGCCCTGCATATTCTCAGCGAAGCCGGCGTCCGCGGCCGGGACAAGAAGGCCCACGAAGACCAGATCGCGGCCGTCATCATCCTTCAGACCTACCTGGAGTCGAAGCGCGGTGATTCGCATGCCCCTCAGGATCGCTAAGGCGGCGGTTCTCGCCGTTCTCATTCTCCTCCCGGCGCTCACCGGATGGATCGCCAGGGAATGCGCCGAGCCCGCGCCCGGACCGGGGGGGAGCGTTTTCTTCGAAGTCCAGAAAGGGGGAAGCGTCCGGGCGGTCGCCGGGAGCCTCGCGAAGCAGAAGATCATCAGGAGCTCCCTGGCCCTGACCCTGTACTACAACCTCTATGAGTCGCGCGCCCGGCTCAAGGCCGGCGAGTACGAATTCACGTTTCCCGCGAGCGCCAAGTCCGTGTTGGCCAAGATCGTCCGGGGCCGCGTGTATCTCCGGCCGGTGACGATCCCGGAAGGCCTGACGGGCGATGAAATCGCCGAGCTCCTTCGCGCCCGGACCGCGGCGGACGCGGCCGGCTTTCGGATGGCGTTCCGGGACGCCTCGCGGATCGTCGCATGGGACGACAGGGCTACGGACCTGGAGGGATACCTGTTCCCGGATACCTATCTCCTGCCGCGGAAGGCGACCGCCGGCGACTTCGTCGAGGCCATGACCGCTCAATTCCGGAAGGTCTTCGGGGAAGCCTGGCGGCGGCGGGCCGCGGACCTCGGCATGAGCGTCCGCGAGGCCGTCATCCTCGCTTCCCTCATCGAGAAGGAAACGGCCATCCCGGAGGAACGGCCGCTCGTTTCGGCGGTTTTCCACAATCGCCTCCGGATCGGCATGAAGCTCGACTGCGATCCGACGATCATCTACGGGCTCAAGCTCGAGGACAACTATTCCGGCCGGCTCCTCAGCCGCGATCTCAAGTTCGCTTCGCCGTACAACACGTATATCCACGCCGGCCTGCCGCCGGGCCCGATCTGCAACCCGGGACGGGCGTCCCTGGAAGCGGCGCTCTATCCGGCCTCCAACAATTATCTTTACTTTGTCGCCCAGGGCGACGGCAGTCACCGTTTCAGCCGTACTCTCTCCGAACATCTGCGGGCCGTCGAGCAGTACCATTTGAAAAAAAACTGAAATCTGATATATTCGTCCTCCTTTTCCTCTTGAAAAAAGCTTGCAGGCCGGGGAAAAGAAGCCGTAAAGAACTTTTACGTCAGTTGCGGAAATGCCCCCTGAAAAGGACGGGTTACAGTCGAAATGGTCGGCACTTACAGCCGAAACGATTGGCATAAGAATTGCAGTATCCTAAGTGCAAGCTCAAGTAGAATAGCTGAAGGAGGAAGAATGAAAGCCTCGAGAATAGCCATCGTTGGCCTTATCTCTCTTTTCACCGCGAGTTCGCTCGCCGTTTTCGGCCAGTCCATGGGCCAGCCCATGGGCCAGGCCACGATGCAGCAGAAACCGGAACCCGGGAAACCGGCGCCGAGACTCGGCCTTCCCAAAGAGATCAAGGCGATCATCCAGGAAGGGCTAGTGACCCGGCAGGGACGCCAGGACATCCCGTTCACGATCTTCAAGGCCATGGAATTCCCCGCGGGGCGAGGCATGCACGCGGTCCTGTTCTTCAAGGCTCGGAACGCGGACCTCGGCTATACGGTGCCCCTTGCCCCCCGCCCGGGCAACGCCTCCGCGCCGACGGCGGCGACCGCCGACGTCCGGGAGGTCCGCCTGGTCGCGGCCCTCGAGTTCTTCCAGCCCGATCAAACCGGCGTCCTCAAGGTCTACAGGGAACTGGGCTTCCCCGTGACGCTTCAGACGGAAAACGCCGGCTACGATCCCGCCAAGGAAGAGTGGTACTCGGTGGGGGTCGCCCTGCCTTACGGAAAATATACGGCGGGCATGTTCATCTCCGGCGTCGATCCGAAGACCGGGAAGCCGGACTTGCGGAAAGTCGGCGTCAGCTATTTCGACGTCGACATTCCCGGACCCGAGACGTACCAGGGCGGGCTCGAAACGACACCCATCTTCTTCGCCAGGGACATCCGCCAGATGGAATCGTACGAAGGCAAGCCGATCATCCACCGGGGCTTCTTCACCTATTCCGTCCTCCACTTCGTCCCCAACATCGACTCCGTCGTGACGGCCGAGGACAACTCGCAGATCGAGGCTTTCTTCATCGTTCTCGGCGCCAAGGAAGCCGGCGTCGAGTCGGCCGCCGGTCCGGCCTCGCCGAAATTCTCCATCGAAGCCGCTTTCGAGCTCCAGAAAGAGGACGGCGCGTCCGTCATCAAATGGGAAACGAAACAGTTCAACACCCAGTACGTCTCCCAGGTGCTCCCGTTGAAGCAGCCGGCGGACAAATCGGCACTCCCCGCCGGCAGGTACGTGCTCATCGTCAAGGTCAAGGACCTTTTCTCCGGATCCCTCGTCGACAAGAAGGTCCCCTTCGACGTGAGATAGGGAAGCGCTTCCGGCGCTATTTTTTCAGGTACTCCAGGAGCTGTTTCGCCACGGCCGCCTTCGGATGGGCGGGGGCGAGCTGGAGGAATTTTTCCAGATTGGCGACGGCCTCCGGGACCTTGTTCTGCCCGATCATCAGCGTTCCGATCTCGTAATAGGCCTCGGCGTAGTCCGGCTTGAGCTCGATGGTCTTCTGGAACTGGGCCAGGGCAGGCTCCGGCTCTCCCGTGCCGGTCAGGCAGAGGCCCAGGTTGTAGTGGCCGTCGGCGTCGTCGGGGCTGAGGTTGACGAACTTCTCGTAAAAAGGCTTGGCCTCGGCGAGATTCCCCGCCTTGGCCAGGGCCTCCCCGATTTCCTTGTTGGCGCTGGGGCTCGCCGGATTGAGCTCGGCCGCCTTCTTGAAGGCGGCCAGCGACTCATCGGGCTTCTCCAGCTTCTTGTAGGCGAGGCCGAGGTTGAGATAATAATGCCAGCTCCCCGGGTCCAGCTTGATGGCCTGTTCGTAGGCGGCGGCCGCCTCGGCGAAGGAACCTCCGCTGTAGGATTTATTCCCCTTGAGGAAGAGCTGGTCGGCTTCCGACAGGCTCTTTCGGATCTCCTCGGAGGCCGGCTTCATCCGGACCTCGAACTTGGACGTCTCATCGATGCTCACCCGGACCTCGCTCGAGGTGGGAACTAAGCCGTCCTTCTTGAGACGGACCAGATAGATCCCCGGCGTGAGACCCACCTGCATGAACTTGCCGGTCTTGTCGGTCTGAAGCTCGTAATGGACGCTCGACGTCCGCTGGAAGACGATGCTGACGGACACTTTCTCGATAGGATTGCCGGCGGCGTCCAGGACGGTTCCCTGGATGCGGCCCTGCGTCTGGGCCCAGGCGGCCGGCAGGGCCAGGGCCAGGACCATGGCGATGAAACCGCTTTTCTTGATCATGGAGACTCTCCTATTTCTGTCCGAGGTCCTTCTTCGCTCTCTCCTCGAGGCTCTTGGCGACGGGCTGTTCCGGAACGAGCGACAGCGATTTCTCGAGCAGGGGCAGGGCCTTGTCCGGATGGCCGAGGTTCAGGTGGCACTCGGCCGCCAGGTTGAGAACGCTGATCTCCGTGGCCTCGGCCATGAGCTTTTCGAGATAGGCCAGCGAGGACGCCCAATCCTTCAGGCCGGCGTAGTCGAGGGCGATGACCTTGGCCGCCTCCCTCTCCGGCACCTTCTCGTAGAGGGGCAGGGCCTGGCGGAGGGAGTCCGCGTGCCGGCCGAGTCCGAAGAGGGACTTGGCCAGGAGGAGGCGGGCTGCGGGGTCGTCCCTGGCTTCCAGGGCCCGCTCGAGGACGCTCCGGGCGCGCTCATAATCCCCGGCCAGGAAATATTCCGAGCCGAGGGTCCTCAGGTGCAGGGGGCCCGGGAAAGGTCCCTGGAGCCTGGCGTAGACCCAGGGCAGGACCGGGAAGGAGTTGGCCAGGACGATGAAATTTTCCTTCTCCATGAGGACCTTCTGACCCGACGGGGCCAGGGCCGAGACCTCGGCCCGGTAGTACCCGGGGGCGACGCCCGTCAGGGGGAACGCGGCCGTCAGGGAAACCGTCGCGGCATCGCCGCCGGCCGCGGCGGCCTCGGTGACGGGGAAACGGCCGAGGCTCCGGCCGCCTTCGACGGCGAAGATCTCGACGACGAAGGTCGGCCGGCCGGGGAGCTTCAGCTTATCGAGATTCCAGGCCTGAACATAAAGGCCAAGCTTCTCGGCCGGAAGGAATTCGTTGCGGGCGCCGACGAGATACTGGAAGCCGTCGAAGGCGAAGGCCTTGAGGTCGGACTTCTGGGCCTCGGCGACGGCTTCGCGGCCGTGGAAAAGGAGCGGAACGCTGAGCCCCGCTTGCCCCTCCCCGGGGACCGCGAGCCGGATCTCGAAGGAAGAAAAGTCCTTGGCGGTCTTGTTCTTCAGCAGAAACAGGGCCTTCTGCGCGCCGGGGATGACGGGCAGGAGGTCCTGGAAGGCGAAGCGCTGGCGCTCGTGGGCCTGGTATTGTTCCGCCGTCAGCCTCAGCGGGATCTCCTGTGTGGTCTCGTAGATGGGAAGCCCCCGGCCGTCTTCCAGGCGGATGACGAGTTCGAAGCTGGCGTAAATCACGTTGTTGTCGCTCGCGAAATTCATCTTCTCCGGCTCGATCGACCAGAACAGGAACGGCTGTCCGGCCGTCTTGAGGACCCTCACCTGGAAGGCGCTTTCGATGTACTTGTCGGCGTACTCGGTCTCGATGAAATCCTTGTAGGCGAGGTACGAGCGGGCGTAGGCGTCGGAGTACTTTTTCTCCGGGGAATTCTTGATGGAGGCGAGGAGGCTCGTCGACGAGAGACTGCTCGAGCCGGTGATCGTGTCCTCGGGAATGTAGCTCCGCGACGCGGAGGCCAGCTCGGAGCTGACCTTCCTGACCTGCTGGAGGGCGGTCGACCGCTGGGAGGTGTCGATCATTCCCTGGGGGATGGCCAGCTTTTCCGGGCCCTCGATGCCGGGGTAGTACAACCGGTAATCGCCGATGCCCTGGGGCTGGTAGAAGATGAGGTAGAAATAAGCCGGCAGGCCGAATTGCTCCTCGCCCTTGTAGAACCAGAGTTCGCACGGCCAGATCTCGGAGTTGGTCGTGTACAACTGGCGTTCGAGAGGCTTGCCGAGGAGCAGATAGTAGAAGCCCCGCTCCGTCTGGCTCCCCCGTTTCGGCGAATCGTGGCCGAAGGTCCGGTCCGCGAAGCGGATCCGTTCCATGTACTCTTTCTGGAACTCGTTTTCAGACGTGTCCGGCGTCGCGTCGCGCATCCGCCAGAAGAAGATGATGAACTTGGCCCGCTCGGCGCGCGTCCGGAGCGAGCGGAAGACGTCCCTCTCGGTCTTGCTGATGATCGGCGAGACATCTTCGAGCCACGTCCGTTCTTCGGGTGTTAGTTTTTCCTGGGAGAAAAGGGCGCCAGAAACCAGGAGGGTCAAGAGGAGAACTCCAAGCGTTTTTGCTTTCATGCGCATCACGTCTCTTCGGCTAAGATATCATACGCCCGAGCGGGATTCAAATTCGCGCAAAAAACCACTTGAAGTGCGCGGAAATGTTGTTTACAGTAACGGTACGGGGAGGGAATAATGACCAAAAAACTCTGTCTGTTTCTTGTGTCCGTCCTTCTCTTGGGGAGCGCGGCCCTGCCGCAGTCCCGCGAAACCGGGGCCATCAGGGGAATCGTCACGGATGAGACAAACGCGCCCCTGCCCGGCGTCAACGTGACGCTGACGGGTGGAAATCTCATGGGCGTCCGGACCTTCATCACCGACGCGAGCGGGGAATTCCGCTTCCCAGCCCTGCCGCCGGGCGAATATCAGGTCAAGGCGGAACTCCAGGGCTTCGGGACGGTCGTCCGCGAGAAGATCCGGCTGACGACGACGATAACGCTGGCCGTGGACATCCAGCTGAAGCCGTCGAAGATCTCCGAGGAAGTCACGGTCATCGCCCAGGCGCCGACCGTCGACGTCAAGTCCACGGAAACGGCCTCCGTCACCCTGAGCAACGAGATCCTGCGCAACATCCCGTACTCGCAGTTCACGGCCGACATCGTCAACCTGGCGCCCGGCGTCAACAACGACGTCGCCTTCGGCGCCTCGGAGAGCACCGGCATCGCCTATTCCATGGACGGCGTCAACGTCGCCGACCCCGAGGCGGGCTCGGCCTGGGTCTTCCTGGACCACAACATCATCGAAGAGGCCAAGGTCATGGGCCTGGGCCTGCCCGCGGAATACGGGAACTTCACCGGCGTCATCTTCAATCTCATCACCAAGTCCGGCGGCAACCAGTTCTCCGGCCACTTCGAGTTCGACTACCAAGGCAAGACGAGCGACTGGCCGCATCACCTCTGGCAGACAGAGAACAACTCCCACTACGCCGCGGACTTTCCCGATGTCACGGCCCCCGTCGAGAAGATGGTCGATATCAGCGGACACGTCGGCGGGCCGATCAAGAAGGACAAGCTCTGGTTCTACGCCGGGCTCCAATGGTACCGGACCCAGAACTATCCGACGGGCTTCCCGCTGGCTTCGGATTACAAACAGCCCCACGGCTTTTTCAAGCTGACGTCGCAGCTCTCTCGGCGGACCAACGCCACGGCGTCGGTCCAGATCGACACCTACGACGGAAATTACCGCGACGGCGCCTACAACACCGCGCCCGAGGCGACCGTCACCCAGAAGTCTCCGGAAATCGTCGCCAATTTCACGCTGACCCACATCCTCAGTTCCACAACGTTCTTCGACGTCAAGGCGGCCTATTTCTCCGGCTACTACAACCTCGAACCCGCGGCGGGGCGGGACGTCAACGCCCATTACAGCATCGACCAGGACTGGTATTCCGGCAACTCCTATTATTACTCGCTCAACGACCGGAGCCGCTTCCAGGCCAACGCCAGCCTCAGCCACTACGCCGAGGATTTCATCAAGGGCAACCACGACTTCAAGTTCGGCGTCGAAGCGGAGCGCTCCTGGGCCAGAACCCGCTACGGCTACACGGGAGCGAACCATACCTATTATGTCGACCTCGTCGGCCAGGGGTATAACGGCTATTATAACGGCCCGTACCGTAAATACGAGTGGGACGGCTACGACAACAACACGCACTACACGCGCCTGGAGGCCTTCGCCCAGGATTCCTGGCAGATCACCAAGCGCTTGAACATCAGCGTCGGCGCCCGTCTCAGCCAGTTCTGGGGACAGGTCAAGGGCATCAGCGGCAGCGTCTACAAGAACACGCGCCTGGCCCCCCGCATCGGCTTCACCTTCGACCTCCTCGGCGATAAGACGACGATCCTCAAGGCCCACTGGGGCCAGTTCACCGAGGCCATGCTGACCAAGATGATCGACCGGATGGGCCCCGTCTCGGCGCGCAGCGACTACATCGGATACAGATGGGACTTGGGTACCGAGCAGTGGGTGGAATCCTTCCTCAACCCCGCCCTCGTCTACGAGGTGGAGGACGGCCTGAAACACCCGTATATGAGCCAGTTCACCGTGGGCATCGAGCGGGAGCTCTTCAAGGATACCTCGATCTCGCTGACCTACGTATCCCGGGACTGGAAGAACCCGGTCGGCGTCTATGACACGGCCACGGATTATGATCTCATCACCCTTCCCGACGAGGGCTACGGCTCGTACCAGGTCTACGACAGGACATCGGGCAACGACCACCATTATGTCATCGCCAATATCAAAAAAGGCGACCCCTGGATCCTCGTCGATCCTTATCGGAACTACCGGGGCCTCGAGGTCCTCTTCAACAAGCGCTTCTCCAACCGCTGGCAGCTGCTGGCGTCCTACGTCTACGGCAAGGCCAAGGGGACGCTCGACAACGCCTTCGGCGAGGACATCGGCGGCTGGAACGACATTGCCGCCGATCCGAACACCTGGATCAACGCCAAAGGCACGCTGACCAACGACCCGACGCATATGATCAAGCTCCAGGGAACCTACGTCCTGCCCTACGGCGTCAACTTCAACGCCGCCTTCTCGGCCATCACCGGGAACGCCTGGGCGAACCAGTACCGGACCTACAGCACGGCTCAGGGGAAAGAAACTATCTTCATCGAGCCGCGCGGCTCCCACCACTACAAAATGCGGAAGACGCTGGACATCCGGCTGGAAAAAACGTTCACCCTGGCCAGGAAGTACAAGCTGGGCCTCATCCTGGACGTCTTCAACGTGTTCAACGACGATTCCGTCACGGAATGGGGCACGAAGCTCGGCTACGATTATTTCCCGGGGGATTGGACCTCCACCGGCGGCCACCAGCTTTCCTCCCTGGCCCTGCCCAGGCGGGCCAGGCTGGGCATCCGGCTGACCTTCTAGGCCTAAGACAGAAGCTCGAACGTGGGGCGGCGGGAGTCCCGCCGCCCCCCTTTTTTTTGGAGTGGACGAAAGTAAATCTCTTGACACGGGCGCGGGGAATTCATCATACTAGGCATACGAGTATCAAGCGTTACCACAAAAGCATGAAGATTCCGGCGGCCAGAGACTTGCATCGTCAGACCTGCCGGATGGCCTACATCCTCAATCCCGGGCTTTAACGGCCCGGCCGTTAAGCTATAATCCCATGAATCATCCATCGGCGTTCGCCGTTTGAGGAGGTGCAACAAGGGGAAAGGCAATGATGGCACAGTCAGAGTTCATCGGTTTAGAAACAACGAATTGGAGGGAAAAATGAAAAAACCTATTCTGATCGCACTCGTACTCCTCCTGATCTCCTCCTTCACGTTCTCCCAGTCGCGGGAAACGGGAGCCATTACCGGCACGGTCTCCGACGAGCAGGGAAGCCCGCTGCCCGGCGTCAACCTGACCTTGACCAGCCCGGCCCTGATGGGCACGAGGACGGCCGTCAGCGACGCCTCCGGGAATTTCCGCTTCCCCGCCCTGCCCCCCGGGACGTACAGCGTGAAGGCCGAACTTCAAGGCTTCGGCGCCATCGTCCAGGAGAACATCCGGCTGACGACGACCACCACCCTGGCGCTGACGCTCACCATGAAGCCGGCGACGGTCGCCGAACAGGTCACGGTCATCGCCAAGGCCCCGACCATCGACGTCAAGTCCACGGAAACGGCCTCCGTAACCCTCGGCAACGACGTCCTGCGCAACATCCCCAACGCGCAGTTCTCGACCGACATCGTCAACATGGCCCCCGGCGTCAACGGTGACGTCGCCTACGGAGCGGCGTATGGACGAGGCGTGTCGTGGCAGATGGACGGCGTCGGCGTCGGCGACCCCGATTACGGAACGGCCTGGGTCTTCGTCGATTACAACATCATCGAGGAAGCCAAGGTCATGGGCATCGGCCTGCCCGCCGAATACGGCAACTTCACCGGCGTCATCTTCAACATCGTCACGAAATCCGGCGGCAACCAGTTCTCCGGCCATTTCGAGGCCGACTTCCAGGGGAACAAGGCGCGGGATAACATCAAGGCCTCCTTCCCCGGAGGCTCGTTCTGGGGCACGGAAAACAACGGGGCCTATCTTGCCGACTGGGACCTCACGTCGCCCCTCGAGAAGCTCTTCGACATCAACGCCCATCTCGGCGGCCCGATCGTCAAGGACAAGCTGTGGTTCTACGCCGGGGCCCAATGGTACCGGTCCCAGGATTGGGTCACGGGCTTCCCCTACGCCCAGGACTACAAACAGCCCCGGCTTTTCTTCAAGTTGAGCTCCCAGCTCAACGCCAAGACGAACGCCAGCGCCGCGGTCGAATGGGACAACTACAACGGGACGTACCGCGGCGCCGCGGCCAGGGTCATGCCCGACGCCACCCGCGACCAGATCGACCCCGAGGTCGTCTTCAACTTCAACCTGACCCATATCCTCTCCCCCAGCACATTCTTCGACGTCAAGGCCGCGTACTTCAGCGGCTATTACAACCTCGAGCCGCGGTCGGGCCGGGACGTCTACATGCACTACTTCCTCAACGACAACCCGAACATCGAGGGCAACCAGGCGCACTGGAAGTACTACAACTGGGGCAGTTACGCCGAGCACGACCGGTCCCGGCTGCAGATCAACGCCAGCATGACTCACTACGCCGAGGACTTCATCAAGGGCAATCACGACTTCAAGTTCGGCGTCGAGTTCGAGCACTCCAGGGTCAAGAACCTCTTCTCATACACGGGCGCCTATCATATACGGTATTATGATAAATGGAATGCCACCTACCAAGGGAACTACAGCGCCTACCAGTACGATGGCTACAACGCCCGGACCAATATCACCCGTCTGGAAGGATTCGCCCAGGATGCCTGGCAGATCACCAAGCGCCTGAACATCAGCGTCGGCGTCCGGGCCAGCCAGAACTGGGGGAAGATCGTCGGGGTCTCCGGGACACCGTGGAGCACCTTCCGGCTGGCGCCGCGCATCGGCCTCAGCTACGACCTTCTCGGCGACAAGACAACCGTTCTCAAGGCCCACTACGGCGAATTCACGGACGGTATGTACGCCTCGTTCCTCGACAGGATGAGCCCGAACTTTTCGGACTGGAAACTGTTATATTGGGATCCCTCCCTCAACGATGGGGCGGGGGATTGGTACGAAGATACCAGCGCGCGCATCACTCACGGCACGTGGACCATCGATCCGGGCATCAAGCATCCCTTCATGAGGCAGTTCACGGTCGGCATCGAGCGCGAGCTCTTCAAGGACACGTCTCTGTCGGTCACCTATATCAACCGCAGCTATCACAACATGGTCACCTGTTACAACGCCCTGGCCACGTATGGGGCGGTCCCGTACACTGTCGACGTGGCCGGCGCCGTCAACAGCGACTTCACCCTCTACGACCTCACCTCTGAAGGGGCGACCGCGTGGCACATCGCCAACGTCGACAAGCTCAAGGAGCTCTACTCGGGTCTCGGCATCAACATCAATCCCTACCGGAAGTACTGGGGCCTCGAGTTCCTGTTCAACAAGCGCTTCTCGAACAGGTGGCAGATGATGGCCTCCTACGTTTACTCGCAGGCCAAGGGGACCCTGGACAATACCTCCGCCTCGGACGACCTCGGTTGGAACAAGTGGTACGATCCCAACTACTGGATCAACGCCGACGGCCATGTGACGGGCGACCCGACACACATGATCAAGCTCCAAGGGACGTATCTCCTGCCCCTCGACATCTCTTTCAACGTCTATTTCCACGCCATTACGGGAGATGCCTGGGCCCAGCAATACAGAACCGGGAGCCATGATCTCAACCAGGGGAGAATCACCTTTTATACGGAGGCGGCCGGCTCCCACCACTATCCCATGGCCAAGTCGCTCGACGTGCGGCTCGAGAAGACGTTCCGCCTGGCGGAGAAATACAAGCTGGGCATCATCTTCGACGTCTTCAACGTCTTCAACGACGACAGCATCACGAGCTGGGGGACCCAGATCGGTTACGACTGGAACGGCAGCCTCGATGATCCCGAATGGCCCTACGCGTACTCGACCCAGGGCCATGACCTTAACGACATCGTCTTGCCCAGGAGAGCCCGGGTCGGCCTCCGGTTGACCTTCTAGAACCGCTCCACGCAGAAGCTCGAAAGGGCGGCGGGCCATCCCGCCGCCCTTTTTTATTTCGGGGACACAATACTCATTTCCGAATTTCCCCGGCGTCCCGAGTTGTGATAAAATTCATCGATCCGCATGAAAGCCCGCAAGAAGCCCATCCTCCTGGCCGCCGCGCTGGTCGTCGCGGCGGCCGCGGCCTATGTCCTCTTTTTCTCCGGAGCGCCGGACTTCGCCTCGCTCCGCAAAGGCCGGGACTTCAATGTCATCGTCATCACCCTGGACACGACCCGGGCCGACCGCCTGCCGTGCTACGGCCGCACGGACCTCGAGACGCCGACGATTGACCGCTTCGCGGCGAGCGGCGTCCGCTTCGAGAAGTGCTTCGCCCAGACGCCGCTGACGCTCCCCTCCCACACGACCCTCATGACCGGGACCCTGCCGCTCTATCACGGCGTCAGGGACAACGGCGGTTTCTTCGTTCCCCAGAAGCTCGAGACGATGGCCGAGCTTTTCAAGGGCCGGGGCTATGCGACCGGGGCCTTCATCGCGGCCTACGTCCTCGATTCCAAGTGGGGTCTGAACCAGGGCTTCGACACCTACTTCGATAGGTTCGATATGAGCAAGTTCAAGCGGATTTCCCTGGGGACCGTCCAGCGGCCGGCCAACGAGGTCATGGACGAGGCCCTGCCCTGGCTGGAGAAGAAGAAGGGCGGCAAGTTCTTCGCCTGGATCCATCTCTATGACCCGCACTCCCCTTACGAGCCGCCGGCGCCGTACGACAAGATGTACGCCGATCGTCCTTATCTCGGCGAAATCGCCTTCGCCGACTCCCAGCTCAAGCGTCTCTGGGATTTCCTCGAATCGAACGGCCTGCTGCGGAACACGTTCATCGTCTTCGCCGGCGACCACGGCGAGAGCCTGGGCGAGCACGAGGAGCAGTCGCACGGCTTCTTCGTCTACCACGCCGCCGTCCACGTCCCCCTGATCATCGTCACCCCCTTCCCCAAGCTCCAGGGAGTGGTCTCGGCCGAGGTCACGGCCCTCGTCGACGTCCTGCCGACCGTCTGCGACATGACCGGCCTTCGCGTCCCGGCCGAAGTCCAGGGGAAGAGCCTCCTACCCACATTTTTCGGGCGCCGCCGGAAGGAGACGCCCCTGGCCTACAGCGAGACCTTCTACCCCCGCTTCCACTACGGCTGGTCCGATCTCAAGAGCGTCCAGAACGACCGCTACAAGCTCATCCTGGCCCCCGTGCCCGAGCTCTACGACGTCGTCGCCGATCCCCGCGAGGAAAAGAACCTCGTCTACCTCGAGAAGCGCGTTTACGAAAAGCTGAACGCCGAGGCCGAAGCCTTCATCCGGAAGGCGAGCCAGAACGCCTATGAGATGGACACTTCGAAGATCGACGAAGAGACCCGAGAGAAGCTGTCCGCCCTGGGCTACGTCGGCTCGTTCACGGACCCGGCCAAGCTCAAGGGAAAGAAGCTGGGCAACCCCAAGGAGAAGATCGTCGTCTTCAACGCCCTGTCCGAAGCTCGCGAGATGGGCATGAACGGCAAGCCGGAGGAGGCGATCAAGATGATCAAGGACATCATCGCCGACGACCCGGATATCACCGACGCCTATTTTTCCATCGGCAACATTTATTTCCAGGAGCAGAAGTACGAGAAGGCCATCGAGTACTTTACGCAGGTCCTGGGCCGGAAGCCCGACGACTCCTTTGCCGCCATCAATATCACCCTGGCCTACGAGGGCATGGGCAAGTTCGATGAGGCCGAGAGGTTCGTCCTCGACTATCTCAAGAAAGGCTTCGAGGAGCCCCAGTTCTACTTCATGCTCGGCAACATGAACTTCCTGCAGAAGAAGTACGACAAGGCCATTCTCTATTTCGAAAAGTGCATCTCGCTCAACACAGAGTCCGCCGGCTCATACAGCCTGCTGGCGGCGATCGCCATCGTCCAGGACGACCTGCCCCGGGCGGAGGAGAACGTCCGCAAGGCCCTCGAGATCAACCCCCGCCTGGCGAACATCCACTACAACTTGGCCCAGATCGCCGAAAAACGGGGCCGCCTGGACGAGGCGGAAAAGGAATACCTGAACGAGCTCGAGATCTCCCCCAAGCATTTCAAGTCCATGTACAATCTGTCCCGCCTCTACCGAACCGAGGGACGCGAGGCCCAGGAGCTCGACTACCTGAACCGGTGCCTGGAGGCCGACCCCGGCTTCCCCCTCACATATTTCTATCTCGCCCGCATTCATCTCAACCGGGGCGAGCGCTACCAGGAGGCCGTCGATCTCGTCAAGAAGGGCATCGACCTCAAGCCCGATAAGAAGGAGCTCCCGCTCGGCTACTTCCTGCTGGCCGACCTTTATAATCGCCTCGGCGACGCCGCCCGCTCGCAGGAATGCGCGCAGAAGGGCCAGGCTCTCGCCGCTTCGCTGCCGGCGGGCGAAAAGTAAGCCGGCCGCTCGCCGTTTTCCTCTTTTCGGAAACGCTCGAAAAATTTTTTTAAAAATCGCGGGAAAGCTCTTGCATTCGCGGCCGCCGCGTTCTAAACTGAAAATCCCGGTCATGAGATTCATCGCCGACCTCCATATACACTCAAAATTTTCGAGGGCCACGTCGCGGGACATGGTCCTCGACACGCTCGCCTACTGGGCCAAGGTCAAGGGCATCCGCCTCCTCGCCACCGGCGATTTCACCCACCCGGAATGGCTCTTCCTGATGAAGGCCAAGCTCAAACCGTCGGGCAACGGCTTCTTCGAGCTGAAGAACGGCGTCCAGGCGCCCGAGGACCCGCATTTCCAGGGCCTCCCCTTCTCGTCCAAGGACGTCTCCTTCATCCTGTCGACCGAGCTGAGCTTCATCTATTCGAAGGGCGGCAAGGTCCGCAAGATCCACGTCATGCTCATCGCCCCGGACTTCGAGTCCGTCGAGCGGATCAACGGGCGGCTCTCGGCCATCGGCAACCTGCGGTCCGACGGCCGGCCCATCCTCGGCATGGACGTCCGGCTCTTCACCCGGATGGTCGTCGACACCTGCCCGCGCTGCGTCATCATTCCCTCCCACATCTGGACGCCGTGGTTCTCGCTCTTTGGCGCCAACTCGGGCTTCGATTCGATCGAGGAGTGCTTCGAGGAGATGACGCCGTCCATTTTCGCCCTGGAGACGGGCCTGTCCTCCGATCCGCCCATGAACGGGCGGCTGTCCGCCCTCGACCGCTTCGCCCTCGTCTCGAATTCCGACGCCCACTCGCCGAGCAAGCTCGGCCGCGAGGCCAACGTTTTCGACACCGAATTCAGCTACCGGGGCCTCATGGACGCCCTCCGCAGCAAGGACCCGGCCCGCTTTCTCCACACGATCGAATTCTTCCCCGAAGAGGGGAAATACCACTACGACGGCCACCGGAAGTGCGGCGTCGTCCTCTCGCCCCGCGAGAGCCGGGCGACGAACGACATCTGTCCCAAGTGCGGCAGGCCCCTGACGGTCGGCGTCCTCCACCGCGTCGAGGAGCTCGCCGACCGGGAGAGCGCCGAGGGACTGCCCGGACGGATCCCCTTCAAGAATCTCATCCCCCTCAACGAGGTCATCGCCGAGGCGCTGGGGAAGACGCCGGAATCGCAGGGCGTCTGGGACCAGTATTTCAAGTTCATCCGTGAGTTCGGGAACGAATTCCGGATCCTCATGGACGTCCCCCCGGCCGAGCTCGCCAAAGCCGGGCCGGAGCGGATCGCCGCGGCCATCGAGGGCATGCGCCAGGGCCGGGTCAAGATCGTGCCCGGGCACGACGGCGAATACGGCGTCATCAGCCTCTTCGACGAGGGCCAGGCCGGGGAGCAGGGCGCCGGTCAATTGACCTTATTCTGACTTCCTTGACAACCCCCCTCCCCGCCCCCTATATTAGTAGGGAACAGAGGCGACAATGGAAATCGAAATGAAGGTCAAGGGTCTCGTCGTGGACCCGATCTCCAAGATGCCCATCGTCGTCCTCGAGGATCCCCATAACGAGCAGATCCTGCCCATCTGGATCGGCGTCTTCGAGGCCAACGCCATCGCCCTGACCATCGAGAACGTGCCGACGCCGCGCCCCATGACCCACGACCTGCTCAAGAGCTTCCTGGAGAAGGTCGGCATCGCCATCGAGAAGATCGTCGTCAACGACGTCCGCAACAACACCTTCTACGCCCTCATCCACTGCCGCCAGGACGGCAAGGCCCTCATCATCGATTCCCGCCCCTCCGACGCCATCGCCCTGGCCCTGCGCATGAGCTCGCCGATCTTCGTCGAGGACGACGTCGTCCGCCGTGCCCACAGTCTGAAGTTCGAGGACAACATGGACGCCTCGGAGAAGCTCAGGCGCTGGCTCGAAGGCCTCGGCCCCGAGGACTTCGGCAAGTACAAGATGTGACCGATGCCGGCCCCGGAGCTCCGGGGTCAGGTCCTGAGCCTGAAAAGCAGGAAAAGCCCCGTCAGCCCGAAGACGAGGTTCGCTCCCCAAGCCGCCAGGAAGGGCGTCAGGACCGCCGTGTAGCCGAAGCTCCGGAACAGGGCGAAGGCCCCCCAATACCCGCCGGCGAGGACGATGCTCAGGCCGACCCCGACCAGCGCTCCCTTTCTCCCCATGGACAGGGCGAAGGGGACGGCGATCAGGGTCATGACCAGGCTGGCCAGGGGAAAGGCGATTTTCCCCCGCAGGTCCACGACGAGGCGCGTCGCCTGGAATCCCGCCGCCCGGACCTCCGCGGCATAGTCCCGCAGTTCCCCGTATGTCATCTGCTCGGGCTCCTTCGTGTCGCGGATGAACGAGGACCGGCCATCGGCGGCGGCGAGCCGCCAGCTCTCCTGGACCGCGAACGGCACGGCCGCCCCGCCGGTGAAATCGCGGAGCCAGCCGCGGCGGAGATCCAGGCCGTCCGGCCCCAGCGACGCCTTCTCGGCATAGGCCCGCCTGGCGAGAATCCAGCGGCCGGTCTCGATGTCGAACACGGACAGGTGGCTGAAGGTCGCCGAGACGGGGTCGAAATAGTCGTAGTGGTAGATGCGGTCCTTCTGCCGGCCGAGGATCCAGTGCCGGCCGACGGCGCTGTAGCGGCGGGCCGGCAGGCCGTTGATCCTGTTCCAGATCTCCTCGGCCCGGATGCCAGCCGCCGGCGCCAGGCGCTCCTGGATGAGGCCGGCCGCGCCGCTCGCGGCGGCGGACAGCAGGAGGACGGGCACGATCATCCGGTAGAGGCTGATTCCCGAGGCCTTCATGGCCGTGACCTCGTTCGTTCTGACCAGCAGGCCCAGGACGAGGAGCGTCGTCGTCAGGGCGGCGGCGGGGAGGACGGAGGACAGGAATTCGGGGAGCCTGAACCAGATGTGGTGGACGAGCAGGCCGACCGGCTGGCCGTGCCGGTGGACCTCGTCGAGCCGCTCGAAGAAGGCGACGATGACGTAGGCCCCGAGAAGGGCCGTCGTCGCGAAGGCCATGATGGCGAGGTACTTGCGGGCGATATAGCGGTCGAGGATGCCGGGCAGTCCGAACGGCGGCCGGAAACCCCGCCTGGCCCGCGGCCGGGGGCGGAAACGGAACAGCGCGGCGATTCTCTTCCGAAGGGAAACGGTCAGGCGCGCCAGGGCGTCCGTGTCCCTCTCGGAGCGGAAGAACAGGACGAGGCCCGCCGCCGTGAGCAGGATATCGGGTCCCCACATGGCGAGGAAGGGCGTGATTCGCCCGTCGATGGCCAGCTTCTCGCCGGCCGTGATGAGGACGTAATAGAGGAAGATGATGGCCAGGCTCAGGGACAGCCCTCCCGTCCGGCCGCCGCGCCCGGTCATGAGCCCCAGGGGAAGGCCCAGCAGGACGAAGACGAAGCAGACGAACGGCAGGGAGAATTTCTTGTGGATCTCGACCCAGTGGGTCCGTAGGTCCCGCCGCTTCCGGATGGCGAGGGCGCGGGTGGAGGGGGCGTCCGCCTGGCCGGACGCGTTCAACGCGGCGACCTCGCCGCCGAGGCCCTTGGCGTCCCGGACGAGCTCGAGGATGTCCTTCTCGCGGACGCGTTTCTCCCGGGCCACCGTGGGAAAGAGACTTTCGACGTCGATCTCCTCCTCGAAGCGCTCGAAGGACGTGACGCTGTAGGTCTCGGGCTTCGCCAGGGTTCCGGAATGAAGGACGCCGTCCTCGAGCTCCAACGTCGCCCGCTTGTCGCCGGGGAAGAAATGGATCCTGCCGGTGCGGGCCATGACAACCCGGGGGGTGTGGGGGTCCTTGTTCAGGTAGGCGAAGACGTTCTGCCATTGTTTGTTCTGGTCGACGTTCTCGATGAACAGGACCGTTTTCGGGATGGTCTCGCTGAACTCGAGCGGGTTGATCCTGAGCGACGCCCGGGCCAGGACCGAGCTCGTCATCTCCCGCACCCACAGGAAGTTGGCCCGCGGGGCGAGGACGAGCGTCAGGGCCGAGGTCACCAGCCAGCCGGCCAGGCCGAAGAGGACGAGCGGCCGGGCGATCCGGCCCGCCCCGATGCCGAGCGACCGGAAGGCGACGATCTCGGAATCCGCGGACAGCCGGGCCAGGCCGCCCAGGATGCCTGTCAGGACCGCCATGGGCACGGCGAAGGCGAGCAGGGACGGCACGAGATACACGAACAGGCGGGCCGCGACTCCCACCGGGACCCCCCGATCGATGAACAGCTCGGCCAGGAGGAGGACCTGGTTCATGAGGAGGGCGAAGGCCGTGACGAGGAGGCCGACGAGGAAGGGGGGAAATACCTCTTTGAGAATGTACTTGTCGAGGATCTTAAGCATGGCCCTCGCCCCATATTACTCGATATCCGGTCGGCCCGGCAACAAGATGGGGTCAAATCTACGCAATGCCAAAACTGGCATTGCGTAGATTTGACCCCATCCTAAAAAAAAGGCCCCGGGCGGAGGACCGCCCGGGGCCGGTGCATTTCTGCCTTAACGATCAGTACATGTCGCCGCCGGGGGACATGGGATACTTCGAGTGCTTGTCTTCTTCGGGAAGCTCGGCGATCATGGCCTCCGTCGTCAGGAGCAGGCCGGCGATGGACGTGGCGTTCTGCAGGGCGATCCGGACGACCTTCGTCGGGTCAAGGATGCCCGCCTTGATCATGTCCTCGTATTTTTCGGTCAGGGCGTTGAAGCCGAACTCGGGCTTCATTTCCTTGACCTTCTCGACGACCACGGAGCCCTCGAATCCGGCGTTGGCCGCGATCTGGCGGAGCGGCTCCTCGACGGCCCGCTTGACGATGTTGACGCCGATCTGCATGTCGCCCTCGAGCTGAAGCTTTTCGAGCGCCTTCTGGGAGCGGAGCAGGGCGACGCCGCCGCCGGGGACGATGCCTTCCTCGACGGCCGCCTTGGTGGCGTGCATGGCGTCCTCGACCCGGGCCTTCTTTTCCTTGAGCTCGGTCTCGGTGGCCGCGCCGACCTTGATCAGGGCGACGCCACCGACCATCTTGGCCAGCCGTTCCTGAAGCTTCTCGCGGTCGTAGTCGGACGTCGTATCCTCGATCTGGGTCCGGATCTGCTTGATCCTCGCCTGGACGTCGGCGGCCTTGCCGAGGCCCTCGACGATCGTCGTGTTGTCCTTGTCGATGACGACCTTCTTGGCCTCGCCGAGCCAGTCGATGCCGACGTTTTCCAGCTTGACGCCGATGTCCTCGGTGATGACCCGGCCGCCCGTCAGGACGGCGATGTCCTCGAGCATGGCCTTGCGGCGGTCGCCGAAGCCGGGCGCCTTGACGGCGGCGCATATGAACGTGCCCTTGAGCTTGTTGACGACCAGGGTCGCCAGCGCCTCGCCTTCGACCTCCTCGGCGATGACGAGGAGCGGCCGGCCGGAGCGGGCCACGTTCTCGAGCAGCGGCAGGAGCTCCCGCAGGTTGCTGATCTTCTTCTCATGGAGCAGGATGAGCGTGTTCTCGAGAATGCATTCCATCCGCTCGGGGTCGGTGACGAAATAGGGGGACAGGTAGCCGCGGTCGAACTGCATGCCCTCGACGGTCTCCATCGTGGTCTCGAGGCCCTTGGCCTCCTCGACCGTGATGACGCCGTCCTTGCCGACCTTGTCCATGGCCTCGGCGATGATCTTGCCGATGGACGGGTCGTTGTTGGCCGAGATGGCGCCGACCTGGGCGATCATCTCGCCGCTGACCTCGCGGCTCATCTTCTTGAGCTCCTTGACCACGTCCTCGACGGCGCGGTCGATGCCCTTCTTGATGAGGGTCGGGTTGGAGCCCGCCGTCACGTGCCGCAGGCCCTCGCCGTAGACGGCCTGGGCCAGGACGGTGGCCGTCGTCGTGCCGTCGCCCGCGACGTCGGACGTCTTGGACGCGACTTCCTTGACGAGCTGGGCGCCCATGTTCTCCCACGGGTCCTTGAGCTCGACTTCCTTGGCCACCGTGACGCCGTCCTTGGTGCTCGTCGGGGAGCCGAACTTCTTGTCCAGGACGATGTTCTTGCCGCGCGGGCCGAGGGTCGCTTTGACGACGTTGCTCAGGATATTGACGCCTTTGAGCAGGCCTTGTCTTGCTTCATCTCCGGAAACGATCTGTTTAGCCATAATGCCTCCTTACTTCTCGATGACCGCCAGGATCTCTTCTTCGCGGACGATCACGAGTTCGACGCCATCGACCGTGACCTCGGTGCCGCTGTACTTGCCGATGAGCACCTTGTCGCCCTTCTTGACGGCGAGGGGAATCGTCTTCCCGTCGTCGTTGACGCGGCCCTTGCCGGCCTCGATGACCTCGGCCTCCTGGGGCTTTTCCTTGGCCGTATCGGGGATGATGATCCCGCCCCTCTTGACTTCATGTTCCTCAAGTCTCTTGAGGAGCACTCTGTCATGCAACGGATAAACCTTCATATGGACCTCCTTTTAGTTTGTTAGCAATCTAAAAAACCGAGTGCTAATAATATACAATAATCAACGTTTTTGTCAAGGGGAAAAAGGCCAACAATTAGCAGTCTAACGCATAGACTGCTAATTCTTCATCTTGATTTTCAGAGCCTTGGCCCGGTTCTGGAGGGTGTTTCTGTGGATACCCAGGGCCTTGGCCATTTTGGTTTTGTTGCCTTCGTGCTTCCTGGCCGACTGCTCGATCAGGATCTTCTCGAATTCGCGGAGGCCGTCCTTGAGGCTGAGCTCCTTTTCGACCATCTCCTTGATGACAAGCTCGAGCTTCTGGTGGATGTTGAGGTCGCTAAATTTTTTCTCCATGCTTGCCTCCGCTCCTGCGGATTTCCTGATAGGATTGATTGAACTTGGCCCTCAAGTCCTGGGGTATGAGATTGACCGCGGCCCGGGCGACGCCGAGGCAGACGGGCGCCAGCCGCGAGCCCTCGATGGCCGGCCGGGCCAGATTGAAGGCCGTCATGGCGAAAACGATGACGCCGCAGATCAGGACGGCCTTGAGCAGCCCGAACAGCCCGCCGAAAAACCGGTTGGCGAACGCCAGCGGGCCTTTCATGGACTTGGAGATGATGTGCCCGAGCAGGGCCCCGGCGACGACGACGAGGAAGAAAACGGTCAGGAAGCCCAGGAAATTGCTCAGCAGCTTGTCGTGGACGACCTTCTCGATGATCTTCGCCACTCCTTCATAATACAGGCTGGCCAGGATGAGGCCGAGGACGACGGCCGCCAGGCCGATGACCTGCCTGACGAGCCCCTTGACGATGCCGATGACCAGCGTCACGATAAGGATCACGGCGAAGACGATGTCCAGCCAGTTCATGAGGGCCTTCCCTTCAGTTCCCTCAGCCGCTCGACCATCCAATAGCGGCCCTCCCGGAGCTCTCCGAATATCACGTGGGGCTTGATCCGGCCGTGGAAGTCCGATCCGGCCGTGGGGACGAGTCCGAGCTCTTCGGCCAGGGCCAGGTACTCTTCGACCTGCTTCGGGGTGTGATAGAGGGTGTAGACCTCGATCCCGGCCAGGCCGCGCTTGCGGAGAGCCTTGAGGTCGTCGCGCGTCGTCCGCTGGAAATAGGCCCCCGGATGGGACAGGACGGGCACCCCGCCCGTCGCCCCGGCCTCGTCCAGGACGTCCAGGAGGCCGAGATATTTCTTGGGAACGTAGGCGAGCTTGCCCTCGGCGAAAAATTCCTTGTAGAACAAGTACGGCGACGAGGCCCGGTTCTCCGGCCTGTAGAAGTACTCGAGGACCGGATTCTGCATGTTTTCCGGCTTGTCGAGCAGGATCTGGGCGATCTTGACGCCCAGGGGCGGCGCCCCGTTGCTTTTGTCGAGGACCTCCTCCCAGGTCAGGATCAGGCCGAGCTTGCGGATCTTGTCGACCCGCCCGGCGGCCTCGTCGAGCCGGGAGCGCGTCTGGCGATCGACGATGTCCAAGATCGCCGGGCTTTCCCAGTCGACGAGCGGAAGGAGGAGATGGAATTCCCGCTCGCCGTAGAGCGTCGTCACCTCGATGCCGGGGATGATCTCGACGCCGGCGTCGCGGCCGAGGGCCACGGCGTCCGGATAGGCCGCCACGGTGTCGTGGTCGGCGATGGAGATGGCCCGGAAGCCTTTCTCCCGGGCGAAGCCGATGAGCTCGGCCGGGGTGAAATCCCCGTCACCGCTCAGGCAGGAATGGATGTGGAAGTCGACGAGTTCGCTCATCCGAGGTCATTTTGGCCCGTCAGCAGGCGGTAGATTTCCAGGTATTTCTCGGACGTTCTGGCGACGATCCCGTCGGGCAGGAGGGGCGGCGCGGAATTCTTGTCCCAGCCCGTGGTCTCCAGGTAGTCCCGGACGAACTGCTTGTCCAGGCTCGGCTGGGACTGGCCCGGCTCGTAGACCGCCTTCGGCCAGAAGCGTGACGAGTCGGGCGTGAAGATCTCGTCGACGAGGACGAGGTCTCCGCCGTCGAGCCCGAACTCGAATTTCGTGTCGGCGATGATGATCCCCTTGGAGAGGGCGAAGAGACTGGCTTTCTGGTAGAGCTCGAGGCTGACCTTCCGGATTTTCTGGGCCAGGCCGGCGCCGATGATCTTCTGAACTTCCTTGAAGGAGACATTCTCGTCGTGGCCCTGGTCCGCCTTGGTCGACGGCGTGAAGATCGGCTCCTCGAGCCTGTCGGATTCCCTCAAGCCCTTGGGCAGCTTGACGCCGCAGATCTTGCCCGTCTTCTGGTATTCCTTCCAGCCCGAGCCGGAGAGATAGCCGCGGACGACGCATTCGATCGGCACGACATTGGTCTTGCGGACGAGCATGGACCGCTTGTCGAGAACCTCCCGGAACGGCTGGAGGGCGGTCGGGAACACGGCGGCGTCGGTGGAGATCAGATGATTCGGGCAGGCCAGGGCGACGAAATCGAACCAGAATCTGGACAGCTGCGTCAGGACCTTGCCCTTGAAGGGAATGAGAGACGGGAGGACCCAGTCGAAAGCCGAGATGCGGTCCGTGGCGACGATGAGGAGTTTGTCGTCGATCTCATAGACATTGCGGACCTTTCCCTTCTTGAAAAGCGGAATGCCAGGCAGTTCGATATCGCCGATCGGACGTTCCATGGATTCCTCCTGTGACCCGTCAAGAATAGCTAAATCGGGTCAAAATTGCAACTGCACGACCCCGACAATCTTTCCTTCATTTACATAAGCCGGACGGGTCCTGTCCCGGTGCGTCCCTTCCCGTCCTCACGTCGCTCTGAGATACCCGCCTTGGGACATGGACTCCATAGCACGCTTCGTTTTATCCAGGCTTCCCGTGATCTCTGTGGGGCGTTGCCCGGATAATCTTTGGCATCCCTTCACTTCCCAGCGCCAGAGCGCCCAAGCTCCGTTGCGAGCGGGAAGGGACTGGCACCGGCCACCCGTCCGGCTGCGTCTGATTCATTATTTGGATTTCGGGCTGATGATGCCGATGAAGTTGCACATGCGGCGGGACTCGCCCTTGCTCCGGCGATAGGACAGGAGGCCGGTATCGCAGTGCGTGCAGGTTTCGACGCCGGCGATATTGGCGGCGGGGACGCCGCATTGCTCGAGGAGCCAGGCGTTGGCCGCGCGGAGGTCAAGAAAAGCCCGGCCGCCCTCCGGTCCGCCGGGGCGGGCCCGGAAGATGGCCGAGGGGAAGCCGGCCTCGCGGAAGGAGGCCTCGACCTCGGGGCCGACCTCGTAGCAGGCCGGGCCGATGCATGGGCCGAGGGCGGCGACGAGGCGCGCGGGCTTCGAGCCGAAGGCCGCGGTCATCTCGCCGATCGTCCGCTCGAGGATGCGGGCCCGCGTCCCCCGCCAGCCGCAGTGGACGGAGGCGACGGCCCGGTTCTCCCCGTCGGCGAGAAGCACGGGCAGGCAGTCCGCCGTCCGAACGACGAGGAGCAGGCCGGGGACGCGCGTGATCAGGGCGTCGCCGACGAGCCGCGTCGCCGGGGGCGCCTCGACGCGGTGGACGACGTCGGAATGGGTCTGGCGCATGATAATGGGCTTAAAGCCGCCGAGATCCGCGGCCGCGGCCAGGTCCTCCTCCCCCCAGGCGCCCGTCCCGAAGCCGTGGACGAGCCAGGGGAACCGCTCCAGCAGGGGGACCTTGACGACGCGGGGCGTGGCGCTCCTTCCGGTCATGTCCCTATCTATTATCAGAAAAGTCCGGCGAAAAAAAGGGCGTTCGGTCTACAGGCAATTCTTGAAAGCGGGGAAACGAAAGAAGTATAGTAAATGGAAAAGAGCCTCAGGATGAAGCCACGGAAGGTTTTGATGATCATGACAGCCGCTATTCTCGCCGTCGGCGTGCTCGCCGTCGTCGCGGCGGCCTCCGCCTCGTCCCCGGACGCGCGGCCCCGCGCTCGGGAATTCGGGATCAGGATCGGAGTCATGGACCCCGGCCCTCTCAACACCATCACGGACGTCTCCGGGGTCAGGGTCGGCCAGGTGACCCTCGTCGAGGGGACCGATGTCCGGACCGGGGTCACGGCCATTCTCCCTCATGGCGGCAACATTTTCCAGGACAAGGTCCCGGCGGCGATCTCCGTCGCCAACGGCTACGGCAAGCTCATGGGCTTCACCCAGGTCGAAGAGCTCGGGACCCTCGAGACGCCCATCATCCTGACCAACACGCTGAGTGTCCCGACGGCCGCCGAGGCGCTCATCGAATACACGCTCGGCCTGCCCGGCAATGAGGGCGTGGAATCGGTCAATCCCGTCGTGGGAGAGACAAACGACGGCTGGCTGAACGACATCCGCGGACGGCACGTCGCCACAGCCCACGTCCTCGAGGCCCTCCTCAAGGCCTCCGAAGGTCCCGTCGCCGAAGGCGCGGTCGGGGCGGGGACGGGAACGACCTGCTTCGGATACAAGGGCGGGATCGGGACGTCCTCCCGCCGGCTTCCGGCCGGCCGGGGAGGCTGGACGGTGGGCGTCCTCGTCCAGACGAATTTCGGCGGCGTCCTGACCATCGGCGGCATCCCCTTCGAAAAAGCGGAAGCGGGCGGCGCAGGCGCGGCTTCACGGGGGGCAGTCCCTCCCCGGGGGGACAGTCCCCGCGGAGACGGTTCCTGCATGATCGTCGTGGCCACGGACGCCCCGCTCGAGGCGCGGAACCTCGAACGCCTGGCCAAGCGGGCCCTGCTCGGCATCGCCCGAACCGGCGGTTATTACTCGAACGGAAGCGGCGATTACGCCATCGCTTTCTCCACGGCGGGGGGGATCCGGATCCCCCACCGGTCCGCCTCGCCGACCCGCACGGTCACCGTCCTCCGGGACGAGCAGGTCTCGCCCCTTTTTCAGGCCGCGGCCGAGGCCGCCGAGGAGGCCATCCTCGACTCGCTCTTCAAGGCCGAGCGGACCGAGGGAAAGGGCGGGCGGGCGGCGGAAGCGCTCCCCCTGGACAAGGTGCGGAGTCTTCTCACAGGCCGCAAATGACATTCCTCGATCTTCTCCGACTCCCCTTTCAGGCAAGCGGGCGGAAGATCGGCCGCCTTGGGCCTCGACCGCGGGCGGGCCTCCCGGCTTGACTTTCGGGGGCCGATCCTGTATAAAAATCAGTGATTTTCCGAGATTGGAGGTGAGTTTTTTTGGCATTCGTCATTCTTGAAGAAGGTGAAAATCTCGAATCCGCACTCCGTCGGTTCAAGCGCCGGGTCCAGCAGGAAGCGATCATCAAGGAAATCAAGAAGCACTCCGTGTACTTCAAGCCCGGGGAAAAGAGGCGGATGAAAGAAGCCCAAGCTCGGAAACGGATGCGCCGTCGCATCAAGAGAGAGCGCGACATCGAGTATTAGGAGCGTTACGCTCTTCGCCCGACCCGATCCTTCAGCCGGCGGTCCCGCGGAAGGACGGGTCCGGGCGAAAACAGTCTATCCGGATAACGAGGGAGTCCCGGCGACGCGAAAACCCGATTGGTTGAAAGTCCGATTGCCGTCGCACGCGGATTACTTCCGCGTCTCGGAGCTCGTCGAATCCAGCCATCTCCATACGATCTGCCGCAGCGCCCGGTGCCCCAACATCGGTCACTGCTGGGAGCGGAAGACGGCGACCTTCCTGATCCTCGGCGACACGTGCACCCGCAACTGCGGCTTCTGCGCCGTGGCCAAGGGCGTGCCCGCGCCTCCCGACGACGGGGAGCCGGCCCGCGTGGCCGAGGCGGCCCGCGCCCTCGGCCTCCGCTACGTCGTCATCACCTCGGTGACCCGCGACGACCTTCCGGACGGAGGGGCGGACCATTTCGCCCGGACCATCCGGGCCATCCGGGAGGCGAGCCCCGGGACGAAGGTCGAAGCCCTCGTGCCGGATTTCGGCGGCGTCGAAGCGTCGCTCGGGATCGTGCTCACGGCCGAGCCGGACGTGCTCAATCATAACCTGGAGACGACCGAGTCGCTTTATCCGAAGATACGCCGGCCGCGTCAGAACTACCGGCGCTCCCTGGCCCTCCTGGAGACGGCGGGAAAGCGCGGGGCCCGGACGAAATCGGGCTTGATGATCGGGCTCGGGGAAACCGAGGCGGACATCCTCCGGGCCTTCGCCGACCTCCGCGCGGCCGGATGCGGCCT
>Ga0315282_10001359_pt1 | contig 46104 bp, 43 predicted proteins | sample YL17G07_20_MG_FD_203693 | JGI IMG/M metagenome (GOLD analysis project Ga0315282, IMG submission 203693) | Sediment microbial communities from Yellowstone Lake, YNP, Wyoming, USA - YL17G07_20 | ecosystem: Environmental > Aquatic > Freshwater > Lake > Sediment | place: USA: Wyoming | collected...
CCTATTCGGCCCTGAGATTTGGTGTCGACTCTGCCAAATCCGATCCTGACAAGCTGAATGACTTCTCCGACATTGACATTCGACAGGGCCGGTTCCGCCGCCCCTCTGACCACTTCTCCATCCGTCATAAGTAGATCAGTGTCAACGTTGCCTTCGGCTGGCAGCCATTGAAGTAGAGGAGCGTTGACCTTTCGTGCGTCCTCATACGATTCTCCTACGAACTCTGCTTCGACGATATTCGTTTTTGCTGATCTGATTCGGACGTTGAACAACTCCATTAACCGAATGAGCTTACCCTCACTCATCGCTTGGGCGTCGCCAGAGGAGAGCAGAACTATTGCCTTTCGGTCAGAGGCCTTGACTTCGAGATGACGTTTTCCTCTCTCTGGATGGTCAGGGTGTAGGGGAGGAGTCGAGACGTAGGTTCTGTTCACTCCTTGAATTTCCATTCGAACAGGATCGTTCAAGAAGAAGAAGCGGTTCGCCGTACCGTCAATGATCTTTCTGTTGAGCGCATAGATGTTGTCCCAACTGAGACTCGCATCGACAGGTCTTGGCCCTATCTCCATGACCAACGCTCTCAAAGCCTCAGGCTTGATCCCCCGTCTCCTCAAGGCGGACAAAGTGGCCAGTCTCGGATCATCAAACCCAGAGACCAGCTTCTCATCGACAAGCCTCATGATCTTCGACTTGCTTAGCTCTGAACCTATTACCCTCAGTCTCCCGTAATGCAGTGTCTCCGGATATGACCATCCCAAGCTCTCGTACATGAATCTCTGACGTACCTCGTTGGTCAGATGCTCCTTGCCACGAATTATATGGGAAATCCCGAGCATGTGGTCATCCACCCCACACGCCATGTTGTATAGAGGCCACACTCGGTACTTACTGCCGACTCTTGGATGCGGAAATCGCTCAATGTCAACTATTCTCAAGGCGGGCCAGTCCCTCACGGCTGGGTTCGGATGATGCAGGTCAGTCTTCAGTCTCACAAGCGCTTCTTTCTCAGCATACCCCCCAGTCAGCATCTTTTCCCATCGAGTCAGATGCTCAGAGGCCTCAAGGTTACGATCAGGGCAGGGCCTCGACGCAAGAGCTAAAGCTCTAAACTCGTCCCGTTCGCACGTGCATACATATGCGCTACCTTTTTCCAGAAGCTTCTCGGCATGTTCATAGTACAGTTCCATTCTGTCGCTTTGAATGACTTCCTCGTCCCATTTGCAGCCAAGCCACAAGACGTCCTGCTCGATAGCCTTGTAGAATTCCAGTTTCGGTCTCTTCAGATGCGGATCAGTATCCTCAAGGCGGAGTACGAACTTGCCATTGTACATGCGTGCGTAATCATGACATAGAATTATTGCTCGCGTCGACCCGAGGTGGAGAACGCAGTCGGGATTCGGGGCAAAGCGCGTCGTCACTCGGGCATACTTCTCTACATTAGGAAGCGGCGGCAGCTTCTTTGCCTCTGTCTCTTTCTGCTCCTCAAGCAGTTCCGGCCAGTTTTCCTCGATGGTCTTCTTTTGATCAGACAATGGGAGCGCATTGACCTCCTTGACTGCTCGAGCACAGAGACGAGCAAGTTCTGAAACTATAGGTTTGAGATCCGGCCTTTCTGCCAAGACTCTTCCAATGACAGCTCCAACTTCGGCCCTTCCACCATGTTTAACAGCATTCAGTAGAGCGGCTTTTCGAACGAGGGGCGTGACCTCTTCGATTGAACTCATCGTCATTCTCCTAAGCTTGCAAGGTTGAAGATTACGACATCATACCTTCAACTGTCTTGTTGAGATATGGAGTCTTCGCGGTGGCTAAGAAACCTTCCTTCCATGAACCTCGACAGACATGCCTAGGCTCACCTTAGTGAAGCAGCGCCAGCCCGACCAAAATCGGGATCAATACTATTCCGAGCACCCACCACGCAACCAGTCTCGACAGCCCTCGGATTAGCTGGGTAAGATTCTCGAAGGTTTCCCTCCCGAGCGTCTTCACCCTGACCCTTCCCGAGCTCCACTCAACATCTGAGTCCTCCAGACTTGCGAGAGCCTCACGAGCAGCTGACTCTACAAGTGACAAGAACAGCGTTTCATCGATCGCCTGACCTACAGGATGATAGCCCAGCTTCGATGAGATCCTTCCACTGACCATATGACTGTCAGTAGTCATCACTTCAGCATCACCAACACCAATTGCCTCCAATGCATTTAGGACTCTTTCTCGCAGTCCTGCCTTCATGTTGTTACCGTCAACTGTGACGTATCCTGATGTATGCCCACCTACGTCTATCATCACTATCGATAGTCCTCCTGGTCCTATACCCTGCTCTAAAGAGAACTCCTTCAATGCACGCTTGCTTGCACCCACCTTGAATGGATGCTGTCTCTCTCGGATGGCCTCCTGGAGAGCATTTCTTCCAGATGCGATCAGATCAGAGGAATCCTTTGCAGTCATGGGCGATAGTTCGTCTATGCAGTTGTGACTGTCTATCAACACAAGCTTGTTGAACTCCAAGGGCTCACTCTGGAATGCAGAAGAGACCTCTCGAGGTATGTCCTCCATGTTCTTCGGAGACGTGGTGAAGGTAATCAAACCGAGCTTCCCAAAGGCTTGGCAAGTGGCGCTGCCAACCCCCACTGACGAGCGAACTACTCTCGATGCTGTCGCAGCTTGCTGGCCCTTTGTCAGCAATCTGTCGAGAAGTTCCATGACTTTTCGATTCTCCGATTGAGAGACAAGATTGTGTTCGTGACCTGAGACTCCGTGAGGAACCATCACAATCGCACCTGTCTCAGCCTCGACCTTGTTCTGGATCAACACAGGTAGCACGCTGCTGCCGACGTTCAGGAAGGGCCCCGGATGAAAGTCTGACACGACCATCACAGCTTTCGGCTTAGACGAAGTGCTCTTCCTGAACACCATGACATCGACAGTAATGTCCTCAGTTGCTCCAAGTTCCTCCAAGCACTGCTCCAGAGGCTCTCTCTTCATGTCAAGAAAAACGGCCAGAAAGGCTCTGAAGCACCTCATCAAGGAGACATCTAACGTCTCTTTTCCCCGGCTCTCAATTAGTTTCAGTAAGGGGTAAAGCAGAATCAGGACAACTGCCGGAGCGGCCACCGACAAGACCGCTGTCTCTTGAAGAGGCAATCTGAGAATTGGAAAGGCTACTGCAACAGACGCCAACGGCTGAGCAAACGAAGCGACAGTTCTCCTCAGCATACTGCTTTCGGAAAGCGAGAAGATAGCGAAAGACCTCAACGAGTATGCGCTGATCATACCGATTAGAAAAGGTTTCTGCGGAAAACCTCCGAAGCCCCTTAGAATTCCTCCTGCGACGAGAAAAGCCACCCACACGAAATTCGTTACAAGTGAGAGGGCGACACACCGCCTAAGATAGAACAGCGGATCATCCCTGAGTAATAACCCAGACGACGCCATCTCCATTAGAATTGATGGAAGTGCAAAGACGCCCGCTCCAACAAGACAACCAAAGATGAGACCATCGACCGAGAACGATGAGAAGAAAAAGGCAAATCCGCAGCCGACCACAGTCGTAAGAATCATTTCGACCAGCACTCTTTGAAGTGAGGGAAAACTCATTCTTCGAATCAGGTTGTAGTACTTCGTTGTGCTCGCCAGAGGGTCAAGCTCTCGTTCGTTCAAGCGATCTCTTCCCGAATCCGAATTTCCTATCGCCTCATTGCTGTCGGGTGGTCCAAATGCCTCATCGGTAGTCCATGTTGTTGCTATTTAAGCCGAGCTGGAACGTGTGGCCACGCCTCGACGAATCCGCACATCCCCTTTCGGACAGCACACATGGTCACGTGATCCGTAGCCGACACACGATCTCCTCTTCAGTTCCACACGGATGACCGTTCACGAAAACATTTTATGGATTCTAACCCCCCGTTACATGGATGCTACAACAGATGAAGGGCAAGGGCCTTGACAAGGGTGGCTCGCGTGGGAGACGCAAGCTGACCAAGGATGCGATTACAGCTTTTCCTCATGAGATAGTGCGAACCTTTGCTCGTTTGCCGAGAATCTTCAAGAGGCTAGACATTGACAGATTGATGGGAGACAGAATATCCCGCAGTATGAAGTGGCGTTATCTGAACAAGATGGAGAACCTCGGCCTCATTAGACACTCTACAAAGAAGTACTATCAGAAGTTGCACAACACTGTCTCAGACTGGATGGAGAAAGAAGTACTTCCGAAGATACGTAGAGCTGAAACGAAGAGTGACCTCGATTCCGAAACTAAGTAGTCACCTTGAGAGCTCCCTTACCAGCTCTTTGGCTCGGTCCTCCCTGATCTTGCCTTCCTCGACCATCTTACCTGCAACTAGCTCGACCAGATCACCTGTGGCTCCGGCACTTATCGCGATGTTTCTGGCGTGGAGCTTCATATGCCCCCTCTGAATGCCCTCAGCAACAAGGGCCCTCAAGGCGGCCAGATTTTGTGCTAGACCCACAGACGCAACGACCTCAGCAAGTTCTTTGGACGTTCTGACACCCAGTATCTTCAGGGCAATTCGAAAGGCCGGATTAGACTTCGTGACACCACCCACGACACCCAATGCCATAGGTAACTCTATTGTTCCCACCAGATCTCCGTCAGGATTCTTCTCCCAGATCGTTAGAGGTTCGTACCGTCCATCCCGACATGCGTACGCATGGGCCCCAGCTTCGATGGCACGATGATCGTTTCCCGTTGCTTGGACAACAGCTATGACTCCATTCATTATGCCCTTGTTATGAGTAGTGCATCGATAGATATCCGATTCAGCGAATGCCTGCGCTTTGATTATGCCATCCACGATTTCCTCCCCGCCCAATGTCTCCTTAGCTATGACGCAGGTTGCCCTTGCAAGCCTTCTCGTTGCGAGGTTGGATATTATCCGAAGACAAACCCTACCTCCGGTCACATCTTCCACTACGGGTGCGACAGCCTCAACCATGGTGTCTACAGCATTCATTCCCGCAACGTCCCTGCAATCTACCAGAAGCTCAACGATCACCATCCGACCCACTCTTGTTTCGATTACCCTTGCTTTCAGATCCTTGGCCCCCCCGCCGAGCGACACCAGAAGAGGGTCTTGTTCATTCGCCTTAGTCAGTATCCTTCCCTTATCTGACAATACTCTCTCCATCGCTCTCTCTGGATCAATCACGTCTGTGATCTGAATCTGACCAATCATCACTGGGTCAGTCGATGTCGCAGTGAAACCTCCTTTTTCTCTCGCCATCTTTGCCGCGTGACTGGCTGCAGCAACAACAGACGGCTCCTCAATAACCATCGGCACAAGGTAGTCCTTGCCGTTTATGAGGAAGTTCGTGGCGATGCCCAAGGGCATCTGGAAGAGCCCAATAACATTCTCAATCATTCGATTCGCTTGAGACAGATCCAGAGCATGCCCTGTCTCAAGCAAGCTAGCTTCTTCATCTGTCAGATTGGAGAATTCCTGAACCTTCTTCAACCTCTCTCCAGGAGTGAGTCTATAGAAACCTGAAATGTCAGATCTCATGGCCAATACCTCGCTATTCAACAGATCTAATAGATCTAAGCCAAATGTGTCGGATCATGAACTACTACTGTGACACAACTATATCTATTGTCATCTATTGAGTGATGTAGGATCTTACAACTGTGTTTGCTGAAAAGGGTGCCTGCGAAATGGATCCATCCTCTCGTTGACGAGACACTAGTATGTCCTTTTCACGACGAATGTCAGAGCATTGTCTAGTAGTGTCCTATAGTCGGATTCGGGCAAGGTGAGAAGGGCGGTTCTTGCCTTCTCCGTGTATTCCCTGGCTTTTCGCCTCGAGTATTCCACGGCGCCACTTGAGATCAATGCCTTGGTTGCTGTGGAGGAATCTCTTGCTATCGCCTTCCTGTTTCCCAGCGCCTTGAGAAGGCTCTTTCTCTCTTGGCACGATCCCTTAGTCAAGGTATGAATCACTAGTAGGGTTCTTTTTCCTTCTCGGATGTCGCTTCCCACAGGTTTTCCGAGTTCCTTTTCGTCGGCCGTCACACCCAATATGTCGTCGACTATCTGGAAGGCTATCCCCAGTGCTTGGCCGAATTCGCGCATCGATTCAACAGCTTCTGAAGTTGATTCTGCAGCTTGTGCTCCAACGGCTGTTGAGGCCTCGAAGAGCGCAGCTGTCTTCTTTGAGATCATCTCGAAGTATTCAGACTCTGTCGGTTGGAGCTTCCTTTCCAACTCCTCGTCCAGCTCCTGCCCTTCGCAGATCTCTATTGTGGATCTGTTGATTTCGTCGATGATATTGGGGAGAACTCTTGCGAGTCTCTGGTTTGTGAGCGCAGCCTTCGTGACTATGTCATAGGCCTTGATGTGAAGGAGGTCTCCAGCAACAATAGCTGTTGGAACACCCCATTTCTTGTGGACTGTTGGGACTCCTCTCCTTGTTGAGTCTCGGTCGATAATATCATCATGTACTAGTGAGAACGCTTGGATCAGTTCAATCGCTACGGCCGGAGGGAGGGCATCTTCCTCTCTGCCTCCCAAAGCCTTACAGACATTGATTGTGAAGAACGGACGGAGTCTCTTGCCTCCTGCCTTCGGCAAGTGATAGGCGGCCTCCCAGAGTCTTGCCGGCCTACGACGAGCTAGCTGTGGCTCCAAATAACCGTCAACGAGCTTCCCTATTCTCTGAAGTTCATCCAACAGCGCCACCACTTCAGTCATTTCCTCCTAGCGTACCTCGTAGTATCAAAGCCTCTTTGACTCAGCCAGTGATTGGTATCGCCCAATATGACAAGAGGCGCCTCCTTAAGATCAGAGACTGTCTTGGAACCGGTCAGAAACATGGCCATCCTGAATTCCCTGTGAATTGTTCGAATCACTTCTTCCACTGCGTGACGGCTTGCCATTGCGGGACCTAGCAAGGGCCTTGCAAGCCCAGCTGCGGATGCTCCTAGAGCAACTGACTTCGCGATTTGGAGTCCATCTCGGATACCTCCAGAAGCTATTGCCTTCAGCTTCGTTGACTGCGTTACTTCTATCAAGCTTGCTGCAGTCGAAATCCCCCAGCCGTAGAGCATCTCCATTCTGAACGTCTTCTTTCCACGTCTGTTGCGATAACCTTCGACTCTAGCCCAGTCTGTTCCGCCTACTCCTGCAACATCAATACATGAAACTCCGGCCGCTTCGAGCTTCACCGCGTCTTCAGCTGAGATTCCAGCGCCAGTCTCCTTCGCGATCACTGGTACGCCCACGTGTTTCGCAATCTCCCTTATCTTGTCGAGAACACCCTTGGCGGCAAGTTCTCCTTCAGGTTGAACAGATTCCTGAACTGCATTCAAATGGATCGCAAGTGCGTTGGCTGAAATCATGTCTACGGCTTTCCTAGCATTCTCAACGCCATACCCCACTGCAAGTTGAGGAGCGCCTATGTTTGCTATCAGAAAGGCGCTTGGGGCTGTTTCTCGGACGATTCGAAAGCTGTGTGCAAAGGTTGGGTTTTCAAGCGCAATCCTCTGGCTGCCCACTCCCATCGCCACCTGGAGTCTCTCAGCAGCCGCAGCAAGTCTTTGGTTGATTCGTTTGGCGAGAGACGTCCCTCCTGTGATAGCTTCTATGATGAAAGGAAAGGAAAGCGTATGACCCGCAAAATCGCTCGATGTATCCACCTCGTCCATGTCTGTCTCTGGAATCGAGCGATGGATGAGGCACACGTCCTCTAGCCCGTTGGTTCTTGCAGACTCGACATCTTGCGTCGCACAAATCTTTATGTGATCCGTCTTTCTGCCCGATATGCGATGTTTCATCACGCACCATCCTCAATGACTGTTCCGAGCGTTCCGCCACCTCTCAAAGCCGCCGAGATTCTACCATCAACAAGCCCGTTCAAGACGATTACTCTCACTCCTTTCTGGACGGCCGGGATCACTTCTCTCATTTTGCCTATCATCTTCCCTGTGACATCTATGGTACGAGCGTCCTTTTCATCTTCTCCCGCCAGTTCGCCAAGATCTTGCCCAGTCATTCTTGCGATAAGGCTTGCCTTCGGGTTCTCTTTGGGATCAGAATCGAACACTCCATCCACATCTGTTGCCAACACTATCTGGCTAGCGCATAGTTCGATCGCCAGTCGAGCCGTTAGTTGATCACCTGACAGAATGGTGAACCCAAGTTGGGAGTCAAGTACAACATCTCCAAACATCAATGGGATGGCGTGAAGATCCAAGAGACTCTTTATGATTTCAAGATTCACTTCTTCGATCCTTCCGCCCTTGGTTCTGATGAAGGCGGATGGTTGGACTGAAACGCATGGCAAATGATTTTTGATGGCTGAGTCTAGAAGGATCTTGTTCAGATCCATCATTGACTGCCTCGTCTTGACAAGCCCAAGTATCTGGGTTTGGTTCCGGTGGCCTTCCGAAAGCCTGTATTGTTTTGCCAATGGATGACCATAGGAGCCTCCACCGTGAACAATGATTAGACGATTGACCCGACTTGCACCGATCTCCTTCATTATTCTTGATATTGTGTCGTTGCGGGCCACGAATTCCCTCTTCTTATCGGTTATGACTGATCCACCCAGTTTTAGCACAATCAATTGATCACCCATGACCTCACACCTCTATGCTCCATTCGAGCGAGGTAAGGTGTTCCCCCCGCGTGCCCTATTGCCTGTAGAACACTGCTTGTACAGTCCGATGAGGCAACGGCGATCATGCATCCGCCTCCCCCTGCTCCAGTAAGCTTGGCTCCGAATGCGCCTGCCTCGCGTGCTGCAGAGACCAATCTATCAAGCTCGGTGGTCGAGATTTCAATCTCACGTAGAAGCTCGTGGTTCTGGTTCATCAGCTGTCCGAGTCTCTTAAGATCTCCACATCGGAGCGCGGCCAATGCACTCCTTGAGATAATTCCAGCCGACCTCAAGGCTCGTTTCGCGAACACATCTCTCTCAGCAAGAAGGGTTCTCACCTTGGAGACCATCTTTCCTGTTGATCTCCTCTTACCGGTGTCCCCGACTATTATTGGAAAGATTTGTCTGGGCGAAATACGTCTGAACGGCTTTTCCTTCTGATAGACAATTACCCCCCCAAAGGTCGAGATTGTTTGATCGATGCCTGAGGGAATCTTGTGGATAAGCCGTTCAGATCCGAATGCCAATTGTCTTATCGTTTCACGATAAAGTCTCCGCTTACACAACTTGCCAACAGCAGCAATCGTGGAGATAGCGACCGCTGCTGAGGAGCCAAGGCCCACTCCGACTGGTATTTCCGAGTCTATCCGTATGTTCAGACCTTGGTTTCGACTGCCGAAACGATTCAAGGCGGCCTGCGCCACACGGATCATGGGTTCAAGCATCTTTCGAGCGTTCCTTTCCCCCTCCAAGACTCGTGTGTGTTCACCGTTTATTGAGATGGCACATCGCGGAGATGATGATCTCGCGACAATTGTCGTGTCTCTTCGCGTCGAGACGGCCGTCTTGGAGTAGATATCGACGGCCGAGACCAGTGCAGGCACTCCGTAGACAACGAAGTGCTCTCCTGTGAGAATGACCTTTGCCGGCGCAACAGCAATGCTCTTCAATTTCTCGCCCGAATCTTTGATTCTCAGATTTGTGGACCAGACTAAGTAGTATGATGCTACTTACTGATTACTGCAGACAAGTAGCCCACGACTTGACCATAGTCCCCTGTTATGTCTCCACTGGTCTGGTAGGATGTTACCTTAGCGGAGACTCCATGGAGGAGTTTTCCGGCCACGATGGCAGATGAAACAGGTCCATACCCACACATCGAAATGTTCTCTGACTCAACGGTGTTCTGGAGTTCCTCCTCATCAAGCTTGAGTACTGCATTGATTGCCAGCTTGTCCTTTCTTTCAGCTGTCTTCTGGGGCTCATAATGAGACATGTCTGAAGAGGCTAAAATCAATGTGTTATTGTCGCCTACGCTTTTCGCAATCGCCTTGCCCACATTTCTGCTTGACTCTAGGTCCTGCATCATCATTGATATCGGAACGAATTTGAAACAATTTCCATAGACATACTGGAGAAAGGGCAGTTGGATCTCGATTGAATGTTCTTGAACGTGCGCCGAAGCATCGACATCTATCATGCCCGAGTTCCGGCAAATCTCTTGAGCGAGGTCCGAATCAATCTCAACTTCTCCTAGAGGCGTCTGCCACGTTCCTTCGTCCATAGCTGAGAGACCTGTTCCGACACCGTAGTGATTGGGTCCGAGAATCACAATAGTGTCAGGAATCCCGTCCTGGGCCAAAGCGAAGTACAAGTGTGCAGCGACGGGGCCGGAAAACATGTATCCGGCGTGAGGAGAAATCGCGGCGATTACTCTTCTCTCACCTTTTTCCTGCAGTTCCGGCAGCTTGCCCGGTCCCAGTCGGTGTAGGAAGCATTTCTCGATCTCAGAGATCAGAGACGTCTTTTGTCCGGGATAGAAGGAACCCGCCTGAGCAGGCCGTCTGACTTTCACTGCTCTTCACTCATTCTGGCGGGAATAGTTGCTAGTTTTGTCTCGAAGTCGTCGATTGTAGCAGTTATGTTCCCGTCAGGAGGAAGCTCTCCTCTTTCTCTCAGAACCTGTCTAGCAAGAAGCCAGTATATTGTCGCGAGAGCACGTCGACCCTTGTTGTTGACTGGAATTGCGAGGTCGATCCTGCTGAACACATTGTCCGTGTCTGTCAGTCCGATCACTGGGATGCCGGAGCATGATGCTTCGTTTATGGTCTGCCAATCAGCCCTAGGATCAGTGATCAAGACCAGCTCGGGCTCCGCGTGCTTTGGTTGAAGAGGGTTCGAAAGCAGGCCAGGCATGAATCTGCCCACTATAGGAACACATTTCGTCAGCTCACATAGCTTCTCGACCGGAGTCTTACCATAGAGCCTCGATGAGACAACCATTACCTTTGAAGGATCTAGTCTAGAGATGAATTTCGCCGCAGACTTGATTCTCTGGTCAGTGTTCCCGATGTTGAGTATGAAAAGCCCGTCAGGCCTAGCTCGGAAGATGTGCTGCTCCATATCGCCAGTCTTGATTCTCGTCCCTATGTGGAGGCCCGCCGCTAGCAGCTCTTCGAGCGGCAGCAGTAGTCCCTCCGCCTTCGGGATCATTTCCTTATCTTCAATCGCCAAATGTGATCTCACTCTACCTGTTGATCTTCGTAAGTCTTATTTTCTCACGGAAAGTCTTCTCTATTCTCGCCAGCTCATTTATTTTCGCCACCCTTTCGCCCCCGACTACTCCCGTTTTTATTATTGGACATCCGAATGCGATCGCTATGTGTGCCAGTTCCGAGCCGGAAGTGTCACCTGACCTATGAGACGCCACGGTTACGTAACCCGCGTCGACAGCCATTCGTGTTGTCTTTAGGGCATCGGTGATTGTACCTACCTGATTCGGCTTAACTATGATAGCGTTTGCTGCATTCATCTTTCTTCCGATCTCAAGTCTAGCGAGATTTGTCACAAAAAGGTCATCTCCACATATGAAAGTGCCTCGTACCAAGCGGGTCAGCTCTGCGAATGATTCAAATGACTCCTCGTGAAACGGATCCTCGACGTATACAAGCTTGTATTTCTCAATAAGACCTCGTACATGATCAACCTGCTCCTCTTCGCTGAGACGCTTGCCGTCCTTGACGTATTCGTACACCTTGTCCTTCTCGTTCCAGAGAGTCGAAGCCGCCATGTCTGCGCCCACGCTCACCGTAGTGCCCATGCTACTGGAAACGTTTTCGCAGGCCTTCGACACTATCTCAAACGCATCTTCTGTGGTCAAGTCAGCTATCCAAGCGCCTTCGTCCCCTTTCCCTGTTACAGGCCTCCCCTCTACCTCAAGTAGTTTAGCGACTTCGGTATGCACTTTGACGTTTGCCTGTGCCGCTTCGGAAAAGCTTCTCGCTCTCATAGGGAGGGCCAGGAACTCTTGAATGTCTGTCTTTCCACTTCGGGCATGTCTGCCTCCACCGAGGACGTTTCCGAGAGGAAGTGGCAATTCAGTCTTTGTGGCGTGGGAAAGATGTTCAAAGAGTGGAACTGCCTTTGTATCGGATGCCGCTAGCGCTGTCGCAATAGAAGTGGCGTAAGCCGTGTTTCCTCCTATCTTACTGAAGTCTGAGGTTCCGTCAACTTCATGAAGTAAGGTGTCAATTTCCTCTTGCCTATTCGCGTCCGAGCCTACAATATGATCTGCAAGGGAGCTCTCCACAATCTTGACTGCCTGGTCAACTCCTCCTGGAGGATACTGTTCTACTTCCCATTTTCCCCGACTTGCTCCGGAAGGCGCGGCGGCTCTACCGTAGCCTTCCGCCGTCTCTATCCCAATCTCTATTGTGGGATTTCCTCTACTGTCGAAGACTTTCCATGCTTTGATGCTCTTGATAAGAGAGGCGTTCATGTGGTAAGTCTCCACGACATTTGAGCGCGTTTCTTGTATGCAAGTTCGGCGTAAGAGAGGAATTCGTCTATGATTTCGACGTGAGAGACCATCATTCTTCGGCAGCAGTACCGTTTCATGCCCAGTTCATCTAAGACCTTCTTAGGGTCCTCTCCTTGTTTCACTCTTCTCGAGTATTCGTGCCATTTGTCGCCTATTAGGCGGCCGCATGTGAAACATCTAATAGGAACTATCACGCGTGATCACCTGTATGACTTCTGTTTTCTTGTTCTCGCCCCTGGCCCACCAAATTTCTTTGGCTCAGATCTTCTGGGATCCCCTGCGAGCATTGACCGATCGTATCTTGTCAGAGTGCGTCGCACTTCGGCACTCCGGGACCATTCGGTAAGCCCTTTAGCTATAGCAGCTCTCGCAGCCTCAGCCTGGCCCATAGTTCCGCCTCCATTGACGCTGACAGCTATGTCCACCGACTTGCTCCTGTCACCAAGCAGCCACAGCGGTTCGTGGATCTTGGTCCTAGCGAATTCTGGCTCATATGACTCAAGTGGGAACTCGTTGATGGTGACCCTTCCTTTTCCGGGCTTTATGACTGCGGTCGCTATTGCGGTCTTTCTCTTTCCCGTCGCCAAGACCACTCTTCGCTTCTCGCTCATCGCCTCTCGCCTCCAATCTCTTTCGAGAGTTCTCCAACTGTCATGTACCGGCAGCGGAGCTTTGAAGCATCTGCCTCGGGGAGCCTCCGCAGAGGCTTACCTGCGTATTCCTCAGGAATCCCAATGAAAACCTTCACGTTTCTAAAAGCTGATTTGCCTCTGGGCTTCTTCCATGGAAGCATTCCACGTACAACTCTTCTGAAATACATATCTGACCGTCGCGGATGGACTGGAGCTTTCTCTTGTGAACCATGAGTTCCTGTTCTGAGCATGTGCATGGCAGCGGCGATCGTCTTCTTTCTCCGGCCAGCGATGACTGCTTTCTCCGCATTGACCACCACTACCTTCCGGCCATCCAGTGCCTGCTTTGCCACTACGCTTGCGACTCTTCCAAGAACGTGATTTGACGCATCTATGAGGATGGGTTCAGTGGACATCATAATCACTCCATCGCTTCAATGCTTTTCTGCATTTCTGAGGCCTTCTTCGCAAGGATTCCCACAGCTTTCTTGACAATTCCTTCTGGCGGAAGGACCCCTGTAGACTCCACATAGAAGATGAAAGTACTATCGTCCCATCCCACCTTTATTGAAGATGGTTTCTGGGGGCAATGCCTCTCGCATTCCCGACACATCGTGCAATCGCCCTCTTTCTCCACAACCACTTTACCGTTCTTGATCGCCAAGACGGACTTTGGACAAAACTTAACGCATTCCTCGCATCCGTCGCATCTCTTTGCGTCCACCGCCAGCTTAGGAAGATATTTGTATGCGGCCGATGAGACAGGTTGCCACTTGGCATGTTCGGCACCTCGCCCGAGTCTGGCATATGCCTCAAGTCTGATCTTTTGCCCGGGAGCAAGCTTGACAATCGGAATTGAATCACTTACAGGTCTGACTTCAGGGTCTTCGGCCTTCAGCTCCCCTGAATAGACATATCTTGATTCGTCTGTTGCCTCTGCCTCTAGCGATAGTCCTGCCCTGCACTTGTTGCAGCCCAACTCGCTTTTGCAGTCGCATTCTTCAGGCAACACATATGAATCAAGGTCAGTGGTGAGTGGGATTAACCCCAGCCTGTGAGATAACATCTCGTCATAGAGCACAGACGAGTTCTCAATGATCATCACGTCTTCTACGGCCATCGCGGGGACCTCGGCGATCATGGCCCGCCTAAGAGCATTCGCGAAGGCAGGTGAGACTCCTCGTATCACAAACCTGATTGAGTCCCCGTCCCGGCCAAGCATTTCAACCTGCATATTCTCAGCATCTTTTCTGGGATTTCGCTCAGCGGATGAGGACTCGAACGCTATTTAAACGTTTGTTGAAACATGAGGCGTCAGTTCATCCGAATGCCGATTCACTCATGTCGTGGCATTGGTCTTCTGATTTCCACTAATCATGCAAGTGTCTTGGATTCCGTCCAGTGCTACAAATCGGTAAACTTGGTGAGACGGGTTCTGGTACTGATCTTTGCGAAGAGAATTTCTCCAACACAGAGATCCGACGCCTTAGCCCTGACCGAATTCCCTTTTCAAGAGAGCAGGGAGGTCTCTGACACTCTCAATAATGTGATCTGGACTCTCTTTTCTTAACAGGTGAAGTGATGATGAACCTGAAAGGACAACTATCGTCGTTACCCCCAGCGGTTTTGCAGAACGTATGTCCTCAACATAATCAGCAACAAAGGCGGATCTTCGAGCACAAGCCTCCAATCGTCTCAATGCTTTGCGTATTTCCGCCTCTCTCGACGTTGCGTGGTAGGAATTGCCAGGACGGAGTATCATCGCCTTCGTTACAATTGCGTCCACGCACTTGTCTATTCCGATTTCTTTCAATTCTTGTCTCACAGAAAATGGCGAACATATTCTTCCAGTCACGACTGCGACCCTTATGTCACATTTCCTGATTCGCTTGATGACTTCCCTTGCCCCTCTTATCGGAGCTGAGTATTCTGTGTATGGTTTCCGGCCGTATCTCCTGAGGAAGGTGTCCCAGAATCTTCTTGTTTCGAGTCTCTTTGTTTGTGCTGGCCCAAAGGGCAGGTAGTAGAGTTGATTGTTATGAAAGCTTCTGAGAAAGTTTCGTCTGGCGATCTTCCTTCTCCCAAATCCTTCTAGCACGTCGTTAAAGACATTGTAGAATCTCTTCTCGATTGTTAGGAGAGTGCCGTCAAGGTCGAATAGAATGGCTTCGAGATCCTTAGTCATGGACAGGGCATCTTCCAAATCCTTAGCAGCTCTACAGGCGTGTGGTTGCCTGATCAAGCTATCGATTCATGATGAGCTACCCATTTGAAGGAGAAAGCAAGGATTAGGTGAGAGTCCGAACGAACATTGTGAGTTTTCCAATTTCCCATATGTCTCTTATCCGGAACAGCCAGGACATTTGAGGAATGTCAGCTACAAATGAAAAGATGAGGGAAGAACTTGATCTGTCGTATGCTTTGCAAAGTGCCTAGAAGCAATAGGGCTGTTTGACACATACCTGAACAAAAAACACATGATCTTTCTCGTGCCTCCGCTTTGCCAGTGAGACTTCTGTGAATAGAGCCGAGCCGCTTTCAGGCGAGAGGTTGATCATGAAGCTGAAACCTCATCCTCTGGCCTTCTGGCATCTGTACGCAGTCTCGGGACTCTTGATTCTTCTCGGCTATCTAATCGATCGAATATATGTCATTGTCTCAGGGCTGAGACTGAAGGTGCCGATCCCCTTCTTCCAACAGTACAACGTCACGAACATTCTGATCTTGTGGGGGGTACTTATCGGAGCGGCAATCATCATCGGCCTCATCTACATTAGAGTGACTTCACTTCTCATCTTCGGCGCCATCGCCCTGACTGGAACTGTTCTGACAGAGTTTTTCAAGATGTCTCTGGAGGTCCACTTCTGGCTCCTAGCTCTCTGTGGGCTTGCAGGATTCGCCTTCGCGGAGTTCTACAGAAGAGGCCACAACTACTATGTGACGAATCTCCGGGTGATCATGGAGAAGAGCTTCGTGACGTATGACTCACGGCAATTTACATATGATAGGATAAATGACCTCGCTATCGTGCAAGGCGTGTTGGGACGAATTCTCAACTATGGTACAGTCATTCCGGTGACTGCTTCCGGGTTTGGACTAGGTGAGGATTCCGCTTCAGCAGAGATTGGAGGGGGTGTGGCAATTGGAGGACGACGTTCAATGCCTTTGGGTGGAGGGCTTGGCCTGTCCGCAAGTGGCGGAAGAGCTGTCCTTATTCCCAGAGGACGGACCTATCATACTCTCTACGGTATCCCTAGGCCCAGAGAAGTCCAACATGCTATTGCGGCGATGATGCAGAGTCAGACCCTTCCCAAGCAGACCCAAGGGCCCTACATCTAGCTGATGCGAAGAGCCTTGGTCAAATGAGGGATTTCCGTCTAAAGGCCTGAGGTAGTTGTGCCCGCTTTCCACATGTCAGCTTCTAACGTGTCTTCCGTCTGGCCTGGTCCGGTTCAGGTTCATGAGACTGAGGTGGCATCTCGAGTTGATCGTCGCTTCTAACCATGTATCCTGGAATGCTTACAGATCTTCCACTGATGGACACGTGGCCATGTGTTATAAGCTGCCTAGCGTGGTGCATTGATCTGGCCATTCCGCTTCTCGCCACTATTGTTTGGAGCCTTCTATCCAGAAGCTTGGTCACATTCAAGTCAAGCACATCATCCAATGTTGCGCCCTCAGAAAGAACACCGAGCCGCGTCAAGCTTCTCAGAAGTTCCTTCTCTGTTTCCGCTCGCTCCTCCTCAGTCTTTGCTAGGAGGGATCTTGCGATGCCCCTTATCCGCGAGATCTCTGTTCGATATCCCCACAGTTCCCTCTTGTTTCTCAGACCGTAAGCTCCAACCAGCTTCAGCTCCTCCTCCATCTGTGCTCGTCTCCAAGGGTGGCGAGGAGTCTCATACTTCTTCTTCTGTTTCTTAGGATCTCCCATTCTACTCTTTGCCTCCCTTCTCTCTCTGCGCAGCTCTCAACGCAGCTATGGCTGCCTTCTTCGCGACCCCCACGGCCTTCCCGCTACGCCCTGTCGTCTTAGTTCTCTGCCCTCTTACCTTCAGCCCCAAGGAATGTCTAACTCCTTTCCATGTTCGCAGATCCTTCATGAAGTCTATGTCTGCCTTCTGTCGAAGCACAAGATCAGCCCCAACCAGATGAACGTCTCTGCTTGTTTCAAAGTCCTTTCTCCTATTGACAAGCCTTGCAGGTATCCCGAACTTCAACGGATCGGAGACTACATCTTCGATCTTGTCAACTTCCTCATCAGAGAGTTGCCCAATCCTGATATCAGGTCTTAGGCCTACGGCTCGCGTGACTGCGGTTGAGAAGCTTATGCCTATTCCCCGGATCTTAGACAGCCCGTAAACTAGCTTCTTCGTGCCGTCAAGATCCGTGCCCATGAGCCGCACAATGTGTCTGAATTCTCTTGAAGACATGCGATTCCACTGTTGCGAGAACTACGAAGTTGCCGGACCTTATATAAGTCTTCTGAGGACTTGCTTCAAGGCCTCTTGCTGAACCCTACATTCACCTTGTAAGCAAGAAGAAGTCCAGCAGCATTCCAAGGCCGCAAACCATGAGGTTGTACGGAATCCAGAATCGGTATACACCATGAATCCTGGCGTTGAAGTACTGATTTGACAACACTAGACAGAGATGCAGTGGAGAGATGTAGTAGCCAAGATATGTGCTGAGGACGATCATGCTGGCTAGGGCTGGAGTTCCGACTCCGAAGAGGGGGAGGACAAACGGGATAGATATTCCAATGCCTGCGATCGCGAGACCTGAGACCGCAGCGATCACGAAAGGAAAAAGCGTTGCAAAGACCACTAGGGGCACCTTGTTTCCTTTCAGGATGTCGAAGAGAAGAGAGATGGCTCTTGAGTCCTCTATCGTGTAACGGAGCACCATGACACTAAGCACAGACAGAGCCGCCGTCCAAGGGATTCCTTTCCAGAGGAGTCTCAAAGATTTCAGTGGCCTTATTCTCTTGATTAGAAGTGCCGTGAGGATCCCCAGCATTACAGAAGCCACGAGAGCGACTCCCGCCAAGTTAAGGGAGATCGCCGTAACGATTGGAGCGAAACCTTTCGCAACGATTCCATATGTCTTCTTGACTTTAGGATCTCTATTGTGGCTGGACCGTCTGAGGAAGAAGACATATCCTAAGGCTACAGAGAGGAAAAAAGATGGAAGTTGTACTAGGATCAGTTGATAGAGATTGATGCCTGCCAGTCCAGCGGTTAGGATCAAGGAAGATGACAGAGGAAAAACGTAGAACCATATGTGTCTGAACGTTATGTTCACAGCCACTTTCTTCTCTCGTGTCAGTCCCAGTTTGTCAGCTTCCTTGTCTATCAAGGGAGCGGAGAGCAGCGCACCTCCAGGCATAGGCATCAGACCCATTATTGCTGGGATCACTGCTAGCAAGGCTCTGCTGGGAAGCATTGTTCTCAAGCCGGCTATCAGATCGTCGATGAGCCCAGTCTCCTTCATACAGTGTGCCAGAATTCCTATCGTTGCAACTTGAAGCGTCAGGTTCAGTGTTTGGAAGTCCTCCAAAGCACGGATTGACAACCCGACGAAATCTTGGACCGATGCTCCATACGAGATTGCGAGTGCTATTGCTCCGATCGCTATCGACAGAGCCACATTATACTTCTTGACGGTTAGGACAACAATCAGTGCGAATGCAATGATAAGTCCGACTATTGGATTCACTCTGAGCCCTTCGCTTCATCACGCCAAAGTCCGTTCTCGTAGATGCGGCTCTCGAATAAGTATTTCGCATTGAGAGGTTATGGCTCTGACATGAACTCAATGAATTCTTCAAGAGTCCTCGGTTCAAGGGTATAGTTGGTCTTCTTCTCCAAACCCAATATTGAGGAAGGCCTTGTTCCGTAGTCGTGGCCTGGGTAGATCTCAATGTCATCTTCAAGCTTCAGTATCTTCCCGAACACACTCTCATAGAGTTCGACGGAATCTCCCCCTGAGAGATCTGTTCTTCCGCATTCGCCAACAAATAGAGTGTCCCCAGTCAACAACTTCCTGTCAACTAGAAGGCAGACGCTGTCAGGTGAATGACCTGGCGTGTGCAGAACTTTGACCTTAAGATTTCCTAGCGCCAGAATGTCATTGTCTTCTAAGTCAACGTCCTTGCGATTTCTGGACTTGGAGTGGGCTGCTATCTTTCCACCGGTAGCCGATGCAAGCTCTGCATTTCCAGATGTGTGGTCTCGGTGTCCGTGTGTATTGACAATGTATTTCACTCGTAGTCTATGCTTGGTGATCAGTGAGCATACCGAGGCAATGGGTGAGGGGGGGTCAACTATCATTGCCTCACCCGTGATTTCGTCACCAATCAGATATGTGAAATTGTCAGAACCAAGGCTGCGAATCTGTTCGAATATCAACCCTGAATCCCCGTCAAAATAGGCCGAATGCATCAAAGAGCTTTTCGGATTCGACATAGGCAACATGGACGACTGCTATGTTAGGACTCACCGGCTCGTTTGCTCTACAGTCTCGCCTTATCTCCTTGGAATATGGTCTTGTTCAATGCCCCTCTTGCATACTGCCCTCTTTCAGAGACCACATATCGTATGGGGAGGAAATCTGCTTCATGAGCAGAGCTTCCCTGTGAGAGTTGAGGTGTCGTTGTTGAGATCGGTTGCCTCTGCTTCGTGGCTTCTCTTTTCTCAACATTCAGCCAATGTCTACTTCAAGACAGCTCCAGTCTTCATATACCACAGGTAAAGGTCAAGCTTTGACAATGGTATGTCTAGCCGAGATGCGAAGCTTTGAAGCCTTGCCTCATAATCCAAGTATCTTCGTCTTGTGAGTGCCTTCGGAATTTCATCTATCATTTTGTGTTCCCCCATGATCCTTAGAACATGTCTGTCCAAGATTGCCAGATTGTGGTATCCAACATTTCTCAAGAAGTGACTTGCCTCCTTGTATCCCAAACCCATTATGTTCTCGACTAGCCATTCTCTAGCTTTTCTCTCGTCAGAGATGCCCGTCACGATGTCTCTGATGTTGCTGAACTTACGGGCTTGGACAATGTAACTGGCTCGACGCTCACTGTATCTATGTCCCAGTTCTCTCAAGCGCCCCGCCAATTCCTTTTCAGGTAGTCTAAGGAAGTCTTCAACGCCTATTGATTCCTGTATTTTCATCCCTAGTCGAGCACTGGAATTGGCCGTGAGAATGCAGAAACAGAGTTCAGAGAACCAGTCTTGATTTTGCTTCGAATAAAGAATTTTGAACTCATTGATTCTACCCTCAACTTGGGTAGCCACATAACTCTTGGCAAGGTCGCAGACGCGTGAGACCAACAGGGCAAGGGCCATGTCAGAACTGTCCTCTGGATCGAATCTGTCTGAGGCCGATCAAGACCCAAACGAGATATCCAAGCTCCACACGGGTCTATTGTTCATTTGGCAATTGAACTCTCGGCCCCTCTGCGATCTCAAATTGGTTTTCCACCGAAGGCAGTCATTTGGTGAAGACAGACTCAGGTTTCCTCAGATGGTTGTCACTCTCTTTCGGAGGTGAGTCGTTCACATTCAGCTCGGTGACTTAGCCTACCGGACTGCCTCAACTTTCTGGATTTCCGGAACCTTCTTCTTCAGAAATCGCTCGACCCCCCACTGCAGAGTCATCTGGGACATAGGGCACCCAACACACGCACCTGTCAGTCTTACCTTCGCTACAGCATCTTGGACATCGACGAGTTCTATGTTTCCGCCATCTGCCTGCAGGTTAGGTTTCATTTCTTCAAGCGCTTTCTCAACTTTCTCTCTTATCGTGGACATGACTCTCGAACCAAGCTGGGATCTAGTTCGTGCAATATAAGCTGCTACCCAGAGCAGAGGTTCTATTTGAACGATGAATTTCGCGGCAGAAGACAGACTCTCAGAGTGCTACCGCGCGACCCAGATCCAACTTGTCCTGATCCGTTCCATTCTTATAGAGGAGCTTTCATCAAGTCGTCGCTGAGAGTCAGAATGTTGTTGTTAGGAGTGACGTGAACGTGAAGGCAATCAAGATAGCGGACGGTGTCTATTGGGTTGGCGCCATCGATTGGAATATTCGAGACTTTCACGGATACTTGACTCCTCGCGGAACCACGTACAATGCATACTTGGTCGTAGACGAGCGGGTGGCTCTCGTCGACACCGTGAAGTCAGAGTTTTTCGAAGAGATGACCTCGAGAATTGAGAGCGTCGTCAAGCTCGAAGACATCGACTACGTTATCTCTAACCATGTGGAGATGGGTCACTCTGGATCCATTCCCCACATAGCTGAGCAAACAAAGAACGTCAAGGTGGTGTGCACTGAACGCGGAAAGAGTGGCCTCCTTAAGCATTATCACGGAGAATGGGACTTCACGGTTGTGAAGACGGGAAATACGCTTGATTTGGGAAAAAGGAGTCTCTCATTCATTGAGGCGCCTATGCTGCATTGGCCTGACTCCATGTTCACATGTCTGAAGGAAGACAGAATCCTGATGCCGAATGATGCCTTTGGTCAGCATATTGCGACATCTGGGCGCTTCGATGATGAGGTGCCGGAAGCATTGGACGAGGCTGCGAAATACTACGCAAACATCTTGATGCCGTTTGGCTCCTTGATTCAGGCCATTTTGAAGAAGTTGGGTGAACTCAGTGTCTCACCTTCGATCATCGCTCCTAGCCACGGGATAGTCTGGCACTCAAGCCCAGGTAGAATAGTTGAGGCGTACCGTCGATGGTCGCAGGGAGAAAACGAGTCAAAGGTAGTGATAGTGTATGATTCGATGTGGCATAGCACGGAGAAGATGGCTCTGGCCATAGTTGAAGGAGCAGCTGAAGGCAAGGTCGAAGTCAAACTCTTCAACTTGAAGCGTTCTGACTGGTCTGAAATCGTGAAGGAGATCTTGACAGCGGGCGTGGTCCTTTTGGGGACTTCAACTCTAAACAACACTATGCTGCCGACTTTAGGAGGTTTCCTCACCTATCTTTCAGGACTGAGACCGAAGGGAAAGGTGGTTGGGTGTTTCGGATCATACGGATGGGGAGGAGGAGGAACTAGAGCTGTGGAGAACCAGGTGAAATCCATGAGCCTCGAACTCATGGGTCCGAGCCTGGAAGTGCAGTACGTTCCTGACAAGGAGAACCTTGCGAAATGTCTTGAACTGGGCAGAGCGGCCGCGTCGAAGCTCACTGGGGAATGCGATGAAGTGGAAATGTCGAATATGCGGCTACATCTATGATGAGGAAACCGGACTACCTGAGCAGGGGATCGGATCTGGGACGAGATTTGAGAATCTTCCTTCGGACTGGGTGTGCCCGATCTGTGGGGCCCCGAAGGCAGAGTTCGAGGGACTCGACTGAAAACGATGGGCCTGACGTGGCTGTGAGATTCGGGTTAAGTCAAGGAAAGACATCATTCGCCATAGAAGCGTGGACGTTCAGGATATGGCTGCAAGAAGAACTATTGTGGGACGACAGGGCCTCGCAAGCTATGTTACAACGACGTGGTCTATCAGGAAGTATCTTTTTGCGAGCATTCTCGTCTTCTCAATTGTTCTACCGTTCTTGCCGATCGCCAGCGCTTTGTCTCTGGGATCAACCTCAACCACAACGATCGTCCGGTCAGGTTTCTCAGTTATTCTGATCTCCTTAACTTGGGCTGGAGCCAATGCATTTCTGATCAGCTGCTCAGGCGTGTCGGCCTGCTCAACGATTTCGACTTGACGGCCGGTCATCTTTCGCAACGTCTGTATGTTCTTTCCAGCCCTGCCGATGGCGAGGCCCATTTCACCTTGCTTCGCAAGAAAGATAATCCTCTCAGCTTTCTCGTCAATGAGGCAGTCCTTGGCAGTCGCGCCTGTGATACTCTCGAATAGCGCGATGCATTTCATTTCGTCGCCTGTGAGTTTGATTCTACCTGCTGACATCTTTGGCGCCAACTACCTTCAGTATTTCGGAGTCTCCTGCTTCTCGAATTGTCATCGCCGCGACCAGAAAGGGCTTCTCACAAACGCTTCCTAGGTCCAGACTCGTTCCTCCATATACGTATATGGGCAGTTCTGAGAGTCTGGCCCTTTCGAGAATCACGGATTTGGTTGATTCGGGGCAGTTCGAGGCTAGCACTATCAACCTTGCCTTGCCGCTTCTCGTGGCTTCCAGTGCTTCTTCGCATCCAAATGATACTTTGCCACTTTTGACGGCTAACTTCAGTTGTTTGGTTATGTCGATCATTTTCTTGGCCTTTCTTTCTCCGGCATCGTCATGTACATGTCTATGAGACCGGTTCCCATAGGTATCTGCTGTCCCACAATAACATTTTCCGCCACACCTTTCAGTGTATCAGATATTCCCCTCATCGCCGCATCAACTATTGTTGGCACGGTGATTTCGAAAGCCGCCTTTGCCAGTGTGCTTGCCTTCTCGCCACTGACTCCATGTCTTCCAACCTGTAATACCTCTCCAGATGCAGTCATCGCATCAGCCACAACCATCACATGTCTGATGTCAACGTCCAAGCCCTGCTCTTCCAAAACACTCATCGCCTCCCTGATGATAACTTCTCTGGCAGCTTCAATTCCCAGCGTCATGGCAACTTCGTGGATGTTGTTTGATGTTGTTCGCGTCGGGTCCACTCCTGGAATGGTGAGCACTTGCTCGAGACTCGAACCTTCGGTTCTGATGATCCATTCTCCCCTTTCCTCCACAACGAGAGCCCTCTTTACCGCCGGTAGCCCCTTGACATGATGCGAGGGAAGTTTTGCGACCAGTCGCTTGAAATGAGGGATATCCATGTCCTTGGGCTTGATCTCAATCCTCGTCCGTTCAATCTTAGTATCGCAGGACGGAAGTTCGATTGCGTCTCTTATGTCGCGCACCGTAATCTCTCTCTGACGCATCTTCTCTGAGTCAAGAGTCACTTCGATCGTCATCCTAGTTATGTCGGACTCGATCTGCGTCGCTATGTCCCGTAGAGCCGTGTGCGTAATAAGGCGAGCCACATCTTCAGCCCTCTCACGTTTCTCTCTGAACTTCCTGTCCAAGTACACAGTCATCATCGGAGTTGATGGGATCTTCCTTGCGTCGACAATCTCTATCAACCTGGGAAGCCCAAGAGTAACGTTTTGCTCTCTGACTCCTGCGAAGTGGAAAGTCCTCAGAGTCATCTGAGTTCCTGGTTCGCCAATCGATTGGGCGGAGACTATTCCCGCGGCCTCGCCGGGTTCTATCAGCGACTTCCGATAGTTCCCTACTGCCTGTTCGATAACTTGGTCAACTACCTTTTCTGTCAGCTTCGCTTCAAGGAGATTCCTCTTCAGTTCCACGGCGAGGACCCTCGGCAGTTGAGAGCCTCTTGCCTGGAGTCTCTTCAGCACATAGTTCTTGGACGCTTTCCGTCCTTTTGTGGCGCCAAGCCTGATCCTGTCCACAAGCCTCTCTGTGTTGACAGCCTTCCCGTGGTCGCTCTTCGCTACATCGACCCCATCTTCTCCGTATCGGAATTGGATGATGCTCCCTCGGGAATCTCTTACTGTTCCATCGTACTCGACCCTGATGTGTTCAAGTGCGTTAATCAGACGTCTCTGCATGTAACCGCTTTGCTGGGTCCTTACGGCTGTGTCCACTAGTCCCTCTCTTCCTCCCGTCGCGTGAAAGAAATATTCGACTGCATTGAGGCCACGAGCAAAAGATGAGTAGACGAATCCTCTCGCCTGCGCTCCTACGTCCCCAGGTTCATAGCACGAGAGTGCTCTTCCTCGGTATCCTCTTCGTATCCTCTGACCTCGGATCGATTGCTGGCCGATGGAGGCAGCCATCTGGCCTATGTTGAGCATAGAACCCTTCGCTCCGACTCTCACCATGACAATTCCGCTGTTCTCCATTCCGAAGTGTCTGTCAGCCAGTGCGCCTGCGTCATCTCTTGCTTTGGAGAGTTCGTTCATTACGTAGATCTCAAGAGACTCTTCAAGTGATTGGCCTGGCAGTCTTTCCAAGGTGCCCTTGCGGTATCTGCCGACCAGTTCGTCGACTCTTTCTTCCGCACTCCTAATTGCACCGTCAATCTTGTTCTGTAGCACTGGGGGAACGTCCAGGTCGTCGAGGGCATAGGAAAAGCCTCTCATCGTGATGAATTGAACAAAGAGCTTTGATATCGAATTCAGGAATTGTCTAGCAACGTCTGGTCCGTAGTCTTTCACAATGCGATGGAAAAGACTGTCAGACCTGGCTCCAATGGCATTCCTGTCCAGCACTCCATGTTCCAAGACTCCGTCCTTGATCACAACATATGCGTCGTACGGACACTTCTCTTTCTTGCAGTCGACGCATTGTCTGCAGACGCTCGACTTCATCACGAAGTTCATTCTCCCGGGAATGAATAAACTGAATATTCTCTTCCCGGACCACCCGGGCTCGGGTCTGCGAAGGTCTGGTTGAGGCAGGGGGCCATCATATCCTGCCGCCATGAGGACCCCGCACGTTTCATCCTTTGCGAGGTAGGTGTCACTCTTTGTGAAGAGGAATGCCGCAGTGAGATGATCGGTAATGGCGCCTATGATCGGTCCGCCATATCGAGGTGACAGGATTTGATCTTGAACCTCCATGAGAAGACGGGCTTCTGTGCGAGCCTCTTCTCCTTGAGGAACATGCAGATTCATCTCGTCTCCGTCGAAGTCTGCATTGTATGGTGGGCAGACACAAGGATTCAACCGGAACGTTTTGAATGGAAGAACTTTCACCTTGTGTGCCATGATCGACATTCGATGTAGAGAAGGTTGTCTGTTGAATAGAACAATATCGCCATCGCGTATGTGTCTCTCCACGACGAAACCCGGCTGTAGACTGTCTGCGAGAGACTTTCTTTCTGTTACAAACTCAAGCCGGATCCTTCGTCCGTCGGGGCGCACGATGTAGAGCGCGCCTGGATACTGGTCAGGGCCATTTTCCACGAGACGGCGCAGTTCTTCAAGATTCCATTCGGTGATCCTCTCCGGAATTGTCAATCTCGCTGCGACCTCTATCGGTACGCCCACCTCGCCAATGTCCAAGTTCGGGTCAGGCGAGATCACTGTTCTAGCGGAGAAGTCGACTCTCTTTCCCGAGAGGTTACCTCGGAATCTTCCTTCTTTACCTTTCAGTCGCTGGCATATGGTCTTCAGAGCTCTTCCTGACCGGTGTCGGGCGGGGGGAAGACCTGAAACCTCATTGTCGAAATAGGTAGTGACATGGTATTGAAGCAGATCGTGCAGTTCCTGTATGATATTGACCGGGAGCCCTCCATCGACCGCCTCTGAGAGCTTCTGGTTAATTCGGATAATGTCAACTAGCTTATGGGTTAGGTCGTCTTCGGACCTAATTCCCGACTCAAGTGTGATAGATGGTCGAACGGTGACGGGAGGAACAGGGAGTACCTGAAGTACAGCCCATTCGGGACGTGCTCCTCTTGGATCCATGCCCAGAAGTCTGAGATCGTCATCCGTTATTCGTTCGAGCCTCTCTCGGATGGTGCTGGGGGTGAGCCTCCTGGCACCTCCTTCAATTATCTCATGGTACGTTGTAGGCTTGATGTGCTCGATTATGTACTGCTTTGTCCCACAATGAGGACACTCTTGAGACTTCTTGGCGTCTTTAGTCACAGTCTCATAGAAGGTGTCCGGGACAATGCTGAGGCGTTTCTTCTGATCGTCTATCAGGGTTTTGTACTTCTGGATCTTCTCGTTGTTCAGCAGGATTCTTCCGCAACTTCGGCAGGTGACGGAGAGAAATCTATGCACAAGCTTGCCGAAGATCACGTGAACCACTGGCTGAGAAAGTTCTATGTGGCCGAAGTGCCCGGGACAGGCTAGAGCGGTGTTTCCACAAGTCTTACATTTCTGTCTGGGCTCGAGGGTTCCCAGCCTACCGTCCATCAGGCCCGAGACTATCGGTACTCCGTCTTCGTCGTATGTGTCTGCTGCCTGGATCTCAATGGCAGAGAGCTTTCGAAACTCGTTTGGGGAGAGAAGTGAGAACTGTATTGCGTCAATCACTTTACGTGATTCTTCGATGTACGCCATTTCATGCTCTCTCCTGCAACTTTATTCTGGGGGCGATTCCAAGTGACATCAGCTCTTGGGTCAGGAGTTTGAACGCATAGGACATGGCGACTGGAGAGATTACTGCCTTCTCTCCGCAGACACGGCAGGTGTACCTGTTCTGCTTTATATCGTAGTAGCCTAAGAGACCGCAGTTCTCGCAGACAAGCACTATAGCTCTATCCGACTCTTCAAGCAGGCGGTCACGTAGCAATGCTGAAGCCCCATGGCCGATGAGACAGTCGCGCTCCATTTCACCGAATCTGAGTCCTCCTCCTCGGGCCCTTCCTTCGGTTGGCTGCCGTGTAAGCATCTGAACCTGTCCGCGTGCTCTTGCATGCATCTTGTCGGAAACCATGTGGTGTAGCTTCTGGTAGTAGACTACTCCCATGAAGATGTCTGCAACAAGTTTCTTTCCTGTCAGTCCGCTGTACATCACTTCCCTGCCACCGTACTGGAAGCCAAGTTTGATGAGTGAATCTCTAAGTGAGGTGAGCCCTTCATTGGCGAAAGGTGTGCCGTCGACGGGTGCGCCTCTCAGCGAGGCTGCCTTTCCAGCAACTGATTCTGCGAGCTGTCCGATCGTCATTCTAGACGGGATGGCATGTGGGTTGATTATTATGTCCGGAACGATTCCGTCCTCTGTGAATGGCATGTCTTCGCTGGGGACAAGTAGGCCGACGACTCCCTTCTGTCCGTGCCTGGAGGCGAACTTGTCTCCGAGTTCGGGAATCCGTAGATCTCTTATCTTCACCTTCACGAGCTTGCTGCCTTCTATCGACTCTGAGACAGCGACGAAGTCGACGACCCCTGACTCGGAAGGCCTCATGCAGACTGAGGAGTCTCTCCTTGTGGGGCCTCGAACCTCGAACTCTCGGTACTCCTCAAGGAACCGCGGTGGACTGCTTCTTCCTACAAGAACAACGTTTCCGGTCGCCGGCGATTCGACTGTGATTACTCCATCTTCTTCAAGAAGCCGGTAGTATCGTTCACCTCTGTAACCTCTTACTCCAGAGTCAGGTATCTCGAACTTGTCTCGGAGTCCGCCAAGGTATTGCCTGCACTCCGCTTCATAGACTCTGAAGAAGAACGATCGTCCCAATCCCCGTTCAACGGACGACTTGTTGATGATGAACGCGTCTTCCATGTTGTAGCCTTGGAATGACATCATGGCGATGACACAATTCTGACCTGAAGGCCTTGCGTCGAAACTGATTACTTCATTGGCCTTCGTTCCCACGAGGGGCTTCTGGGGGTATTGAAGCAAATGTGATCTCGAATCAACTCTGTTGAAGAGACTGGTGGAGAAGACGCCTAGGGCTTGTTTCGCCATGGCGGATTCGTAGGCATTTCTTGGAGACTGATTGTGCTCAGAGAACGGTATTACCGATGCACATATGCCAAGGATTGTGTAGGGCGCTATCTCCATGTGGGTGGTTCTCTCGTTGATCTTGCCCTGGTTAAGAGCCACAAGAGAGTTCTCTTCCTCATCGGCGTCTAAATACTCAATCACGCCGTCTCTGACCAAGTCCTCCCATTGAATCTCGTCACGACGGAGTCTCTCCAAGTGCTCCTCCGTGATCTTCAGTCGTCCATTCTCTATGATGAGCAAGGGGCGCCTGACCCTGCCCGCGTCGCAGTTCACGTACACCTCCGGCCGCGATTCCGGTGTCCTCGGGGAATAGTAGACAACATTGATCTCTGAGCTGATCTTCCCTTCCCTTCTGAGTCTTCTAATCTCGAAGGATAGATCCTCAGGACTTCTGCAGTGTCCTGCGATTATTCCGTCGACGAAAACCTTGGCGCTGGTCAGTCTAAGCTTCTTGTCCGCTTCGTCGACTGAGATCACGCCCATCCTATGAAGCCGAGTAGCTACTTCCCTAGGATCCACTCCGACTGAGATAATCGCCTGCAGCGCAAGGTTCTTGACCAAGCCACAGTTCGATCCCTCAGGAGTCTCATTCGGGCAGAGTCGCCCCCAATGCGTCGGATGAAGATCTCTCGCCTCTAGGTTTGGCTGACTTCTGCTGAGGGGAGACTGAAGCCGTCTAAGGTGGCTCAGTGTTGACGCAAAATTCGTTCTGTCCAAAAGTTGGGTGACACCTACTCTGCCGCGAACCCAGTTGCCTGTTGCAACCGCGTGCTGCACTCGCTCCGTGACTATTCCAGGCCTCACGGCGTTTGACATTGAAAGCTCTGCGTGGCGTCTGATCGTGATTCGCTCAAGTTGATACTTTAGGTCTCTCGTCAGGTTTCGAAAGGATATTCGAAGAAGATCTGCTAGGAGAGAACCCGCAAGTCGCAGTCTCTTGTTCGCGTAGTGGTCCTTGTCATCGACCTGCCTTCTTCCCAGTTTCAGCTCAACTATTCTGCAGACCATTTCGGCCAGAAAATGAATTTTCTCTTTTCTATCCGAGAGCTTTGTACCAAGGTGGGGGAGAAAGTTACGGTCAACCACGGATTCCGCTTTCTTCAGACGATACTCATCGACCTGCCCTGGTGCCAGTCTGTTTCCAATGAAGAGCAAGGCGTCTCGCTGCGTCACAACCCCCGCAGCCTTCTCAAATGATGATTCGAGTTCACGCTGTATTTCTTCCTCCGGTGAGACTGTGTCCACAATCTTTGCGTCTTCCTCGATTCCGAGCGCTTTCATCATTGCAACTACTGGAAGATCAGCCGGGACACCTGGGGTGGTGATGTAGATGGCGCCATCCGTCTTCATTGTCACTTCGATCCTTGCCCTCGAACCCACTGTTGTCGAGAAAATCTTGGCCTTGTAAGTTGGTGTCGCCCCTGTTTTCTCAACATCCACAAGTATTTTGTTGGGAGCCAAGTCTTCGAGAGCCACGACCACGCGCTCTGATCCATTCACAATAAAGTATCCTCCGGGATCAAATGAGTCCTCGCCTATTGACTTGATCTCGTCCGGAGTGAGCCTAGAGGTCGGGCATATCTTTGATTTCAGCATCACAGGGAAGTCGCCTATGTATACCATTTCTGCTGAGCCTTCTCTGTTACCTACTATTGGAGTCATTTCCAAGTGTAGAGGAGAGGAATACGTAAGGTTCCTCACTCTAGCCTCCATAGGGTAGATCTGCCTCTCAGATCCATCTACCTCGATGGCTCTTGGCGAACCCATCTCTATCTTCCCGAGCTTGATCTTCAGTGCATATTCTTCCGTTTCTACAGGGATCTCTCCGACTTCATCCACCACAGCCTGAAGCCCCTGGTCAATGAAATCGTTGTACGACTCTATGTGCTGCCTTTCAAGCCCCTTCTCTTGGAAAAACCTGCGCATCAAAGACCAAGAATCCTGTTCAGAAATCTCCAACCGAGTTCCTCCCCAAGACATCAATCTTCAATAACATACCGGTAGGCGGCTGCCTCCCCGGCCGTTGAGCTACGCCTAACAATCTTGACCAGGTCTCCCAGCTTCGCACCAATCATTTGACATGTGGGATCAGAGACTTTGATGTATGGGAACTGATATGGCCTGACATGATACTTCCTCAGGACTTCTTCGGCTTCTTTCTTGTCTAGAACCACATGTTTGGGAACTAGCTCATGTTGAAAGACGTTGATCGTTATTTCTTTTTCTTTTTTCACCAATCAGGGGATTCCCCCAGCGCAAAAAGTCGCCATGTAACTTATTCACTCGTTCAGAGGGAAACTGACGCTATAAGCGAAAGAGTGGCGGTTATAAAGTTTGCTTGAAGCGATTTTCGAAGAAAGGGTTTGAAAGGAGACCTCCTCCGAGGAAATTGAAGCGCGTCGAGTATTCGGAAACAATAGACGCAAACTTGCTTTTGGAGAAGATTGCCAATATCGATAGTGCAGATAACATGCGAGGTGGCAGCTGGCAGGAGTGTTCTTGTGATGGAAGTAGCCTCAATCAGCAAAGGTCTGCCAACTCTTCGGTCAGGCCGGTCAATGGCGTAAAAGCATAAATAACGCACATCGCTGACTGCTGGCGTGCTTAGAGTGATTTCGAATGGCGAAAGGATCTGGAGGCCTCTTTGCTGCAAGAAGACTGAGGAAATCGAGGAAGAAGCTTAGATGGAAGTACGCGCCCTTCAAGAGAAGGATGCTGGGCCTAGACTACAAGGTCGATCCGCTTAAGGGCTCGCCTCAGGCCAGAGGAATAGTGTTGGAGAAGGTTGGAGTCGAGTGCCGCCAGCCGAACAGTGCCGTTCGCAAGTGTGTTCGTGTCCAGTTGATAAAGACGGGCAAGGTCGTCACTGCGTTCCTTCCGAGAGATGGTGCTGCGAACTTCGTTGACGAACATGACGAGGTTCATATCGAAGGTATCGGCGGCGCGCAGGGCAAGGCATACGGAGACCTACCCGGAACAAGGTACCGCGTCTACAAGATAAATGGGGTCTCCCTCTCAGCCCTCTTGAGCGGTAAGAAGGAGAAGCCGAGACGGTAGAAACACATCACTGGCCCAAGCGACTGACTTCTTCCGAACGTTACTCGGCGATGTAGGTCTCTCCTTCCCTTTTTAGTGTTGTTTCAGCGCCACGGGGAGTCCCAAACTGCAGATCTTCGATCCGATGCATGGCCTGCAGATCGCGCTTCATCGACTTGAGCCGTGGACTCGCGTACACCTTGGCGAGTGGCTGATTGAGTGCTTGACTACGGTCCTTTTTGTGTTTCCAGACAGTTGAGTTGAATCCCACGACGATACTTGTCATTTCCAGCTGCCTGATCTTCGTCAGACTTGGACGAGGGAAGGATTGTGTATGTATGCTATTTGAGGAATAGATGCTCCTCCATACGTAATCCGTTACATGCGGGCAGATCGGGGCAAGAAGCAAGAGAACGGAACGCAGGCAACGGTGAAGCGTATACCAGGCGGCTTGTTGGTCGCTTCGCGTGAAGGCATTGTCGTTGTTGTATGCCCTTGCCTTCACCATTTCGACGTAGTGAGGGGCAAAGAGATTCCACACGAATTCTCTCAGTGCGTTTGATGGGATGAAGAAGTTGAAGTCTTCGTAGCCTTCAAGGCATCTCTTGGTTAGCTCATCTAGTTCAGATAATATCCATCGGTCTGTGCTGGTTGGATCTGCTCTTTTCGGTTCTGGAAATGCTGAGATGAAACGGGACAGGTTCCAGAGCTTTGTGAGGAACTTCGCAGTTCCCGCGATTCTATCTTCTGAACACCTGAAATCTGAACCCAAGCTTGCTTCTGCCGCGTTCCAGAACCTAAAGGTGTCAGCCCCATATTTCTCCAGTATCGGGGTCGGGTCCACCACATTGCCTTTGCTCTTGCTCATTCGCTCTCCTAATTCATCTATTCCGAATCCCATGATCCAAGCGTGTTTGAAAGCGTCCTTTCCTGTCAACTGGTGGCATCTGAGGAGTGTGTAGTATAGCCATGTGCGCACGATGTCCTTGGCTTGAGGTCTGATAGTGACTGGGAAGGTCTTGCGGTAGAGCTCTTCAGATCTCGCGTATCCCGAGACAAATAGGGGAGATATGCTCGAGTCGAACCACGTATCGAACGTTCGATCTTCGCCGATGAATCCTGCGTCAGATTGGCAGTACCGACAGTTCTGGAAAGGAGGATTGTCCTTCCAAGGTCTATAGTAGGGCCCGGGCTTCGGAAGATTGGGTTTGCCGCAGGCCTTGCAATACCAGATTGGGATCTCCGTTCCGTAGATTCTTCTTCTGGAAATTGGCCAGTCGATGGTGACCGAGTCTATCCAGTTGTAGAGGACTTGTCTATGGGCCTCGGGGTGAAAGATGATCCGCTGAGCGATCTTTCGGACAGACGGGATGAATTCGAGCTGCTTGAGGTAGAATTCTCTCATCGGAACGATTTCGATCGGGGTATGACATCGGTCACAGGTCGGAGTCCTGTGCATGATGCTCTCTTTCTTCTCAACAAGTCCCTCATTCTCCAGATCTTTTGTGATCTGCTGCCGCGCCTCTGAGATTGGCAACCCAAAGTACTTTCCTGCGGCCTCGGTCATTCTTCCTTTCGTGTCTATTGCCACGACTTCCTTCAGCTTGAGTTCTCTGAAGAGGCGTACGTCAGACGTATCACCATAGCTGCAGATCATTACGACCCCAGTCCCGAACTCCATCTTTGCAGCGTTGTTCGGAATTATCGGCACCTCCCTTTGATAGACGGGGACTATGCAGTGTAGGCCATGTAGGTTTCGATATCGTTGATCATCAGGATGGACAAGAACTGCTTGGCATGAGCAAAGGTACTCGGGTCTGGTGGTGGCTATGGTTAGGTTCTCTGGACGTTCCTTTAGTCTGAAACGAACGTATGCTAGGTTGGTTGGAACCTCAGTGTATGTTATGTCAGCGTCGGCGATTGTGGTTCCACAATCGACGCAGTAGTTGTTTGGTCTTGTGTCTTCATAGATCAGCTCTTTCTTCCATAGATCGATGAAGGTGGTTTGTGTGAGTCTTCGGTAATCCTCAGAGTCGGTCCGATAGTAGTGATCAAAGTCCCCGCTAAGACCCATGATTTTCATGGTGTCTATCATTTCGGCTTCCAAATCGTCAAGTGCGTGTGTACAGAGTTCAATGAATTTCTCTCGAGGGGTCTCATGAATGTCTACCTTGTATGTTCGCTCGGTGTACAATTCGACCGGCAGCCCGTTTCTGTCGATGCCTATCGGGAAGTATACCTCGTGTCCCTGCATTCTCGCCGTTCTCGCGATCATGTCGATCTGTGAGTAGTGTGCAGCTGCTCCGACTGACCAGGGCCTCCCGCTCGGGTAGGGTGGGGGAGTATCAATGCTGAATATCTTTCTTCGTGACCTGATGTGGAATCTGTAAAGATTCTCGCCGACCCATCTCTTCGCAATTTCAGCGTCTATGCTCTTGTTCCATCGTTTGTCCTTAAGTTTAGGCTCATTCATCTTCATCACCAGTCAGAGGGAATGCGGTGCTTCACCATACCTTTCTATCGCATATTTGTTACGCATGCTATCTTGGCTAGAATCTGTTCCTGCAAGAACGGCTGGAGACCAACATAGCGAGTACGTAGTCGCCGCCGTATTCTCGACCGGCAAGAAATGATCCGGCCGAGTCATTGAACTTGGCGGAGATGCACTCTCCGACACCTTTAGACAACCAACGATGAATTCCAGCTATAAAGCGTTTGCTAGGAAGGGCGATCTATGAGCCCCATTGGTCGAGCCACTTTGATATCCTCGCACATGAGCAGATGCATGTTGTCTTCGGCCGCGATTGTTCGAACCCTAGTTCTCTGCTCAATTTTTCTTGCTTCTAATGCGGGATTGGCAGATATCATTCTCAATCCAAAGTGAGTGAGAACGCACATTTCGGGACGAAGATCCTGGAGAATACGGATAGCTTCGTCACTTGATAGGTGTCCTTTCCAAGAGCTTCCGCTTGGCCTGAGTACGCAGAGGATCATAAGCCTCACCTTCGAGTATTGATCTAGCATCTCAGAGTAGTACTCAGTGTCTGAGCTGTAACCTATCTCCCCGGCCTCAAACGCAAATCTGAACCCGATCGAGTTGGGGTCACTGTGACGGGCTTGTGTGGCCGTTATCTTGACTCCGCGGATCCATGTCTCGGTTCCCGGCTTCATTTCCACTAGGCTTCCAATCAGACTTCTGTGATACTTAGTGAGACAGGAATCAAAGTCCTCAGTTCCTCTGACGACACTTCTCGGGCCGATGAAGGTTCCTCTTCTCTTGGTGCCTCCTTGGCTCATAGCCTCCACAAAGATCTGTGCATCAGCATAGTGGTCAGGATGGCAATGGGAGACCGCGACGGCCTCGACCTTTGACGGGTCAAGTCCGAGCTGATTTGAGTAGACGATGGCTCCCGGGCCTGGGTCAAGCTGGAGGTTGATGGGTTTGATGAATCGGATTCCTCCCGTGTGACGCTTCTGTGTGATCGTAGAGAACCGAGCGCCTCCAGTCCCTAGGAAAACTAGCTCAACTTGCTCCAATCAACTCGACCAGAGTCAACGATCTAGAAGATCACCTTATGAAGGTAAGCATTGGCATGATCGAAACGTAAGTCGCAGGCAAAGAAACTGACAAAAGGGAAAAAGTGGGGACCCGAGAGCTTATTGGATATTGATTGGCTTTCCTTTCTTGGCGGGTTTCTTTCTCGACAGGACCACTTCAAGAACGCCGTTCTTGTACGTGGCCTTTGAGCTGTTTGGATCCACTTCTTCAGGAAGCTCCAGTTCCTTGTGGTACTTGTGGTCTGGGTTGTTCACTGAAATTGTGAGCGAGCTCTCAGTCCCCTCAAGATTTATCTCTGAGCGTTCTACTCCCGGGAGCTCCGCAACAACCTTGACCGTTTCTCCATCGACTACTGTGTCAACAAGAGGCTCTCGCTCCTCCTTGACTTCCAGTCTTGGCTTTGTTGGGCCGAAAGGTGTTCGCTTCAGCGATGGCTTCACATTGCCGAACTCTCGTATTACCGGCTTTCCGTCGGGTCCTACCGTCATAGAGTATCCGTATACAAATGGCCCCATTTCCCTGACCGTACTGCCGTCTGGAAGCTTCTTCTCCCTCACGAGTTCCTTTGGACCCAAGCTCGACATGTCTCTGAACATGTCTTCCATCATCTTTTCCATGTCCCCGAAGAATCTGTCGTCAAAGAATCCGAAGCGTCTTCTTCTTCTGAACCATTCCGGAAAGTCTTCATCCCATGACAAATTTCTTTCCTACCTCCTTCGTACTTTTTGACCTGTCTGCATGTTACCTTAGGTAACAGGGGTGGCTTATAAATGTTACCCTAAGTAACTCTTCGCGGAAGAGACAGGAGCGCGACGAGGATATCAGAGGATCGCAGAATGCTGCGAAGTTGACCTTGGACTCGTGGGAACAAGTCGTGGAGAGCATAGCCCGGAAAGATTCGGAAGCTGCCTTTTGATCCGGACCGCAATCGGTTCGCGATCCTTTCTCGAACTATAAGGTCTGGGAGAGCCCTACGATGGATTCTGACTAGAAGCTCTGCAGAGTTGGTTTCGCCTCCACGTACGCTCCCGGTTTGTCTTCCCTGTCTGTTACAGATACCTGGAGTCGCCTGTACCCTGTTTCCACTGCAGATCTCTTGGCCGAAACCGATGAGGGCTGAACGACACTTAGTCCGTTCTTGGAGAGGTGCGGTGATCGATTTGGTGACCACACATATCGCCCCAGTTCGAGCCCGATAACTAGAGGCCAGATATATGTGATGAGAGATCTTTTGGGGACTCGGAGAGATGCTCAAAGATAATCCAGTCCTCGTTCAGCATAGTTGAAAATACTTAGTCGGGTCTACAGAAGAGCGAATCTCTTCGAAGATTCCAAAGCGGCAATATTGCTGACGCTACACGAAATCGTCCACACCAGAATACTGCAAATAACCATCAGTCTGCGGACAACGCTAGGTCAGTCAAGCTGTCGAAGATCATGCTCAGGGATTCTTTGGAATGCTTTTCCAGAATTGAAGAGAGCATTACGTCAGGTGCCAGATCGACGAATTCTACACCCTTCCTCTTGATAAACCCGATTGCAGACTGATACACCCGTGGCTGGTATATGATGAAATCAGTCTCTGAGAGAATCAATCTGAGGACTAAGGGAGAAGTCGACATGATAGACATAACCGCTGAGGTTGAGAACATTGTTGAAGACAGCGAAGTCAAGAATGGTATAGTCACGGTTTTTGTGCCGGGATCGACAGCCGCGGTTACAACAATTGAACATGAACCTGGTTTGCTAAGTGATTTCCCGACTTTGCTTGAAAGAATCGCGCCGAGAAACGCTGTCTACGAACATGAAAAGCGATGGCATGACGGCAATGGACACTCACATGTGAGAGCGTCGCTACTGGGACCTTCTTTGACAGTCCCCATCAATGAGGGGAGGCTCACGCTTGGAACTTGGCAGCAACTTGTTCTGGTCGAACTCGATACGCGTAACCGTACAAGAGAGCTTGTTGTCCAAATCCTTGGAGAATAGGAAATTGAAGACCATTAGATGGCTGGGTGGCCAAAGCATCCAAACATGGGCCATACAGGGCCTCAACATGTACGCGCCGAGGGAAGTTGTCATGAATGACTGGAAACGATATCTGCAAGTACACTTACACGTGGCTTGAAGCAGCGATCGCAGCTCTGGAGACGCAGGCAGACGAGAAGACAAGACTAGCAATGCTGGAGTCTTGTGGCCGCGCTTGCGCTCGCACAGCTCCATCTACAGGAACGCCAAAGCAGTCAGAGGCGAGAGAAAGAAGATTGATGGGTTGTTGGACAAACTGAGCGAAGAAAACTCAGGACAAGTGAGATGGCGGAGAGACGCAAAGTATTACATATCACGTACGAGAGATGCTTCTGTTCTCGGAGAAGATCCGAGCTTGTGCAGGCACCGAGTTTCTGCAACTGCTCCACGGGCTGGCTTGCGGAGATCTTCGATACAGCCTCTGGAAAACCTGTAAAGGTAGAGGAGATCCCACCTGCAAGTTCACGATTCGATCTTAGATCCCACTTCCGATCTCCCAACCAAACGCGACTCGGAATCCTATTACCCACTACGACCTCTTCGAGACTCCTCTTCGTAGACTCGGCATCTTCAGCTGAGTGAAGTCAACAGACTCTCGGTATCGGTTCTCCAATAGGCTTGTCTATGACTCTTGTGCCTCCGACCTTGGTCTTGAGCAGGACGTATCCAGGATGCTCCGCCTTTGCTTCTCCTATGATCGCCGCCTCTCGACCGTACTCTGTCTTACGTACTGCTTCCAGAACCTCAACCGCAGTACTCTCTGAGACGCATATGATTGCTCTTCCTTCGCATGTGATCTCGTACGGATCAAGCCCCAAGACTTCCGATGCGGCTTTGACACTCTCCTTCACCGGCACCAGATCCTGGTCCAGCCATATGCTTACGCCCGACCGTGACGCAATGTCGTTTAGAGCCGAGGCAAGGCCTCCTCTTGTTGGATCCTTCATGGCTGTGACCGGTCCATGCGCAAGCGCAGCCTCAACGGTTTTCCAGATGGGAGCAACGTCAGATTGAATGTCAATGTTAAGTCGGAACTGTTCTCTGGCCGCCAACAGGGCTATGCCGTGGTCGCCTATTGAGCCTGTGAGAATGACCTTATCTCCTGGCCTCGTCCCGCTGTCAAGGATAACCGCCCCCTTTCTTGCCAGCCCTATTCCACACGTAGTAATGATGATTTGATCTAGGCTTCCCTTTGGCATGACCTTGAAGTCTCCTCCCACTATTGCAACATCAATCTCTCTGGCCGTCTGCTCCATCGACCTTGTGATCCGCGTTAGATCGCTGAAGCTGAATCCTTCCTCCACAATCATCGAATCGAGGAGGGCCACAGGCCTGGCACCCATCATTGCGAGATCGTTGGTTGTTCCTGAGATTGAGAGCCTTCCTATGTCTCCTCCTGGGAAGAAGATGGGGCTCACTGTATGGCCGTCCATCGAGATGACCACCTCGAATCCATCGAGTCTAAGTGAGGCGCCATCATCAAGCTCGTCAATTCCGACTCCATTAAGGGCTCTCCGAACAGAGAATGAAGGTATGATTGTCTTCTTGATGACTTCATCCATCAAAGTGCCTCCAGCCCCATGGGATAGCTTGAGAAACTGGTCCGTCAATTGAACTCATCCACTCTGGCTCGATTACGCTACAGAGATAAGGGTTTCACAGCAAGATAACTGCTATCTGTGAGATTGGCTAGAGGCTGAGTGATCTCGGAATGAAGAGAATTACAGTCGTTGTGACAGATAGACTCTACGACAAGCTGGAGTATCTTCAGCAGTACTGGGGGATGGATTCATGGGCGAAGGTTCTGGAGAACCTTGTCAAGGTCACAGAATCATTGATGAGTGAGGATACTAGGTAACGGACATAATCAGGCTCGGACTAGAACAAGAGAGGCTTACGCCTCATCTGCGTGCCAAGTTCGGAAGATATATTAGCCGCTGAAACCCAGACTTGCGCCTATTCGGGGTATTGAGACTTGCCTCAATGGCACGGAGACCACAGGAAGCGAAAGCCCACTGGTGGAAGGAAGAAGCAATTCAGAGGAAAGAGAGCTTACGAGATGGGTAGCGGACCCACAGCGACACTTGTTGGAGAAGCAAAACTGCGCAAGAGGAGAGGGAGAGGAGATTCCGCCAAGTACGGCCTGCTCACATGGAACTATGCAAACGTGACAGACAAAGCCACAGGAAAGACCCAGAAGGTCGAGATCCGTAGAGTGATCAGAAACCCGGCCAATCCAGACTACCAACGCAGAGGCGTGATAACCAAAGGCGCAGTCATAGAAACACCCCTGGGACAGGCCACGGTTGTTTCGAGACCTGGACAGGATGGCGCGATCAACGCAGTTCTGACTCAGAAGGCATAGTCACCATTGTTGATCGAAATTGAAGCAGCCTGGAAAGATGGTGGTCTGGACAGCCAGTATCGACCGTAACAAGAGCAGACGCCAAGGCAGAAGGACTTCCAAGTTCGTGGCAGTCGATTCGCCTAGATTAGGAGAACTGGAGGCTGCTGCAAGAACACTTTCTCTCAACTTTACCTCCAAGCAAGCCACATCACGGCCAAGGTCGTGGCGAGAGAAAACTGGATACATTATGGTGGAGAAAAGAAGCTTGAGCCGAATCGAGATACTAAAGATGATGGCGAAGCAGGTGGCAAAGGAAAGACTAAGTAAGAAGACTTAAGTCGCATGAAGGTTGTGGATTTGTCCGCTCAATTGAGATCCTTTTGGCCACATCTCTCACCTGTCTGATCAGTCAAGTGCTTTACAGTGTACTTCGTGCAATGATCTTTGACGTCAATCTGTGATCTCGAAACGACATAGTCGGATCTTGTCCAACACTTGCTCAGAACATAAATCGTTTCCATTTCGAGTCTGGAGAATGATCTCAAGCCATCTAGTGAGTTGACTGCTTCAGGCATTCTATTGCCGCGCCTACTCCCGCGCCCACTGAGAAGGAGTAGCCCAGTCGTGCGAGCGTTGCTTCAATTGCCCCGACGGTGGCGATAAGATCGTTTGGAGACACGTTGCCCATGTGACCGACCCTGAAGACCTTGCCCTTCAACTGTCCCAAACCTCCGGCTACGACTACGCCATGCTTGGAAGACATGCTACCACGGAAGGACTCATCATCTATCCCTTCCGGGTAGTACGCGGCCGTCATTGTGTCGGCTCCCATGTTCTTTTCTGCAACGATTCCTAGGCCAATCTTAGTAAGAGCAGATCGCATAGCTTGCCCAAGCGCTCTGTGTCTCTCAAACCTCTTTTCAAGACCTTCATTCATAATCATATCCAGACTCTCCGCGAGACCGTAGATCATGTTTACGGGAGGCGTCGCAAAATACTTTGAAGGATCCTGCATTACGGGGATCCAATTCTCAAAGTCCATGTAGTAAGATGAGACCTTCGTTTTTCTTCTGATTCGCGTGTCCAGGGCCCGCTTGTTTGCAGAAAGAACAGCGAGGCCAGGAGGAACAGCTAGAGCCTTCTGCGAGCCGGATAGACATATGTCTATGCCCCATTCATCGACCTGGACATCCATGCCTCCGAGAGAGCAGACTGTGTCAAGGATAAACAACGCACCCTTGTCCCTAACGACTCTACCAATCTCACGGACGTCATTGGCGACTCCAGTCGACGTGTCAACATGGACTACGATCACCGCCTTGTAGTCCTCTTGCCCAAGTTTCTCTTTGATGCGGTCAGCTCTTGCCGCCTTGCCCCATTCGAAAGACAACTTCTCAACTTTGTCGCTGAGCCTCGAAACAACATCAACGAACCTATCTCCGAAGTATCCGTTCGATACAACCAGCACGGGATCATTTGGCTCGACCACGTTCGCGACAGCCATCTCCATCGCCAAGGTCCCTGATCCAGAGACCACGAAGACCTCACCAGCGGTCTTCATCACTTTCTTCAGGTTCTCAATAGCAAGCTTGAAGGTTGCCGCAAATGAGGGACTCACGTGAGAGACCGTTGGTTTGGCCAATGCTCTCAAAACAGATGGATCGACATTTGTTGGACCTGGAATCATTAGGAGGTTTCTTTCAACACCCATTAGAGCCCGCTCCTGAGCGAAGGAGAGTCTTAGCCATGAAAATAAGCTTTGGGCCCCCACGAACGTGGACACTTTTCTCCACTACTTTGCTTCCTAGTATTCGACGTGTTCAAGGCTGCAGAAAGGGGTCCTAGGAATTTCGACATTTCCTAGCGGGCCTTCTTGTGATCAGAAGGCATTTGAGCCAAGTCAGCTAATTGCTCTAGCGGATGTAGTCCCGGATGGCTGATGTAAAGATAAGGAATCAGACTCTCGACGAAGCAACATCGGCTTCGGCAGCAACTTTGGAGCTGGGCCGCGTAAGGGCCGAACTCCCTGGAAAATTCGCTCAGTCCAGCGAGCTTAATGCAATGAGGTTGACTGAATTGAGAGAACTCTCCCCGGGGAAGATCGTGGTTTCAGCGAAGCTGATGCCCCCGGATACACTCAAGCGTCTTCTCTCTGAGGAGAAGTACTTGAAGGATCTGACTGGGAGGCTTGTGAGAGAGGGATCTGGATCAGGAGACATGGCTCACCTTCTGTATCTTGCGTTCAAAGGGGGTTCCAAGATCGAGAAAGTTGAGGATTTGAGAACGATACTCGATCTCCAATTCTTCAGCGACCTTGATGTGGTGACTGTTCAGCAGACTCCGGGCGTGAGCCCAGAGGATTTCGCATCTCTGTATTCGTCGGCTGCAAGGTGGTGTGAGGAGCGAGGGTTCGACAAACCACTGATGCCTGTGATTTCTGCCATGGACGACAGGGAGGAGTTTGAGAGATATCTGTCCTTGGTGCTGAAGAGGGAACCACAATGCCTCGGAATCGACATGAGAGGAGGGTTCCACTACCACGCATTGAGGGCTGTGGAGGAGACCAAGAAGAAGAGGCCGGGCATGTGGATCCATGTCTTCCAAGTCCCTCCAAAGGTCCTTTTCGGACAAAGAACTTCGTGTGCACAAGGCATGATCTTGCCGTACTTTGGAGTGGACAGTTTCAGCAAGTGGATCGTTCCACCTCCCCCCGTGCCTTTGACCAAGGACAAGATCAACATCTTTGACAAAACAGAGTGGAAGGTCCTGAAGAGGAAGGACTGGCGGGAGGCTCACGGTGAGAAGCTTGGATGCAGATGCCCCATATGCGAAGCAAGAAACCTGAGTAGTTTTTTCGAAGGAAAAGTCATGACGGCGCTTGCGAGAAGCAAGGTTCACGATCACTTCGCTCAGGCAGAGGAACTTGAGACATCAGCGACACGCATCAAGGAGAAGAGGTACAAGCAACTGCTTCAGTCGAAAGAGGGACCGAAGAGCGTTCTTCAGGCCTTCGAGGAGAACCAGTAGTTCTCCGAAGGGTTTCTGACTGTCGGGCGTACTCAATGATTTTATGAGTTGCTCGACGTGCACGGACAAGTTGCGGAAACCACATTGGAATCATGTAGTCACAATCATTGGGGGAACGCGGAGGAGTAGCTCGTGATGAGAATCTTCTCAGGTATCGAAGGAGGAGCCACAAAAACCACATGTGTTGTTGGTGATGAAACAGGAATGTTACTGGGAAGAGGATATGGCGGCTCATCGAACTATCTCACTGCGGGAATAGACGGAATGAAGAGGTCTCTAGCAGACTCCATGAAGAGCGCTCTTAGGATGGCGGGCCTGAGGAAAGCGCCGGAGGCAACCTACGCAGGTCTCGCAGGTGTTGGTCTTTCTGGGGTACCGACGGCCGTGGATCTTAGCGTGAAAGATGCCACGGGGTCGAGAAAGATCTTCATCAATACGGATGGCTATGTGGCGCTCTACGGTGCCTTCGCTGGGGGGCCTGGTATGATAGTGGTGTCTGGGACAGGTTCGATTGCGATGGGAGTTGATGCGAGTGGAAGAAAGGTCAGGATTGGAGGGTGGGGACACATCTTGGGAGATGAGGGAAGCGCTTTTCATCTTGGCTTGGAAGGCGTTCGCGCAGTTGTGAGATCATACGACGGCTCTTTGCCTCAGACCGAGTTGACTGGGAAGGCGCTTGACTTCTTCCGCATCCAGCGCGGTGAGGAACTGATAAGGATCTTCTACTCAGAAGGCGAGGGAAAGGAAAGGCTAGCGGCCTTTTCGAAGTACGTCGTGGAGGCTGCGTTCAGAGGGGACATGGTGGCATTAGGGATAGTGGACTCGGCGTGTGAGGCACTGAGCAAGATGGTGCAAGTACTCTCAGATAGGCTCTCATTTGGAAGACCGAGACTTGTGCTGTGTGGAGGTGTCTTTGAGGGTTCCGAATGGTTCAGGAATAGGCTCATCGAAAAGCTCCATACTGACATCGAAGTCGTGAGTCCCATGTTCACTCCGGTCACAGGTGCCTTCATGCTTGCCCTTTCCTCATGCGGAATCAGGTTGGTTCCGAGAGTACTCGAGAACATCCAGCAGTCAGAGAAGAGTGTACTCGGCAGCTCTGGCAGATGAACTTCTCGGTCACGAGGCCGCAATCGACTCTCAGGAATCACGTCTAACGTTATCCGGGACAAATCGTACCGAGGACAACTGGCCTTGAAGCTCCAGTTGCTGAAGGAACATTCCCAGGCCTGCCTTCCATTGTTTGATTTCCAAGTATCGCAAACGCGATTGCCTCCTTTGCTTCTGATGGAATACCAAAATCCTCGTGGAGTAGCACTGGTAAGCGCAGTCTGTCCTGAAGCATTCTGACAAGTGCGAGATTCTTGGTTCCGCCTCCACCAAGAACCACCTCATCTATGTGACATCGGGGCCACACGAATCTCTTGTAGTTGTATGCGATGGACTCGGCCGTGAAGGCTGTTGCCGTCGCCACGATGTCCGCCGTCCTCATTCCGTTTGACTTAGCTCTCTTCAGATATGCTTTAGCGAACTGCTCACCGAACTCCTCTCTTCCAGTTGTTTTGGGCGGTTGCTTCCGAACGAACGGTGAGTCCATGAGCCAACTCAACAGTCGAACGTCAACTTGGCCTCTTCTAGCGATCGCCCCGTCCTGGTCCATCAACAGACGGCCCCTTGTCAACTTCTTCACAGCCGCGTCAATTACCATGTTTCCTGGCCCAGTATCAAAAGCGAACACATCTTGGAGCTTCGCCGATCTGGGAATGGCGGTGACATTTGCCATTCCTCCTATGTTCTGTATAGCCCTTCCTTTGCGCCTGCTTCTAAACAGGATGAAATCAGCAAGAGCCACAAGTGGCGCACCTTGACCCCCTGCGGCAATGTCTCTTGCCCTGAAATCAGAGACTGTTGTGATACCGGTTCTTTCGGCGATGACTGCTGCCTGTCCGATCTGCAGAGTGGACCTTGGTATGGAAGGAGTATGATAGATGGTCTGGCCATGAGAGGCGATGAGATCTATGTCCTTCGGACCTAGGCCAACTTTCCCCACTATTCTTCTAGCCGCTTTCGCGAACTCTTCAGCCAAGGCAAAGTTCAATCGGCAGATCTTGTCAACTGTTCCGATCCTTGGTGAGAAGAGTCTGAATATCTCTTCTCTAAACGCTGGAGCATATGTGTACGTGTCCCATGCAAGGATTCTTACTCTTGTGTGCTCATCCCTCCCCCAGACTTCAACAAGGGCTGCAGTGACTCCGTCCCCCGACGTCCCCGACATGAGTCCGACTATTCTCTTCATCGGGTGAATCCAACCACTGGTAACCGCTCTCTATCTAGCCTGAATCAAGGAGTGAATCCTCTCTGCGGTTCTTCTTGAGTTAAGGATTATCTCCTTCCCTCTTTTTGCTGAGACGCCAAGTCGAAGCATCAATGCTGCAGTCTTGACGTCGCCTTTCGACCTCGCAAGGGCCTTCTCGGCGGAAGCAAGGTCAACTTCTGCGACTTCGGAGATGATTCTGACGGCTCTTCTCTGAAGCTTCTGACTTCTCGGCTGTACGTGTGTCATCAGGCCTCTCTGCGCTCTTCCCAATCTGATCATTGAAGCTGTGCTGATGATGTTGAGAACCATTTTTTGAGCGGTTCCACACTTCATTCTCGAGCTCCCAGCCAGTACTTCTGGACCAACCCTCAGAGTAACGATTACGTCTGTGACACGAGCCATCTCTGAACTAGGATTGCATGTAATTCCGTAGCACCTGGCCCCGATTCTTCCGGCCTTCCTCATAGCGGCCAAGACGAAGGGTGTTCTTCCGCTCGCTGAAAGCCCGATCAAGATGTCTCTCTTGCAGAAACCTGTTCGTTCAAGCTGTGCTTCAGCGGCGTTTCTATCGTCTTCCGCTCCTTCAATCGATCTTCTAAGCGCCCTCCATCCTCCCGCAATGATCCCCTGAAATGCTGTTCTCGGCAAACCGAACGTTGACGGGACTTCTGTCGCGTCCAGAACACCGAGTCTGCCACTCGTGCCTGCCCCGACATAGAAGACTCTTCCATCCTCCCTCAGAGCCTTAACCACATTGTCTACAATCCATGCAATTCGCTTTGCTTCTTTTGAGATCACGGAAGCGATCTTGCGGTCTTCTTCGTTGATGAAACGGACCGTTTCAAGGCTCGTCATTCTATCGAGATCTCTTGACCTTGGATTCCTTCTTTCTGTAGCCGCGCGATCCGTTCGTGCCATGATTCAGAATTCCTTTCTTGATGTGATCCGCGCCGAAAATGTCTCGGCCGGAAGCACATTGAGCGTTCATGTGCATAGCAGCTAACTGTCTTAAAGGACTATCAGCGTATTGGCTAATATATTGGATGTTGATAGTTTGTCGTCCAGGTTCACATGAAATAGGTGGTTGTGATTCAGTAGCGGCTTGGCCGCGGTGATCCGGTTGAGTTTTGGCTTGGCCGTGTTGAGAGGTCGACTCGTTCGACTTATCGTTGTCATCTGAGGGGTTTCTTGGGTTGGTTGAGTCGTAGGCCGGGGTGGTTGGGTGTCGGAGCTGGTGGATTGTTGCTTCGTCAGGCGGAGGCTGATGATT
>Ga0315282_10001360_pt1 | contig 46099 bp, 50 predicted proteins | sample YL17G07_20_MG_FD_203693 | JGI IMG/M metagenome (GOLD analysis project Ga0315282, IMG submission 203693) | Sediment microbial communities from Yellowstone Lake, YNP, Wyoming, USA - YL17G07_20 | ecosystem: Environmental > Aquatic > Freshwater > Lake > Sediment | place: USA: Wyoming | collected...
TGAGGATGAAGAGCTGGAACAGTATGAGTTCAATCAAGGTGCCACCTCATAAAGAGATTGAAATACGAAATCTGCATCCCATTCCCGTGTCCACTATGGAGTATTGGCAGATGAATCTTACCATTCAGGCGAGCAGAGGTGATCGGTGCCGGAGAGGAACCAACGGAGAATAGGATAATGTACACGTTCCGTACCATATTCGAATAGAGGAGAAACGAGAAAGACCAGGGTGTGCAGAATGTCCATGTGGAAGAAAGTACCTGCTGGCAGGGACCCTCCCAAAATCGTAAACGTGATCGTTGAGACCCCCCAAGGGAGCAAGAACAAGTACGAGATATCGAAGGAGTTCGACGGCATCCTCCTTGACAGGGTCCTTCACTCCAGCGTCGTTTTTCCGATCGCGTACGGACTCATACCCCGGACCTACTACGACGACAACGATGCGCTTGATGCGATGGTGATCGTCAGCGAGCCGACCTTTCCGGGCTGCATCGTCGAGGCGCGACCGGTGGGAGTCCTGAGAATGCTCGATGAGAAGGGGCAGGACGACAAGATCCTGACGGTGGCCGTGGACGACCCCCGTTACAAAGAGTATCTCGAACTGGAGGACCTTCCATTACACCAGCTGAACGAGATTGCAGAGTTCTTCCTGACCTACAAGCGGCTCGAAGAGGGCAAGAGCACCCAGGTCATCGGATGGGAACGAAGGGATTCGGCGCTCAAGGCCGTGAGCCGGGGGTTCAAGCTGTTTGAGACGAAGTTCGGGCCGAGGAACACAAGACGGAGAGGGCCGGACCGTCAGAGACGTTCCTCCGCGCCTTGATGCCTGCTGCAACGGGACCCGCACCTTTGTGACATGCGAGACTGGTTCTGACTGTTCGATCGATTCTTCTCGGTGGCTGATGTCGGAAAATGTTAAGTAATTCGTATCCGTTATGCTTTGCAGGACACATCGGCCTAGGAGGAATCGTTGATGAAAGACAAATCGCCACTTGTCGGAATAATCGTTCTCGCGATCGTGATGATACTGCTGATGGGATCGGTCGCGATTCAACCCGGCAGGCAAAGACTCACATTGGCAACGACGACGAGTGCATATGATTCAGGACTACTCGAGAAGATTCTGCCCAACTTCGAAAGCAAGTACGATTGCATTGTGGATGTGATTGCCGTTGGATCCGGGCAGACGATGGAGATTGGAAAGAATGGTGACGCTGACGTTCTTCTCGTGCACTCCCCCGCAAGTGAGAAGCAGTTCGTAAAGGACGGATACGGCACATCGAGGACGCTCGTCGCATACAACCAATTTGTGATAGTGGGACCGGAATCGGATCCTGCAGGGGTGTCTCAGGCGGTAAATGCCACGGACGCGTTCAAGAGGATCTACCAGAACGGTACTGAGGGGAATGCCATATTCGTCTCCAGAGGGGACCTCTCGGGAACCCACACAAAAGAGAAGTCGATTTGGGTCAAAGCCGGATTGAACGTGTCGACTTTCAGCAACACCTGGTACCTCAGCACCGGTCAGGGAATGGGCGCCGTGCTTGACATAACGGAACAGCAGACGAACAAGGGATACACGCTCTCAGACGAGGCGACCTACTACACTCGAAGGGAGACAGGGATCATTCCACATCTAGAGATACTCAATCAAGGAGACCCCTTGCTGTACAACCAGTACAGCGTGATTCCGGTCAACCCTGATAGGTGGCCGAGCGTCAACGCTACCCTCGCCACGGACTTTGTTAACTGGATAACATCTCCGGAGATCCAGAACATGATCGGGAACTTCACTGATGCCTACGGCCACAAGCTGTTCGTCCCGAACGCGGGTCCGGGCTCGGTCGCGGAGACTCACACACTGAGCTCGCAATTCCAGGCAGTGATTGCCATCAGGACAGACTAAGGGTTCAAACGCGTTCTCTTCCTTTCTATTTCGTCAAGTGATTCGGGGGGATGCAAGGGGGAACATGAATGGTAGATGCCGTCACCTATGATGTGGTCCAGATAACGCTCCTTTCGCTGTACGTCTCGGGAAGCGCCACGATCCTGGGCTCCCTGATAGGCGTCCCCCTTGGAGCCGCCGTCGGCTTGAAGGAGTTCGGCGGGAAGGGGCTGCTCAAGACGATAACATACACGATGTACGGCTTTCCGCCAGTCATCTCCGGATTATTCATCTACTACATCTTCTCCCGCGCGGGGCCTTTAGGCGACTTCGGCATTCTTTTCACCCCGACCGCAATGATCCTCGCCCAAACACTGCTGGTCATTCCTCTGGTGGCGGGTGTGACGATCACGTCTGTATCTGAGGTAGACAAGAACATCAAGAACACTGTGCTGTCTCTCGGGGCGAGCGACAGGCAGGCCACCTTCACGGTGATAAAGGAGGCTTGGGTCGGCGTGATTACGGCGGTCATGATCGGGTTCGGAAGGGCGATCGCCGAGGTCGGGGCGGCCTACATGGTCGGAGGGAACATCGAGGGCAAGACGAGGATCCTCACGACCTCGATCATGCTGGAGACAAGAATGGGGCACTTCGGCTACGCGATAGGACTTGGTGTCGTGCTGCTCATCGTCGCCTGCGGTGTGTTCCTGTTCATGAGATGGTTGCAGGAGAGAGAGCTGCTGTGAGCGAGATACTGAGGACCGAAGGGCTCACGAAGGAGTACGCCAAGAAGATCGCCGTTTCGGACGTCAGCATGTCCGTGAGTGAGGGGGACATCGTCGGGATCATGGGCCCCAGCGGTTCCGGAAAATCGACCCTCTTCAGGCTGATCAATCTGCTGGAGCGTCCCACGCGAGGGAAGATAGTCTTCGATGGGAATGAGATCAGCACATCAAGCCCGGACGTCCATCTGATCAGAAGGAAAATGGCGCTCGTCCTCCAGAAGCCGTCTGCGATGAACAGAAACGTCTTCAACAACGTGGCCTTCGGGCTGCAGCTCAGACAGGTCGAGAAAGGGGAGACCGAGAGAAGGGTGAGCGACTACCTCGAGCGCCTCGGTCTGACGGAAAGCAGGGAAAGGAACGCGAGGTCCCTCTCCGGCGGGGAGATGCAGAGGATGTGCTTCGCAAGGTCGGTCATAGTCGAACCGAAGCTCCTCCTTCTGGATGAGTTCACCGCCAACCTGGACCCCCAGAACATATCCATTTTGGAAAAGGCGGTGAGGGATTTCGTCAATCAAGGCGGAAGAGCGGCCGTCGTCATCACGCACAATCCGTTCCAAGCGAAGAGGCTGTGCAACAGGGCGGCCTTGATGATGAACGGAGGGATCGTTGAAGAAGGCGAGACCTTGAGGATCTTCAACAACCCGACCGATGAGAGGACCAAAGCGTTCGTCAGCGGTGAGATGGTCTTCTGACTTATCGGACGATTTCCCGACAAGCCGGATTGCGGCCTGGACTCAGAGCATTCAAGTCCGCCGATCCTTTTTCTGATTTCAATGTGGGGAAGAGGTCCCAACTCCGGCTGATCCAACCAGCAACGCCTTGCTTACCCTTTCGCACTGCATTATCCCACCATCCAATTTGCTGTCACAATGATTTATAATCGACAGCGTCATATTAGTTTGGTCATGAGAATCGAAGAAATGGCGAAGGGGCTTTGCTCAGGGACCCGTCTCAACATAATCAGAATCCTGGCTGAGAGGGATGCCTCGGCAGTCTCAGTTTACAAACACTACAATGCCCGGTTCTCCGAAAGGAAGGAAAGAGCGACCATCTATCGTGACCTGGAAGTGCTGTACAGGTGCAATTTTCTCTTCAAGAGATACGATGGGGATAGCAAGGAGATCATCTACGGCCTGGCGGCGAGAAGAATCAACATCGATCTTTTGAAGCAGACCGTAGAAGTGGAGCCTTGAGGATTGGAGAAGTGCACCATCTGTGCGAAACATGACCCTCAATGATCTACGAAATCCGTTACTCAATCCCTAACCGCGTTAGAAGTCCCCTAAGAGTGTTGAGTGAATAATATACGCTCATAGTCGCCGTGCAACCAAGGTATAAGGTCCCTCTTGACGTGGTAGATGGTAGGGCGATGAACCGCCCCGATAGCAAGGAGGAGAAAAAAATGGTAGAAGTTGAGATAACCTTCGGCGTTCCGGAGGAGATCATCCAAGAGGTCAAGAAGAAATTCGCGAGTGAGAAAGAAAACAACCTGCGCGTTACCAAGGCCAATCCACACTTCCCACCTTACTACGCCTTTGGCGACCCTCGTGCCACACACGAGACAATCAAGTTCGAAGGCAAAGAGTATTGGGTATGGCGCGTGACCCCTGGTCGAAGAGCTTGAATTCGGGTTTGCCGGCCATCGTCGGCAACCTTCGCATTTCTTTTTCTTCTTGTTCCAAAAGGGTTAGATGCTCAATTCTGAGGCTCGCCGTTTCCTTTTCTCGACGTGCAATCGTTCGGCTACAACCTGCGACTGTGTTTCATCATCGCTCTTGAGAATAGAGCCAATGGACCCCTCAATGTCCAAAACAAGAGCGCTTCCGGAAAGACCAAAGGGAAATTCCTGAAGCTGCTGGAAGAAGGCTATGGGGACGTCTGTGAACATAAGCAACATCAAAAGGCAAAAGCGGTGTGAAGAAGCAAGGCGAATACTGATCTGGATATTGACGATAGTGCTCCCGTCGGGATTTGAACCCGAGTCATAGGCTCGAGAGGCCCATATGATTGACCGGACTACACTACGGGAGCCTTCGTGCAGCAATAAGATGGTCTTTATTAAAGTTTTTGCAGCCCACACCCGAGCCCCAACACGCTTGGCCAATGGGAAAGAATATGCTACTTGAATCGCATTGCTCACGCAAGATGCTAGTGAAGAGCTTCGCCTACAGCAGGAAATCGTTCTCACTGGACTTCATCATCTTTGCGATAGCCGCCGTAATCGTCCTGGCCCTTCTTGCAATCACTGCCAAGCTCGACCTCTTGTCCATAGCGATCGGAGCAGCTGTCGTGGCGGTCGCGCTGCTGGTTCTGGGAGCTTCTCCGCTCTTCACGAAACATGAAATCATCGGGGACAAATTGATGCTAAGGCAGGGCTGGTACTTCAAGGCCGAAATCCCGATAAAGAACATCAAGAAGATCGAAATGGTCGAGAGGGGACCTTTAAGAACCGGCGTCTTCTTCCGCTTCTTCCAGTCGACGCTGTTCGTGACGTCGAAGAGGTACGACCTTATCATGCTCGAACTCAAAGAGAAGCAGCGGTTCGGCTGGGCATTGGGGAAGAAGGCGAATAAGATCATGTTCGACGTGCTTGAGCCCGATAGGTTCCTGAGGACTGTAGAAGAGCTTAGAAAATCACTCTCTCCAATCTAGACCTAGCGTCCTGACCCCGATCTTCGGGATGAGCGGCATCTTCCGCTTGTGAACGCTCGAACGATGCTTCTTCCACACCATCTCGACGAGCTTCGCGTCCAGACCGGTTCTCGCCACGATCTCCTCTTTCGTCAGACCCAACTCGATTCTATAGAGGATGCCGTCAAGATTCTCATAGGTTATGCCCATCTCGCCTTCGTCGGTCTGTCCCGCCCACAACCCTGCCGTCGGGACCTTCTCGATCAGGTTCTTTGGGATGCCAATTTTCGCGGCCAACTCCCTCACCTCGGTCTTGTACAGGTCTCCAATCGGCGAGAAGTCCGCCCCGCCGTCTCCGAACTTGGTGAAGTATCCGATGAGAAGCTCGCTCTTGTTACTCGTGCCCATAACGATTCGATTCATCAAATTCGCGTGATGGAACAGAACGATCATCCTGGCCCTGGTAATCACGTTGCCGAGCAGATCCTTCCTCTCGGGCGAAGGGAGCAGCTTCTGATATGCATCGATCACTGGTTTGATGGAGACGACCTTGAATTCCATTCCAAACTGTCTCGAGAACGCTCCCGCTTCCTTCCTGTCGTCCTCGGACGACGCAGCCGAGGGCATGAAGATGTTCAGGACCTTGCTGGCCCCGATGGCGTCGGCGCACAGCTTCGATACGACCGCTGAGTCGATCCCTCCGCTGAGACCGACAACGACGCCGCTGGTGCCACTCTCCTCGACCTTCTGTCGTACGAAGTCCTTGATGATGATTTCAGTGTGCTCCTTCAGCTGCGGGCGCATGGTTCACCCATATGCAACTGCGCTCCTTTATGTGTTTTTTCCATCCGCACCCATCCAAAAGTAACATATCAGGCGAGCTAGATTCGCTGAGCGGTAACATGAGGATCGCTCTCGCGCAGGTCCGGTGTGCACTGGGTGACAAGGAAGAGAATCTGAAGCGCATGCAGAAGGCGCTGAAGAAGGTGGACGTGGACCTCTACGTCTTCGCGGAGACATACCTGACGGGATACATGTGCAGGGATCTGTTCTACCCACTGGCCGAGAGGACCGACGGCAAGAGCGTCAAGAAAGTGGCGAAGATGGCTAAGGAGAAAGGATGCAGCATCATCTTCGGCATGCCGGTGGAGGACGAGGAGATCCTTGGCGTACTGAGGAACAGTGCGGTCTGCGTCTCGCCAGATGGCGAGGTGCAGAGGTATGACAAGCTCTTCCTGGCCAATTTCGGCCCGTTCGAGGAGGAGCTCTACTTCGGACCGGGGAAGGGGCCGGTGATGTTCGATGTGAACGGCACGAAGGTGGGAACAGTCATATGCTTCGACATCTTCTTCCCGGAAATCGCGAAGTCGTACGCGCTGAACGGCGCAGAGACCGTGGTGTGCATCTCCGCTTCCCCCGCGACCTCCCGGCCGTTCTTCGAGGCGCTGGTCCCGGCGAGGGCGATCGAGAACACGATCTACACGGTCTACGTGAACCAGGTCGGTACGCAGCTCAACCAGGTCTACTTCGGCGGTAGCATGGCGGTAGGGCCAAGAGGCGAGACGCTTGTCAAGAACAAGTACTACGAAGAGGACATAACCGTCATAGAGACGGACCCGGTGCAGCTCGAGATCGCCCGAAGGTTCAGACCGACTGTTGCTGATACCCTTACCCGAGTTCCAATCGATACGAGCGCAATCGAAAACAATCGGAAGAATTGATGCTGGCGACAGGGCAAGGTTTAAGTTCATCAAAGCGGTAGGGAGCCGCCGGCGTGCCGAGGTGGCCCAGCCCGGTAAGGCGCGAGCCTGGAGCCCCTGTCCGGGACAGTAAGCTCGTGGCGCTCTGCGCTTCGGGAGTTCGAATCTCCCCCTCGGCGCTCATCGTTCTCTCGTAAGTGACTGACACCTAGTGTATCTGGTAGACCATGCCGTCTTCCGGGATGTCCACCTTCACGCCGACATCAGAGATGAAGCTCGCGTACAGATCCGGGCTGGATGTGTGTATCGGCATGACCACCTCAGGTGAGATCTCCGCGATTATCTCCTTCAGCTCGAATGGTCTCGCATGGCCTGATGCGTGGATCTGATAGAGCGGCATCCCAAGATACTGGAGCCAGTTGCAGAGCTTGTCGTAGCTGATTTCCATCTCCTCGTCGAAAGGCTCGCTCGAAGAGAGAATGTAGGAACTGCCCACGATCGGCTTGATCTCGAAGGTCTCGTTCATGTCGTACAGAGTGAACGCGAGAAGGATCTCCTTCTGCCTTCCCTTGACGTCCCCGGCTTCCAGGATGTTGTACGATTTCTCCGACTCGAGCTCTATCTCGAACGGGCTCCGCCTCTTCTTGCTCTTCAAGAAAATAGCCACGTCGTCATCCTTGAGTGACAGGAAATCCTGGTCCTTGAATTGCCTGAGACGGTGGAGGATGTATGCCTGCTTGGCCGAGAGGACCAGGGTTCTTCCAGTCGCCTTCGCCACCTCATGAAATGTCCGCGCCCTGTCGAGATCCGCGTTCGAGAAACCCGTCATGACCAGGCCCTTCGTTCGATCGGCTACGTCAACCGCTTTGGACATGACGTCCTCCTCGTTGTTCATCTTACCCTCCAGCATGTTGGTACCCTCGATCAGCAGTATGTCTGGCTTCGCCTTCTTCGCCGCCTCGATGAATGAGCGGGTCAAGCGCTGTCGCCGACCGTGCACCCTGATGTCCCCGGTGTAAGCGATGACCGAATCCGGGGTCTCCAATATCGTTCCGCAGGCCCCGGGAGTTGAATGGTCCACATGATGCTGGATGACGTTGATGTCCCCGATTCTGTGTTTCTGACCAGTTTCAATCTCAACGAAGTTCTTGAGGCACTTCTGCTCGTAGCAGTCCTGTCCCCTGACCTTCGAGCACTTTGAGATGGCGTATTCGCCCTGGGATAGCCCGGAGAACTCCCGCGCGAGGATTATGTGCTTCGTCACGCTACCGCAGTGAACTGGCAGGTCGTCCTTGAGATACCTTATCGAGTCGCCGTGGTCCGTATGGGCATGCGAGAGAACTATCCCATCGATCATCGGCTCATTCTCGTCCGCCTTGTATATCCCCGGGACCTTGGGAATTATTCCCAGCGAAAGAAGATGCTCCTCATCCTTCGGCCTGAGGAACGGCTCCTCGTAGAACTTCTTCTCCCTGGCGTAGTTCTTCCCGAAGTCAAGGAAAAGCGATGTTTCCTTCGACTCGACCAGGAACTTGTTCCCGCCGACCTCTCCGACGCCTCCATAGAAGGTTATCGTCGTCAATATGATCCCCTTCCCACACCTGCTCCCTTAAAAGAAGCGCGTCAGGACTATTTCAGAATGATTCATCCGAATGCTATTTATTATCAAGGACGAATATCGAGAGAAAGGAAATGCACGACTGGAGGAATCCTGGTTGAAAGTGAACGTCGACCTGCGCCTGAAGGACATACCCGGCCAGCTCGTCTTCGCTCTGGAGCCAATATCGACGAACGGCGGCAACATCGTCGGCGTGGTGCACCACAGGGACGTCGTCATCGGAGGCCACATCACCGTCAACGTCACCTTCGAGGTCAGGTCCGACAAGGCGCTGCAGCGCATACTCGACACCTGGAAGGAGAGGGACATCGACGTCGCGAGGATGGGCTCGCTGTACGAGACATTCCCGATAGAATGTCTGTTGGTCGGGGAGATCTCGCCTCAGGAGCTGAACAACATCATGGAGAGGATCGAGTCGATGGAGGACATGGAGTCAGTGGACGTCCGTTATTCGGTCTCTGCGGCTTCTGACGGGAAGGCGGCGATCATCTTCGGCAAGGTGAGGAAGCAGGAGGCGGTGGAGCGCGTGGAGCGCTTCCTCGAGGAAAGGGCTAAAGAGACTGGCTTCATCTTGATCCGGGGCCTGGGGGACTGACATGGACATTGTCATAGCGGGCTTCGGGGTCGTCGGACAAGGTGTGGCCGAAGTCATCCAGCAGAAGGGCAGGGCCCTATCAGAGGTTTTCGGTGAGGAGATACGAATCGTCGGAGCGTTCGACTCGAAATCGTGCGAGGTCTCACAAGATGGCCTTGATCCTGGAGCTCTGCTGAAGAGAAAGTCAATGGATGGCAGAGTGGGTAAGAAGGATTCTGACGGCGATCCTTGGCGGATCCTGGGCGGGATTGATTACGACACGCTCATAGAGGTCACGCCAACGAACATCGTCGACGGCGAGCCCGGTTTCACGAACATGATGATCGCGCTCAATGCTGGCAAGAACGTCATCACCTCGAACAAGGGCCCCCTGGCGCTCAAGTTCAAGGATCTATCCAGGACGGCAGAGGCCCACGATGCGCGCTTGAGGTTCGAGGCGACGGTCGGCGGGGCGACGCCGATCATAAACCTCTCGAGAGAGCTGCTCAGGGGGGAGAGGATACTCTCCATAAGGGGCATCCTGAACGGCACCTGCAACTTCATACTGAACCGGATGAAGGAGGAGGGCTTGCCGTTCGCTCAGGCGCTCAGAGAAGCGCAGGACATGGGGATCGCGGAAAGAGACCCATCGTACGACATCGACGGCGTGGACAGCGCGTGCAAGGCGGCGATCCTGGCAAACGCGATATTCGGCCTGGAGAGGACCTACTCGGACGTGAAGAGGACCGGCATAAGGAGCGTGACGGAGGAGGCCGTGTCCCTTGCGGCCGAGGAGAAGAAGGTCATCAGGCTCATCGGGGAGATATCGGGCAAGAGGCTGGAAGTGGCGCCGAGGCTCGTTCCGATCGGGCATCCGCTTAGCATCGGAGGGACGAGGAACATCGTTCAGATACACACGGACCTCGCTGGTGAGATAACGGTCGCTGGTAGAGGAGCCGGAAAGTTCGAGACGGCGAGCGCTATCCTCAGCGATCTGGTCGCGTTGCTCAAAGAAAACCAGAAGTAGCAAAGAAGTGCGGAGGTCTTATGTCCCATTCCGAATGTTTCAATTATGCGAAGCTGCTAACCACATCCTGAGGGACGAGAGATGGTATACGAGGTCGAGTTGATCTCCACCGCAGAGAAGGACGAGCTGTTCGAGGAATACCAGGACAGGTTCCTTTACACGCGCAAGGCGGAGGTCTACGGCTGCTGCATGAAGCTCCTGACCGACCAGCAGTACGTCACAGATAGGTGGGGCGACAACTTCTACACAATGGGGGAGAACATTCGCTCCCACGGGCGGATCGTCGTTCTGGAGGAACCGAGCGAGGATCTGAAGGTCAAGTACGACCCCATGACCAAGACGGCCTTCCTGTACAACTTCGATTACTACGGCTGGATCAAGAGCGTCACCCTGGCCGTGGCGGGGGACGTGCTCGAGGACGAGCATAGGATATATCATGTTCACGGCGCTGCAATCGACGTCATGGGAAAAGGCGTGTCGATTATTGCGCCATCAAAGACCGGCAAGACCACGCACTCGTGGGGCCTCCTAAGGATGCCGGAGGCGAGGCTCGTCACCGACGACTGGTACTTCGTCAGATTGTCGGACAAGAGGCCCTTGGCATTCGGTTCGGAGAAGAACTGCTACACCGAGGCGGACATCGCGGACATCTGGACGGAGTATAGGAGACTGATAGACAAAGCGCACTTCGACAACAAGGATCGGGCCATTGTGAACGTGCGCTGGATCGTCGGGGAAGGCGGGGTCATACCAATGACGACGATCTACCACATCATCCTCCTGAAGAGGGACAAGAACGACCCGAAGATCGTCACAGAGCTCTCTCCCGAGGAGGGACTGGACTACCTGGTAGCGCACGATCTGTGCAACCCCCACCAGCTCGTCAGGGACGAGAGGAAGACAGAGCTGCGGAAGAACTTCTACAAGAGGCTCCTCGAGAGGTCCACGGTGCACATGGTGAACACCACCCAGACTCCGCAGGAATCGCAGGAAGCGATCAGAAGCGTTCTCGAAGAGCGAATCGGCGCAGAGCGGATCGGCACTCGAAAACAAGAATAGCCCTCAGGCCCATTCATTCTGGACAGGGGGAAGAGAATGAGAGTCCTGATCACGATGATGGGGCCGAGCATATGGGGGACGTTCAACTCCATATGGGCCATGATCCGCAAGTTCGAGTATATCGCGGACAGGGTCTACGTCCTCACGCCCGAGGGAGACAGGTCCAGGGCCGAGACAGCAACGAAGATGATGAGGGTCCTGCTCGAGGAGCACGGGTCGAAGCCCGATATCCAGTATGTAGAAATCCGTGGAGACGACATGAAGGAGGTCGTCTCGAAAGTCAGGAAGATCGCGGAGGAGGAGAAGGCAAGTGGGAACTCGATCGCGCTCGACGTCACCCCCGGAAGGAAGGCGGTCGTTCTCGGCTCGGTCTTCGCCGGTTGGGAACGAAAGCTGTTCGACCATATTTTCTACTTGTACCTTGAGTCGTTGTTGAACGCGAGCAGGCCGCACATACTAATCCCGATGTCAATCCAGCATCCCCACGACATCATAAAGGAGGCGGGATGACGGAGCTCGAGGTCGGCAAGGAATTCCTGATGGCGGTCTGCAACGAAGCCAAGATGAATCAGAGACCGAACTGCACCGTCAGCTCGACAATGCTCAATATCGACCTTCTGAGAACCGACCTCGAGGCTGGAAGAATAAGTTGGATCGCGAGGAAAGAGGACTTCGACACGGTCATCTCAGGTTTCAATCTCAAGATCGCGAGCGAGCCGCTCCGCAACGACCTGCCGGGCTACTCTGATCTCAGGGAGGCGCTCCGCGGCTCCGTGCTTCTCCCGGAGAACCTCGGGATCTATTCCAAGAGATGAAGGAGATCGAGGACAGGAAGAACGACCCCTACAGATATCCGAAGCAGAAATGCCTCGGCATCGACACGAACATCGCTTACCGCAGGTTGCTGACCCGCCTGCTCGGCTACGAAGGCATCACCAGGCCGAAGGACCTGAACGCGAGGTGCGTGCAGATCCTGTTGCCGTCGTTGGTCGAGGAGGAGATCGCCGCGAAGGTCGGGAGGAAGTACTCGAGCAGCGACCTCGATGAGGTCGGCAAGGCCCTCGGGAACCGGTGGCTCGCCAGGTCCTTCAACAACTGCTGCTACAAGGACGGGAGGAAGGCACTCAATGCCCAGACGGAGGTCAAGGTTCTGAAGGAGAGGTACAACTGCTGGGACGTCCGGGGCGGCGAGTTCCTCGAGGACAAGGAGGCGAGGGACAAGGAGATAGTTAAGGCGCTGGCGGACCACGCATCAGATCAGAATCTGGACCTCATCTACCTCACCGGTGACGACAAGTCCGTTGCGCATGCGATCGCGTACAAGCTCCGCTCCATCCGACTGAAATATCCGAACGAATTGCCGGAGAGAATGAGCCTCGAGCCGTGGCTCTTCATCGAGCTCCTGTACGACCTCTCGATCGTTTTTGCCGCGATCTCCCTCAGGGGGCTGGGCATCACAATCATGGGCGATTGGGCAGGAAAGAGCGCCGACGAGTACTACAGAGAGAGGCTCAAACTGATCATCGACGACGGTTCCTCCTTAAGGGGCATCCTTGAGAAGGACCACCGCATCCTAGCACGTCTAGAAAAGGCCGTGGACATGAAGAAGATTAATTAGCTTTCACCGACACGCCGTGACAGAGCTATTATAACCGCGCCGGTGCGTTATCACAACGCAAGCGAAGTGGTTAAGATGGCGGAGAAGAAGCACCGACGCAAGAAAGCGCCGGAAGCCGAGAAGATCGAGAATCAGTTCGGGTACGTCCCACTGGTCCTGACGAGCGCTGGGAAGATAGACGAGGAGATGGGCGGGAACCTCCAGAAAGTGATGTCCGACATGTACGAGGATGTCTGGAAGGACGGCGCCTTGCCGAGGAAGTACAAGCACCTGATTGCCCTGGCGATAGCGCTGGTGGAGCGACAGGAAGGGCAGACGCTGAAGGTTCTTGACAAGGCGAGGAGGGCCGGGGCGTCGGAAGAGGAGGTATACGAGACATTGAAACTCGTCCTCTGGCTGAGGGGCGTACCGTCGTTCGTTCACGGCGAGAGAATACTGGCAGGGATGATGCGTCGGTAGAATGACTGAGGAAGAGGCCTTCGGTTGAGCCAAGAATGTGTGCGACAATGCCCCGCATCCCTCGCCTTCTCATTCTCCAGATTGATAACGCTGGATGCCGAGATAACATTATTATATTAGGCAGGCATTATTTTATCACGCAAGTCTGTCTCAGCATTGTAACTCTATGTGAGTGACGATACTGGACGACAGTGGGGAGGATAAGAATGACCGTTGGAAGATTCGGAACTAGTCTGGTGGCTTCTATCGTGGTGGTGATGCTTGTAGCGCTCTCGTTCTCAGCAACTGGTGTTTCTGCGAAGTCGGACAGCAGAGTCCTGAAAATCGTTGAGACTCAGGATGTTGTGTACGAAAAGGAAATGCCCGTGCCGGAGCCAGAAGAGATGCTTGCGCTCCTTGACAAACTGCCCCAAGGACTACAGGACTACATATTGGGGTTGCACGCGGACGGGTCACTTGAACCAATCCTGGGATTTCTCGCACGAGTTGACACGGTCCGCCTACAGCTGGATGGAAAGGCGCATATCAATCTGATGGTGTGGGACAGGGGCGGAACTTGGGATCTCAATGTGCATTTCGCATGGTATGGATCCATAGTGATGACTTTCATCATGAAAACTTCCGTTATAGAAACAAAGGAGCTGAGAATCGCACTTGACATCAAGAATGCTCAGTTCATGGCTCATGCTACGGTCGTGGAGACAGATCTGGCCTCAATGGACCTGATGGTGAACGCCCACGTGAAGGGAACCGCCACAATCGGTTGCGAAGTGGGGCCATGGGAGATTGACCTGTCATCTCATGTGCTTCTGAAGGTGTCGGATGGCGAACTCCAGATGCTCAAGATCTGGATCCCGTCCTGCCTTGATGCGATGCTGGCCGAGATTTGAGGCAATAAACCATTTTCTCCTTTCCATTCTCTCGTTTTCTCACTAGCACTCGTCTGGCTGCGACTCTGGAAGAAAGACCTGCAAAAGGTCCCGACCCAGAATTCGCGCAAATCAGAACCGCCATGGTATAAGAGTGAGGAGCCCCCGAAGATAAGAATAACGGTGGGGAAGTTGGAGAAGGTCCACGGGGACTCCCCGGTGTAATATGATGCAACACTTAGAAAAAGGTTTTGAAAGTCCGTTGGTGTTCGACGGACCCTATTTCAAGGAAATCGGTATGCTACATGTCCCCAGGGTCCGTGAGTCATTGAAATCGAATTAGATAGCGATACTCACAAGGTCCGAGCATAGTCAGAGCCGGAGTCAGATCTCCAGTCCGAACGCGTCCGCGAACTCCTCCATCCGCCTGAACTCCATGAGGAACTTGTCCCCCTTAGGGGTGATGGCATAAGCGGTCTTGTCCTCCTCCAGTGTCGTCTCGACCAAACCGGCCTCCTTCAACTGGTCGAGGTACTTAGTGAGACGGTCGTGAGATAGGTTCGCCTTGTAGAGGATGTGCGTGATCTTCACCTTGCCCCCCTCCTGGATCGCCCTGAGTATGTCCGCGAATATGCAGCCCTTCGAGCGATATCTCAGGACGGGAGCCCCGTTCGTCATATCGGACCTCGCATCCTGCTCAGAAGGTAGAGCAACGATATGAACGCGAACAGCTGGAGGATCTTGCCGACGACGTATGAAAACGAGGCGAGATTACCGAACAGGATGAAGATGTGGCTGAGGAGCAACATGAGGAAGCTGCTCATCACGATGAGCGAATTCTGGGACTTCTTTGCGCCGTAGTGGGTTAGCTGGGAGAGAAATATCACAAACAAGAGGACCATCATGACGGTCTCGAGCGGAGGAGCCGCAAGAAAGAGGGAGGTCCCTACGATAGCGGCTCCAATCGGGACATCCCTGACCCGGCGGAGATAGGCGAAGGCTAGTATCCCGTATGCGCCTATACTGAGGATGTAGTAAACCCAAAGACCGAGATCAAGAACTAGAAACGGCGCAGCACCCCTGGAGAGAGTAAGCTTTGCAAGCCAAGCGTAGGCATATGTCATTCCGCTCGCGAAGAACGCGACCGCGAGCAGAGTGAAGGCCAGATAGATGTACAGGAGGTTTTTCTCTCCGACCCAGCGGAACCCTCTGAACGCGAAGACCGCCACTGCTAGGGCCACGATGGCGGTGATCAACTGCAGCACAATGTCGAGAGCAAGGAAGTACGCTGGCGGGAACATCGACGCACCACTGGACCCTAGTCTGAAATATGACTCTTAGATTATGAATGATTCGTCTATACGATTGCTTCCGATTCCAGTTATATTGGCTTGGCGGTTCGAGAATCATAGGGGTGTGAAAAGTGAACCTCATGACTCGGAAAGGAATCCTCGCCATAGGACTGATCTCGGCCCTCCTCGTTGGAGGACTGGGAGCGATGGTCGTCACTACAAGTCCGGGAGACCAGACGGCCGATGCAGCTCCGATGGTGACGGTCAGTGAAGAGCAGACGGACACCTTGACGATCCTAGTCGGCGCCAGGATAGAGGGACGCATAGTCGCGATGACGGCAGTTGAACTGGAGGTGTTCTCCGTCAACATCACCAAGGAAGCAGGCGTAATCACGATAGTGCTTGAGAAGGTTGCTGAGGGTACTACGAACGCGAGCGGTGCTGCGGAGTTCGAGCTCGAACACGGCAAGTATCTCGTCGCGGCGCACTATAATGGCCTGAAGGCATTCGGCGTTGTTAACCTCGATGAGGACGAGACGGCGAAGATGCTGCTCCACAACTTCGAGAGGCAGTTCCCTGCGGGTGCTGACCGTATCAATAAGATCACCATCTCCATCGAGTACGAGACCGCCTAGTGAGCATCTGCAAACCACTTCTCATCTTTTTCGTGTGCCGACAGACAAAATCAGTATCTCAGGAGCTCGGAAATGTCGTCAGGAAGACTGTCGATGCCTGAGAATTCCTTGACCACGATGGACTTCACTTTGGGCTCCACATCGGGACTCAGATGTGGATAGGTCATCTCCGGTCCCCCACCAATGCTCTCGCAATCATCCTCGATCAGGATATCCGGCTGCTCTCTAGACGCCACTTCGCCGTAACCCTCGCTTACAGCTCTGAACAGCATCTTCCCTTTAGGGAATCCGAATGCATCGAGAATCGATTAGATCACAGTAATCTCCTCTCGCTTCCTTCTTGAAGTGAGATAGACTATCTCGGCTCCCTGACCTGCCCAAGTCCCTGTCTTCTCGACGCTATTCCCGATTGGCACACTGTCCACAAAGTACCCCAAATCCGGACTGGTCCCGCTCCGCACTCTGCGCACAGTCTCTTCCCTTCCAAACCCTATCCAGTTCTTCTGCGTTAGGATCGTGCCCTCGGTGAAGATCAGTATCCTCATCTCGGACAATCAGGACATGCGCTGTCTAAATAGCTTTCTCGAGCGTCGAGCCGACAGCCTCCTGGGGCATGGCATCAGTGTGCCTTCAGGGGACAGACGGATCGTTCTATGGGTTCCGTCCCTCAGTGCATCGTGAAAGAGACTCGCAGAGAAACCAACCACCACACGAGGATCGATAGTGGAATAATGTGGGGGCGCTGGGATTTGAACCCAGATCAGCGGGTTTCCACCACGCGGGGAGCGACCCCGCGCGAATTAACGGGTCATCGCTCCAGTTACTCATCACCGGTCAGCAAACCCGTTTACAATCACACCCAATTAACTGGAGCCCGCGAGGATGCCGTGTTACCCCACACCCCCATGATGATCGCTACACCTTACGCATCTTCTGCGCCCGCTTCCGGCGGCGCATCTTCTTCTTGCGCCATTTCCATCGCTGCTTGCCGCGTTTCTTCCATGCGCGTGAGCTTCGTTTCATCCTGATGACTCCTCGTGTCTCGTGCCGTCATTATGTAGGCACATATCAACCTTTTGATAGTGTGGCGGGCCCGTCGGGAATTTCGCCTTCGTTCGAAGGATTCGAACCCGAGACATCTGGCTTACCTCGGTCACGATGATTGTGAGTTAGAAGGCCAGCGCTATATCCAGGCTAAGCCACGAGCCCGCAAGTCCTCGATAGAGGTGCTCCCATTTAAAAGTTTAGCGGTCTATCGATTCATTCTGGGTAATACCAACTCTATCCGAATATCGCGTAAAGGGAAGTATCCAAGAAGAGCAACACGGCCTCGATGATCGCCCCCATCCCAAGGAAGAACAGTATCGGTCGGAAGCTGAGAATGGCACCGAAGAAGCTGACAGTGTCCTCAAGGAATTTGAGGAGGAAGTAGACAATCAACATCAATACCAGAACGATCACGAGAATGACCGTCGGCGTAAGAACCGATGCGAGCGCGATCTTCGAAAGAAGGTACAGTCCGTATCCGGTCAGGCCTCCGACGATCCACGCGATTATCGCCGCCCACTTTATCTTGCGAAAGACCCGGAAAAACAGGCCGAGACCGAGGACGATGAGGACGATCATGGCAGATGGGGGCCAGTTGCCCTCGGTGTAAAGGACGATTCCCATGAAGATCATGAAGGCACCGACAAAGAATCCGAGAAAGAGTGCCACCTCATCCGCCGAGGTCTTCTCGCTCCTTCCGACGATCCCGATGAGGATTGCTATGAAGCCCCCGACCAGCAGAGCAGTCTCGACGATCGGGGAAGTGGCAAGGTTGCTGAACATGTGCGAGAGTGCTATTCGAGACTCGGCTACTTATAACTTGACAAGTGCATCCATTCGCCGATTTCAACACCCCGGCTTTCGATCTCGATCGGTCATAAGACTTATGAATGGACGGCTTCAATAGTGACTTTGAGGGTTTACATGCAGGTCGCTGAGGCCATAGCGGCGAGAAGGGCCGGGAGAACGCTCGATACCAGACCGATCTCGGACGATATCGTGAAGGAGCTTGTCGAGGCGATGAGGCTGTCCGCCTCGTGCAACAACAATCAACCTTGGCGTGTCGTTATCGCGAGAGATAATGATTCTCTGACGAAGGTGAAGAGCGCGCTCTCGAAGGGGAACGTCTGGGCCACACGATCTCCTTTGATTCTCGTCGTCGCCGCTAAGCCCGACGACGACTGCCGTCTCTCGGATAACCGAGACTACTACCTCTTCTCCACTGGACTTGCGGTGGGCCAGATGCTGTTGAGGGCAACGGAGCTGGGAATCATAGCGCATCCGATAGCTGGGTTCAATCCGGTCGAGGCGAAGAGGCTGCTGGAGATCACGAACGAGTATGTCGTCATCACGTTCGTGATATGTGGATACCTCGGAACGGACTCATCTTTACTCTCGGAGAAGCAACTCGAGATCGAGAAGAAGCGGCCTGATAGGAAACCAGTGGGAGAAAACTTCTTCGACGGGAAGTGGGGTGCGGCTCTCACAATCTAGCACATCAGCATGTCAGGGCGCGATTCAGGCGCGTCGGGAAATCGTCTTTCGATCAGAGACCGAGAATCTTCTTCATATTCCCGCCCAGCATCTTCTCCTTGACGTCCTCGGAGGCCCAGTTCTCCTCCTTCACGAACTTCACCCAGTTCAGGTAGGAATAGCTAAGGTCGAACAGCGGCCAGTCCGTCCCGAATACCAGGCGGTCGTGCATATGGAGGGCGGCCTCCTCCAAGCGATCGATCGCAACCTCCGGCTCCGATGGCAACCATCCCTGCACGGCGGAGCAGTCGGCGTAGATGTTGTCATGCGTTCTCGCAAGCTCGTATGTCTCTAGCTTCCACTTACCGCCGAGGTGCGCGATCACGACCCTCAGGGATGGGAACCTCTCGAGCACTTCCCGATAGAAGATGGGGTGATTGCACTCCTCGTCCAGTGGCCCCCAACTCGCCCCGGAGTGGGATACAACGACCATGCCATAATCGTCCAGGAGCTTCCAGAAATCAACAAGGCGCTCCTCGTTCGGACGGAATCCCGTCGCGGGATAGACCTTGATCCCTTTCGCATCGTAGTCCTTGATGAACCTCTGGATCAACTCCCTCGCCTTATCGCCCCTGTTCGGATCGACGCCGACGAAGGGGATCAGTCTGTCCTTGTACTCCTCGCAGGACTCGAACACCCATTGATTGTAGCCCTCGATCCCGATCCCGGGCTCCTCCACGAGACCGAAATCCAGCGGCAGGATGACCGCTTTGTCCACGCCTGCGCCGTCCATAGCATCGACAAGTTCGTGGGCGAAGACCTCCGTGATCGGCCACGCGTCCTCTCTGTCCTTGCTGAAGTCGATGATCCCGTCGAGGACGAGGAGGGGCTCGATGTAGGCTTTCAGGATGGAGCCCGGGAGCATCTTTCTCCGCCAGAAGTGGGCATGGCTGTCGATTATCACGCTGTGACCTTCGAACCGTGAGGTGCAGCGAGTCTATTTATCCATTGCCATGGAACGATCGGCTGTTCATCCCTCAGCGCTCTAGTGGGGGGATGCTACATGCCCACGTCGCAACACGCATATACCCATCCCTCCGTAGATTCATTGAATCCGAGGAAGGGGATTCCGGTGTCGAAGGTCAACGTTGGAAAGCGATCCGAGCATCCGCCCGGCACGATGAAGGGCTTCAATCTCGATAGTAAGGACGTTCTCGTTGCCAACGTCAACGGCTCCTTCTACGCGATCAGCGGGAGATGTTCCCACAAGGGCGGGGACCTTGCGAAGGGGAAGCTGGTCGGCTTCACGGTCAGGTGCCCGTTGCATGGGTCGGAGTTCGATCTGAGAACGGGGAAGGTCGTAAAGAACGTCAGGATCCCGTTCATCGGGAAGGCCACAGATTTGAAGGTCTTCAAGGTCAGCCTGGACGGGGACGACGTCTTCGTCGAGGTTTGAAGACCCGCAAAGATCGGTCGGAGAAGCGCCGACGCTAGGGGGCATTAACAAGCCTTAATTAGCCGCGAGATCCCCCGAGTCTACAAACAAATCGATGAGTGCAGAGAATCGACAACCTCAGTTGAAACGCACATTAGGCCTGTTCGATGCCACTTCGATCAGCATAGGTGCGATCGTCGGGGCAGGCATTTTTGTGGTAACAGGGATAGCGGCTGGGCTCGCCGGTTCCGCGCTCATCATATCGATGCTGATCGCTGGTGCAATCTCCCTCTTAACCGCGCTCAGTTTCGTAGAGCTGTCGGCATATCTTCCAAGGGAGGGTGGCGTATACGAATTCGCGTACCAACTGATCTCTCCCTTCACCGGCTTCATGACCGGATGGATGTGGCTCGTTTCGAATATCCTGACCGGGGCTGCGGTCTCGCTAGGCTTCGCGTACTACTTCACCGCAGTGTTCAAAGGGCTCCCGCCGACGTTCATTGCCGCGATCATCTGCGTGGCCTTTACGATCATGAACTACGTCGGAGTCCGCCAGTCGGCGACGCTGAACAACATATTGGTTGTTGCCAAGTTGCTGATACTGGCCTTCTTCGTCGTTTTCGGGCTGACATCTATCAACACTGGTAACTACTTGCCCTTCAATCCGATCAGCGCGGGCGTATTCCAAGGAGCGTTTTACATCTTCTTCGCCTACGGAGGCTTCACGAGAATCACTGTCGTTGCGGAGGAGGTCAAAGACCCTGAGAAGAACGTGCCCAGAGCCATCCTCCTTTCGATCATCATATCGACCATCGTCTACATTCTCGTCGGAATCGTCGCCGTAGGATTGATCGGCGGCGCAGGACTGGCCGCATCAGACTCTCCACTGAGCGAGGCGATCGGGACAACTGGAAGCCGGGCGGCGGTGCTGGTTGTCTCTGTGGGGGGTGTGCTCGCGACCGCGAGCGTTCTGTTGACATCGATACTCGGAGTCTCCAGGATGACCTACGCAATGGCGAGGAGGAATGACCTTCCACAAGTCCTCGAAAAGCTCCACCCTAGATTCGACACTCCCTACCATTCGATCTGGATCATCGGCCTGACAATGACATTGCTCGTTCTCCTAGTGGATCTCACGAGCGTCGTAGCCATCGGCACCTTCGCACTGCTCTTCTACTACTCGACCGGGAACATCGCGGCGCTCAAGCTTAGACCCGATATCAGACGGTATCCCAGGATCATAAGCGTTCTGGGGTTGATTGCATGCGTGGTCCTGCTCGCATTCGCGGTGTTGGAATCACCCTCGACATTATTAATCGGGCTCGCGGTGCTGGTCACCGGGGCGATGTACCACTTCGCATCGGGAAGAAATCGCTCCAGCATAGCTTGAACGCAAAACGTCCGTCTATTCCTTTGCTTCTTTCTTTTCGTACGGCGTCATGTTCCGCATGAAGAAGGTTGCCATCTTGAACATGACGCCGGTACCTGTTTTCTTCGAAGCGAGCGCCCAGTACCTGACGGAGTCAACTTCAAGTCAATCTCTTCCATAGTCATATCCGTCGTTGAATGAACCGGCTGAAGGAATCGGACGAATCACTAAGGTCCTACATCTCGAAGGGTGCGGATCAGGGGAAGCGCATTCAGCTCGACAAACACAAGAAGCCGTACATCAGGAAGATCGAACAGATTTCGAGATACAGCGTGTGGCTCGTTGACGGCGATTACATAAGGAAGAACATAAGCGAGGATTTCGTCAATTACGACCAGCATTATCATCTGAGCTTCATTCCAGAGAATGAGTACTGGATCGACGAGGAGAACATTCACAACGAACAGCGGTACTACATAGACCATCTCCTGGTGGAGAACAGGCTTATGAGGGCTGGAATAAGCTACGAGAAGGCATACGAAAAAGCGGCCGCGGTGGAAAGAAGGGAGAGAAGCAAGTCAATCATCATGAGACAGCTCACCAGGACGACGAAACACCGCAAGGAGTTGCTCGACAGGGTCCATAAGAGGCTCCTGAAGAAGTACAGCAGGAGACTTAAACTCTGGGTAGTCGACGGGGAACTGGTGAGGGACCTGTTCTTCCTGGATTTCGCCGGGGGAGGCCACGGCAAGGTATACCACTTCATACCAGAGGACGAGATCTGGATCGATGATGATATCTCTCAGCGCGAAAGGAGATTCATCATTCTTCACGAAATGCACGAGAGGAGCCTGATGGCAAAAGGCATGGATTACCCCTCGGCACATAGGAACGCCACAGAGACCGAGGACTATTGCAGGCACCACCCTGAGGCACTGGACAAAGCGCTGAAGGAAGAGATGAACATGCCAGGTCCAGACATTCATTGTCCCATTACGTTGAGCGGGAGATGTACTTGATCGCTATATCAGAAGTCGAAAACTGGCGGAAAAAGGTGAATCAGAGAGTGAATGATTCCCTGCTCCATTTCCTCCCGATTCCGCGATAGAACAGCAGAGTCACCGCAACCAGTATCCCGCTCAGCGCTAGGATGATGACCGCGGAGACCAATGGATCACTGACAAAGTAGAATGACAGAATCGTCAGCGCAACCAGCGGAGGTACTACGACAGCGGCGAACTCTGCAAGCACCTTCGGATCGAAGAGGTAGCTGTTCGTCCTGAGGCCTGTCAGATAGGCGGTCGATGCAACGGTGCAAACGGTCGTGCAATATGCGACTATCAGAGATATCCACAGCATGCCTACCTCCGCCAGCATGGCGCTGAGAACGAGGAGGAAGGCGGTCGATATGATCCCGGCGAGAATCGAGAACATGAGGAGCTTTGTCTTTATCAGATGCACGACGTTGACCGGAAGCACTTCGTAGAATGTCGTCGTATCCAGGAGGCTGAGCCAGCCGTAGATGGACACGCCGAAGAACCCGATCATCGCCGCATAGAAGATCATGTTAAAGTGCAACGGAAGGAGCAGAATGGTTCCGAGGAACTAAAAAAGCGCCGCAAGGAACGCGAGAGGTCCCCACATACGCCCCAATCACCGGTATCAGGGTCCTGCTTCTTGTCAGGTCTATCCACTCCTTTGCCTTGAACGCAGAATAGCCTCCGGCAAGGTGAAATTTCCTTGCGGTCGCGAGCATCCTTGCATTGTATTTCTCTGATGCTTTCCCGGATCTCACCTTGATGGTGCTGATGGCAATAACCGAGAAGACCACAATGAGCCCCGCCGAGAGCGAGAGGTATGTTGGATCACCCGTTCTCTGAAGCATTATCGAGGGGACCAATTGAGAGAAACCGTATTGCCCGGTGAAGTAACCTCCTGCGATCAGGAGCAGGATTGCCGCGTCTACGGCAAGAAAGAACGCCCGCCAGCGGACATACAACGATGACAGCAAGAACGAGAAAGATATCCCGAGCAGGAACGAGAGGGAGATCGTGAGGAGCAGGAAAAGGACGCTCGTGACCTTGAAGCCGGTGAACGGTATCGTCAGCGCGATTCCTGCGACAAGCGGGATTATTGAGTAGGCTATGCAGTAGATGACGTCCTTGACGTAGAACGCAAGGAACATGCTTCGGAAGTCCATCGGCTGGATGGTCGGAGCCTCCAGCAGAAAGTTCACTTGGCCGACCCTCTTCTGCGCGATGCGCTCGCCGAAGAGAACGAATCCTCCCACGGCAAGGCCGTAGAGGATGATGATCGAATGCAGGATGAGGTACATCTGGTCAGTGGGAAGAGCTCTCAACAGTTGCTTTGAAGAAAGGGCGATCACGAAAGCCATGAAGAGGATCATCACAGGAAAGAGCATGAACTGAGCTTTGCCGATCATCGCGGCGTTCAGTCTGCGCTCCTCCAAGATCATGAGCTGGACGATCCTCAAATCCCTGGTGACTCGATTCATGAGTTGGCTCCTCGGTGCTTCCTACAATCCCTCCGTGTATCTCATGAACGCAGAGTCCAGGGATTCGCCTTCCCGAGCAAGATCACTTTGCTTTCCTATCGCAACGATCTGCCCCCGATTGATGATACCTATGCGAGTGCATATCTTCTCGGCTATCTCTGGGATATGAGTGCACATGAACACGGTCCCGCCATTCCGAAGATACTCCGACAGGTACTCCTTCAGGAGCCTCTGGTAGTGGGGATCAAGCCCGGTGAATGGCTCGTCCAAGAAGACCAAGGCAGGTTCGTGTATGAGGGGGGGCCGCGACCATCAGTTTCTGTCTCGTGCCTTTTGAAAGGTCCTTGCAGGGCACGGTTGCCACGTCGGTCATGTCCATGAAATCTATCCAGTGATCCACGCGCTTCTCGATGTCCTTGATGTCCCTGATCAGCCCGATGAACTGCAAATACTCCCGTCCGTTCAGGAACGAGGGCGGTGATTCGACCTCCGGGACGACGCCGATCGCTTTCTTGACAGAAAGGGACTCTCTGGCGGGATCGATCCCCATGACGCTGCTCTGACCGGACGTCGGCTCCAGCTGACCAGTCAGAAGCCTAAGAAGGGTCGTCTTGCCAGCACCATTTGGCCCTAACAGCCCGAAAAGCTCGCCTTTCTCAACACCGAAAGTGACATCGTTGACTGCGATGACATCACCGAAACGCCTTTCCAAGGAATTAGTCTCGATCACCCTTTCTGGCATACTCTGATTCTCCGACAACCCATCGTGAGCCCTCCTAGGATTGTCGGGCCATAGGATTTTTCTTATCGAACGTCAGGATGAGCAACTCAGAGTCGCGGAGTCCTCAGCGCATTCGAGGTTCAAGGAGGCATCATGTCCAAAAGAAGTCATAGATAAAAAAATCAGAAAAAGGAAAACGGCTCGTGCATCTTAATGCACAAGTTGCTTAGAATCTGCTTCGCCTTGCTGGGCGATGCTTCTCGTAGCAATCGCGGCAATATACTGGTCTGCCCTCGGTCGGCTTGAAAGGAACTTCGCATTCCTTACCGCAATCGGCACAGACAGCCTTGTGCATCTCTCTTGGTGCCCTGTCGTACATTCTAATATTCACCTCCGTTTGACTTGCCTAAATAGAACGCCTTTCTCTAGTCCCCTTGACTTCCCTTGAGGTACGTTAGGACACCAGCGAACGGATCATATTTAGTTAACGACTCCACGCCGTTTCACTATAAGAATCTATGGAACATACAAGAATACTCGTTCCGGTTGGGGATCAAGAGTTTTCAAGTGCAAGGCGAGCAGTACGCGTATCAATCTCTCTTACGACGCTGTGCATAGGCGAATACCATGGCGAAGATGAGGATGAAAGAGACTTCGCCAAGAACACCAAAGTTGAATAGTCGTAACCGGCCACATCCCCTCACATAATCCATATCTCAACCCCCATAGGTTCGGAGTACGATATGTTGCCATCATCATATTCAACAACCATGGTGACAAAGCCAGAAGGATAAGGAGATGTTCCGTTGACGATTACAGGCGACGTCGCGTTCGCGCCAAGGGCCGCTATCGGACTGCCCGGACCCGGGGCATAATCCCGATTCAGAAATATCTTGTAACCTGTGATTCTGCGGGAATCGTCCTTGGTCGTGTTCCATGCAATCACCAGGGAGTAATGGGGGACGTCAAAATCTTTCACCTTCGAGACCGTCAAGTGCGGCGCGGGCACCGGGACGACTGGCGTGAAATTCGTTCGGTTCGATTCCGCGATCATGTTGCTCGCCGTGACCGCGTAATAGTACTTGACGCCGTTCGTTAGGTTAGCGTCGAAGTGAAACATAACATCGTACGCGTAGGACCTGGTGTTGCCCACATGAATCAACGTATCGGGGGATAGACCGCGATAGATGTCATTCGATTCGACCTAGTGACCCCCCCGTCTATCATCGGCTGCTTCCATGTTAAGCATGCCTTTCCGTCCATAGGATGGGACGTCAGATTCGACGGGGGGTCAGATACCCTGCTTCCGAGGCTGACCCATTCACCCTGGCTCCACACGGAAACGTAATCCCAGTTGCTAGGGTTGCGATATCGCTCGTCCGGTATGGCCTCGACATCGTGAAAGTAACACCGATAGCGTTCCATCGAATGGTCAGCATAGGTGGTCTGATTGATGTCTGGAGATGCGATCAAGATGCTCTATTGACCGTTGAGGGCTCGATAGATATTATAGTAAGTGAAACCGAACTCACTGTCCCACGGAATCTGGTTCCAGGTCAACAGGATGTGGTCATCCTCGGCGGTTGCGTTTAGAAACAACAGCGGCGCACGGAATTGAGGGTCTTCGCGTTTGTTCTCGTCTGGCCTGGAGAGAACATAAGCGCCTATCGACGCTGCCGTAAGTAACAGCGCGATTATTGCCAGAACCGCAAGACTGGAAACAGCTTTTCTATCGCCTCGCAAGCGAGTTGTCTGCATCTTCCCCAAACCAACGCCGGACAAAACAATGAGTCAACCGGGGATACTTACCTTCACAATGGAGAGAATCGAAGGCGATCCAGCGCCTGCATTCCAAGGAAGCCATGAGGCCATCTTCGTGATTGACACCCATTGACTTCCAGGGCATCGCAGCCAAGAAGAATTCTTTTCTAATGCGAATCCAATTCAACACACAAGGGAATTAAGATGAGACCAACCTTAGATGTTGAATCGTTACGTGGGAACTCGCCTTTTGCGCATACCTACTCTATTGTCGCCTTCGATCCTCGGACAGGAGACATGGGGGTGGCGGTCCAGTCGCATTGGTTTTGTGTGGGGTCAGTCGTGCCCTGGGGCGAAGCCGGGGTCGGCATCGTCGCCACGCAGTCGTTCGTCAATCCCTCGTTCGGTCCACACGGCCTCAAGATGATGAAGAAAGGAATTGGGCCAACGGAAGTCGTAAGAAAGATTATCGCGCTTGACAAAGGGAGGGAATTGCGTCAGCTTGCAGTCCTCAATTCGAACGGAAAGGCGGCCGCGTTCACCGGCAAGAACTGCGTTCCCGCGGCAGGGCACATCGTCGGCAAGACGTACTCTGTACAGGCCAACATGATGCTGAATGAAAATGTCTGGCCTTCGATGTCCAAAGCCTTCGTAAGAGCGAACGGTGCGCTCGCGGAAAGGATGGTGACCGCACTTGAGGCGGCGGAGAAGGTCGGAGGCGACATACGAGGAAGGCAGTCGGCAGCGCTGCTCGTCGTACGTGGAAGGTCGACGGGCAATGCATGGGAGGACCGCCTTGTCGATCTGCGAGTTGACGACAGTCCAGAACCGCTTGCAGAACTGAGAAGGCTTCTCAGGGTCCATCGAGCGTATGAGCATATGAACAAGGGCGACCTAGCGATTGAGTGGGGAGATCTGGCGCTCGCGTTGAGGCACTATTCGTCTGCGGAGAAGATGTTCCCCGAGAACGCAGAGATGAAGTTCTGGCATGCGACAACGTTGGTGAACAATGGAAGGTTCAGAGAAGCCCTCCCCCTATTCGGAGAGGTATTCTCAGAGAATGGGAACTGGCGCAAGTTCGTCAAGCGCCTTGTTCCATTGGGCCTCCTGAAGGTCGATGAGAAACTGATGAAAGAGATCCTAAAACAGCAATCTGTCGTCCAATCAAGAATTCGTGAACCCCCCGGCATCACTTTGGGCAGATCACTGACCGCCTCCAAGAAATAGTTTCTTGGCAGACCATGTCATAGGCGACATTCATTATCGGCCATCTCCCTGTCATATCGAAGTATCTCGAATGGATAGCTTCGGCAATCTGCCATGATATGCGATACTTACAGCCATTTCTGAGCAATAGCAATCCCTCCTTTTCCTCTTCCATGTCCTCCTTTCTGTAGACAAAGGGAAACATGGCGATGAGAAGCCACTTTCCAGCGACATCCCCTCCTATGGATTCAATCGTCTTTATCTCATCCCAATCAATGTTGCGATACTTGCCATTCTTGAATTGGAGACCGATATCATTGTTCTCGATATGAATGAACCTGAGTTGTCTGGCATTTGATAACCTGAAGCTAATCGCTACGACAGACACTGCTCCCGACCAGATCAGTACGGACCATATCAATCCATTCGGTAGTAGCACAAGGGGAAGTGAACCCAGAGCGATGGCTATGATTAGTATCAGTAGCAACGCGATCGAGTCAAACTCGTCGTGGGGTGGGTTCTCAAACACCATCCGTTCCATCTCGGATCTCCACCTTCCTCCATTATTGTCAAAGGGGAATTGAGGGGATAAAGAACTTGTCAATGCGTAATGCTGCAAGAATGAACACAATGATGACTGCAATCGCGAGCAAGACTCTTCTCGAAATCCTCCGGTCTGGTCCATCCTCGATCTTATGACCCTCTTGGAAAGAGTGTGGATCATGACAAGTCGTGATGGGAATGTGTCTCAAGGTTGAAGTCGAGTCTCCCTATCCGCCATTAGAACTGCTGGGAATGTCAAAGAAAAACGACTGACCGAGATGGGCCTCTTACAATGAGAATATCTGGATAGGCGTCAGAAGTGCCCCAACATGGGCAAATCGCAGTAGAGAAGAATTGGAGAGATAAAGCCTCCTTCTCCTTTCTATCCCTGTGCGGAGTCCAACACTCTGGAAAGTTGCAGGGATCTCCAAACGCACGGGACAGCGATGAGTGAAAAGAAAACACTTCTGATCCTGCCATGTGTTCTCGGAATATTAGGCGGTACTTCTCGTTTGCACGGCATCATATTGTGTTGTGACTGTCTTAGCCCCACGTTCACTGCAGAACTCTACCTAGGCATACTTGCAGTTATCATTTGGGTAGTCTCTCTGACACTCTCATTCACTAAAGGGGAGAAGCCGAAATGACCTTGGATCTCGCAATCCTCTCTTACCTCATCCCACCAAATCCGCACCAGCATGCCTCACGCATGAGAGCGGCGGACTGCACACGTTAGAACCTGACGATGACTCTGATCCATAATTCCAGATTGAATCATGATGGCGAGCACCAAGACTGCTACCACGAATAGGGCAAAAACCACTAGATACGCTCGGCGGCTCGACCCGCTACTTGGCCTAGGTCCTAAAGCGGGATCTGTGACCTGTGCCTGTCGGTCAGAATCCTCCAACCCGTTTCCCCAAGACTCCATTTTGGACTTTGCCATATAAAGGATTTGCCGATTCGATTCTTGGGAGAATGGTGGACCGGGCGAAGACAAAATTCGCAAAATCCAGACATCTATGAAATCGGTTCAATTAAAAAGGAACTGCACCGAGGGCGTCCAAAACCTCTTCCCTTTTCTTTTTCTCTTCATGCAATCTCAATTCCTATGTTCGTTCTGCAGATCGGATATCCCGACATGATATCCGGCAAGAGACATAACCCCGCACAAACTGAGAAATGCATTTCCGGAAACCACTGTGCGAGGAATAATCAGCAGGAAGAAGACAGTTGGGAGATTCTAGGTCAGTTCATACTGGTATGGGTCGACCGGCCCCCAACACTCATGCTAAAATCCTGTGAAACTACCAGTAACAAATGGAGTCAGAATACTCAGATAGCAACGTCATGGTATGCTTAAGCAGAATGCACACATCCTCTTTCTAATAAATGGAACTGAAACTCAACAAGCCGATCCAACGGGTTCATTTGACATTTTCACCTTGGAAGTTCGCCTCGGGAATTGAGAATTGCTCACAAAAAGGTTCAGCGTCGGTTGAGATTCTCTTCGTAACCATCGCTCCCCAAACTCAAGACCCCCGTTGAAACTTGATGCGAAGATAGGAGTATTGCGGTCCCATGGGCTCATTAGGAAACCCTTTTTAACCTAGAAAGTATTTCAAAAGACTTTGAAGTAACGTGGCAATCGCAAAATAACAAACAATGGATCAGAGGAGGAAATCACAATGGACAAAACTACCAAGGAATTGGCAGCCATCGCTGCCTCAGTCTCCGCTCACTGTTGCTCCTGCCTTCAGCATTACCTGAATGTAGCGAGGGCACTAAGAATACCGGTGGAGGATATCGAGAAGGCGGTGCAGCTTGCAGGGATCGTCTGCGGCAAGGGCAACGAGAACATGGCCAAGGTCGCGAATGATCTCTTGAAAGAAATGCGAGAGCGGGAGTCTTGTTGGATGAGAAACGATTGCGGGGCCCTGAGGCAAGCACTGAATCGAAGGGGTTTCTGTTCTTCACAACGGACAACAAGAAGATCGGCGCTGTTTCCCGCGATAACACGGATGAACGACTCCTTCTTGGTGTTTCCTACTGGTGAAAGGAGAGGAAGCGGGTATTCCGACAAGGGGAATGTGGCCGTGCGCGGGTCTTGCTCAGCACGACGCCCGTCAAAGGTGTTGCTGTCGCGCTCACAACCAATCCGTCCAATACCAGGATGGCTATTCGAAAATCAGAGTGAAGGTTCTGTGCATGGGCGAGATAAAAGACCAGAAGACGCGCCTTCGATGCCTGTGGTTATGAAAATAGGAGAAGGTTCGGCATGCTGAACTTGTGCAAGTCCATACTCCGGATTTGTCCTGGCGACCGCGACCTTCCCGCTCGTATGATCTGCGACGGGGAACTCCAGAGTGGCTCTGAACCCTGGGTTGGAGTGGACCATTGCGGTCAAATCCGTACGAGGGGCGGTCAAAAAGGCTCCTATTCCTCGAAGAGGCGGGGTTGAATGTCGGGAAATCCGAATAAAGGAAGAATCAAGTACACTCTGACGAAGCTTTGCCCAGATGTCGACATGTACGAGGTGCGTCCCGAGCACCCACTGAGACTGGATTTGGAATCCTTAGGAAGACTACTGAGGGAAAGGATTGGGTTGGAGACCTCACTGAGAGATTCAGTCTTGATTGTCTTGTTTGAGAATTTGGATGTGGCTGCGCATATACACCCCAGCGGGACAATCTTCCTGCAGGCCAATTCTAGCGGGGACTGCACTGCAGCCTGCAACATAATCTTCGATTCGCAGAGCGTTGCAGAGGAATTCAATGAAACGTAATCTTACACGTGAATCATCTGGCGTACGGAATTTGAAAATCGATACTGATTTTTGACTCGATCATTTCTGCGATTACGACGTATGTATTGAACGCGAGCACTCCTCGCTAGATATCACAGGCCTGAGTGTTTTGCTTGGCATATTCGTGACTTGATCTGCTTCACCGATATTCATTTGCAGGTTCCAGTTTGATTACTGATTTGATAAGTCCCTAGGATGCAAGTGTTTGGCAGAAGTGAAGTCAAAAGGGGAGTGGTTCCCATCAGGAAAGTAGGGTATCGGTCTAATACTATTATCCCTTGATAACCCAAGGACAGCTGTTCAGTCACAAGTCAGCACCTGTTCGTATGATCCTCTCCGTTTGAAGGATCTGAACACACCTTGACTGCTTTAGATTTCCAACAAGTATCTAGTGACAGATAACGGGCAAAGTCATTTGTCCAGGTATTCTATGCTTACCTGCTGATTCGCTAAAGCCAAGTTCTTGGACAGAAGTCCTGCCTCGATCCACGCCGCCTGCATGACCGCTGCTGGATTGATGCAGTCGGAGGACGTCCTTGCGTTCTTGAAGCATTCCCAGATCTTGCCGCCTTCTTGTCCGTAAGGTCGACGAGGGACAAGGTCCCGAGCATGTCGATGACCTCCCTGACGTTATCGCAATCAGTCTCGACCCTAACGCCGAAGTCCCTATCCCACCTCTGCGATACCTCAATCGTCGTGTGCTTGCCGAATAATGTCATGTTCACCTTCACTTTGGAGACCATCATATCAACAATCATCCAGGATTGAATGATTGATTATCCTCAATCAAGCAGAGGAAGAAGGGGGACGACGGAGGTGACTAAGCATTCGGATGCTTGAATGTGCAGGCAAGAGGAAGTCGATTGGGATTATGATGTCTAAAATCCGTTGCTCGGGAGCTAGCGATAAAGGATCAGAAGTGCTGAGCTGGCGGAAAGCGGGGAGGCGACTCCGCCTGCAGCAGCTCAGCAGATCAGATTTTGAGATTGACCGTTCTCTGTGGTGCGAGAATCGAACCTCAGGTCTTGATGTTTTGGATCAGATGGTTTCCTTCCTGGTCGATTCGCCGGTTCATCGAGCATCTGGCTGTTTTTCTGCTGGCAATTCTGCAGATCAGTGATACCTCCGATGAAGACTAGAACATTCCGTGCCGGCAAAATCTAGCTAGGAATCCCATCCTCCATCCTCGGCAAAGAGATTTCCGATTTTGGAAATTTCGAGCCTCTATCCAGTAGGAATTGCAGTCCGAGATCCCCCGCTCGGTCCACCATTGTGCTGACACTTCTGGCGGTTCTGACGGCAGATGGGAAGAAGAAATGATCACTCTGACAACTTGTCCATCAGTCTATCATACGCAGGCTTAGTTCGGATCGGCGAGAATTCGATTCCGGGCAATTCATATATATTATTCCCACAATAGACTGTAATCGGCAAGGTGTTCCAGATGAAAAGGAAGTTGTTATACTCCCTTATCGCTTTAGCAGGCGTCGTACTCTTTGGGACCGTTGGATTCACACTGGTCGAGAAGACCGTTGGCAATCCTTTCGAAGCGCTATACTTTACCATCGTGACGATGACGACGGTCGGCTACGGCGACATTGTTCCCACGAGTGACGCCAGTAGAGTAATCGCCTCAATAGTGATGATAGGAGGTATCGGGGCGGGACTCACTACTCTTCAATCTTTGTTTGATGCTATAGTGAGGAAGGAGCTTAGGCAGGAGCTGGGACTGCCAGAAAGGAGGACGAAAATGAGAGACCATTACATTATATGCGGATTTGGAAACGTCGGGCGTCAAATCGCAGACCAGTTGAAGGCCAAGAGTGACAGTTTCATCGTGATAGAAAGGGACAGGGATAAGATCAGTTCGATGATCGACTTGGGGTTGCCTGTGATTGTGGGCGATGCGACCCAAGAAGAAGTTCTCAAAAGGGCGAATGTCTCCAATGCTAAGGCACTCATAACGACGATGACCGATTCAACGAACATTGTGGTCGTCATCACCGCGAAGACGCTCAATCCGAACTTGCACATCGTCTCGGAGGTCGAGGACTACCACAACTCGGCCAAACTGAGGAAAGCTGGAGCGGATGAGATCGTTCATTGTCACGAGATGGGCGCTAGAATGATGGTAAGCAAGGCGAGGAAGATTGTGTTGGACCCCGTGTGTGGAACAGAGATCGATCCGGCTAAGGCAGAGTACGTATATGAGTACGAAGGAGAAAAGTACTACTTCAGTGACAAGGAGTGCATGGCTTCGTTCCAGAAGAATCCGAAGAGATTCATCGAAATGCAAAAGGTACTCGAGGCCACTTGCGGCGTTCCTTGACGTGCGTTACGTGGCCAGGATCGGGTGATCGACGATTCAACCTCAATTGAAATCGAAAGGGATAGAAGAGTCTTGGCTATCTCTCATACACTCGACAAGGAGAATATCAATTTCGGAGACCCTGGCTACTCATCCTGTCACCTTATGGACTCTGGTCCTGTTCGGCCGGATAGAAGTCTGGTTTTCTCGTTTTGTACGCATCAATGCCGATCAGACCTTGTAACGCCACCGCACCGGTTCTATATATATAACCCCAATCTTTGGAAATACGAGATAAGCAATGAATCTGAGAGAAAAACATCAAAGATCAGAAAAATTCTGGAACAGAAGAACATCTAAGAGAGCGCAAGCCGCGTCCCAATTCAGGTATCAAAATGACTTTTACGAGAGACATAAAGAACAGTTGAGGAAGCCTTTTCTTGATGTTGGGTGTGGCGATGGCGAATTTCTAGAATTCTTGATTAAGGATGGAAGAAGGGAGGTATACGGAGTCGATATTTCAGATGTGGCAGTTTGATTGGCCAGAGAGAGACTCCATCGGTATATGGAGAATGAAATCGATGAACGGGTCAAGGTGGGAGATATGACATGCCTTTCCCAATATTATGAGGAAGGGTTCTTTAGCACAATAATCTGTGAAGGGACGTTTCATCAAACAACATACAGCGGAGCAGGATTGACTGCTATGGAAATGTCCAAAGTGCTATCCGATGGTGGTTTAGTTTACGTTTCAGTCAGATCCGATTCGACCCCGCCGAGAAATGCAGATTTGGTAGAGGGGGAGAGAGAAACCTACAGATTGAGAGATGAGGACGGAGTTGTGAGATGTTTCTTTTCTGAGCAGGGGATCGTGGACCTCGTTAAGGATAGATTTGACATACTCGAACTAGAAGAGAGGGAACTTCTTACTAGAATCGAAAAGGAACATTATAAGATGAGAATCATAGTTTTGAGGAAAAGGTAACATTTGTTGGTTGAAAATGTCTGGGCTGGTTCCGGACTAGTTGCGGCCGTGGCCTATGTTTTCTTGGGCCTGCGGTTAAGAATGGAGTTGAAGCACCAAGGTGACTGCAGTAAGAGATGGCCCGCTCCGATGTCCCGTGCTACATATAGTTAAGCAACTCAACGTGTCTTTCGAGATCTCTTGCGACACGATGGCCTTCCCTGCTCTCGGAGGTGCAGTCAATTCAGTTAGCCTTACCATTTCGTAGGGGTGAATGTCAGAATTCGATAGATAATATAGGCGCAAGGAAACAGAAAAGGATTGGGGCAGGCCCCTGACAAGGGACGAAGGTGGCCGTAGTGTGGGAGAACCGCGAATAGAGGTTTGTCCACCGCCTGCTTCGATCGATTCAATCGGGAGAGACATGGGAAGCATGATAAGGAAAGAAAGAGAATAAGAGGAGGGCGCGAGGCCCTCTTCTACATAGAGGTTTCATGAGCTGATGATACTCTATCACGCCGAATTGAATTCGAATCGCGCCCATCTAGGTAGATCGATGCTCTGTCATCGGGTTATCCCACTCATGTTTCACGTCCATTTGCCAAGGCTCTAGGTCAGTATCGATTCCTGGCAAGAACGGCTGGCTCCATGCTGCGAACGAGCAATTGAAACCACCCTTCTCGCAGCTGGCTGATGAGTTGCTCGGTCCTCGGTCGGAATCACAACTTCTAAAGGAAGAATCGAATCCAGCAATTGGGTTAGTGATCGAATCAGTTTATTCAATGGTTCTCACTTTGTTTCGTAACCTCCTCCCCCAAGCAAGCCACTTCGCGTCAAACGCTTGAAAGCTTTCTGGTTCGGTGTCGCCTCATGTTCTTCAATGTTCGAGCAGAGCTTTCTCATGGTGTATGGTCGTCTTTTGCCGTTCTTGTCTCCTCTTACAAATGCCGTCCCGTCCATGAGCATCGCTCCAGAGAACTCACGTGACCCCCATGAGCTTGAGCACCAGTTGGATTGCGAAGATCCACATGATGAGTCCGAAACCGACCTTGATCCAGCTGGACTTCATCTTCACCGTCAGCCGTGCCCCTATCGAAGCGCCAATGAAGACCGCTATGCCCGTCGCGACGATCAGTGCGAAGTCGAGACCGCCGAATGCCGAATGACCGATGACACCGAAGATCGAGGAGAAGATAACTATGAATGCCACAGTCCCTGCCGAGTTCTTGGTGGGATACTTGCAGATGAAGATCAGGAATGGTACGATAACGATGCCTCCGCCCACGCCCAGCAGGCCTGCGAGCAGTCCCACTCCGAGGCTGAAAACGACGATCGTTGCGTACATCGCCTTGGAGAACTCAGCGGGGCAGGTCTCGGTCTCGGCCTTCTTCTCACGTATTGTATATATCATCCTCGCGCCCGCTCCCAGAAGGAAGAGGACGAAGAGCCACATCAGCAAGATTGAATCGACGAAGTTGCCGAGCGCTCCCCCGAGAAGGGAGCCGATGCAGATCCCCGGAACGAAGGCCGCGGAGATCTTGAGGTCGATCAGCTTCTGTCGATAGTAGACGAAGGCCGCCGAGGCGGCGGTGATCAGGTTCAGGACCAGGGAGGTCGATACTGAGATTAGGGCGGTGTACCCGAGAAGGAAAAGGACGGGCGTGTACAGAGAGCCTCCTCCCTGGCCGAACATCGAGAAGATGATCGAGACCAATAACACTGAAATGACGGTGACCCAGAACAACCCATCCATAAAGATACCTACTGGATTCCTTTTAGCACGTTCGTCCAGGTCTGGGTGTAGTCAGAACAGGGGATGCACATCGGCTTGCCGTCCACCGTTCGCACGTACCTTTCGAACACGTATTCGCCGCACTTGCTGCATTTGACCTTGGCAAATGAGCCCTTTGGCCGACTGAACGCGAAGTCAGGAAGCCTCTCCACCTTGAACATTTCCACATCTGATGCTTCCATCACGACTTTGACTGCCCGGTTGGTAACATCTGCGGGGATGTCGGACGGCTCTATGCCTTTCTTTCGGTAGGTGAAGAACTCCTGCTTGCCTAGCTCGTCCTGGAACTCGGAGCGGAGGTAGACCCTCACCGCTCCCTTGCCTGGCGCGTAGAGTATGGCGGCCACCTTTCCGTATCCGAGCCGTTCCATCATCAGCTTGCCATAGGTGCAGCCGGTGGCTGCCATGACCCCATCCATCATGCATGTCTGCGGATGCCCGACACCCATCTCGGAGAAGGCGAAAGCGCCATGGTCTCTGATTTTCTCGATGCCAAGTTCATGCATGGCCAGCACACCCATCCTATAGCCTATGGGCATGAACGGGCAGATATGCCCGTGGAACTCCCAAGCCCATTCAGGTATCTCGATTCTTTGTGTTTCGCTCATGTTCAAACCTCATTTCAATATTACTTGAAATATTTGGCTGTTATATGAATTTTGAGCCGAAATCATCAATTAGCTCGCTATCACGCGACCTCTTCCAGGAGACCCGCATAGGAGGACAAGAAGGAAAGATCTCGTCTTGCGACGAGATTAAAGGTTTTCGAGCTGGCCTTGCTCTCGGGTGCAAGAATTGATTTTCTATTCTTGTTATCTAGACTGTGCAGAGTTCTGTCTCGAGTGAGTCCTCCATATCGGGTTGTGATGGTGAATCATCGATTGGATCTGTGATCGACCCACGCAGCAAGAGACTGGCCATGTCGCTTTCTTGACTGCGGCTCGCCGCCGGTTCCGGATGCTCTGTCACTCGGAGAGAACGAAGAACGTCACAGGAGAAAGGCTTGATCAAGAGATGAAACGGCTCCGGGTCGGCATGCTATAGCATGCAGGACACCGCTTGAACGAAATTAACCACAGACCTACTCATCCGGAAAAATGGTAAAACGGGAAAAAAGGAAAACGGAGATCATGCACAAATGCTTCTCTCGAAGGAGTACGGGGCTGGGGAAGTAGGCAATAAGGTATCTCCGGAGTTCCTCGGTTGAGGCGGAGCCTCTGCTTAAGGAACTTCTCAACGCAATCCCCTTCATAGGAATCTCAAGAACAAGCACAGCGATTGTCAATCTCTTCAAGGAATCGGAGTCCTCGTCACGAAAGATGAGGTTCTTGTGTGAGGAGAAAGAGGATTGAAAGACGAATCAAGAGACGAATCGAAGACGATTCGCTCCCCGACTCGTCTCTTCTCAAAAACGACTCCCCTTTTCTTCGAGACGAGTGCGAGACGAATAGACGAATCGTCAAAAAAGGGAAAGACAGACGCCTTCGGAGCTAGATCACCTCAAGATTCGAAGAAGGAAGACACCGGGATCGATTGCTTAATCGCGCTTAAGCCAAGCGAAGGAAGAGAAGAAGCAGGCGAAGTGATTAAGCAGTCGAACGCTTAAGCGTGCAAGTACGAGGAAGTCGATCGGGACTCTGATGTTTAGAGTCCCTTGCTTAAGAGCTAGCGACGGGATGATAAGTGCCGAGCTGGCGGAAAGCGAGGAGATGACTCCGCCTGAGGGGGGGGCGTGCATTATTTCGACTGTGTGTGTTTTTCACATGTCTTTGAATTGTTCACAGGAGACGCCCTGCTCCATCCAGTAATAAGAACGTTTCGTCGTCCTTCATGTCCAAGTGCCTCAGTAGGGCCAACATTGCGGGTAGGCGGGACATATCGCCGTTCGCGGTGATCGAGGCGAGGATGGGGCACATGTCCTTGAGTTTAAACCTCACCCCTGGCTCCCTTTGCATTTTGTCCTTGAATCACCTAGAAACCGACCCAACGATTACAGAATTAGAAGTCCGACCTCTTTTCTCAAGCTAACCTCAGGGACAGCGGACAATATCTTGCGCCCACAAGCAGTCAGCGCACGAGGGTGCATTGACCCAGCAGTCCTCGTTCTTCTGCCTGAAATCGCAGTTTGCGCCGCAGTCCACGCATGATGGAAACCTGAAGTCAGCGACCATTGCCCTGAACAGTGCATACTCTCTGCTGGTCCAGATATCAGCGAGCGAGCTATCATTCACATTTCCGATTACATAGCGAGTGACCTGCTTTCTATCCCCGAAAATGAAGTATGGATATGAGTGCATCAGGGCATAGCATGGACTGACACCGCCGTCCCACCCGACAACAAGCTTCTTATCATTGATGAAACGGCATCTCCTGTAGGCTCCCCAATTGCTCCTGGGAGCTGATAGTGTTCCCCACATCACATAATCGCCCGCCATTACCGGCCATCCCTCGGGTCGGGGTATCTCGGTGCTATTCTCACCGTACGCTATCCGACTGGCCGATTCTTCGGTGTGAGGGAGCAGATGGGTCAGCAGAATAATCGACGCGCCTACTTCCCGGGCGAGCGACGGAAGTCTCTTGATATCATTCAAATTCTTATCTGTCACCACCAATTCAAGCCCTATTGTGGGCATCCTGGAGCCTTTCCTGTCACGCCATGCCCTTACACGTTTCAGATTCTCCAGCACAAGGTTAAGGTCCGCCCCACCTCTTATCTCACTGAACAGATCGGGCTGAGTGCTATCCATTGACACAAAAAGCCGGTCAAGCTTAGAATTCAGTAGCGCCGTTATCTTCTCCTCATCAAGCAATGTCCCGTTTGTGATTAATGACACCCGAACTCCAAGCGACTTGACCCGTTTCACCATTTCTGGCAGATCCGGATGTAACAGCGGTTCACCAAATCCGCCGAAATGGACCTCTCGCAGATCTGAAAGCTCGCGAAGGCTTTCCATAATGCGTTCAAAGGTTTCAGGTTTCATATCAGCCAAAGGTTCATCCCAGACGTTTCGAACACAATTTGAGCATTTGAGATTGCATCGAGTTGTCACCTCAATATAGACACCTCTGATATCCCTCTCAATACGATGTAAAGCGTAGCCATCTGAAGTGGGTTCAACTATCCAGCGGTCTGAGGGTCCAAGATCAAGTCCGCCCAATAAGGCATCTTCTGCGTTACTACCGCCATTCTTCACGATGGTTTGTTTCGTCCCAGGCATATTCATTTTTGTGAGAGCAAGACTTTTTCCTTCAGATTCAGAGCATCTTTTTTCCATTATTCCATTAATGTCAGGTCTCACAGGAGTGAACATATTGAGAAGAAGTCTAAAAAGGTATTCTACACTCAAATCAGGTTATACCATATTCTCAGCGGGGCGAAGAGATTATCTGTGCGTCATTGGGATGCGGAAGGAGCTATGCAATATCACCAGCCTTCTCCGAAATTCCAGGCAGCCTCTTGATGTCGTCATTCTCCAGCGCAATCCCAAACAGGCGATGAGGGTTGCTGACTCATTGCTCTACCACGAGGAAGCGCCCCGAATAGCGGCTGACTTCGCGGGAATGCAGACCTTCTGCGGGGACGCAACCAACCTGCCGCTGCTGACCGGAAAGACCAGCTTCACCCTGGGATGCTACGGTTGCCGCTCGGCTGGCAAGCTTGAAGACGATGAGATGTACGTGGGGATTCCATAGAGTGAACTGGACGTTGTTATAGATGGATTGAGGGGGCTTGGGAAGGCCATGAGGAAATCGCAGAAGGCGAAGCCGGTGACCATCATGGATGAGGGCACAAAGGAACTCATAGGAATCGCTGCATCCGTGGCTACTAGATGTCAGCCATGTCTGAACTTTCGCCTGAAAAGGGCCCGTGAATCAGGCGTCGCCGAATCCGACATTCGCAAGGCATGCGAGATTGCGGATAAGATCAGCGAAGTCGGCGGGGAGCGAATGAAGGATTTCGCCAATCAACTTATGCATGATCATTCGTGATCTGCATGAGCAAAGTACGAGGCACCCCGATCGAGAAATGAAACCGTGGGACTATGATGAGAATCTCGGAATCGTTGAGGCTCTATCAGACCTGCTAAGCTCAGTGAAGACTTACATTTCCTCACTCATCGAGTTCGCGGATAAGAGACTCGCAGAGGGCTGACACTTCTGATGGCCTTCTACTGCCCGAACTGTCGTATTGTTATTTTCAGATACTGAAAAGGACAAGATAGAAGTGCATGTCTTTTACGTTTCTGACGGTCCTAGCTGCAGATAGGGATTACAGATCAAAAGAGAAAAAGGAAAAGGGTTAACCTCGCAATCGTGGAGCCAATGATCATTATCCCGCATATTGAACAATAACGCCTCAGAATGGACGTCCGAGTCGGTGGTCTGAAGGAGAGCGCACCTCGACGGCTAGGGAGGTCCTGGTTGAAATGAGATTGGCGGTGCCCAATCGCCAAGCGACTCACAGCCCCTTCATCAAGTTCCTGCGCAGAAGCTTCCTCGTTCCGAACGCGAACAGGACCGTGAACAGCAGGAGGACCAATATGTCCACCGTCCAGGGGATCACCGAGCTCTGGGACATGCTCGCATCAAGGCCGTCCACCAGGTAGGTGAGCGGGGAGAAATAGGCCACGACTGCTCCGATCCCGCTCATTTCGCTGAGGGAGACAAAAACCCCGCTGATGAAGATCAGGGGGAATCTGACCAAGGCAGACAGCATCATGACGTTCGATGGCGTTCGTCCCCCCGTCGATGATATCAGCTCGCCCATGGCCGCGAAGCACACGTTGCCGAGCACAAAGAGCACTGCCAGCAGGAGGACATTGCTGATGCTCAGCCCCAGGAGGGCTATGCCCAGCACACCGATAATGGTGCTGATGAGCAACCCGAACAACGCTCCAGCCAGCATGTCCCCGAGGATGATCGTGGTCACGCTCACCGGCAGGGAGAGCAGCCGCTCGAAGGTCCCCGCTTGCTTCTCCCAGGGGACGATGATCGGTCCGACCGAGGAAGAGGTGAAGAACAGGGACATGGCCAGGAAGCCGGGGAAGTACTTCGGGATATCCAGCTGACGGCCGACAAAAAAGGCAAAGAAAAGAAAGGTCGGCAACAGGAGGCCGAAGATGTACACCGGTGCCTTGCGGTAATAGATGCGCATGTCCTTTCGGGCAACGACTAACACTCCGCGGAGGAAAGGCGAGTAGTTCATCTTGCTTCCTCCGTCAATCGGACGAAGACATCCTCCAGGCTCGGGCCAACCGTGGCGATGGACAGTATCCTGAGACGATGCTCCTCCCCCACCCGCACGATGCGCTTGATGGCTTCATCCGTATCATCGGTATAGAAGCGCCATTTGTCTCCGTATGCTTCTGCTCGATAGACATGTTCGGACGAAAAGGAGGACAGGTCGATTCTTCGGTCAAACGCGACTTCAACTGTCTGGATGCCCTCGTATGCCTGGCGAAGCTTCTCAGGAGCTTCCACAGCTATGATCCTTCCTTTGTTGATTATACATACCCTCTGGCACAGCCTACTGGCGTCTTCGATGTTGTGCGTAGTAAGGAGTACGGTGCTACCCTGCGAGTTCATCTTTTTCACCAGGTCGACAATTATTCTCTTGCTGTGAACATCCAGCCCTTCTGTGGGCTCGTCCAGGAATAGTATTGGTGGCTTGTGGATCACGGCGCAAGCTATTGACACGCGCTGCCTCATGCCCTTCGAAAACGTGCGGACGTAGTCATGGCTTCGCTCGGCCAGGCCAAGTGCGCTGAGCAGCTCCTCCGATCTTGTCTCTCTCTCCCTTTGTGTTAAGCCGTAGAAACGACCCATGAGGTCCAGGTTTTCCCAGGCGGAAAGGTCCTGATACACATTCCCGACCTCTGGTATGCAGCCCAACTTCATCTTGGCCTGCAACGGATGCCTAATAAGGTCGATGCCCTCAATGATAACAGACCCTGCATCAGGTTCGATTATCCCAGTGAGCATCCTGATCGTGGTAGTCTTCCCTGCACCGTTCGGACCGAGATAGCCGAGCACCTCTCCTTCGTGCACCTGGAGATCGACGTCGTCGACAGCTACGAGGTTCCCGAATCTCTTGGTCAGACCCTCTGCAACAATCGCTTCAGTCTTCATAGTCTCCTCCTGCGACCGACGCGCATCGATGGATCATCCCCGGAGGGAGCACGCCGCAACTCTCGGTCGCTTTAGGCATGGCCTCCACTCGTTCCTCCTTTTCTCTTCACAAGCACGATCAAGCTTCTTTCTTCAATCGTTCGATTCTCTCCGTCACTCTGGCGAGATCGGACTCGAGCATCTGCCGATATTCCTCGAGCAGCTCGATCTTCTCCTCGTGGGTGGCGAAGGCGCAGGGTGAGCAAATCCCTCTTCCACCAGCATGGCGGCGGGAATCCCATGGCCAACATTCTTGCATCATTGGCATGCAGTTGTCGTGATGACACTCCATTTCGCACATTTCGTCTCACCTCCTACCTTTCCATTTCCTGATCAGGTCAATCGTCAGCGTGGTCGTCCGCAATCTCCAGATCTTCTCAGGAGCACCTCCGCCTTTCTCTCGGTACTCATCTAACTCGATGATCCCTGCCTTTGCGAGGGCAGAGAGATGATAGTAGAGTCCAGAAGGAGTAAGCCTCTCTCCAGTTTCGAGAAGGTGGTGATATATCTCGCGGGTGCCTCTCTTTCCTTCTCCCAAGAACTCGATTATCTTCCAGCGAGATGGGCAATGGAGGGCATGAACAAGGGCCTGAACAGAAGAGGGTGGACCATGCTTCTCTTGATTGGTCTTGCACATCGGGATTCGTCCTTATCTTTGCGAACTACAGTAATATTATAACGGCCTATTAAAACATTTCGGGTCAAGAGCCGTGGGGTACAAGCCTTTGGTGGTCCTTGAGAAGGCCCTGGCGCAAGATTTCGACAATAGTGTCATGCTATTGCGATAACATCGCAGGCGCTGCAAAATGCTCCAGACCTCGAAATCTGCGAGAATCCAGGTTTTAAGGCCTTACTGATCTAGCAAAACTAACTAGACATTCCTTCAGATATGGATATTCGAATGCGGGGGATAGTGTTCGACGGACCATCGGAATAACCCGTTCCGGACCCCAGAATCCTGATATTGCCTGTGCTTTTCTTTTTCAGATATCTCTAATTCTCTGGCTTTTCCCAGTTGGAGGCCAAGACAGGGTTTGCAGTGACCTGCGACCATTGCGTTGACAGCGATCAGCTCTCTGATCTTTTGGGTCATGGAAGTCGCCTTCGTCCTGCTAATGCTTATTAGAAGTGGAGCAGTCAAGCTGTGTTCAGATCCTTCAGACAAAGAGCACTATACTGAACAAGTGTATAGGCTGCGACCGGACAGTTGTTCTGGGACTACTTAAGCAATGCTAATATTGGACAGACGCCCCTTTTTCCGAACGGGGATCACTTCTATTTTGGGTGCACCTCTTTCACACTTGCGCAACCTTCGGGCTCATGCCACCCAATAATCAACCCGGATCTACCCCGATAGATTTCGGTGATGCAGACAAATTCACAAACATGTCTGTAAAGTCAGTTTTCTCTGTTCTGGAAAACACAACGAGGGCGGTGAATAGTGAACGAAGGAGCTTGGAACGAATTATCCTTCTATGCAGCCGACGACATCGAGAATCTGGCCATCATACAATAGGACTTTCAAATACATCGACATTTGCTACTGTCGGCCTACCCTATCCTAGCAAGCTTGATTTCCTGGTAACAAGGAAGATCAGGCCTTCCTATACCGAAAAGTATTTCAAATTGAATTGAAATAGTGTTAATAGACCGCTAGCATATGCGGAGCAGTCGGGAGGTGATTGAAAAATGGAAGGCGAGGGCGCTATTATTGCGGGGGGGTCTTGCAATTGATACTCGTTCTCATAATGGTAGTCACCAGCGTGATGTGATGACACTTGGGGCAGGATGCTAAGCCATTATCATCGCACAAGCCGCCTGCTGCACTATCGACCAACGGCTGACAACGTGAGTCTGGGAGATCTGATCAGAATCGAAAGTCAGTATCCTCAAGTCAAGTCACTATTGCTATATGCGTCACCCCCTAAAGTCCGTCTCCCAAATCTGCCTTCAGAGGCGTCAAGGACGGTTGATCGACTCGAGTTATCTGGCGCGTTCAGAAGACGACCTAACGTAGGGAGACTGGCAGAACCCCCCTGGGTCGTTTCTCCAAGCACGATATTGTCTGCCGTTGCGAATTCCTTTTCTTCTCCTTAGGTTCCAGTCACAATTCGGAGTGTATTTCACCTGGTGAGTAGTATTAGAACGTGAGAAGAAAAGAAAATGACGGGATGCTGGGATGTCCATCCTGGGCTTGGAACCTGCCAAACAACGACACTAGTGAAAGACCGCGGAGGTGCCGGTCCACGAGGTTTTGATTTCTTCTGCGATAGCTGCAGCGGAGGGCACGCCGCTCCTTAACATAGTCGCTATAGGGAATAAGAGTCATTTTCACCGGTTGACAACTATCGATCCCGGTTGATGCCCCTCGAGCATGAAAACAAGAGGAAGGATCCGGCATGTGATTGCTAGCACCATTACTTCATCCGTCCCCGATTTGACTCCAGAATTATCTTGCGGAAATCCGCAATTTCGTTAACCATATGAGGCTTGAATGATAGTGTACAAGGGTCAGGATAGCGGCTTGGAATCTTATGATAGTCAAATGCTGCACCTTGAATTGATAGGCAAGGAATGGTGTGGTAGGTGCTCGATTTCTCGCTGTTATCAGGCGGTATGGATGTAGGACGAGAACACCTTCACGAGTCATTCTCGTGTTTTGCTGAATTTATGTGTAGCACGCAGGTACCAACAACTTGTTTGCAGTGTTGTTCCAGCACCTACCCTTTCTGAAACCTTCTCTGTCTATTTCATCGGTGTTTCCTGAGCAACCTCGATTTGGAAGTCCGAACGGATCACGCCAGGCCAACGTATTTTGGTCTGACATCATTAACATCAAGAAAGAATTATACTGCCATCGCAGTGAACTCCACTCCCTCCTCACGGGACCAAGGGGCGATTTGAGATCGGGTTCTACAAGACTTAGGTCATCGGGACGATGGATGTCCCCGAACTCGCATCGGATTGGTAAATCGTCTCATATCTTACAATCAAGTTTCTGGGTTGTTGACTTGGATTGTCGCTTAAAGTACGGCGTACCTGTGTATCCCCGATGGTTCTTTTGCCACCTTAGGTGAAAAGAAACGCGAAGATGAATCACGAGAAACTTCCAAACGATTGCTGGCAGTAGTCTACATTCCATGACGCGACCGAGATGTTCGTTGTAACTTATGGTATTTCAAATATTTTGGAAATGTATTTAAGGATGTACGCCTTGCTCTTGCATGGGGGTGTTATCGTGACATCAAGAATATTGAGAGTGGACATGAAGGATCTCAAGGTCACGTCCGAGGGAGTACCGGAGAAATGGAAGAATCTCGGAGGACGGGCCTTGACTTCGACGATCGTGGCCGAGGAAGTGCCTCCTACGTGTCACCCATTGGGACCGAACAACAAGGTGGTGTTCGCACCTGGGATGGTCACCGGAACGAGCGCGCCGACGTCGGGCCGGATGTCGGTCGGAGGGAAATCCCCTCTCACGGGAGGGATCAAGGAGGCGAACGTGGGTACGAGCTTCGGTCAGAGTCTCGCGAAGCTCGGTATCAAAGCCATCATCGTGCAGGGGCAGAGGAAGGACAAGTACTACATGCTGAACATCACAAAAGACAAGCATGAGCTCGTTGACGCGATGCCATGGTCAGGGAGAGGCCTGTATGAGGCCTACGCGCAGCTCAGGGAGAAATTCGGCAAGGTGGACATATGCGCTGCTGGCATCGCGGGCGAGATCGGCGGGGCCGCTGCTGGTGTGGCGTTCAACGATATCGAAGGGATGCCAAGCAGGTATTCGGGCAGAGGCGGACTGGGCGCCGTAATGGCGACTCGGGGCCTGAAGTTCATCG
>Ga0315282_10001361_pt1 | contig 46046 bp, 38 predicted proteins | sample YL17G07_20_MG_FD_203693 | JGI IMG/M metagenome (GOLD analysis project Ga0315282, IMG submission 203693) | Sediment microbial communities from Yellowstone Lake, YNP, Wyoming, USA - YL17G07_20 | ecosystem: Environmental > Aquatic > Freshwater > Lake > Sediment | place: USA: Wyoming | collected...
GCGCGCCTGGGGTGAATCGAACACCCGACCCGCTGCTTAGAAGGCAGCTGCTCTATCCCCTGAGCTACAGGCGCGTCATGGATGATCTAAGCCGGGGCCGCGAAAGGGCCGGTCGCTTTGCCGCGGGGAGTCAATCGGGGAGAGCGGATTTGAACCGCCGACCTCCTGCTCCCAAGGCAGGCGCGCTAGCCAGGCTGCGCCACTCCCCGTCCGTTCCGCACCCCTCGTCGAAAGCCCGTTCATCTTAACAAATCGGGCCGCCGGCTGTCAATTTGACCGGGGAGGCAGGTCAGCGGCGCATCCCCTTGTCGATCTGGGACCTGCCGACCTTGACGACAATGGGCCGGCCGTGCGGGCAAAGGGCGGGCTGGGACGATTTGAAAAGCTCGTCCACGAGGTAGCCCATCTTTTCCCGGGTCAGCGGCTGACCTGCTTTGATGGCTGTTTTGCAGGCCAGGGTCGCCAGGAACTTCTCTCGTCTGTCCCGGACGCTTGCCTGGCCCGCCTCCTCGAGCAGGGCCAGGAAGACGTCCGCGGCCTCCTCGGCCCGGAAGACGCCCGGGTACTCCTTGAGGGCGTAGGACCGGCCGCCCATGGCCTCGACCCGGAAACCGAGCTCCTCGAAAAGCAGGGCGTTCTCCTCGAAGGCGACGGCCTCGGAGGGCGAAAGCTCCAGGAGGGCCGGGATGAGGAGCGTCTCCCGGGGCCAGAGCTTCCGGCGGTCGATCTCCCGGAACTTGTCGAAAAGGACGCGCTCGTGGGCGTTATGCTGGTCGATGATCAGGAGCCCGTCCTCCGCGCCCGCGACGATGTAGAGGTTCTGGAACTGGCCGAGGACTTCGGGGCCCGTCGCACCCTTCTCCGGCAGGCCGAAGGCAGGAGCGGCCGGGCCGGCTGCGAGACTGGGCCCCCCGGTCGCCGAACCGGATCCCTCTCTCGCGACCCCCTCCCTCCGCCCGGACTCAAGACCCGACAGAAGGATGGTCTCCTCCGCGACGCCCGGAGGGGTGGAGCCTCCGGCCGCCGCCGGATAGACGTCCTTGACCGCGTGCTCCCTGAGCGTCCCATGCTCCACGGCCCTGAGGACGAGCCGGAAGACGAGCTGGGAGTCCCTGAACCGGACCTCGGCCTTGGCCGGATGGACGTTGACGTCGACGTCTCCGGACGGAAGCGTGATGAAAAGGAACGCCTCGGCCGACTGGTTCCGTTCAAGGATCCCGGCGTAGGCCTGGTTGAGGGCGGCCTGGAGGATCCGGTCCTTGACCGGCCGGTTGTTGACGAAAAAATGCTGGACGGAGCGGTCCGCGCGTCCCTGGAGCGGCCGCGACGAATAGCCGGAGAGCCGGGCCCCCCCTTCCGCTCCGGCGACCTCCATCAGGCCGTCCACGACGTCTTTTCCGTAGAGCTGGAAGATCCGGTCCCTCAGCGCGCCGACGGGCGGGCAGTTGATCGTCTCCCGCTTCCCGTGGACGAGGACGAAGCGCACGCCCGGATGGGACAGGGCGGCCTGGGTCAGGTACTTGGTGACGAGGCCGAACTCGGAGGAACTCGACCGGAGGAACTTCCGCCGGGCCGGGAGGTTGAAGAAAAGGTCGTGGACGTCGACCGTCGTCCCCCGCGGGAAGGCGATGTCCGTGACGGCCAGGAGCTTCTCTCCCTCGCGCTCGATCAGGGTGCCGCGCTCCTCGGCCCCGTCGAACGTCCTCAGGGAGAGCCGCGAGACGGCCGAGATGCTGGCCAGGGCTTCGCCGCGGAAGCCGAGGGTCGAGATCCTTTCCAGGTCTTCCTCGGTCGCGATCTTGCTCGTCGAGTGGCGCCGGAAGCAGAGGGCGGCGTCCTCCCGGCTCATCCCCGACGCGTTGTCCTGGACCTTGATCGAGCGCTTCCCGCCGTCGAGGAGCTCGACCCGGATGTCCGTCGCATCGGCATCGAGGGAGTTTTCGACGAGCTCCTTGACGACGGACACGGGCCGCTCGATGACCTCGCCGGCCGCGATCTTCTGGGCGATCTCCGGCGCCAGGATATGTATTTTCTTCATGTGCTGACGACCTCACCTTCCGTCGAACACGGCGAAACGCGAGTGATATGGACCCGGACGATCTCCCGCCTCGGCGCCGGGCATGACGGGACAAGGACCTTGATATAGTTGCCCGTCAACAGTTCCGTGAAATCCCGTCTCCCGATGACGACCGCTTCCAGCTCCCCCCCCAAAAAGGAGGCCCGGAACCGGAGATTTTTTTCCGCGGAGAGCTTCCGGAGAGCGACCGACCGTTCCTTCTTGATCCGCTCCGGAATCTGAGGCCTCGCCGCCGCCGGCGTCCCCTCCCGCGGCGAATAGGAAAAAACGTGAAAATACGTCAGTGGCGATCCCAGGAGGAACTCCTCGAGAAGGGCGAAGTCGTCGTCGGTCTCACCGGGAAACCCGACGATGACATCGGCCCCGAGAGACGCCTCGGGCGACCGTCCCCTCAGGTCGGAAAGGATGGACCGGTAGACCTCCGGGCCGGCCGGCCGGCCCATCTTTTCGAGGACCCGCTCCGAGGCGTGTTGCAGTGAAAGATGGAAATGCTGGCAGACCTTGGGATTCCCGGCGATGTGAGCCACGAGGGCCCCGTCCGTGCGCCGGGGGTCGAGGGAGCTCAGCCTGACCCGGCCCAAGCCTTCGACTTTTTCGATCACGCGGAGCAGCCCGAGGAGGGAGCCTCTGGGTCCCAGGTCCACGCCATAGGACGACAGGTGGATCCCGGCCAAGACGATCTCCCGGTATCCGGCCCGGGCCAGGTTCCGGACGCAGGCCAGGACGTCGTCCTCACCAAGGCTCGCGCTTTTTCCCCTGACGTTCGGGATGACGCAGAATGTACACCGGTTATCGCATCCGTCCTGGACCTTGAGAAGCGCCCGGGAGCGGAAAAACGGGACGCCGTCCGCCGGGCCGGCCGTCCCCGGCTCCGCCCTTTTGTCGGACCCCCCCATTCCGACGAGAGCGAGCACCTTTTCCGGCAGGCCGCTTTTCTCGCTGTTGGGGACGACAAGGCGGACCTGGGGAAATCTCTCGATCTCCTCCGGGGCCCGCTCGGCGTAGCAGCCCGTGACAATGAGCTTGGCCTCCGGGTTCCGGCGCGAGATCTTCCGGATGAATTTCCTGACGTCCCGGTCGGCCCGGCCGGTCAGGGTGCAGGAGTTGACAAGGACGAGGTCGCTTCGGGCCGCGTCATCCTCCTGCCGGAGACCGCCTTTCCGGAAGGCTTCGGCCCAGGCGAAGGCCTCCGCCTGGTTGACGCGGCAGCCGAAGTTTTGGATGGAGAAGGAAGGCATCGGGAGAGGTCAAGGCTTTTCTTGGATCTTTTTCGAGCTCGCCTCGACGCCGGCGGCCATCCTGGCCCGGTGGTCGATAAGCTTTTTCCGGAGCTCCTCGTTCTTCAGGGCGAGGATCTCGATCGCGAGGAGGGCCGCGTTCGCACCCCCGTGCTGGCCCAGGGTCACGGTCGCCACGGGGACACCCTTGGGCATTTGGACGGTTGACAACAGGGCGTCCAGCCCCGCCAGGGTGGCGCTCTCGACGGGGACGCCGATGACGGGCCGGACGGTCTGGGCGGCGACGATCCCCGCCAGGTGAGCGGCCTTCCCTGCCACGGCGATAAACACCTCTGCCCCCCCGGCCTCCGCCTCTTTCACCAGACGGAGCGTGCGCTCCGGCGACCGGTGGGCCGAGGTCACCTCGAGGCGGTAGGAAACGCCGAATTCCTTCAGGAGTTTCAGGGCCTCCTCGATGACCTCGAAGTCCGATTCGCTGCCGAGAAGGACCATCACGTTCATGACCGCTCCTCCCTGACGGCGCCGATGTCGCGGCGGTAGTGCATGGCCTCGAAATAGATCCGGCCGACGGCGTCGTAGATTTTCTTCATCGTGTCTTCGAGCGTCGCTTCGGAGGCACAGACTCCGAAAACGCGGCCCCCGCTCGTCGTGTAGGCGTTATGCTCGAACTTCGTCCCGGCATGAAAAACACTCACCCCGGGGATCTGCGCCGCGTCGGTCAACCCCGAGATCGTCTTCCCCTTCTCGTAATGGGCCGGGTATCCGCCCGAGGCCACGACGACGCAGCCGGAGGGGTTCTCCGACCAGCGGGCCTCGGTCTTGAGGATGTTCTCGTCGACCGCGGCCGACAGGAGCTCGAGGAGATCGCTCCGGAGCCGGAGCATCTGGGGCTGGGTCTCGGGGTCGCCGAAACGGCCGTTGAACTCGAGGACATGCGGCCCCTTGTCCGTGACCATCAGCCCGGCGTAGAGGACCCCTTTGAACTTCCGGCCTTCCTCGAGCATGCGGGTGACGGCCGGGTGGATGACGGTGTTCATGACCTCGTGGAAAAGCTTCTCGGTCATGAAGGGCGAGGGCGAGATGGCCCCCATTCCCCCCGTGTTGGGGCCCTTGTCGCCGTCGTAGGCCGCCTTGTGGTCCATGGCCGAGACCAGGGGCTGGACCCGGGTCCCGTCGGAGATGACGATGAAGGAGATCTCGCGGCCCCGGAGGAATTCCTCGATGATGATCCTCCGGCCCGCCGCGCCGAACTTCTTCTTGACCAGCATCTCTGCCGCCGTCTCCTCGGCTTTTTTCTGGCCGAGGCAGACGACCGCACCCTTGCCGGCCGCCAGGCCGTCGGCCTTGATGACGACCGGGAAGCCGAACTCACCCGAGCCGATGACCTTCCGGGCCTCGTCGAAGGCGTCGACGACCTTGAACCGGGCCGTCGGGATCTTGTGGCGCTCCATGAACTGCTTGGCGAAGACCTTGCTTCCTTCGATCTCGGCCGCCTTCTTCGACGGGCCGAAGATCCTGAGGCCGCGCTTTTCGAACTCGTCCGCGATCCCGAGCATGAGCGGGACTTCGGGGCCGACGACGGTCAGATCGATCTTTTCACGGGACGCGAATTCGAGGAGCCCGTTGATGTCGGTTTCCTCGAGAGGAACGTTTTCCGCGACGAGCCGGGTGCCGCCGTTGCCGGGCGCGCAGTAGACCTTCTCGGCCTGTGGGCTCCGGGCGATCTTCCAGGCCAGGGCGTGCTCCCGCCCGCCGGAACCGACGATCAGGATCTTCATGGTCTCACCCTCCGTTCCCGTGAGATTCGAGGCCCCCTCAGCCTGCGACGACCCGGCGCAGATTCTCGGTGAAAAGGCCGGCGTAGCCCGGGTCGGGGATGGAGCCGGCCACGATCCGGGCCGCCAGCGGCAGGGCCTCGTCCGGCGGCAGGCAGAATTTCATGGCCAGGAAATTCCGCCTGTACCGGGACACTTCGTCCTTCGCTTTCCGGCCCCGAACGATGACCTCGGCCATGAGGCCGGAGAGCTCATCGAAGTCCTTCTCGGTCATGCCGAACCGCGTCATCTCCTGGACGCCGAGGCGGATGCCGCTCGATTCGAGGAACGTGGAGTCGTCCGGGAGGGCCTGGTAATTGGTCAGGATGTTGTTGTCCTCGAGGCGCCGGGCGATCTCCATGCCGGGCCCGAAGGGCTTGACGCGGATGATGACCTGGTGGGTCTCGGTGAAACCGTCCGCCTCGTCGCCCTCGACCGGGATGCCGTGGGACTTGAGGGCCCTGGCAAAGGCCTTGGCGTTGGCCCTGACCCGGGCCTGGAACGGCTCCTTGAACTCGTTCATCTCGTACGTGGCCATGAGGAGACCGAGGAGCGTCCCGAGATGGTGGTTGCTCGTCGAGCCGGGGAAGGCACGTCCCCGGATATCGAGCCAGAGAGGCCGGGTCGGCGAGTCCTTGGGGAAGTTGCCGGCCACGACGCCCCGCTGGGTCCCGAAAAAGGTCTTGTGCGTGCTCCCCGTGACGATGTCCGCCCCTTCGGCCAGGGGGGCCTGGAAGGCGCCGTAGAGCCCGAGGACGTGGGCCATGTCGAACATGATCACGGGCCTTTCCTTCCAGCCCCGGACGATATCGGCCACGAACTTGACCGGCTCGCGATAGAGGAACATGCTCTTGCCGAAGATGATGAGCTCGGGCCGACGGCTCTCGAGGAGCTCGCCGAGCTTCCGGACGTCGGGCTTGTAGGGATTCTCGCGAAGGACCGGGAAATTGAGGACCCGCTCCTTGCCCGTCTCCGGGTCCTCCTCCACGAAATTGAACAGGGCCCCCATGGGCTGGGAGCTGAGGTGTCCCCCGTAGATGAGCTCGTTGTTCATGACGAGCCGCATCCGGCGCGACGGCCGCGTTTCGGCCTTGCCCCGGTTGATGAACTTGACCATGCCCTTGAAAACGACCTCGTTGGCCATCTGGCCGCTGATGGGCCGGAGCTCGACGTCGGTGCAGCCGAAGTACTTCTCGAGCTCGTGCCGGGCCTCGACCTCGACGTCCCGGATGAAGTCCGTCCCCTGGTAGAAATAGATCTCCTCGCCCTTCATGGTCCGGTGCTCCGCGTACCGGCCGGAGGGGTCGGCGATCTCGCACATCTTCACCAGGAACGACGGCGTCGACTCCGAGGGGATGAGGTTGAAGCATTCCTTCTGGCGCCAGGCGCTGTTCTGTTCGACCCGGGCCGCCAGGCTCTGCGCTTTTTCGTAGAACGATGCCATTCGATGACTCCTCAATGACCGTCCCGGTCTATTTAAAGTTCTCGGCCTCGATGTCCCGGATCTTCTGGACCCGCCGGGTGTGGCGGCCGCCTTCGAACTCCGTATCGAGCCAGATCCGGACGAGGCGGAGGGCCAGCTCGAGGGGATGGGTCCGGCCGCCCAGGGTCAGGCAGTTCGAGTCGTTATGTCTCCGGCTCATCTCGGCCGCGTATTCGCTGGGGCAGGGGGTCGCCCGGATGCCCTTGAACTTGTTGGCCACGATGCCCATCCCCAGCCCCGTGCCGCAGACGAGGATGGCCCGGTCGCAGGCGCCTTCGACGACGCCCCGGGCCGCCCGGGCGCCGTAATCCACGTAGTCCACGGATTCGCCGGCGCCACAGCCGTAATCCTCGAAGGCGATCCCCTGGCCGCGCAGGTAATCCGCGACGCCCGATTTGAGCTCGTACCCGGCATGGTCGGAGGCAAGAGCGATTCTCATCCCGGACTCCTTTCTCCCCGGCGAGCCCGCCGAACGGCGTCCGCCCGGCCCGCCGTCCGACGCCGAAGGCCTGTCCCTGATCAGCCCCGGCCGGGCCGGCGTTTGCCCGAGACGGCCGTCTTTCCGTCGGTCATCCCGGCCGCCTCGGGCAGGACATCGAGCGCCTTGAGCACGGCCGGGTCGGCCAGGCGGGAGACGCGGACCCCCTCTTCGAGGCCCCAGATGGCGCCGGCGATCTCCCGCTCGAGCTCCCTCCGGATCTCCTCCTCGGCGTCCTTGAACGCCTTTTCGTCGTCATCGACGTTGCGCGTCTTGAGGTACTTCCGGAAATCGTCGATGACGGCCGCGTTCACGGGGAAGCTCTTGCCGACGAGGATCTTCCCGGGGCCGGAGCTCTCCGGGCCTTTCGGGTCCTGGGGGAAGACGAGAGCCCGGCCGAGATCGGTCTGGTGCTGGACGAGCTTCCGGGCATAGGCGAAGAAGGCCCCGTTCAGGCGCAGCCGGCCGGTATAGAGCTTCAAAAGAGAATCCACTTTGTAGTCGGGCGTGATCCCGCCCTGGCCAAGGACCTTGCGGCCGCGGTCCGTGTACTTGACTTCGCGGCTGTCGTCGGGGGCCCGCTTGGCGAGGAGAAGGTAATCGTCGATCTGACTGTAATCCCGCTGGATGGACCGTCCGCTCGGCGTCAGGTACTTGGCCACGGTCAGGGCCACCGCCGCGTCGGGGGCGAGGGGGAAAACCGTCTGGACGAGGCCCTTGCCCCAGGAGTCCTCGCCGACGATGAGGCCCCGGTCGTGGTCCATGACGGCCCCGCTGACGATCTCGGAAGCGCTGGCCGTCCCCTGGTCGATGAGGATGACGAGCGGAAGCTTCTCGTACCGGCCGTCCCGGTCGGCCTTGAACTCCCGGTCATAGGTCGGATTGCGGCCTTTCATGGAGACGATGAGCGTCCCGGACGGGAAGAACAGGTCGGCCACCTCGATGCACTGGACGAGAGGCCCGCCGGTATTCATCCGGAGGTCCAGGATGAGGCTCTTCATGCCCTGGCCTGTCAGCTTGGCCAGGGCGGCCTCGAGCTCCCGGGGGGTCTCCTTGGCGAAATTCCTGATGAACACATACCCGACCCCGTTGTCCAGGATGAAGGAGTAGGGCACGCTCAGGAGAGGGATCTCCTCCCGGGTGATGGTCAGCTCGAGGGGCTTGTCGAGCCCGTCGCGGACGATCGTGATCGTGACCTTGGTCCCCTTCTCCCCGCGGAGCTTCTGCATCGCCTCGTAGCTCGAGATGGACACCGTGCTCTCGCCGTTGATATGGGAGATCACGTCACCGGACTGGATGCCGAGGCGCCAGGCCGGGGTGCCCTCGATCGGCGAGATGACCACGATCTTGTCGCCCTGCTTCTGAATCTGGATGCCGAGGCCGTAATACTTGCCCGTGTACTCCTCCCTCTGGCGGGAGAAGCTGTCGGGGTCCAGGAAATAGGAATGGGGGTCGAGCGTGTCCAGGGTCCCCCGGATCGAGGAATAGGCAAGCTGCTGCTCGTCGACGGGCTTGTAATAATCCGCCTCGAGGATCTGGGCCATGGCCCGGACCTTCTCCAGGGCCGCGGCCCACTGGTCCTGGTCATGGGACGGTACCTGGACGAGGAGAAGGGCGATGAGAGAGAGGAGAATAACCCGCTTTTTCATAATCTCCGCCGAAAAATTATCTTACCAAAGCCCTTCTCTAAAGTAAAGCTGACGGGGAGTTGCGATTAGCAGAAGGACATCCCTCTTGAGGCTGCGCCGTGACATATCCCTATCGGGCGGCATGCCCGCCGTGGTATAATAAGGTCCGAGAGACGATAATGTTCGGAAGCGTCGGACCCACGGAGCTCATCCTCATCTTCATCGTCGCCCTGCTCGTTTTCGGCCCCAAGAAGCTCCCCGAGATCGGCAAGTCCGTCGGCAAGGCCATCCGGGAGTTCAAGAAGGCCTCGGACGAGATCAAGGGGAGGATCGAAGACGAGATCAACGCCTCGGAGATCAAGGACATCGGCAAGGATCTCCAATCCGGGGTCAACACCTTCAAGGAAAGCATCCGGGGAATCGCCGACGCCACCGGAGTGACGGACCTCAGGAACGAGATCAGGGGAGCCACGAACGCCCCGGCCGCTCCGAACCCCTACGGCGGAGCGGACAAGGAATCGGCGGCCGGTTCCGGGACGGCGGAGAGCCCCCCGGCCGAAGCCAAAGATATCAAAAAGGACGCGGTCGACAATGAGACTGGGGAAGGGCCCAAAATCTCCGGATGAGATGACCTTCCTCGAGCATCTGGAGGACCTCCGGAAGCGGCTCTTCTACTCCGCCATCGCCATCGTCGCGGGCTTCGTGCCCTGCTGGATCTTCGCCAAGCCCCTGTACGCCATCCTGGCCCGGCCCGTGACTCAGTATCTGCCGGCGGGGACCAAGCTCGCCTTCACGAGCCTGACCGCCCCCTTCATGCTGTACATGAAGACGGCCTTCATGGCCTCTATTTTCTTCACATCACCCTTCATCTTCCTCCAGGTCTGGTATTTCGTGGCCCCGGGCCTCTACCAGAAGGAAAAAAAATACGTTGTCCCATTCGTAATCATGACAACGGTCTTTTTTGCCATCGGCGCGGTCTTCGGATATTTCATTGTCTTCCCCTTCGCCTGCCGCTTCTTCCTGAGTATGGGCAAGGACTTTCAGCCCGTCATTAAGATCGACGAGTACTTCGGTTTCGCGCTGAAAGTCTTGCTGGGCATCGCCGCCACGTTCGAGACGCCGACCCTGGTTTTCCTCCTGTCCAAGATGGGCCTGCTGACGGCCAAGTGGATGATCAAGAATTTCAAGTACGCCGTTCTCGCCATCTTCGTCATCGCGGCCGTCATCACCCCGACCCCGGACTGGGTCACCCAGAGCATCGTGGCCATCCCGATGCTGGCCCTCTACGGCCTCAGCATCCTGATCGCCCTCATCGTGGGACGTCAGAAAACGAAAGCCGCGGCTTCCGGGGACACGACGGCCGGATAAATGAGCCGGAAAAATGAAAACACGGCCGAAGCTCATCGGTCTCACCGGGACCAACGGGGCCGGCAAGGGAGAGGCCGCGGCCTTTTTCATGGCCCGGGGCTACGCGTATGCTTCGCTCTCGGACATCCTCCGCGAGGAGCTCCGGGAACGCGGCCTGGAGGTCACGCGGGACAGCCTGATCAGGATCGGGAACGAGCTCCGGGAGAGATTCGGGCCCGACGTCCTCGCCCGGCGGACAATGACGAAGGTGGCGGGGCCGACGGTCATCGACAGCATCCGGAACGCCCGGGAGGTCGCCACCTTGAGGGCCCAGGGCGATTTCGTCCTGCTCGCCTTGGACGCGCCCATCGAGGTCCGGTTCGGCCGTGTCGCGGCCCGGGGCCGGAACGAGTCCGCGGCGACGCTCGCCGAGTTCCGGAAAAAAGAGGACGAGGAACGGTCCGGCGGCGAGTCGGCCCAGCAGCTTGCGGCCTGCATGGCCGCCGCCGACCATCTCATCTGGAACGACGGGACGATCGAAGACCTGCATCGGAAACTGGAGGAGCTGTTATGACGCCCAAACGCACGTCCAAGGACCTTTATTACCTCGGCATCGCGAAAGAGGTGGCCAACCGGAGCACCTGCTTCCGCCGGGCCATCGGGGCCATCATCGTCCGTGACGACCAGATCATCTCCACGGGGTACGTCGGCGCGCCCCGCAAGACCAAGGACAGCCTCGAGCACGGCTTCTGCCTCCGGGACAAGCTGGGCATCCCCCACGGCCAGCGGTATGAGCTCTGCCGGAGCGTCCACGCCGAGCAGAACGCCATCATCAACGCCGCCCGGGCCGGGGTCAGCCTCCTCGGCGGGGACATGTACATCTACGGCAGCGCCCCCGGCGTCGACAAGCCGATCGACGCCTTCCCCTGCTATATCTGCAAGAAAATGATCATCAACTCCGGCCTCACCCGGGTCGTCTGCTCGACCGAGGACGGCCAGACCAGAATTTTCCGCATCGACGAGTGGATCCGGGACTGGCAGGAGCATGACATCCTCGACGACGAACATCAGTACGGGAAAAAATCATGACGGCCAGGGGCGCGGCGGGGAGCGGCCTCCCCGTTCTGATGACGCTTGTTCTTCTCCTTTCCGTTCCAGGATCAACAGCCGCGCCGGTCCCCCTGGCCGAACATCCGGTCGAGGCCGGGCCGGGGCAGCAAACGCCGGGCCAAGAAGGGACAGTGGAGCTCCTGAAGCTTCTGGAGATCGAGCCGTCGCCCGAATCCGTCGACTATGTCCGGAACAAGACCCAATTCCAGCTCCACACTTTGCTCACGGAGCAGCGCCACCCGAAAACGTGGAACCTGAGCGGGCGGATCCGGAAGGATACGCTCGCCGGGCTCCGGATGCTGTCGGCGGTCGACGATGATATCCGAACGAAGCTCGAGGCCATGGCGGCCGATACGGATGCTCTCGGCCAGGCCGCGGCGGCCGTCGAGGCGGCGATCCTGGCGAAGAGGAAAGTTTATATTTATGGATGCGGCGCCACCGGCCGGCTGGCCAAGCAGATGGAAAGCTCCTTCTGGCGCCCCTTCTGGCGGAAGGTCAGGGCGGACGGCAAAATTTGGCCCAAGCTCGCCGGAAGCCTGTCAGGGACGATCGAGGACGAGCTCATCGGCGAGATGACCGGCGCGGACCGGGCCCTCATCAGCTCCCTGGAGGGTTTCGAGGACCTTCAGCTCATCGGGCGCCTCCAGCTCGCGGACCGCGGGATCGCCAAGGGGGACGTCGTCATCTGCGTGACCGAGGGCGGAGAGACCTCCTCGGTCATCGGCACCATCCTGGGGGCCCACGAGCAGTGGACGGCGACGCCGGGATACGACCCGGAGGCCAGCCGGAAAAACCTCTATTTCGTCTACAACAACCCGGACGAAAAGCTCCTTCCCTTCGAGAGGAGCCGGAAGGTCCTGGAAGAGCCCGGGATCACGAAGATCAACCTGACGACCGGGCCGCAGGCCATCACCGGTTCGACGCGGATGCAGGCCACGACGATCGAGACGTACGTCGTCGGGACCGTCCTCGAGGCGGCGGCGGCGGGGGTGCTGAGGCGGTTCCTCTCGCCCGGGGAGATGGCCGGGCTGGGGTTCGGGGGACCGTTCGAGATCGGGGCGAAGCTCAGGCGGTTCGCCGCAATCCTGGAGGCGGCGCGAGCGGCGCTGCCCGATGTCGTCAGGCTCACGGACATCGAGGCCAAGACTTATGGCGACGGCCGTTTCTCCACTTATTTCGCGCAAAAAGGCCTGATCACGGTTTTTATCGACAGCACGGAGCGAAGCCCCACCTTCCGGCTCTATCCGCTCGACACCGTCAATGAGCCCCGGCGGAAATGCTGGATCCAGGTCTGGACGGGAGCGGAGACGCTCCGGGACGCCTGGCGGGCTTTCCTGGGAAGGCCGTTCCGGGGGCTCGCCGCGGAGTCTTACCGGGCTCCCTTCGAAGAGAAGATCGACGATCCCTACCTCCGGCGGGCGGCCCTCGAGAGCCTGAAAAAGGCGGGGGACGACCAGCAGGACCTCTATGATTTCGCGTTCTCGGCGTCGAATCGGGAAAGCCGGGGGCCGAAGTCCGGCGACCTGGGAGTCCTCGTCGCCCTCGCGTCCGAGGCGATGGAATTCCAAAACAAAGGGTCCTATTTCCGGCGCTTCATGGACCTCTTTGCCGGGGACGGAATGAATTTGGCCGTCCTTCTCGTTACGGACAGGGACGCCAAGGCGGCCGCGGGGCTCGAAGAGCAGGTCCGGCGGACCTACAAGGGCAAGCCGGACGCTCTCCGCATCGTCCTCGTCCGCGTCCCGGCGTCCGTGTCCGGCGATCCTTTCGGCCTGAACGAGCAGGCCGCGGTCAAGATGATCCTCAACGCCCACTCGACGGCGGTCATGGCCAAGCTCGGCAAGGTCATCGGGAACACCATGACCAACGTCAGCCCGTCGAACCTCAAGCTCATCGGCCGCGCGACCTTCCTCATCCAGTCCCATGTGAATGACGTCCTGGGGCAGCCGGCGGGGGCCAAGGCCTACGGCCGGCGGGAGCCTGTTTCGTACGGAGAGGCCAACGCGGTCCTGTTCGATGCGATCGCCTATCTTACGGACAAGCAGAAAGAGGCCGGGCAGACGGCCGAAGTCGCCTTCTCCATCATCCGGATCCTGGAATCGCTGAAGCAGCGACGGGCGATCAGTCATGACGAGGCGCTGGAGATCGTTAGGACCACGGGTCTCGCCGCGTATCTGGCCGGCGCCAAATAAAGTAGGGGTCAAATCTTCATTCTTGCACCTTTTCGAGACCTGACCCCGGGTTATCTCTAATATTATCAGCCTGTTAACAAATCTTCCTCTTCAATTTCAACATAACCCATATTCGCCTCCGAGAAACAGGCCCGTTTTAAGCGTCCCTTTCTTAATGGGAAGCAAGCCCGGAGGATCGCCAATGGCCCGGCAGCTGAGAATCGAGTATCCCGGGGCGTTCTACCATGTCACCTCCAGGGGGAATCGAAAGCAGCCGATTTTCCTCCAGGATGATGACCGCAGATATTTCCTTTCGCGACTCGACGAAGCTCACGAAAAAAAGGATGCCGTCATCCATGCCTACTGTCTCATGGAAAACCACTATCATCTAATTCTCGAGACACCTCGGGGCAATCTTTCCAGAATCATGCACTCCATCAATACGGCCTACACGATCTATTTCAACGGATGCCACTCAAGATGCGGGCATCTGTTCCAGGGGCGTTTCAAAGCAATTCTTGTCGACGCCCAAACATACATGCAGGAGTTGTCCCGATACATCCACCTGAATCCCGTCATCGCCGGGATCGTCGCATCACCCGAGCGGTATCCCTGGTCAAGCTACCGGGATTTGCTAGGTCTCAGGGAACCGCCGCGCTGGTTACAGGGGACATTCATCCTTCGCTTTTTCGGAGGACATCCCGATGCGGCCAGGAAACGTTTTGCCGAGTTCATCGTCGAGGGGATGAAGCAACCGATCCAAGATCCGACCCTGAAGGCGGATCCCTCCTCAATTCTCGGCAGTGAAGGCTTCGTAGCTCGCATCAAGCGAACCTGCCTGGCCGATAAGGCCGTGGATTTCGAGGTCCCCGACCTGCGCCGCCTCAAACTGAGGCCGGAACTGCGGCGGATTCAAAGCGAGGCGGAGAAAATGCTTGGTCCGAAAAACAGGTTTTCCAGAAACTTGGCGATTTTTCTCAGTCATAAGTGCACGGATTTTACCCTCAAAGAAATCGGCGATCATTTTGGACTGAGCACGTCCTCAATATCTCAGATTTGCGGCAGAATGAAAACAGACGTCTCGTGGAACGGTGTCCTAGCGATGGCCGTTGATGAGATCGAGTCGAAACTCTAGCCCGTCTTGTTGCCGCCTCCACATGAGGCCTTAAACGAATTCTGCAAGCTGAGAGAGCGCAACTGATTGACAAATATAGTTTTAACCAGGGGCCAGGTCTATGGAAGGTGCAAGAATGAAGATTTGACCCCGTCTTGGTTACGTCTGGGGCGGGCCGTCGAGACCGAAGCACGGCGGGGAAGCCGGCCGCGTCTTCCGCTTGGCCTTCGCCTTGGCCTGCGGGTAGACGAAGAGCTCGCCGGCGTAGTTCCGCATCACGACCTGCTCGTCGTTGATCGACTGGACGTAGTTCGGGATGAGAGGGATCTTCCCGCCGCCTCCCGGCGCGTCGATGCAGTAATACGGAACGGCCATGCCCGACGTCCAACCTCTCAGGGCGTCCATGATCTCGAGCCCCTTCTCGACGGTCGTCCGGAGGTGCTCCGTCCCGCTCACGTAATCCGCCTGGTAGATGTAGTACGGCCGGACACGGGCCGCGAGGAGCTTCTGCATCAGCCGCTTCATCGTCTGCGGGTCGTCGTTGACGCCCTTGAGGAGAACGGTCTGGTTCCCGAGCGGGATGCCCGCGTCGGCCAGCATGGCGAGGGCCTTCGTCGCTTCCGGCGTGATCTCGTCGGGATGGTTGAAGTGGACGTTGACATAGAGCGGGTGGTACTTCCTGAACATCGTCACGAGCTTTTCCGTGATCCGCTGCGGCAGGACGCATGGTACGCGGGTCCCGATGCGGATGATCTCGACGTGGGGAATGGCCCGGACGGCCTTGAGGATGTTCTCGATTTTCCGGTCGCCGAGCATGAGCGGGTCGCCGCCCGAGATGATGACGTCCCGGACCTCCGGGTGGTTCCGGATATACTCGATCCCGCCTTCGATGAAGCGCGGATGGATCTTCGACGGGTCTCCGACCTTCCTCTTCCTTGTGCAGAACCGGCAGTAGGAGGCGCAGCTGTGCGAGACAAGGAACAGGACTCGGTCGGGATAGCGGTGGACGATCCCGGGCACCGGCGAATCCTCGTCCTCGAGCAGGGGGTCGGCCTCCCCGGTGTTCTCCTTGAGCTCGGCCGGGTCGGGGACCATCTGACGCCACATGGCGTCGCCCCTCTCTTTGATCAAGCCGGCGTAATAGGGAGTGATCTGGATCTTGAATACGCGGGCGATCCGCTTGACCTCCTCCAGATCGAGTCCGAAAACGCGGGCGATCTCCTCGGGCTTCCTGAGACTGCCCTGAAGCAAACGTTGCCAGTCGTCCATCTCCTTATGACTCCTTGCTCACCGTACATATTTCGTGTAGATGACGCGATCGTCGCCCGACTTGTAATAATCGGGGATCCTGGCGACTTCCTTGTAGTCCAGGTTGATATAGAACTGCCGCGTGGGGTGGTAGCTGGTCTGCGACGAGGTCTCGATGATGATCATCCGGCCGCCGACCTTCCGGACCTCGGCCTCGAGCCACCGGACGAGCGCCTTGCCGTGCCCCTTCCCCTGCTCCGCCGGCGAAACCGCCATCCAGTACAGGTCGTAGACGCCTTCGGCGAGCGGGGTCGGCCCCCAGGTCATGTACCCGGCGACCCGCTTCCGCTCGTTCTCGATGACGACGACCCGATAATCCTTCTGTTCCGGGACGCCGAGATAGATGTCGATGAGCTCCTCGGCCACGTCGACCTCGGCGGGCGTGAACATCCCCGTGGCCCGGATGAGGTCGAGAACCGGCATTTTATCTTGCGGCTGCAGGGGACGGATCATTCGTTTCTCTTCTCATCATGGCGTTCTGGAGCATCGTCTTCCAGAAGGCCGCGTATTCGATGCCCGCCGCCTTCAGGGCCCGGGCGTATCCGGCGTTGAGGCTGATGTCGGGGTTCGGGTTGACCTCGAGGATGAAGATCCGGCCCTTGGCGTCCATCCGGAAATCGACGCGGGCGTAATCCCGGCAGCCCATGGTCACGAACGCTTCGACTGCCGCGGCCTGGAGCTTCTGGCGAAGCTCGTCCTCAACGGGCGCGGGGCAGATCGGCGGCGTCTTCTGGTAGAGCGGATGGTCTTCGAACCATTTCGCCTCGTAGCCGCAGATCTTGGGCATCCCCTTGGGCATCTGGGAAAAATCGATCTCGGAAACGGGCAGCGGCACGACCGACGTGTTCTCCATCACCGAGACGTTGAACTCCCGGCCGTCGATGTACGGCTCGATGAGGGCCGGCTGATGGTAGTTCTCGAGCACGCGCTGGACCTGGCGGCGGAAGCTCTCCTCGTCGTGGACGACGGAGTCGGGGTAGATGCCGAGGCTCGCGTCCTCGGAATTCGGCTTGACGATGACCGGGAACTTGAGCTCGAGCGGTTGGCCGGCCGAGAGCATGAGCTGGGCCGACGCCGTCGGCAAGTTGCACGACCGGAGGATGGCCTTGGCCTTGTGTTTGTCCTGGCAGATGGCCAGCGTCTTCGCGTGGTTGCCGGTGAAGGCGATCCCCAGGAGTTCGAAGATGCCGGCGACGTTGGATTCCCACTGGGGCCGGCCGAAATAGCCCTCGCAGAGATTGATGAGAACGTCGGGGTTCTCCTCTTTGACCCGGTTGAGGAAGTTGAGGAGGCTCCGCTGGAGCGGGATGAGGGTCGTCCTGTACCCCAGGGTCTTGACCGCCTCGTTGGCCTGCTGGGCCATCTCGGCCACGGACTCCTCGGACAGACGCTCGCCCGGGCCCGTGGGTCTCGGTTCGAAGGCGTTGAAGACGATCCCGACGTGGGATGCAGGGTTCATGCTCGAGCTGCCTGGACCGCCGGCCTCTCGACGACCGTGGGCCGGACGCGGGCCGTCCGGAGACCGCAGCGCTGCACGGCTTCATCCACGACCCGGTGGATCAGGTCTGAATAGGAATACCCCGCCGTCCGGGCCGCCTTGGGAAGGCAGGAGTTGTCCTCGGGGTTCGGGAGGATGCCCGGCAGGGGGTTGACCTCAAGGATGTTGGGCTCCCCTTTCTCGTCGAGCCGGACGTCGATCCGGCACCAATCCCGGATGCGGAGGACGGCGCAGGTCCTGGTGACGATCGTCTCGATCTTCCTTTTGAGGTCCGCGGACGTCTCGGCGGGGCACTTGAAGATGTCGAGAGGCTTCGCGGGCGTGTCCCAGATCCACTTGGCTTCGTACGAATAGATCGGCGCCGCGCCGGCGGGGAGCTGGCCGTGGTCGATCTCGACGATGGGCAGGATCTCGTGGTTCGGATAGTTCCCGACGACACCGACGGTGAACTCCCGCCCGCCGATGAACCGCTCGACGATCGCGGGCTGCTTGTAGAGAGCCATGACCTCGTTGACGCGCTCATGGAGCTCCGCGGCCGTCCGGACCAGGGAGTTGTTCTTGATCCCTTTGCTCGAGCCTTCGAAGAGCGGCTTGACGATCGCCGGGAGCCGGATGCCGCTTGGCATATCCCCGGGCGATTCGATGATCCAGAACGGGGGGTTCGGGACCCGGTGGCAGGTCAGGATCTCCTTGGCCCGCGATTTGTCGAGGCAGATGCCGAGGGTCAGCGGGTCCGAGCCTGTGTAGGGGATGTTCAGCATTTCGCAGACCGTGGGGATGTGCGACTCGCGGTTCGGCCCAAAAAGCCGCTCGGAGATGTTGAATACGAGATGAGGCTTGAGCCGCTTCAAGCGGGCATAGGCCTTCTCGTCGGACTCGATGCGGAAGACCTGATATCGTTCCTGGAGGACCTGCTCAACGGCGGAGATGGTCTCGTCGGAATCGCATTCCGCGAGCAGGTCCGGTGGCGGTGGAGGCTCGTCCTCCTCGTCCCATCGTTCATCGGGGCGACGAAAGAGCGTCGCTTCCATTCCCGATTTCGAGCTGCAAAGCAAAGCTACTTTCATCGCTCTTGATCCTTCAACTCAAATTCTCGTACGTTCCCTGCGCTGTTACCATGGGAATGTCCTGAGGTTCGTTCTTCTGCGTTCTCTGAAATAAAAATTCATTCTATATATAGACCAATTCTACGAATTGTCAAGTTTTTTCTGCGAAGGAGCCGCCTTTTTTTGTAGAGAAGAAGAAAACCGGCACCATTAGTGGTGTCAGATTCGTGCGTCCGCACGCCTCTCCAAAACCGGACGACCGGTGATGAGCAAGAATCGGCGCCGGCCCCGCCGGAATTTCGTTTGAAGAAAAGCATCGTCAAGACTTTCGGTCGGATCATCGGAAAAAAACGATCGTGACGAGGATGAAGAGCGGGATGAGGACCGCTGCCGAATAGGCCATGTAGCCGAAGAACGACGGCATCCGATACTTGTAATTCTCCGCGATGCACTTGACCATGAAATTGGGGCCGTTCCCGATGTAGGAGTTGGCCCCCATGAAAACGGCCCCGGCGCTGATGGCCTTGAGAACGAGCGGCGGGATCCCCGCCGGAACGCCGCCGAGCCCGAGCCCCTGGGCCAAGGCGAAAAACGCGAGATACGTCGGGGTGTTGTCGAGGAACGAGGAGAGCCCTCCCGTGGCCCAGAAAAACTGCCATGGCCTCGTCATCCCCAGCTCCGCGGCCCGGGTATTAAGGATGAGGAGGGCCGGGACCATGGTCACGAAGATCCCGGCGAAGAGGATGGCGACCTCCAGGATGGGGTCGTAGGTGAACCGGTTCTCCTCCCTCAGCGATCTTTTTGTCGTGGCGAGAGACAGTCCCGCCATGAGGATGAGGGCCCCTTCCCGGCCCGGGAACGGCAGGAACATCGCCCCGACGACCCCGCCGACCCAGGCAAAGTTCAAGGTCCCTTTCAAGCGGAGCGGCACGACCCGCTCCCGGTCGCGGATGAGGTCTTTCATCGTTTCCCGGTCGTATTGATAGTTATCGAAGACAAAAAAGATGAGGAGGACGGCCCCGACCGTGAGCGCCCAGACCGGCAGGAGGCGCAGCGTCCAGAAGAACGGGACGCCCTTGAGAAGGCCCATGAAGAGCGGCGGGTCGCCGAGCGGCGTCAGGCAGCCGCCGATGTTCGAGACCAGGAAGATGAAAAATATCGGAATATGGACGGTCCGATGCCGTTCGCGATTGGTCTGGAGCAGGGGCCGGATGAGGAGCATGCTGGCGCCGGTCGTCCCCATGAAGTTGGCCAGGACGGCGCCGATGAGGAGGAAGGTCGTGTTGACGAGGGGAGTCGCCCGGATATCGCCGCGGACGACGACCCCGCCGGAGATGACGAACAGGGCCGTGAGGAGGATCAGGAACGAGGCGTAATCCTTGACCGAGAGGAGGAGTTCGTGCGGCGCGCGGAGCAGGAACAGGACGGCGATGGGCAGGGACCAGAGGGCCGCGACCAGCGCCTTGTTGCGGTGCCGTTCCCAGAATCGCGGGGCCCGCAGGGGGAGCAGGGCGATGGACAGAAGAAGCCCCACGAACGGGACGACGGTCCAAAGCGGCAGCGCGTGTCCGAAGTTATCGGTCATGATCCATCTATTGTAGCGGAACGCGCCGGTTTCGCGAAGGGGTTGGAAGGGCTCGCCCTACGGAAGGAACGCCGTGGAGAGATAATAGGCCCGGACGGGGAGCTTCCTCCTGAGCGCTCTCTGCTCGACAGGCTTCTGGAGTGATTGGCGGTCGCTCGGCGGCGTCTGGAAGAGGAGGACGGCGCCGGCGTCGAACAAGCTTTCGAGGACGGGGAGCGGCAGGCCCGCCTGCACGTACACGGCCGCCCGGGAGCGGGCCGCCCGCGCGGCCCGGATGACGCCCAGGCCGAGCTCGGTCGGCGCGCCGGCCTCGAGGCCCCGGTCCGAGAAATGGACCCAGGCGCCGCGCGAGGCGAGCTCCGTCAGGCCCGGGGCCAAAGGGCCTTGGTGATAATAGACGAAATAGCCGCGGCCGTCGGCCACGTCTTCCGCGAGCTCCGCCAGGGTGCCGAGGTCCCGGGCCTGGACCCGATTCGAGAGATGGACGTCCATCCCGGAGGAGGCGAGGCCCCGGAGCGCGGACAGGGAAAGCCTTTCCGGGCCGGAGTCAGACTCGATCGGGCCGTTGTGGAGATAAGCGAGGAACGATCCGGAAGCCCGGCAGGCCTTGAGAATCCTGGCGAGCTCTGCCTCGCTCGGCCGGGCCTCGTCGGACGTGTAGCACCGGACCTTTTCCCGAATCAACCATTCGAGGTCGCTCACTTCGAACCGTCCCGTGTCGAGCAGGCTCATCCCGATCCCCTTCGACCGGGCGGCCCGGGCCACGTCGAGCAGGGGCTCGCGTCCGAACTGGTCGTCGCGGATGACGATATCGCGGCCGAGGCGGACCCGATCGAGGAGCTCGTATGTCTTGACGACATCCTCGATGCCCTGTTCGACGGGATGCTTGTCCATGATTGGAAATTCAAGATATACCATCCGAGCCGGTGAGTGTCAAATGGTCGGACTGATCTTGGCCCGGCAAAATCCGTGGCTTGAAAAAGGCGTGGTTGTCATCTATTATCGGGGCGGAGGCGACGGACGTGAAATCCTGTGCGGTCCTGTTTTCGGGGGGGATCGACTCGACGACCGCCCTCTACTGGGCGGTCGAGCGGTACGACGAGGTCTTTCCTCTGACCTTCGATTACGGCCAGCGGCACAGGGTAGAGATCCGGATGGCCGGCCGGCTCGTCCGGAAGCTCGGGCTGACGCGGATCCTCCTCAAGGTCGACCTGAGCCAGGTCGGCGGTTCGGCCTTGACCGATCCCGCAATCCCCGTCCCCCGGTTCAAATCGACCTCGCGGCTTCCGGCCGGGCCCCCGACGACTTATGTCCCCTTCCGCAACGGCATTTTCCTGGCCCTCGCGGCCGCCTGGGCAGAGGCCCGGCGTGTGCGGGACCTGGTCTGCGGCTTTCATGTCATCGACTCGCCCGATTATCCGGACACCCGCAGGGAGTTCGTCCGGGCCATGGAAAGGGCCATCAACCTCGGAACAGCGGCCGCCTTCGGCGGCCCGAAGACGCGCGTTCTCGCGCCCTTCCTCGGCCTGAGCAAGGTCGAGATCATCCGGAGGGGCCTGGCGCTCGGAGCGGATTATTCGACCTCGGTCTCCTGCTACGCGGGCCGGGAAGTCCCGTGCCGGACGTGCTCGTCCTGCCTCCTGCGGGGCGCCGCCTGGAAAGAGGTCGGCCGCGAGGACCCGCTCATCGCCAGGCTCCGGAAGGAAAGAAGATCATGAGCTGGATACTCAAAGTCAGGGACAGGTTCTCCGCCGCCCACTATCTCAAAGGATACAAGGGAAAGTGCGAAAAGGTCCACGGCCACACGTTCCAGGTCGAGGTCGAGATCAGGGTCGGTGAGCTTGACGCGGCCGGGATCGGGGTCGATTTCACCGAGGTCAAGAAAAAGCTGGCGGCGGTCCTCCCCGATCACACGCTTCTCAACGAAACCTACCCCTTCAACCCTTCCGCCGAGAACCTGGCCCGCCACCTCTACGGCGAGCTCAAAAAATCTTATTCCGTCCGGGCCGTGACCGTCTGGGAATCCGAGGATGCGTCGGCCACCTACGCTGAAGACGATTGAGGCGTTCGCCTCCGTCCAGGGCGAGGGGCTCCGCCAGGGGGAGCCGACCCTCTTTGTCCGCCTCGCCGGCTGCAATTTGAGATGCCCTTTCTGCGATACGAAACGTGCCTGGAGGGGCGGCCGCCGGAGGACGGTCGCTGAGATCGCGGACGAGATCCGCAAGCTCCGGCGAGGTTTTCCGGCCCGCTGGGTCTGCCTGACGGGCGGCGAGCCGTTGGCCCAGGATATCGGCCCTCTTGTCCGGGAGCTCCGGCGGCAAGGCCTCTTCGTCCAGGTCGAAACGAACGGCACGTTCGAGCCCGGCCCGTCGGCGGATTGGTACACGGTGTCCCCGAAACCCCCGGCTTATATGTTCCACCCCGGCTTCAGGAAAAAGGCGACGGAAGTGAAGCTCGTCGTCAGCCGCGGCCTGGCCGCCGAAACCGTTCGCGCCGTCCGCCGGGCCTTCCCTCCCGCCGTCCCGGTGCTCCTTCAACCGCAGAGCAATGCCCCTTGGAGCAGGCAGAAAGCAATGCAGCTCCTGCAGGAGGCCTCGCGCCAGGGCCTCGAAAATATCCGCGTCTCCGTCCAACTTCACAAGATCTACGGGTTGAAATAAAGAAGGACCGGCCTCAATACCGCTTCCAGAGGGCGCCCCATTCCGTCTTCATGAACTTCCGGATGCGGCGCCGGCCGATCGTCGGGTACCAGAGAAGGTCGTGATAGATGTTGCTCGCGAGCGGGGCCCAGAAGACGAGCGGCGAGTGGAGGAGGATTTTCTCCAATGATCTCAAGAACCCCTTGCGGATCATCTGATCGCCCCAGATGACGAAGCTCCGCCGGCTCCTGAAGCCGAAGTCGAGGCCGGAGATGTCCTCGCCGGCGATCTCGATCTCCGCCGGGTCGCCGACGCCGAGCCCGCGCTCGTGGGCCATCCGGATGAAAGGAATGCTCATCGGCTCGAAGCCCATGATTCGGGCGGCGATCGCGTCGACGGCCAGCGAGTCACCGCTTGCGAGGATCAGGTTCTTGACGCACGGGATCATGGTCCGCGGGCCGGCGCCGTCGCCGCAGACCGTCCCGTCCATGACGCAGAACAACCCCGGGTGGAGCTCCCTCTGCATGTAAAGGAGGTCGACGAGGACTTCGTGAATATATTTATGGGCGTAATGGCGGACCTCCTTGAGGAGGCCTCCGAAGGCGTTCTTGACCGCGCCCGTCGTCGTCGAATGGCCGTGGGTCTTGACCGTCGGCAGGTGGAGGATGTTTTTCCCGATGAACATTTTCGGGATCTCGATTCCGTCCGGGAAAATCTCGTTCAGCTTGAGAAGGGGGTCGCGGAATTCGTAAACCGTCCACTCGACCTCGGGGAGCGGCGTGAACCCGAGCTCGTATTTTTCGAGGACGGGCAGCCACTTGTTGTTGCGGGCGCCCTTGCGGGGATTGGTCACGACCGTTTTATTCTCGATCGGGAGGAGCCTGTCTTTCGGGAACCCGTCTTCGATGAGGGTCCGGACGACGCCTTCCACCTGCCACGGCTCGCTCGAGCAGGCCGGGAAATACTTCGTCCAGGAGAGGTTGAGCTTGATGAGAGTGTCGCGGTCCTTCGGCAAGAACCGCCGGTAATCGGCCAGCTCCATCAGCCTTCTGTAATCGTCGAGGACGGTCGCGGGGCTGGTTTTGAGGACGGCGACTTTGGCCCGGGTCATTTTCGCCTCATTTGAAATGGAGGATCAGGGCCGCGGCCACGATCCACAGGAAAATGTCGAGGAGGAGCGGCTTGTCACGGATGATCAGAGCTTCGGGCGTCCCGCCCTCCGCCTTCTGGTGGATCAGGTAGAGGTAGCGGAAGATCCCGTAGAGGACGAAGGGGACGGTGAAGATGAGGTTCCGCGTCCCGAACTTGGCGACCGTCTCCGCGGAGATCGTGTACAGGCAGTAGGCCAGCAGCGTCGAGGCCGTGACCACGGAGATCATCTGGTCCAGGAGATAGGTGTTGTATTCCTTGAGGATTGGCCGGTGGCTCGCCGCGTCCTTGTCGAGGAGGACGAGCTCGTATCGCCTCTTGCCCATGGCCAGGAAAAGCGCGAGGAGGATGGTGCAGATGAGGAGCCACGACGAGATCTCGACCTTGATGGCCAGCCCTCCGGCGACCACCCGGATGAGGAAGCCCGCCGCGACGACGAAGACGTCCAGGATAACGACGTGCTTGAGCCACATCGAATACGCGGTCTGGAGGACGAGATAGCCGGCCGCGATGAGCAGGAACGGGACGTTGATCGCAGCGGCCAGGGCGAGCCCGGCGGCGCCGATGACGAGGAGGGCGACGACCGCCGGCCCCTTCTGGAGCCGGCCCGAAGCCAGGGGCCGCTTCGATTTGACGGGGTGCCGCCGGTCCTCCTCGAGGTCGCGAAGGTCGTTGAAGATGTAATGGGCGCTCGAGATCAGGCAGAACGCCGCGAAGGCCTCGATGGTCTTGACGAGGAGGGGACCGTTGAAGATGTTCCGGGAAAAAATGAGCGGGGCGAAGATGAAAAGATTCTTGATCCATTGCTGAGGGCGCAGGGACTTGAAGATCTCGATGAGCATCGTCGGCCTCGTTTTATTCTAAGAATTCGGGTCCGAAATATCAAACGAAATCTAGGGGGCGGGTCGGCGCTCGAAGAACCGGTATCCGGAGCGCGTCAGATAAACCCCGGCGAGGACGACGGCCGAAGGCGAGAAGGCCGAGGTAGACCAGGGAGGCGATCGTCAGCCGGATGGCGTTGAAGGCGTGCGGAGTGAGCTCCCGCAGGGCGATCTTGGGGGCGTTTTCTCTGGGCCGATGTTGTTGGTCCTGAGGGAAAAGGCGGAGGTCCTCAGCGCTTCCGGGAGCCAAGACGCGGATAGCGGGCTTCGACGGCCGATTGGATCCCGCCCCTGGGGTTGAACTCGCCGGTCACGGAGGCGCTCTTCGGCCGGCAGGCCCGGACGATGTCCTCGAGGATCCGATTGACCACGTTTTCGTAAAAGATGCCGAGGTTCCGGTAGGCCAGGAAGTATTCCTTCAACGATCGGAGCTCCAGGACCCTGCGGCCGGGGACGTAGCGGACGATGATCGTCCCGAAATCGGGGAGGCCCGTCTTGGGGCAGACCGACGTGAACTCCGGAACCTCGATCGTGATCTCATAATCCGGGAACTGGTTTTGGAACGTCTCGATCGCCGGGAGCTCGGCCCGGAGGCCGGCCTTCGCCTCTTTGTCCGTGTACCTCGGCATGGAACCTCTCAATAACCCATTGAATTCCCGTATGATATACGAAATCCGTCAGGAGCGCAATTCCGGGCCTCGGGGATGGATTCCACTCCAGATCGCGGTTTTTCAAGTTGAAAAAACTATTCCCGCTTCTTGCCCGGCTCTCTTATAATAAGGAAGAATCCTTATATAGAGAGCGACGGATGAGAGAGTGCAACAGCAAGAAAAACCTGGCCCGCTGCAACTGCAGCTGGGAACCCTGCAGCCGCAAGGGGGTCTGCTGCGAGTGCCTGGCCTACCATTGGAGCCGTGAAGAGCTTCCGGCCTGCCTGTTCCCGGACGGGGTCGAGAAGACGTACGACCGCTCCCTCCGGACGTTCATCCAGACGTACAGGGACAGGGCTTGAGGAGGCCGGAGGTGCGGGCCGTCAGGAGAAAGGCCGAAAAACGCCGGTTCGTCTACGGCCCGGTCCCATCCCGCCGGCTGGGGTTTTCCCTGGGCGTAGACATCCTGCCCTATAAGACGTGCAGCCTCGACTGCATTTATTGCCAGCTCGGTTCCGCCGGCCGGACGACAAGTCGGCGTCGGGCCTATTTTTCGGTCCGTGAAGTTCTGGCCCAGGTCCGGGAAGTGCTGGCCGCAAGCCCGAGGGTGGACCACATCACTTTTTCCGGATCCGGGGAGCCGACCCTGAACAGGAACCTGGGCCGGATCATCAGGGGCATTAAGAAAATGACCCGGATTCCGGTCGCCGTTCTGACCAATGGTACGCTCCTCACCCGGCGGGACGTCCGCGCGGAGCTTCGGCCGGCCGATGTCGTGGTGCCGTCCTTGGACGCCGCCACGGCCGCCCTGTTCCGGAAGATCAACCGTCCCCACCCCTCTCTCGAGGCGGCCAGGGTGATCGAAGGTCTCGCCCGCTTCCGGCGGGAGTTCAAGGGCCGGCTCTGGCTCGAGGTCATGTTGGTCAAGGGCGTCAACGATACGCCGGCTCACATCCGGGCCCTGAAAAAGGCGATCGCCGCGATCGACCCGGACCGGGTCCAGCTCAACACCGTCGTCCGGCCACCCGCCGACACGTCGGCCAAGCCCCTAACCGTCCGCGAACTCGAAAAAATCCGCCGGGCCCTGGGGGAGAAGGCGGAGATCGTCGCGGCCTTTGCCGGGCGGCGGCAATCCCGAAGGTCGGGCAGTCTGGAAGCCGCGATCGTCGCCATCGTCAAGCGACGGCCGGTGACGGTCGAAGACATTTCGGCCGCGCTCGGCAGACACCGGGACGAGGTTCTCAAGGCTGCCGGGCACCTTCTCGAGTCCGGGAAGATCAGGTTCATCCGCCACGGCCGAAAAGCGTTCTCCAAGCCGGGATGACGCCCGCCTTTACTTCAATCGTGATGTATGCTAGCATTCGTCCTTGAACAGGTCCCTGATCCATCTCACGATTGACACATGAGGTCGTGCCTTCTTTACCTGTGAAGCGGTCCTCGGCGACAGGCGCGAAAGCCTTTTCCGATATTTTCCAGTTTTTATCTCAGCCATCCGTCCTCAAGGAGTCCGCCATGTATGACAACGCGAATTTCCCCAAAGCCGGCAAGTACTGGTTGAACGGCAAGTTCTATGACTGGTCGGAGGGCTTCATGCATCCGATGATGCACGCCCTCCACTACGGGACGTCCGTCTTCGAAGGCATCCGGGCCTATCCCACGGCCAAGGGCCCGGCTATTTTCCGCCTCCCCGAGCACATCGACCGCTTCCTCTTGTCCGCCTCCGTGGCCAAGATGCAGTCCCCTTATTCGAAGGACGACATCATCCGTTCCATCAAGATGACCCTCCGGGAAAACCGCCTGGAGAGCTGCTATATCCGGCCCCTCCTGTTCTATTCATATGGGAATCTCGGTTTGGTGCCTCGGGCCTGCCCGATCGAGCTCGTCATCGGCGCCTGGGAGTGGGCGGCCTACCTCGGCGAGAAGGCCGGCCAGGGGATCAGCGGCTACATCGGCCCCTGGCGCCGCGTCCACCACAGCCAGCTGAACATGGCCGCCAAGCTGGGCGGGATCTACGTCCAGTCCACGATCAACGGGCTCGAAGCCAGGGCCCAGGGATGCGACGAGGCCATCTTCCTGAACATCGAGGGCCGGGTCTCGGAAGGGCCCGGCGAGAACATCTTTCTCGTCAAGGACAAGGTCCTCCGCACGAACGACCGCAGCGAGTCCGTCCTCGAGGGCATCACCCGGACAAGCCTCCTCGAGATCGCCCGCGATGCCGGGTACAAAACCGCCGTGGGCCCGATGACCAAGGAGGAGCTCTTCAACGCCGACGAGGTCTTCTTCAGCGGGACCGCCGTCGAGGTCATCCCGATCGTCCGGGTGACCGACGCTTCCGTTCCCGGCGGAGCCCGGACGGAGCACTCCATCGGCGGCGGGAAGATCGGACCGGTGACCCAGGCGATGATCGCGGCCTTCAGGGCCGCCGTCACGGGGAAAACTCCCCGGTACGAAAAGTGGCTGGCTCTCGTCAATCCCCTTCGCGGGATTCCACGGACGTGAGTCCGCGGAGGAAGAGCGAACCCCCGTTTCGGGGGCGGGCGCTCCAAAGCCTGCAAAAGTTGGATCACACGGATGTAAGTCCGTGGAGCTTCAGTGAATAAGGTTCGCCGCGGCCGGCCGGCCGCGCCGCCGGCGGGAGCCATCGTTCTCAGGCCGGTGGGTGTCGTCCGGTCTCCCTTCAAGAACCCTGAAGACCTGCCGCCCCCGGCTTGCGCCCCTCCCCGTTTTCTCGATCGTGTCGAGGGCGAGATTGTCATCTTCGACGAGTTCGTCCCGGCCCTCGAGAGCCTGGAAGGCTTCTCCCACCTCATCGTCATTTTCGCTTTCCACCGGGCCTCGGGCTTCAGGCTCAGGACCGTGCCCCCCGGAGAATCCCGGCCCCGCGGGATTTTCGCGACGCGCTCACCTCACCGCCCCAACCCGCTGGGGATGAGCGTCGTCCGCCTGCTCGTGAGGGACGGGCCGATTCTCAAGGTCTCGGGGCTCGACCTCGTTGACGGCACACCCGTCCTCGACATCAAGCCCTACACCCGCCGCGACCGGAAATCACGGATCAGGACCGGCTGGCTGAAGGATCGCCCGGCCCCCGCCCGATAGACTCCCGCCGGGATTTCTTGTATATTTCCCGAAAAGGATATGACCATGCGAAACAGACTATCTTTGATCGCCTCCCCCCTCCGGCCGTCCCTCCGTCTGACGCTCGGGCTCCTGGCCCTGGCCCTGTATTCCCTGTCCGCCCTCGCGGGCCAGGACTCGCTGGACAAGCTCGGGGAGAAGCAGAGCTACCGGAGCAAGAGGATCTCCTCCTATGACCGCACGGGCGGGAACCGGGATTCGATCTCGATCGAACCGGGAAAGACGGCCGTTCTGGCCGAGCTCAAAGGCCCGGCCGCCATCCACCACATCTGGGTGACCATCGCCGGCGAGGCGTTTTACGGCCGGAAGATCGTCCTCCGGGTGTACTGGGACGGCGAGGACGTCCCCTCGGTCGAGGCCCCGATCGGCGATTTCTTCGGCGTCGGCCACGGCCTCAACCGGAACCTCTCCTCTCTTCCGATTGCCTGCTCGTCGGAAGGCCGGGCCCGAAACTGCTACTGGTACATGCCGTTCCGCTGGTCCTGCCGCATCACCGCCACCAACGAGGGGACGAAACCCGTCGACGCCTTTTATTATTATATCGACTACCGGGAGCTCGACGGCCTCCGGCCGGACGCCCCCTACTTCCACGCTCAATACCGGCAGGATTTCCCCTGCACCGGGGACAAGAACTACGTCATCCTCGACGCCGCGGGGGCCGGCCATTACGTCGGCTGCAACCTCAGCGTCCTCCAGAGGACCATGGGCTGGTGGGGCGAGGGCGACGACATGATCTATGTCGACGGGGAATCCGCCCCGTCCCTCCACGGCACGGGCTCGGAAGATTATTTCTCCGACGCCTGGGGCATGCGACAGGGCCAGAATCTTTTCTACGGCTGTCCCATCCAGGAAGAGGATTTCCAGCCCGGGTCGAAGGCCACGGTCTACAGGTTCCACATTCCCGACCCTATCCCCTTTAAAAAATCCATCCGGGTGACGATCGAGCACGGCCACGCCAACGACCGGTCGGACTATGACTCCTCGGTCGCCTATTGGTACCAGACGGAGCCCCACGTCCCCTTCCCGGCCCTCCCCGAACCCGAAAAGCGGCTCCCCTACGCCCTCGAATCCCCGGAGAACTTCGTCTTCCCGAAATGGGAGGAGGTCAAGTCCGAAGGCCAGGCCGTCTTCGAGGACCGGGAAGCCCGGCTCCGGCTCTCGGCGCCCCGGCTGACGAGCTCGCTGACGTCTTATTACGACGCTTCGGGCACCCGCTACCCGCTCCTCAGGACGGACGGGGCCGTGGAGGGGACCAAGGCGGAGCTCCGGTTTTCCGCGGAGATCCGCGACCTCTACTCGGTCAACCTCTACTTCCTCAAGGCGCCCGGTTCGGGCAACTTCCACATCCTCAAGAGGCGGGTGACGCCCGAAAACCCCGAAGGGACTTTCGAGGTCCTGGCGACATTCGAAGGCTACTCGAGGGAGGGTCAGCTCACCGTTCTGACCCTCAAGGACATCCTTCTCGAGGCCGGGCCGAACTCCCTGTTCTTCGAGGCGGCCGGGAAGGGCGAAAAGGCCGCCGGCATGGAGATCGCCTTCGTCGGCCTGAGCCTCAATCCCTCGTCCCGTCGGTTCATCATGGAATGGAACCTCATCGGGCCGTTTCCCGCCGCGGACATGAACGACCTCCAGACCGTTTACCCTCCCGAAAAGGAGGCCGATCTCACGAAAAAGTACCAAGGGAAAAACGATGCCGAGGTCGGCTGGCGGACCGTTCAAGCGGGGCCGACCGGGTATGTCCGGCTCGATGAGCTCGTCCGGCCGAACGAACAGGTTCTCGCCTACGGGCTGGCTTATGTTTTTTCGCCTGACGATCGGCAGGCTTCGGTCCTTCTCGGGAGCGACGACGGGGTCCGGGTTTGGGTCAATGACGAGCTCGTCCACACCAACCCCGCCTATCGGCCGGCCGTGCCGGACCAGGACCGGTTTCCCGTGAACCTCAAGAAAGGGTGGAACAAGGTCCTGATCAAGGTCCTTCAGGGGGCCGGGGGATGGGGGTATTACTTCCGGTTCTCGGACCCCAGGAGTGAGCTCCGCTGGGGCCTGAGGCCGGAAGACCAGAAAAAGCCCGGCGACATCCCGGACGCCCTGTTCTGACGAAGACTACGGCCGGAAGGTCTTTTCGGTGGAAGATTTCCTCGAATTCGTGGAAATATCAGCATTCCGGCCGCTCCATCGCTCCAGATACCCTGAAAACCCTCCCTTTTCGCCCGTTTTCCCTTCGAAAAACCTAGTTTTTCCGTCTTGCCGGGCCTCCTGACCGGTTCCTTTTTCAGGGTGGATCTTCGGTGAGGAGGGCTGTTTGAGCCCTATTCGCCGAAAGCAGGAAAAAGCCGTATTTTTCGTTAAAACAGACGGCATAAAACCGGCCAAAAAAGACTTTTTCTAAAACTCGAAAAAAAGTGTTGATCGGAGCCTGCTTGTTGTGGTATAATATTAAAAGGTAGCAAAAGGGAATTCGGGAAAAATCATAAAAATGGATTTTCGCTCGCCCGCCTGATTGCGTCGCCCTTTCTTCCTTCCTCGGAAATGCAACGCTTTGAGGCCTATCCTTGTTTACATAGCTGGAGTGCGACGATGAAGGCGAAAAACACCGGAATAAGCAAGCCGGCGCACTCCCCTCGTTCAAGACCTCCTTTGAGCGGGAGGTCGACCTTATTTCCTGCTTCTTTCTCAATCCACCCCCCCCTGGAGAGGCTGCCCTGATCCGAGGCTAAGATCAGGGCAGCCTCTCTCATGCTAAAAAAATATTGACGGGCTGTCCCTCTTTTTATTAAAATACGAGACGGGTTTAATCGAAGGGAAGTCCGTAAGACGCGGACACAGCCCCCGCTACTGTATCCGGGGACGAATCCCAGACGATGCCACGGCCAGGAGGCCGGAAGGCCTGGGAGGAGGACGATCCGGGAGTCAGGAAACCTTCCTTAGGCCCCGGGCAACCGGTCTTCGGGCGGAAGACGGGGGCTGTTTTTTTACCCCCCCATCCCCCGGGATAAAAGCGGCGGGGGCGGCGATGGAGATCCTTCCATGGTTCAACGCACGCCCGCTTTCGCCCTGCTCATGCTCGCCTGCGGCCTGATCGTCGGGGCCGAAGAAGAACAGATCAAGCCCCCTCAGCCCCTCCGATACGATGTCGTCGTGACCGCGACAAAGGTGGAGACGCCGAGCCGGGAGGTGGCCAGCTCCGTAACCGTCATCACGGACGCGGATCTCGCCCGAACCCGGAAGTCCACGGTCCTCGCCGCCCTGGAGGACCTCATCGGCCTCGCCGTCACCCAGAACGGAGGCCCGGGCGCCGCGGCCTCCGTCTTCATCCGGGGGGCGGGAAGCGAGCATACCCTCGTCCTTCTCGACGGTGTCGAACTCAACGACCCCATCAACCCCTCCCGGTCCTACGACCTGGCCCAGCTCTCCTTGAGCCAGGTGGCGCGGGTCGAGGTCCTCCGCGGCCCTCAGAGCCCCCTCTATGGCTCCGACGCCGTGGGCGGGGTCATCAACATCATCACCCGGAAAGGCCGGGGCCGGCCCCGGCTGGACCTGTCGACCTCGGCCGGTTCCTACGGATCCTGGACGAGTGACCTCGGCTTCTCGGGCTCTACGGGCCGGGCGGACTATTCTCTCGGCCTTTCATACGCGCGGACGGCCGGCTTCTCAGCCGCTTCGGACCGCTACGCCGGCAACAGCGAGCGGGACGGCTACCGGAATCTGACTCTCTCCGGGAGGTTCGGATTCGCCGTCCGCAAGGATATCGACCTCGACGTCATGGTCCGGTCCGTCAGCGCCCGGACCGCGCTCGACAACTTCGGAGGGCCCTACGGCGACGACCCGAACAGCCGCCAGGATTACGGCTCCACTCTCGCCAGAGTCCAGGCCCGGGGCCTCTTTCTCGGCAACCGCTGGGAGCAGAAGCTCACCGTCTCCTGGACCCGCTCGGACCGGAAGCTCATCAATCCTCCCGACGACGCCCATCCGCTCGAAAGCGAGAACGGGACGTACGCGGGCCGGCTCGTCAAGCTCGACTGGCAGAATAACTTTTTCGTCGGCCCGTCACAGACGCTGACGGCGGGCGCTGAGCTCGGGCAGGAGGAAGGCCGCTCGGATTATGTCTCGGAGGGACCGGCGGGGACCTATGAAAGCTCTTTTCCCTCGCGCAAAGCCGGGGCGGCGGGTTTCTATATCCAGGACCAATGGAAGGCCGGGGGCTCATTCTTTCTCACGGCCGGGGCCCGGCTCGACATCCACAGCCGGACCGGAGCGGCCGTGACCTTCCGGGTCGCGCCGGCCTGGGTCATCGAGGCCACGGGGACAAAACTCAAGGCGACGCTCGGGACGGGGTTCAAATCCCCTTCCCTCTACCAGCTCTTCGCCCCGCCCACGGCCTGGGGCCCGGTCGGGAACATCGGCCTCCGGCCCGAACGCGTGACCGGCTGGGACGCCGGGGTCGAGCAGGACATCGTCCGGGACAGGCTCCGCTTCGGCGTGACCTATTTCCGGAACTCATTCCGGGACCTCATCGACTTCGACTACCTCCAGGGATACATCAACATCGGCCGGGCGGGGACGCGCGGCGTCGAGATCTCATTGGAGTCCCGGCCGCTCGGGCCGGGCGGATCCCTGAGTTTCAGGGCGTCCTACACCCGGCTCACGGCCCGCGACGAGGTCTCCGGAGCGGCCCTGCTCCGCCGGCCGAGGGACAAATTCTCGGTTGAAATCGGGTCGCGTCTTTTCCGGAGGATCGACCTCGCCGCATCCCTCCTCTACGTCGGAAAGCGGATGGACCGCGACTTCAGCGCCTACCCGTATCAGGATGTCCGCCTCGCCGGCTACACCCTCGTCGGGGCCGTCATCTCGACGCCCTTCAGCCGTGCGCTGGATCTATTCGTCCGGCTCGACAACATCCTCAACGCGCGCTACGAAATGGTCTGGGGCTACGGGACGGCGGCATTCTCCCTCACCGCCGGTTTCCGGCTCATTTTGTGAGGTTGGAATAGCGCTGATCAAGGCCGAATGGGGTCGGTCACGGCGTATCCTTGTCCGCTTTTCTGGTTTTATTCGAGATCCTTGAAGCCCTTGACCGTCGCCGGCCTGAGCAGGTGGAGGTCGAAGACGATGATCTCGTTTCGCCCGGGCTTCAGGAAAGGCGCCGGGCAGTAGAGCCTCTTCTGCGGCCCGATCTCCCAGTACCGGCCGAGGTTGTGGCCGTTGACCCAGACGACGCCCTTCTTCCAGCCCGTCATGTCGAGATACGTGTCGCTCGTTTCTCCGAGCTCGAACGTCCCGCGGAAAAAGAGCCCCGGCTCTGCGGCCGGGACGGTCCCGAACTTCAGCCCGGCGAGGTCGTCCTCCTCCATGGGAAAGCTGAAGACGTCCCAGCCCATAAGGGTCATGTTGTTCAGGGTCACGCGGTCGGTGATGCCCTTCCGGTCGAGGAGGAGCGGCCCGAAGTTGATCCTCCCCATGGCCTCAACGAGGATGTCCAGGGTTTTGTGGGGCGGGTTGGACTTCGGAATCTCGATCGTCGCCTCCTTCCTGGCCCGGCTCATGATGCCGAGGTATGCCCCGTCGACATAGATGTTGGCGTAGTCATGGAGGTCGGTGATGGTCAGCTTGCCGCTCCGGTGCCCCACGAGCTTCGTCCGGTAGAGGATGAAGCCGTGGTTCTGCCCGAAGCTCTCCATGGGCCGCGGCTGCGGGCTCCGGACGGGAGGCGGAAGGTTCTCGAAAAGAGAGGCGGTCTCCGGGAAGGCGATCTCCGGGATGTCGATCGCCGGCAGGGGCTTGGGCAGGTCGGGAAGCACCGCGCCCTTCGGCTGGAAACGCCTGAGGACGTCCCGGATGGCGAAATACTTCGGCGTCGGCTGCCCCATCTCATTGAGGGGAGCGTCATAATCGTAGCTTGTGACGTCGGGCTCGTACTTATCGCTGAAGTTGGCGCCGGCCCAGAACCCGAAATTCGTCCCGCCGTGGAACATATATAAATTGAAGGATTTCCCGTTGGCAAGAAGCCAGCGGAGGTCGGCCACGACGTCCTCGGTCTTGACGCGAGCCCACGGCTCTCCCCAGTGCGTCAGCCAGCCGGGGTAAAGCTCGCTGCAAAAAACGGGGACATCGCCGCCGCGCTTCGCCGCTTCGGCATAATCCTTGTCGCTCGTCCCCGGGTCGAGCCCGATGGCCGCTCCATCAACCGTTCCGGCCTCGAGCATATGGGGCGTCGCGCCGTCGGCCGTGTAGAACGGCACCTCGATCCCCGCCTCACCCCACATCCGCCTGAGAGCCGCCAGGTATTCCCGGTCGTTGCCGTAGCTCCCGTACTCGTTCTCGATCTGGATCATCAGGAGCGGGCCGCCGCGCTGAATCTGGAGGGCGCGAACTTCGCCCGCGATCTTCTGAATGTACGCTTCGCAGGCGGCCAAGTAGCGCGGGTCCGAGCAGCGGACCTTGATGTCCGTCGTCCGGAGGAGCCAGGCCGGCAGGCCGCCGAAATCCCATTCGGCGCAGGCGTAGGGCCCGGGCCTGAGGACGACCCAGAGCCCGGCCCGCGCCGCGGTCCGGATGAACGCGGCCAAGTCGTTCGGACCGGAGAAATCCCATTGGCCCGGCTCCGGCTCGAGGGCGTTCCAGAAGGCGTACGTGCAGACCGTGTTCAGGCCCGCGGCCCGGAGCTTGACCAACCGGTCCGCCCAGTACTCACGGGGGATGCGCTGGAAGTGGATTTCGCCGGCCATGATCCGGAACGGCTTGCCGTTGAGGAGGAACTCCCGGCCCTTGAACCGGAAGCTCGGCGTTTTTTCCGCCAACGCGGGAACAAAGGATAAGCACAGAATTGCCAGGCCCACCAACGTCGATTTTTTCATGGGTCTCTCCCGCGCATTGAGATTCACAGGGCTTTGCGATTTTAACATAGAAATGAACGGGTGGCACGATATACGAGAAGGGCCACGGGGAATGGAAGGAACCTCCAGAAGAAGTGTTGAGGGAACGTTGCGAAGAACCGTGCTCTGGAATGGAGGCCATCTCCGAGGCCCGAAGAAATGGGCAGCGCTGAGGCCGCCCGAAAGACCCCGTAGCGGAGGGGGCCCGTCGGCTCAACCGACGGGGGAACCGACGGGACTGGTTCCCGGGGGCCCGGGGGATAAGGGCGGCCTCGGCGCTGCCCGTGCAGGGACGCTTTGACTTTCGCTTGCGGGCCAATATACACTCTCTCCGATGGAAACGCAGTCTTCGTCATGCGCTCCGATAAGCTCCCCTCTTCTCGTTGCGGCGGCGCTCATCCTCCTGGCCGTCCCGGCGCTCCGGGCGGATGAGCGGAGCCCCGTTCTTCGGGCCTATCCTGAAAGGATCTCCCCCGATCTCACGTTCGAAGCCGTCGTGGCGGGCCAGCCCTTCCCGCCGGTGAAGTATCCCGTCCCTGTCATCGGCTGGAAAGAGCATCCCGAGGAGATCCACGTGGCGCCGAACGGCGCCCTCGTTTTCCCCAGGACTCCTCTCCCCGGGGGTCTCTATCTCCTTCCCTTCCTCCAGATCGAGCCCGGCACCGCGCCGGAGCTCCTCGACCCGGACTCGGTCGCCCAGGAGCTCGTCGACGGCTACCTGCCCGGCGTCCGGAGCGGGTGGAAGGTGGGGGAGTTCAAGGTCCGCGAGCTCGCCTTCGCGACCCTCCTCGAAGGGCCCGCGGTCCGGACCGGCCGGGAGACGCTCGTGGCCGTGGCCCGGTGGACGGTGAAGAACGAGTCCGGACGGGAGGGACCCGTGCGCCTCGCGTTCAGGATCGGTGAGGCGGTCTCCGGGCAGAGCCTCTTCAAGGTCCCGCCGGCCTACCCGGCCCCGCTCGCTTTCAGACGGCCCTTCATCGTCGAGACGGGGGGAAAAATCCTGATCCGGGTGAGCGCCTCGAAGGTCACCGTCGCCCTCAATCCCTCCTCGAAGGCCGGCGGTGCCCTGGAAACGTCTCCCGCGGGGACCGACCTCGCCATCGACTTCCGGCTGAAGCCGGACGAGGACAAGACGGTCGATCTATTCATCCCCTACTTCCCGGCCGGAGTCGAGAAAACCGGAGATATCGAGCGGCTGGCCGCCGGACCCCAGCTCGAGGCCTTCCGGAATTTCTGGACCCGCGAGCTCAATCGCCGGGCGCAGTTCATCGTCCCCGAAAAAAGGGTCCGCGATTCATACCGGGCCGCGCTGGCCTATAACATGATCCTGGTCGATCGCGACCCGGAGGGCCATTCCCTTCTCCACCCGGACGCCACGGCCTACGAGCATGTCTGGGCCGGGGACAGCGCCTGCATCATCCACGCCGCGGACCGTCTCGGCTACCACCAGGACGCGGCGGCCTATCTTGATTATTTCCTGTCCCGGCAGGGCCGGCATGCCCCCGAGGGGGAGGTTTCCTCCGCCGACGGGTTCTTTTCCGGGGACGCTCCCGGCTTGCGCTGGATGGGAGAGAACGGTTTCATCCTCTGGGCCCTGGCCGAGCATTACAAGCTCACGGGCGATCAGGCCTGGTTGAGGAAGGTCGCGCCCAAGATGATCAAGTCCTGCGACTGGATCATCCGGGAGAGGGCCCGGACGAAGGTGACGACGGGCGGCGAGCGGCCCCGCCACTACGGGCTCCTCCCGAAAGGCCGGGCCTCGGACAACGCCGAGCTGAACTACTTTTACTGGACGGACACTTATTCCTACGGCGGCCTCCGGGGGACGGCCGACGCCCTGGCCGAGATCGGGATGGACCGGGAGGCTGCCCGGCTCCGGGCCGAAGCCGACGATTACAAGGCGTGCATCCTGGGGTCGGTCGAGCGCTCGATCCTCCGCGACACGGACCCGCCTTTCTTTCCTCAGGGTCCCGACATGAACCAGCCGCCGACGGCCGAAAGGCTGGCCGCGAGCTGGTACAGCCTCTGCAGCCCGATCGACATGGTCGAGATGGGCCTTTTCTCGGCCGACGACCCGAAGGCGGCCTGGGTCAACCGAACCATCGAGAAATACGTCATGACCAGCGGCCTGCCGACCCTCGCCCGGCCGGGGTACATCGACCCTCACTACGTGTACAATCAGGCGCTCACCCAGCTCCTCCGGGGCGAGGCCGAGAAGTTCCTCTGGACCTTTTACAGCATCTTCGCCTACGGCCAGTCGCGGACGACCTACGCGACCCTCGAGTGCAACGACATCGTCACCGGGTCCTTGGGCGACGCCTGGGACTCGCTCCGGATGCCGCACATGCATTCCAACAGCCGGGTCCTGGCCCTTCTCCGGATCGCCCTCGTCCTCGAGGACGGCGAGGCTCTCCATCTCCTCGCCGGGACGCCGCAGGGCTGGCTCGGACCGGGGAAAGCGGTCGAGGTCCGCCGGGCGCCGACGCTCTTCGGGGACGTGGACGTCCGGTCGGAGTCCCGCTCCTCTGGAAAGGAAATCGTGACCACGATCGACCCGCCTCGCCGGAAGCCGGCCCGGGTCATCCTCCACGTCCGCCCACCTTCGGGATTCGGCCCCCCCGAGAGCGTGACGGTCGACGGGAGAGCGCGCGCGGATTTCAAAGGGGAGGCCATCGACCTGGGGCGGATCGTGTCCCGGACGGTCGTCGTCTGCCGATACCGATAAGGCTCGCCAACTTAGGTCGCCGGGAGGTCCTCATGAAACTCACGATAAAAGCTCTCATCGCGCTATCGCTCGCAGTTCTCGCCGGGCCCGGCGTTTTCGGCCAGACCGACACGAGCTCGCCGACGTCGATTTCGCCAGAGGTTTCAACATCGACTCCCTGTATCGTGTCTCCCCCCGCCTTTTTCTGAACGTCGGGAAGATGCGGTTCGCGGGCGAGGCGGAGCTGACGGCAGCGGCCTACGGGACGACGGCAGCGGCCTACGGGACGCCCGACGCCTTCGGCAAGGTCCGCGACGCCAGGTTTGTCAGCGATATCCGCCTGCTCTTCGCGGCCTATTACTTCTTTTGAAGGCCGGCGCCGGGGGCTTGTTTTCTGCGGGCCCCGCCGTTAAGATAATTCCGCCATCGTGATGGACCAGATCGCGCCTTTCCTCCGGCTGACAGGGAGTCCCACGAAGCCGTCAAATCATCACAAAGGAGCCGCCTGATATGTCCCTAAAACCCGTCAAACCCGTCCCGAGCGATATCGAGATCGCCCAGGCCACGGAGCTCCTCCCCATCGTCGAGGTCGCGGGGATGCTGGGGCTCGGCGAGGACGACCTCGACCTCTACGGGAAGCACAAGGCTAAGATCCATCTCGACGTCCTCGACCGGATCAAGGACGAACCCCTCGGCCATTACGTGGACGTGACCGCCATCACCCCCAGCCCGCTCGGCGAGGGGAAAACAACGACCACGGTCGGCCTCTGCCAGGCCCTCGGCGCCCACCTGGGCAAGAAGGTCATCACCGTCGTCCGGCAGCCCAGCATGGGGCCGACGTTCGGGATCAAGGGAGGGGCCGCGGGCGGCGGCTATTCCCAGATCGTTCCCATGGAGGACTTCAACCTGCATCTGACCGGAGACATCCACGCCGTGACCGTCGCCGACGACCTCCTGGCCGCGGCCATCGACGCCCGCATCCTCCACGAATATTATCAGGAGGACGAGAAGCTCTTCACCTCCTTCTGCCCCCCCGACAAGCAGGGACGACGCCGCTTCTCCCCGACCATGCTGCGGCGCCTGCAGAAGCTGGGCCTCGAGAAAACAGACCCGGACGACTTGACCCCGGATGAGCGGCGCCGGATGTTCCGCCTCGATATCGACCCGGCGAGCATCACCTGGAACCGGGTCATCGACGTCAACGACCGCTTCCTCCGCCGGGTCAAGATCGGCCTGGGCCCGGAGGAGTTGGGCCTCGCGCGCGCGACCGGTTACGACATCTCGGTCGCGTCCGAGATCATGGCCATCCTGGCCCTGAGCAGGGGCCTCCGCGACATGCGCGAGCGGCTGGGCCGGATCGTCATCGTGGCCACGGTCCGGGCGCTCAAGATGCATGGGGGCGGCCCCAAGGTCGTGGCCGGGCGACCCCTGCCCGCCGAGTACGCCGACGAGAATATCGAGCTCCTCGGCAAGGGCCTGCCCAACATGGCCAAGACCCATCTCAGCCTGAGCCACAACCCGGCCTGGAAGGGAGTGCCGCGGAACTTCAAGCTCCCGGTCCGTGACATCCGGGCCAGCGTAGGGGCCGGTTTCCTCTATCCGCTCTGCGGGGACATTCGGACCATGCCCGGGCTGCCGACGCGGCCGGCCTTCTATGACGTGGACCTGGACCTCGCGACCGGAAAAGTCGTGGGGCTGTTCTGACGAAACGCTCCGGGAAGGAAGGATCCATGCCGACACGCCGTCGCTTGACCCGCAGGCAGTTCATCGGTCGGACTTTCACGGCCGCCGCTGCTTTGACCATCGTCCCACGCCGGGTCCTGGGAGGGCAGGGTTACGTTCCCCCGAGCGATACCCTGACCAAGGCCGTCATCGGTGTCGGGGGCATGGGGCGGGCCCACCTGAGCTACCCCGGGGCCGTCCTCCTGGCCGTCTGTGATGTCGATGAGAAACACCTCCAGACCGCGCTCGAGATCTCAGGGCCCGGCGTCCGGGGCTACCGGGATTTCCGGGAGGTCCTCGAGCGGCCCGATATCGACATCGTCCATATCGCGACCCCTCCGCACTGGCACGCCCTGATCTCAATCGCCGCGGCCGAAGCCGGCAAGGATATCTGGTGCGAAAAGCCCATGACCCGGACCATCGCCGAAGGCCAGGAGGTCGTCCGAGCCGTCGCGAGGAACGGCAGGATTTTCCGGGTCAATACCTGGTTCCGGTTCGAGGACGAATTCTACGGCTTCGGCTCCGATGTCAAGCCGGTCAAGAAGGTCGTCCAGAGCGGAATCCTCGGCTGGCCGCTCAAGGCCACCATCAGCGCGACGACGGGCTTTAACTGGAAATTCCAATGGAGCGGCCGGACAAACCTCAAGCCCGAGCCCGTGCCGCCCGAGCTCGACTACGACTTCTGGCTCGGCCCGGCCCCCTGGAAGCCTTATCACCCTCACCGCGTCCACGGCACCTTCCGGGGCTACTGGGACTATGACGGCGGCGGCCTGGGCGACATGGGGATGCACTACCTCGATCCCGTCCAGTACCTTCTCGAAAAGGACGGCACGAGCCCCATCGAAGTCTCGGCCGACTGCCCCCAGCAGCACCCGGACGCCTGCGGTTCATGGCGCCGGATCGAGATGAAATACGCCGATGGCTGCACCATCGTCCTCGACGGAGAGGACAGGGATAAGAACGCGGCCTTCCTCGAAGGGCCGAAGGGGAAATTGTTCCGGGGGCTTGAATCCGACATCCCGAACCTCAAGGATATCATCGCCGGCCTGCCGGACCCCGAGCCCCAGGTCACGGATTTCGCCGAGGCCGTCCGGATGCGGCGCCGGTTCGCCCTCAACGAGCGGAACGGACACCGCTCCTGCACCCTGGTCAACCTCGGGAAAACCGCCGTCCAGCTCGGCCGGCCCCTGCGCTTCGATCCTGAAAAACAGCGGTTCATCGGGGACGATGAGGCCAACCGCCTGGCCGACCAGCCCATGCGGGCCCCCTGGCACCTCTGAACGGAGCCCCGGGCGAGGAGATAAGTCATGAGAAAGACCCAAGCCATTGTACTGATCATATCCACGATCTTGCTCTCGGCCTCCGCCGCCCGGGGCCTCGACGACCCCGCCGGCTTGAAGGCCCGGGTGACGGGTCTCCTCGGGCGGTTCCCGGCGGCCGACGCGGCGGAAAGGGACTCCCTCTCGGGCGAGATCCTCAAGCTGGGCCCGGGGGCCGTCGCGGAGATCTGCGGACGCGTCCTCCCGCCGGGCCAGGGGGACGACAGCGCCGCCCGCTTCGCCCTTAACGGGCTGGCCGTGTACGTCACCCGGGCGGGGGCGGACACGGACCGGACCGTCTACGTCCGGGCGCTGCTCGAGGCGATAAAGAAGGCCGCGGACAAAGACATCAAGGCTTTCCTCATCTCCCAAGTCCAGTGGACGGGAGGGAAAGAATCCCTCAAGCCCCTGGCCGCCTACCTCACGGACGAGAAGCTGGCCGAGCCCGCGGCCCAGGCCCTTCTCGCCTCGAGGCAGCCCGGAACGGCTTCCCTTTTCATCAAGGCCCTCGATTCCGCCCCGCCCGCGGCGGCGCGGCTGACGATCGTCAAGGCGCTCGGAGAGATGAGGAGCCGCGAGGCCGTGAAGAAAATACTGCCCTTTGCCGCGAGCCCGGACGAGAAGCTCCGGCAGACCGCCCTGTTCGCCCTGGCCAATATCGGCGACCCGCAGGCCGGGGAGGCCCTGGACCGGGCCCGGATCGCGGCGCCGCTCCATGAGAGGTCGCAGGCCCCATCGCTCTACCTGCTTTATGCCCGCCGCCTCCTCGAAGCCGGGAACGCCGCGGACGGCCTGGCCATCTGCCGCGGCCTCCTCAAATATTATGCGACGCCGGCCGAAAGCCACATCGCCACGAACGCCCTCGGGCTCATCGTCGCCACGCTCAAGGACAGGGCCCTGCCGGATCTCCTGGCCGCCGCGGACAGCCCTGACGGCAGATTCCGCGCCGCCGCCCTCGAAATGGCGACGTCGATCCTGGGGACCGAGGCCACAGCCCGCTGGGCCGAAAAGGCCGCCTCCTCGCCCTCCGAAGTCCGGGCCGCGATCATCTCCATGCTCGGCCGCCGCGGCGACCCCACCGCTCTGCCGGCCGTGCGCGAAGCCCTCCGCGATCCGGACCGGACTGTCCGGCTGGCGGCCATCCCCGCCGCCGTCAGGCTCGGCGGGGCCGATGTCCTGCCCAGGATCTTCCCCTTCTTCGATTCCTCCGACGCCGGAGAGATCGCGGCGGCCAAGCAGGCCGTCCTCGGCTTCGAAGCCGGGCTCGTCGTTCCCGAGGCGGCCCGCCGGATGGACGAGGCGCCTCCCGCCGGCCGGGCGGCCCTCATCGAAATCCTGGCCGAGAAAGGGGCCCGCGACCGGGTCGACCTCGTCTTCGGCCAGGCCGTGAGCCCCGAGCCGGTCGTCCGCGAAGCGGCCATGGACGCTCTGGCCAAGCTGGCCGGTGAGAGGGACCTCGGCCGGCTTCTCGAGCTCCTGTTCGCGGCCGCGGACAGTGAGGAAACCGTCCGCCTCCAGAAAGCCGTCGCGGCGGCCGCCGGACGGAACCCCGACCCGGAACGAAGGGCCGACGGGCTCATCCGTCTGATAACGAAGGCTCCGGCCGCCAGGAAAGCCGTCATCCTGAAGGTCCTGCCCCGGGTCGGCGGATCCGGAGCGCTGCGGGCGGTCGTCGATGAGACGCGCGAGAAGGACCCGCAGGTCCAGACCGCCGCCGTCTATGCCCTGTCGCAGTGGCCGGACTTCGAGGCCGCTGACGAGCTCATTCGGATCGTCTCGACAACGACGAATAAAAAATATCTCCTCCTTGCCCTCGAGGGTTATGCCCGGCTGATCAACGGCTCCGATCATCCGAAATGGAAGAAGCTCGAGCTGCTCAGGAGCGCCCTCGGCCTGCCGAAGGACGACGCCGACAGGAAACCCGTCCTGCGAGGGGTCGCGGAGCTCCGGGGGCCCGAGGCCTTCCGTCTTCTCTCCGAGCACCTCGGGAATCCGGCCTTGAGGGCGACGGCCGTCCAGGGACTCCTGGACATGGCGTCGGAGCAATCGGCCGAAGAGAGATGGCTCTCCGGCCAGGAAGCGATCTCAATCCTCAGGCAGGTCGAGTCGTCGAGCGAAGACCCTGGCGAAAGGGACCTGGCCGCGAAAGTCATCGCGGACCGCCTGAAACAGGGCGGGTTCGTCCCTCTCTTCAACGGGCTCGACTTCGACGGCTGGAAAGGCCTTGTCGCGGACCCGCCGAAACGCGCCAAGATGACGGCCGACGAACTGAAAAAAACCCAGGCCGCCGCGGACGACGTCATGCGGTCCCACTGGCGCGTCGCCGGCGGTGTGCTCGTCTTCGACGGCAAGGGCGAAAGCCTCTGCACGGCCAAGGACTACGGCGATTTCGAGATGCTCGTGGACTGGAAGATCGAAAAGGGCGGGGACAGCGGCATCTACCTCAGGGGGTCGCCCCAAGTTCAGATCTGGGACCCGGCGGCCAATCCCGAAGGTTCCGGTGGCCTGTACAACAACCAGAAGGGGCCGGGCAAGCCCCTCGAGAAGGCCGACCGGCCGGTCGGCGAGTGGAATAGCTTCCGGATCATCATGATCGGCGAGCGGGTCACGGTCTACCTCAACGACCGGATGGTCGTGGACAACACGATCCTCGAGAACTATTGGGAACGAGACAAGCCGATTTATCCGGCCGGCCAGATCGAACTCCAGGCTCACGGCAACCCGCTCTGGTTCAGGAACATCGACATCCGCGAAATCCCCCGGGACGGCGAGGCCCCGGGGCTCTCCGGCCCGGAAAAGGACGAGGGATTCATTTCCCTCTTCGACGGGCACGACCTCGCCGGCTGGATTGGCGACACTAAGGGATACCCCGCCGAGAACGGGAAGATCGTCATCGACCCGGGCCGGGGCAGCGGCAACCTCTATACGGAGAAGGAATTCGCCGATTTCGTCCTCCGGTTCGAGTTCAAGCTGACCCCCGCGGCCAATAACGGCATCGGCATCCGGGCCCCTCTCGAGGGCGACGCCGCCTACGCGGGAATGGAGATCCAGATCCTCGAGGACGGCTCCCCCGTCTACCATGACCTCCAGCCCTACCAGTTCCACGGCTCGATCTACGGCGTCGTCCCGGCGCGGCGGGGTGTCCTCAGGCCCGTCGGAGAGTGGAATACGGAGGAGATCGTGGCCAAAGGCCGAAAGGTCACGGTCGCCGTCAACGGGACCAGGGTCGTGGAGGCCGACCTCGACCAGGCCGGCGCCGAAGGAACGATCGACCACCGGGACCACCCCGGCCTGAAGCGCGAAAGCGGGCACATCGGCCTGCTCGGCCATGGCTCGATCGTCGAGTTCCGGAACATCCGGATCCGTGAATTGAAATAAGCCTTTTTATTTTCGGGCCGCGCCCGGGGAGGGAGAAGGGCTTGCCGGCGCTCCGCCGTTCAGCACGAGGGACATTTTCCCGTTCCCGAGCCCCAGCGCTTCGCGCATCGCGGCGTTGATTTGGGTGTTGTCGATGATAGGTCCCGGATACCACGTTCCCGCGTACTTCAGGAATAACGGCGCGGCGCGGCCCGAGACGGCGAGCGTCACGAGCTCGTTGGTGTGGCCGATGGTCGAATAGCTCACCTCGCCGCCGGAGTAGATATACGGAGGCTTGAAGGCGGACGCCGCAGGGCGGGGAGGGACCGGATGACGGCCGTTCCCGTTCGTTTGATCCTGCGCCGCCTCATCTTCCTTCGCCCGAGCGAGCTGCCGCGGCAGCTCGCCGGCGCCCAGGGGTTTCGACGGGTTCAGGCGCATGCCTCCCGTTGCGTGGTCGGCGGTCACGAGCAGGACGGTGTTCGTCCAGTCGATGTCGTCCCCGGGCTCGTCGACGAACGCCACGGCCGCCCGGACCGCCTCTTCAAGGTCGCTCATCGTTGCGATCAAACCGCTGAAATTGTTGTCGTGGTTGGCCCAGTCGATGTCGCCCTGCTCCGCCATGAGGAAGAAACCGTTGGGGTTCCGGCCGAGGACCCGCAGGGCCGCCAGGGTGGCGTCCTTGAGGGTGAGGTCCTCCGCCGATTCCCGGGTGAGCCTGGGAGATCCCGGACGGTCCTCAGGAACGGGAAGGACGAAGCTTCCGTCGCTTCCGCCATAGAGCCCGAAGAGCTTTTTCCCCTGGGCCCGGGCCCGTTCCGCGGCCTCAAGGAGAGTCCGGGCGCCCTCGGCGCCGGCCTGTCTCTCGGCGAAGACATATTCGGTCGACGACTTGAGAGTTTTGTAGAGGCCCTCCGAAATATACCCTTTTTTCGTGTCGAAGGTCGGGTTGTCGAACATGGGGTTCCCGCCGCCGATGACGACGTCGGGCTTCACCCGGAGGATGATCTCGTCGGCGATGCCGAGCCCCTCGTATCCTTTATATCCGGTGTAATAGTGGTTCCGGCTGGTGTTGTGGCTGACGAACGCGGCCGGCGTCGCGTGGCTGAAGGGCACGGTCGTGATGACGCCGATCGCCCCTCCCCGCCGGCCGCGGAATTCCTCGGCGATCGTGGGCAGTCCGCCCCACGGCTGGTCCCCGGGCCGCCAGGCGATATTGCCGCTGATCGTCTTCGCCCCTGTCGCCAGGGCCGTCGCCGCGGAGGCCGAATCCGTGGCCGGCTTGGCGAGCGATGCCCCCGCCCACAGGGAACCCTCATCAGGATACGGCCGGACGCCTTCCCGCCCGACGTCGTAGCCGAGCGACGGAGCGAAGGCCGAGTCCGAATACGCGGCCCGGTTCTCCTTCCTGGCGTTGCTATCATAGGCGGTGACATCCCAGGTCGCAACATAGGACGTTCCCGGAAAGGCATGCCAGGCCAGGGCCCGGTCCTTGCCGTAGAGGTAGCGGCTGGCGGCAACCTCGGATTCGACCGACATGCCGTCGCCGATGAACAGGATAACGTGCGTGTAGGCGGGCCTGGCCTTCGGCCTTGAGCAGGCGGCGCCCGTCAGGATCGCGGCGGCGGCCAGCAGGGCCGGCAGGCCCCTGGCGGCGCTTTTCTGGCTTCTCAGCATAACGCTCTATTATACGCCGCGGGAAAAATATGAAAAGGAGAATC